>Ga0208588_1000222_pt1 | contig 18602 bp, 18 predicted proteins | sample NGESurshal092012_8_FD_184483 | JGI IMG/M metagenome (GOLD analysis project Ga0208588, IMG submission 184483) | Arctic peat soil microbial communities from Barrow, Alaska - NGEE Surface sample 415-3 shallow-092012 (SPAdes) | ecosystem: Environmental > Terrestrial > Soil > Wetlands > Peat ...
ACCGAGGCCCGCGGGGTAGGTCCCGAGCGCCTCGCGCACCGGGCGCACGAGGTGCAGCTCGTCGTCCTCGCCCCACACGAGGGCGAGGGCGCGCAGCCGGTCGACGACCGGGCGCAGGTGCGAGGAGGTGACCCCGGGCATCCCGGCGAGCAGGTCGGCGTAGCGGGTGCCGTCGGGGAGGGCGCCGAGGGCCGTGACGACCGCGAGGGTGAGCTCGTCGAGACGGTCGAGCGCGCGGGCGGTCGACGGCCCCGTGGTGGCCCGGATGGCCAGCGCCCCGAGGTCGGCCGGCACCGGGTGGACGAGGTCGGGCCGTGCCGCGAGCAGGGCCGCGAGGTCCTCGTCGCTGCGGGCGCGCAGGTCCTCGGCGAGCGAGCGCGGGCGCGCGGGCGCCGGGCCGCGTCGCGAGGACGCCGCTGCCGTGCGCTTCGTGGCCATCCGCACGAATTTACGGCAGGGGGCGCTGTTCCCGCGAACCGAAGCCCGCTCCGGACCGTAGGGTCGTCGCGTGACGGTCATCGGCTTCGACCTCGACATGACCCTCGTCGACTCCGCCGACGCGATCGTCGACTCCATCGCCCACACCTGTCGGGTCTACGGCGTCGAGATCGACGAGCAGGCGGTGCGCGACGGCGTCGGGCTGCCGCTCGACCGCGTCTTCCCGGACTACATCCCCGACGTGCCCTACGAGGAGGCGCTCGAGATCTACCGCGCCCGCTACCTCTCGCACGGTCTCGCGATGCAGGTGCTGCTGCCCGGTGCCCGGGAGGCCCTCGAGGCCGTGGTGGACGACGGCTGCTCGATCCTCGTGGTCAGTGCGAAGAAGGACACCCATGTGCGCGCCGTCCTCGACGAGGTGGGGCTCGCGCACCTCGTCCGCGACGTCGTGGGCGAGCGGTTCGCGGAGACGAAGTCCGACGCGCTGCGCGACGCCGACGCCAAGGTCTACGTCGGCGACCACGTCGGCGACGTCCTCGGAGCGCGTGGCGCGGGCGCCGTCGCCGTCGCCGTCGCCACGGGGCCGACGAGCCGCGACGCGCTGGCCGCCGCCGGCGCCGACGTCCTGATGGACGACCTCACGGGTTTCGTCGACTGGTGGCGCGGGTGGAACGGGGCGATGGCATGAGGATCCTGGTGGTCGGCGGCACGAGGTTCGTCGGTCGTCACGTCGTCGAGTCGGCGCTGGCCGCCGAGCACGACGTCACGCTGCTGCACCGCGGCAGCGGTCATGACGACCTGTTCCCCGAGGCGGAGCACCTGCACGCCGACCGCGACCTCGACCTCTCGTCGCTGGCGCGCCGCGAGTTCGACGCCACCGTCGACACCTCGGCGTACTTCCCGCGTCAGGTCCGGTCGCTGGCGGCCGCGCTCGACGGACGTGGGGGTCGCTACCTCGTCATCTCCTCGACGTCGGTCTACACCGAACCCGAGTCGCAGGGGTTCGACGAGTCGTCACGCACGGTCGACCCGGCCGACGACGACGTCACCGAGATCACCGAGGAGTCCTACGGCCGGCTCAAGGTGTCGGTCGAGCTCGCCGCGCGCGAGCTGCACCACGACCACGCCACCATCGTGCGACCGACGTTCGTCATCGGACCGTGGGACTACACGCAGCGGTTCACCTACTGGGTGCAGCGGCTCGCGGAGGGCGGCGAGGTGCTGGCCCCCGGGAACCCCGACGACCCGATCCAGGTGATCGACGGGCGCGACCTGGGCGCCTGGATCATCGAGCTGCTCGAGGACGACGTCGCCGGCACGTTCCATGCCGTGAGCCCGGAGCCGCCGTACACCTTCGGTCTCATGCTCGGCGACATCGCCGCCGCCGTGGCTCCCGAGGACACCACGCTCACCTGGGTCGACGAGCGGTGGCTGCTCGACCAGGGGGAGACGGGGGAGTCCCTCCCGCTGTGGGGAGCCGGCGACCCGTGGATCAACGCCAACACCGCCGACCCCACAGCGGCGCGGGCGACCCGCCTCGACCCGCGGCCCGTGCGTCAGTCGGCGGTGGAGACCCTCGAGCACGTGCGGGCACACCCGTGGCCCACCAGTGCGCCGGGTGCGCTCAGCCGTCGACGCGAGTCCGAGCTCCTGGCTGGCTGGCGCGCCCGCTGACCCCGTCGTCCGCCCGGACGTGGCGCGACAGCGAGGTGTCACGAGCGAGGTCGCCGCATCCAGGGGCATCTCGGTTGGGGTGCGGCGGCGCGGACGGATAGCCTTCATGAGGCCGCTGATCCCATCGGGGACGGCGTACGACGACGAAGGACGCGTGAGAACGGTGCCCACCGGCAAGGTCAAGTGGTACGACAGCGAGAAGGGCTTCGGCTTCCTCGCCACCGACGAAGGTGACGAGGTCTTCGTGCACGCCTCGTCGCTGCCCGCCGGTGTCGACGCCCTCAAGCCGGGATCGCGCGTCGAGTTCGGCGTCGCCGACGGCAAGCGTGGACCCCAGGCGCTGTCGATCCGCGTGCTCGACGTGCCGGCCAGCGTGGCCAAGGCCGCGCGCAAGCCGGCCGACGACATGGCCGTGATCCTCGAGGACCTCATCAAGCTGCTCGACGGGGTCTCCAACTCGCTGCGGCGCGGCCGCTACCCCGACGACAAGCACGGCAAGCAGATCGCCGCGATGCTGCGCAAGGTGGCCGACGACATCGAGGGGTAGGGCGCGTGGCGTCGCCAGGGGGTCGTGGGCGAGGATGGCCCTGTGACCCCCCTCTCCCCTGACGACGTCCTGACGTCGGCCGCCGACCTCGCCCGCGCCGCGGTGCTCGAGATCGCGCCCGCCGACCACGTCGGCGACCACGTCGGGGTCACCCTCGAGCCCGACGGTCTCGCCACCCACACCTTCGCCTGTCTGGCGTCGGGCTACCGCGGCTGGGCCTGGGCCGTCACGGTCGCCGTCGTCCCGCACGGCGCGGCCGCCACGGTCTCCGAGGTGCTCCTGCTCCCCGGCGCCGACGCGATCCTCGCGCCCTCCTGGACCCCCTGGACCGAACGGGTGCGTCCCGGCGACCTCGGCCCCGGCGACCTCTACCCGACCTCGCCGGAGGACCCGCGCCTCGAGCCGGGCTTCGGCGGCGGCGACGCGCTGGAGGAGGCCGACGAGACCTCCAGCACCGCGGCACCGCTGCGACCTGAGCAGTGGGAGCTCGGCCTCGGTCGCGAGACCGTGCTCTCGCCCTACGGCCGTGGCGTCGCTGCGGACCGGTGGTTCGACGGCGACTTCGGCCCTGACGCACCCATGGCCAAGGCGGCCCCCGGCCAGTGCCGCGGCTGCGGATTCCTGCTGCCGATCGGCGGCCTCATCGGCCAGGCGTTCGGCCTGTGCGCCAACGAGTTCGGTGCCGACGGCCGCGTCGTCGCGCTCGGCTACGGCTGCGGTGCGCACTCCAGCGTGCGCGAGATCGAGGGCACCGGCGTACCCGTGACGGACATCGCCGTCGACGAGAACGTCCTCGACGTCCTCGACCTGACCGACGACCTCGCCGCGGTTCCCGCGGCGGTGGTCGAGCTGATGGCGGAGGACAGCGAGGTCGTCGTGGTGGCCGAGCCCGACGTGACCGCGGTCGAGGCCGAGGTCTGGGTTGTCGACGGCGAGGTGCTCGAGCTCGTCGGGCCGGACGAGGTCGTCGGCCTCGAGCCGGACGACGACGAGGACGAGGACGACGAGGACGTGGACGAGGACGACGAGGACGCGGACGAGGACGACGAGGACGACGAGGACGAGGACGACGAGGCGATCGGCTCGTCGGACCAGATCGCGCTCGTCCTCGACGACGTCGAGGACATCGAGCCGGACGAGACGCTCTGAGAGCCCGTCAGCGCGCGGTGTAGGCCGCGCGACGACGACGGACGAACCACAGGCCGGGGAGCCCGAGCAGGAACCCGGCGAGGCAGACGCCGCTCCACCAGCCGCGCCCGTTAGACGCGAGCTGGTCGCGCAGCAGCAGGCACGCGAGCAGCGCGACCCCCCACGCGATCGTGCCGACGAGGATCGCGCCCACGCCGTCGACGTCGAGCGGCTTCAGAGCCGCTGCCGGACTGCTCACGGCGGACTCGGCGGTCGCGGAGTCCTCGGGACGGTCGGCGGCGTCGGGCACGGCTCGAGGCTACCCCTGCGCACGCGCCGTACGCTGTCGGCGTGAACCCGCGGACTCGTCGCTACGTCACCCTCGGCGTGCTCGCGGCCTCGATCGTGCTCGTGCTGGTCGCCGCCTGGCGCGGTCGCTGAGCCGTGGACGCCTGTCGCTGAGCGGCTAACTCGGCCGGTTCAGCCGGTGGCGAGGAGCAGGACCTTCTGACCCGCCTGCCAGGGGTCGGTGCCGGCGAAGTGCACCGGCACGGTGGCCCCGGCTGCGACATCGGTGACGACGGCGGTGGTCGTCGCGATGTGCACGCCGTTCACGTAGACGTAGAGGACTAGCGTCGCGGAGCGGGTGCCGGTCGCGGTGTTGCGCGCCGTGGTGTCGATCCCGAGCGTGCCGCCGGTGTTCGTGACCTTCCACGAGCCGAGGCGCCAGCCGTCCGCGGACGTCGTCGTGGTGGCCGGAGCCGGCGGCGCGGATCCGGTGGGGGTGACGGCCGGCGAGCCGGAGTCCGTGGGGGAGGCGCCGGTCGCGGACGGGCTCGGCGACCCGGTGTCCGACGACGACGTCGCGGTGTCCGACGGCGCCGGCGACGACGACGCGGTGTCGGACGAGACGACCGCGGTGGGCTCGGAGGAGGGCGACGCGGACGAGCCGCCGCGGCCGATCTGGCCCCAGACGGCGCCGGCGATGAGGCCGATCACGGCGGTGAGGGCGAGCGCGACGAGGACGATCGCGCCCGCGGGCATCGAGCCCCGGGAGCCGCGCCGTCGCGTCATCATCCGGCCAGCCTAGGCGAGCGGGGTCGCCGCACGCCCGGGAGCGTCTCGGCGGGTGGCAGGATCGACCCATGAGCGACCAGCCCAGCATCGACGGAACGCGCCTGCCCGACGCCCGCTACCTCGAGCTGCTCGACGCCGACGTCGACGCGATCCTCGCGGCGTCCGACGACCTCGCCGCCGACGTGCCGGGCTGCCCGGGCTGGACGGTCCGCGACCTGCTCTCCCACGTGATCGGCGTCTACCGCCACAAGATCGTGGCCCTCGACACCGGGACGCAGCCGCCGGCGCGCGAGTTCGGCGACTGGGGGACGCTGCGCGAGGACGAGGACCCGCGCGAGGTGCTGCGCACCGAGTACGCCGCGCTGCGGGAGCGGCTCACCGCGCGCGACCCGCTCACGGCGACCTGGGCCTGGTGGCCCACCGAGCAGACGCTCGGCTTCTGGATCCGCCGGATGGCCCACGAGACGGCCGTCCACCGCTGGGACGCCGAGTCCGCGGTGCGCGGCCTCGAGGGCGCCGCGCCGATCCCGGACGACCTCGCGACCGACGGGGTCGACGAGCTGCTCGGATGGCTGCGCTGGGACTGGGGCGACGAGCGGCAGGACGACGCCGACGGGCAGACCGTCCTCGTCTCGACGGCCGACCACTCCTGGAGCCTCTCGTTCGAGCCGACCGCCGTGACGGTGACCGGTGGTGGCACCGACGGCTCCGCCTTCGTCGCGGGCTCGCCGTCGGGGTTGCTGCTGCACGTGTGGGGTCGGCCGGGCGACCACGGCGTCGCGACCATGGGTGACACCACGGCGCTGCGCCTGCTGCGCGAGCGCCTCGACATGGCGGCGAGCTGAGTGCCGGAACCCTGGGACGCGGTGCGGGCCGACCTGCGGGCACGGCTCCTCGACACCTCCACGCTGGTGCGTGCGGTGGCCGCCGGCCGGCGACGTGGCGTGCCGCTGGAGTGGCGCCGCGCCGAGCTGCGGCCGGTCGCGCTCAAGAGCGGGCGCCGGCTCCAGGTGACGACGTACGACGAGCGTCAGGCCTACGCCGCCAACCACGACGCCTCGACGGCCGCTGACGCCGTCGACGCGCTCCTCGGGCAGGGCTTCGGCAACTGGCACGTCGAGACGACCACCGAGGTGCTGCAGGTCCGCATCACGAAGAAGGGCGACGCCCAGGTCCACCGCTCGCCGCGCGAGGGTCCGGTGCCGACCGCGCCCGAGCCGCACGACCGGGTGAAGCCGCGCCTGTTCGACGTCGGGCATCCGGATGTGCGCCGGTTCCTCGCAGCCGTCGGCGTCGCCGACCACGAGGGCCTGATCAAGCCGAGCCGGCAGGACAAGTACCGCCAGGTCGAGGAGTTCGTGCGCCTGCTCGACGCGTCGGTCGAGGATGCCCACAAGGCCGGGGCGCTGCACGAGCCGACGGCCGAGAACCCCTGGCATCTGATCGATCTCGGCTGTGGTCACGCCTACCTCACGATGGGCGCCTACGTCTGGCTCGCGAAGGTGCGAGGACTGCCGGTGCGGGTGCACGGGGTGGACGTGCGCGAGTCCTCGCGCGAGCGCAACGAGAAGCTCGCGACCGTGCTCGGCTGGTCCGACGAGCTCACCTTCGAGGCCGCGACGATCGCCGACGCGCGCGACGAGCCGCGGGCCGACGTCGTCGTCGCGCTGCACGCGTGCGACACCGCCACCGACGACGCCCTCGCGCGGGCCGTGCTCTGGGAGTCGCCCGTCGTGCTCGCGGCGCCGTGCTGCCACCACGACCTGCAGGCGCAGGTGGCGAGGTCGCAGAGCCCGGCGGCGTACTCCCTCGTCACCCGCCACGGGCTGCTGCGCGAACGGTTCCTCGACGTCCTCACCGACGCCCTGCGCGCTTCGCTGCTGCGCACGGTCGGCTACCGCGTCGACACGGTCGAGTTCGTGAGCGACGAGCACACCAACCGCAACCTCATGCTTCGCGGGGTCCGCACGGGGGCAGCCCCGTCGGTGTCCGACCTCGCCGACCACGACGAGCTCGTCCGCGAGTGGCACGTGGCGCCCGCGCTCGCGGTCCGCATCGAGCCCGAGCTCCGGGCGGCGCGCGAGCGCGCCCGACCGTGAGGCGCGCGCTGCTCGCCTGCGCCGCCGCGCTTCTCGCCCTCGGCGTCGCGGCCCCGGGCGCGAGTGCCGCCGACGACAGCGCGACGACGCACGTCGTCTGCCGGTTCAGCGACCCGCGACTGGTCGAGATCAGCGGCATCACCTGGTCCCGCGCGCACCCGGGCGTCTACTGGCTGCACAACGACTCCGGGCGCGGCCCCTACCTCTACGCCGTCGACGGCACCACCTGTCGCACCCTGGCCCGGATCAGGATCGGCAACATCGGTGCGCGCGACATCGAGGCGATCGCGACGGGAACCGACCCGCAGGGCCGACCGGTGCTATGGGTCGGCGACATCGGCGACAACCGCGACTCGTGGCCGTCGGTGCGCCTGCACGCGGTGGTCGAGCCCGCGCGGCTCGTCGACCAGCAGGTCGACGCCGTCACCTATCGCTTCACCTACGCCGACATCCCGCACAACGCCGAGGGGATCATCGCCGAGCCCGACCGTGCGAAGGTCTGGGTCGTCAGCAAGCAGCTCGCCGCCGGCACGGTGTGGCAGGTCCCGCTCTCGACGACGCGCGTCACGCGCGCAGTCGCCGTCGGAGACGTCGGTGGGCTCATGACCGACGCCGCGATGTCGCGCGACGGCGCGCACTACGTGATCCGCGACTACCTGCGCGCCTACCTCTACGACGCGCCCGTGTCGGCGTCCTCGCTCGCGCGTCCCACGCGCATCGAGCTGCCGTTCGAGCCGCAGGGCGAGGCCGTGACCTTCGCCCCCGGGGACCGGGCACTGCTGGTCGCGGGGGAGAGGGACACCGCGCTGTGGTGGGTGCCGCTGACGGCGTCGCGGTCGGGCGAGGCGTCCGCCACTGCGTCGCCGTCGCCGTCGCCGTCACCGAGCGGGTCGGGGACGCCGTCCGTCCCCGCGTCCGCTGCGGCCGGTGCGCCCGACGGCGGATCCACCGGTCCCGGTCCGCTCGGGGTGGTGGCCGCGACCGTGGCTGTCGTCGCTGCGCTGGTGGTCGTGGTGATGGCGTCGCGGCGGATGCGCACCTGACCGGACCGGTCAGCGCACCGGGTCGCGCCACATCGTGACGGCGTCCGGTCCGCCGGGGATCCGGGCCACGCCGTGGGGCGCGAAGCCGTAGCGGGTGTAGAGCGGCACGTTCGCGACATTGCTCGCCTCGAGGTAGGCAGGCATGCCTAGCGCGTCGATCTCGCCGAGGTTGTCCTCGAGCAGTCTCAGGCCGTGGCCGTGGCCGAGGTGCTGCGGGTCGGTGCCGAGCAGGCTGAGGTAGTAGTGGGGCACGTCGCGCGGATGGGCGCGGTCGAAAGCAGCGAACGCGTCGAGAGCTCGTGCTGCGCCCTCGCCCAGCAGCGAGACGACGAGCGCCTCGAGCTGCTCCTCGCCCTCCTCGGTGAGCTCCGAGCCGCCCGGCGGGATCCAGAGCGCGACCGCGGTGCTCGAGTCGTTCATCCGGACCCACGGGTAGCGGATCGCGGCGTCGACGAACAGGCCCCACAGGGCGCGGTGCTGCTCGAGGCGTCGCTCGGCGTCCGGGAAGGCCCAGCTCCAGATCGGGTCGCGGTGGAAGGCACCGGCGAGGATGTCCGTGGCGCGCTCGGCCGAGGTCGCGTCGACGACCCGGGTACGGAGGACGGGCTGGTCCATCGTCGGCTCGATCCTGGTCGGTGGGGTCGCGCCCGCAGCATCGTCGGTCGGCCCCTCGTGGGGCAAGGCCGTCGCCACGACGGCGACCGCGGTGTCAGTCGGGCACGGTGTCAGTCGGGCACGGCGTCGCTCGGGACGGCATCGCCGACGGCGTCGGTGACGGGCACCGGGGCCGCGCGCACCAGCAGGATCCCGGCGACCATGAGGGCCGGGACGATGAGGAACGCCGAGTGCACCCCGAGGTGGTCGGCGACGGCCGCCAGAAGGAACGGTGCGATGCCGCTGGCCAGACCCGCGGCGACCGACGTGAGTCCGGCTCCGCGATCGGCCTGCCCCTCGGCCGCGATGACGGCTCGCCCGATCGCGAGCGGGGACTGCAGGCCCAGACCGAGGCCGATGACCGCGAAGCCCACGAGCATCGGGACGGGTGCGGCCGAGAGCCACGCGATCGCGAAGCCGACCACCGTGAGGCCCATCGTGGCTGCGAGCACGTGGTCGGGGTCGAAGCGCGAGACCAGCGGCGCACCGGCCACCCGGCCGACCGCCATGCCACCGACGAGCGTGACGAGCGATGCCGCAGCTGCTGAGGCCCCGAGGCCGGCGCGGTCGCGGAGCAGGTCGCTGCCCCACAGGGTGAGGCAGAACTCGGTGCCGGCGCACACGCCGAACACCGCCATCGCGAGCCAGAAGCGACGAGGCAGCGGGCCGTGCGGCGCGTGCCCCGGCTCGTCGTCGGGATGCCCGTGCGGCCCGTCGAACTGCTCGGTGTTGCGCCCGCGCGCGACCTCGAGGACGACGAGCCCGACGATCGTGGCCAGCAGCCCGACCCGCCAGCCCCACCCGATGGCGACGCCGAGGCCGACGGCGAGCGGCCCGAGCAGGCCCATGGTGGCGCCGAGGCCGTGCGCCTCGCTCATCGCGCGGGGCCCCGCCGGGCCGTGATGGTCGGGCAGGAACGCGTTGACGCCCACCATGATCATGGTGCCGCCGCCGCTCGCGACGAAAGCCCCGAGCAGGGTGACCCACAGCGACGAGAACCCGGTGTAGAGGAGCAGGCCGGCGGCGAGGGTGACCGACCCCATGCGCAGGAAGGGCCCGCGACCGGTGCGGCGTACGACGTGGACGGCGAGGAACCCGACGACGACCGCACCGAGCGCCATCGCGGAGCCGTGCAGCGACGCGACGGTCCGGGTGTAGCCCCGCTCGTCGCGCAGCAGGGCGATGGACGGGCCGAAGGCGTAGAGGAAGTAGCCGAACAGCCCGATGTGGAAGTACGCCAGCCACGTCGCGCGGTCGCGCACGACCGCTGGCGCCGTGACGATGCGAGCCGGGACGTCGGTCATCGGCCGGTCGACCTCATCGGCCAGGTCACGCGAGCGCCGACACCACGTGGTCGATGCACGCGGTGAGGCGGCGCACGTCGTCGGGGTCGACCGACGGGAACATCGCGACCCGCAACTGGTTGCGGCCGAGCTTGCGGTAGGGCTCGGTGTCGACGATCCCGTTGGCGCGCAGGACCTTCGCGACCGCGGTGGCGTCGATCGTGTCGGCGAAGTCGATCGTGCCGATGACCTGCGAGCGCAGCGCCGGGTCGACGACGTAGGGCGTGGCGTACGACGACGCCTCGGCCCAGTCGTAGAGCACGTCGCTGGACTCCTTGGTGCGCGCGACGGTCCAGTCGAGGCCGCCGTTGGCGTTGAACCAGTCGACCTGCTCGGCCATGAGCAGGATCGTCGCGAGCGCCGGGGTGTTGTAGGTCTGGTCGAGGCGGCTGTTGTCGACCGCGGTCTGCAGGTCGAGGAACGCGGGGATGTAGCGACCGCTCGCCTTGATCGCCGCGGTGCGCTCGATCGCCTCCGGCGACATGAGGGCGATCCAGAGTCCGCCGTCGGAGGCGAAGCACTTCTGCGGCGCGAAGTAGTAGACGTCGGACTCGCGCTGGTCGACTGCGAGGCCGCCGGCCGCGCTGGTGGCGTCGAAGAGCATGAGGGCGTCGTCGTCGGCACCCGCGACGCGCGTCGGCGTGATGGCGACGCCGGTCGAGGTCTCGTTGTGCGGAGTGGCGTAGACGTCGACGCCGGGCTCCGCGCTGAAGCTCGGGGCGCTGCCGGGGTCGGACTTCTGCACGGTGGGCTCGCCCAGGAAGGGCGCGTCCTTGACGGCCGTCGCGAACTTCGAGCCGAACTCGCCGAAGGTGAGGAACTGAGCGCGGTCGCGCACCAGACCGAAGGCCGCGACCTCCCAGAACGCCGTCGACCCGCCGTTGCCGAGCACGACCTCGTAGCCCTCGGGGAGGGTGAACAGGTCGGCGAGGCCGGCGCGCAGGCGACCGACCTGCGACTTGACGGTCTTCTGGCGGTGCGAGGTGCCGAGGTAGGACGGCGCGATCGCGGCGAGCGCCGCGACCTGCTCGGGACGGACCTTGCTCGGACCGGCGCCGAAGCGCCCGTCGCGCGGCAGGAGGTCGGTGGGGATGGTGATCTGCGGCGTCTCGCTCACGGAGGTGACCTCTTCGAGGGGTGGCGGCGTAAGACCCCAGCCTAGAAACCGCCCCGCCCCGCCCGCGCCCGGGTCCACCTGCTGAGACGCGCGACACCCTCACCCCGGACCCCGTGTGCCCTCATCGGGGAGGGCGCACGCGGTCAGCCGACGGGGTAGCCGGTCGGGGCGACGATCTGGGCGTCCCAGCCGGGGACCTCTTCGGGCTTGCGCGGCGCGGGGCCGACGTAGCGCGCCGAGGGGCGGATCAGCCGACCGGTGCGCTTCTGCTCGAGGATGTGGGCGCTCCATCCGGCGAGGCGGGCGCAGGCGAACATCGAGGTGAACATGTGCGCGGGGACCTGGGCGAAGTCCAGCACGATGGCCGCCCAGAACTCGACGTTGGTCTCGAGCACGCGGTCGGGACGACGCTCGCGCAGCTCGGCCAGAGCCGCGGCCTCGAGCTCCTCGGCGACGGCGTAGCGGGGCGCGTCGAGCTCGCGGGCGGTACGTCGAAGGACGCGGGCGCGCGGGTCCTCGGCGCGGTAGACGCGGTGGCCGAAGCCCATGAGGCGGTCGCCGCGGTCGAGGACGCCCTTGATGTAGCCGCGGGCGTCGCCGGACTTCTCGACGTCCTCGATCATGTCCAGGACGCGGGACGGGGCGCCGCCGTGCAGCGGGCCGGACAGCGCGCCGACCGCACCGGAGAGCGCGGCAGCGACGTCGGCGCCGGTGGAGGCGATGACGCGGGCGGTGAAGGTCGAGGCGTTCATGCCGTGCTCGGCCGCGGAGACGAAGTAGGCGTCGACCGCCTGGACGTGACGCGGGTCGGGCTCGCCGCGCCAGCGGATCATCATGCGCTCGACCACCGTGTGCGCCTCGTCGATGCGGCTCTGCGGCACCATCGGCTTGCCGATGCCGCGGGCGCTCTGCGCGACGAAGGACATCGCCATGACCGAGGCCCGGGCGAGCTCGTCGCGCGCGGTGTCGTCGTCGATGTCGAGCAGCGGCTCGAGGCCCCACGCGGGAGCGAGCATCGCGAGCGCCGACTGGACGTCGACCCGGACGTCGCCGGAGTGCACGGGGATCGGGAACGGCTCGGCCGGCGGGAGGCCCGGGTTGAACTCGTTGTCCACGAGCAGGCCCCACACCTGGCCGTAGGACACGCGACCGACGAGGTCCTCGATGTCGACGCCGCGGTAGCGCAGCGCGCTGCCTTCCTTGTCCGGCTCGGCGATCTCGGTCTCGAAGGCGATGACGCCCTCGAGGCCAGGCACGAAGTCCGACATGCGGTGCGCTCCCCTGCTCGTGGCGCGTCAGGACGCGCCGGTCGGGTGTGCGGGCTGCACCGGTGGGCGCTCCCGCACGACGGCGGGCACGTGGGGCTCCCGCCGTCGACGCCCGCACCCGGTGGGGCGCGCTCGGCGACGGGCTACATCCTGGCAAAGGGTCGTACCCGTCGGTCAACCGGTACCGGATGTTCATCGGACCGGTTCCGACAGGCGGTAGCCGCTGGGGTCCTGGGAGAGTGGACCCGTGACCGAGCAGCAGCCCCACGACCTCGCCGGAGTACGCCTCAGCTACGACGCAGGGCGCCTGCTGGAGTCGGATCTGGCCGGCACCCCGCTGGCCCAGTTCCAGGCCTGGTTCGACGACGCCGCCGCAGCGCAGTTCGCCGGGCTGGCCGAGCCGAGCTCGATGGTCCTCGCGACCGCCGACGCCGACGGCGACCCCTCGGCGCGCATCGTCCTGCTCAAGGGGGTGGACCCTCGAGGCTTCGCCTTCTACACCAACCTGCAGTCGCGCAAGGGCCGTGACCTCGCCGCCAACCCGCGTGCCTCGCTCGTGTTCCCCTGGCACCCGATGCAGCGCCAGGTCGTCGTGATCGGCGACGTCGAGGAGATCGGACGCGACGAGGCGCGGGCGTACTTCTCCTCGCGGCCGCACGGGTCGCGGCTCGGGGCCTGGGCGAGCGCGCAGTCGTCGGTCATCGCCTCGCGCGAGGTCCTGAAGGCGCGCTACGCCGAGCTGGCGGCGGCCTTCCCCGACACGGGGCGTGACGACGACGTGCCGCTGCCCGACGGCTGGGGCGGGTTCGTCGTACGGCCGCGGTCGGTGGAGTTCTGGCAGGGCCGGCCCTCACGCCTGCACGACCGGCTGCGCTTCGTCCGCGTCGGCGACGAGCCCGCCGCGCTCGACGACGCCACAGCCTGGAGCGTCGAGCGCCTCTCGCCCTAGCCGTTCTCAGTGAAGGACGCCGGCGTTGCGTAGAGAGCAACAAACTCGCCTTCATTCACGGTTCGGAACCAAGGCGTCCTTCACCGCAACGTCTCGGGCCTCGGGGGTCGGGGCGGGAGGTTCGCGGCGGGACATAGGCTCGCGGACCGTGGCTCGCCTCTTCGCCGACCTGACCCCGCTGCGGGTCTCGGCGGACTACCGGCGGATCTGGTCGGCGCTGTCGATCAGCAACGTCGGCCAGCAGATGACGGCCGTCGCGGTCGGCATCCAGGTCTACTCGATCACCCACTCGTCCTTCGCCGTCGGCATGGTCGGGCTCTTCCAGCTCATCCCGCTCATCGGCTTCGGGCTCTACGGCGGGATGCTCTCCGACGTCCACGACCGACGCCTCCTCGGCCTGATCACCGCTGTCGGCCTCATGGCGTGCTCGATCGTGCTGCTCGCGCAGTCGGTCGCGGGTGTCGGCAGCGTCGCAGTCCTCTACGCCGTCGTCGCGGTGCAGTCCGGCTTCTTCGCGGTCGGGAACCCGGCCCGGGCCTCGATCATCCCGAGGCTCGTCGGCAACGAGCTGCTGCCGGCCGCCAACGCCCTCGGCATGCTCGCCTGGAGCATCGGCTTCACCCTGGGTCCGCTGCTCGGTGGCGTGATCATCGCCGTGACCGGCGGCGTGTCCGCGGCGTACGCCGTCGACGTCGTGGCGTTCACCTCGGTCGTCTACGCCATGTGGAGACTGCGTCCGATCAGGCCCGAGGGCGAGACCCCGACGAGGGCCGGCTGGGCGGCGGTCAAGGACGGCATCACCTTCCTGCGCGGCAAGAAGAACCTCCAGATGTCGTTCTACGTCGACATGGCCGCGATGGTGTTCGGCATGCCGCGCGCGCTGTTCCCGGCGATCGCGGCGGCGATGTACCCGGACGACCCGCGCATGGCGGCGACCGCCGTCGGCCTCCTGTCGGCTGCCCCCGCGGTGGGTGCAGCGGTCAGCGGGATCTTCTCCGGACCGCTCGGGCACGTCCGACGCCAGGGTCTCGCGGTCGTGCTGTCGGTGTTCGGGTGGGGCCTGTCGATCGCCGTGTTCGGCCTCGTGCACTGGCTGCCGGTCGCGTGCCTGCTCCTCGCGCTGGCGGGCGCGGCCGACAACGTCAGCGCCGTCTTCCGCTCGACGATCCTGCAGGCCGCGACCCCGGACGAGTTCCGCGGGCGGCTGCAGGGGATCTTCACGGTCGTGGTGGCCGGGGGGCCGCGACTCGGCGACGTCGAGTCGGGCACCGTGGCCGCGATCTTCGGCGAGACGTTCTCGGTCGTGTCCGGCGGCATCGCGTGCATCGCGGTCACGGCCGCGCTCGTCGCCGCCGTCCCGACCTTCCTGGCCTACGACGCGAGGCACCCGGTCCCGTAGCCGCAGCCTCGGCTCGACGCGGGGGTCGAGGCCGGACGGTCGCTCAGCGGCGCTCGGTGAGCCAGGCGTGGAGCAGGTCGGTGACGACGGTGTCGACGTCGAGGCCGCGCTTGCGGGCCTCGTCGCGCGCGGCCTTGCGCAGGTTCTTCGGGACCGACGCCTCGAGGTCGACGAGCTTGCCGCCCATGAGGTCGACCGGCTTGGGCGCCTTGGGCTTCTTGGCCTTGTCGTCGTTCTCGAAGAGGTGGTCGAGCGCGGCCCGCTGGCTCGAGGTGACCTCCTGGACCTCCGGGACGCGCAGGTGGTCCGAGGTCGAGCCCGAGAACATCCGCTTGGTCGCCCTCGCCGGGCGACCCGGGTCCGCATGACGCTTCTTCGGCGGCTTGAGCGACCGGGTCGACGGCGCGGCGACGGTCGCGGGCACGTCGGTCACCGCCCCGACGCTGACCGCCTCGACCGCGACCGCCTCGACCGTGACGCCGCCGTCGGCGACGTCCGCGACGTCCTCGGCTTCGGGCACAGGCTCGGGCACGGGGGCCACCGTGACCGGCGCCTGACGGGCGCGCGGCGAGCGGGACGGACGCGGCGCCGCGGGATGGACGTCGGCGTCGGCCGCCTTGCGCAGCGCCGGTCGGGGCGTGGGGTTCGTCATCAGGTGTCCGTTCCGGTGGAGAAGGTGGTCGTCGACGAGACGCCGAGCTCAGCGACCGCCTCGGTCCCTCGGGCGAGGATCACGTCGAGCAGCACGTCGTAGACATCGGCGGCGTCGGCCGCTCCGGGGGAGTGCCAGGCCTGCACCGGGACGCACGCGCCCTGGGCCTGCTGCACCGCCGTCCGCTCGGGGATGGTGAACGGCAGGACGAGCCCGGGGTAGGCGGCCTGCAGCTCCTGCAGCCGGAACGCGTGCTCGGTGGTCTTCGGGCGGGAGCGGTTCACGACGACGCCGGCCGGCCGCAGGACGAGGTTGCTCGAGCCGCGGACGACCTCGATCGCCTCGAGCGCCGCGGCGGCGCCAGGGAGCGCGAAGAACGACGGCTCCGTGACGACGAGCGCGAGGCGGACGGCGGCCAGCGCGTTGCGGGTGAGCTCGCCGAGGCTGGGCGGGCAGTCGACGAGGACGAGGTCGTAGCGCTCGATCACGCCCTCCAGGGCGATGCGCAGCCGCAGCGAGGAGTCCCGGCCCTCGGGGACGGCGCGGTGCTCGAGGGCCCGCTCCGAGGGCAGGACGTCGACGCCGAGTCCCCAGCCGGACGGGACGACCGCGTCGGCCGCCACGCCGGGCCGGGCGTCGGCGAGCACGTCGTTGGTGGTGTACGGCGTGCTCGCGGGGTCGAGCGCAGCGGTCGCGTTGGCCTGCGGGTCGAGGTCGACGACGAGCACCTTGAGCCCGCGCTCCCAGGCCGCACCGGCGATCCCGAGCAGCGTGGTGGTCTTGCCGACGCCGCCCTTCTGGGCGACGACGGCGCACGTCACCGACGCCCGCGCGTCGGACTTGTTCCCCATCTCGGCGATCCCTGCTTCCTGGCGCCGTCGTACCGCTGGCGCCGTGCTCGGGTCATGGTGGCACGACGAGCGGCCCGAGGGACGCATCACCCCGCGACGTCAGCCGGTCAGCACGACCAAGATCGCGACTTGTGGACGCTGCGGTCGAAGAAACTGGCGGCGTCCCTAAGGGACGATCAAGGAAGGGCGCGGGAGGTCGGCGTGCCTTCTGAGGGACTCGGCGCGCTCGGTCGCGTGGTCGACGATGCGGTCGGGGTAGGCCGTGGCGAGGATGGGGTGGTCCCAGGGCTCGTGGGCGGTCCGCCCGAGCAGGTCGCGCAGCTCGGGCACGTAGCGCCGCACGTAGTCGCCGTCGGGGTCGAAGCGCAGGCCCTGGGCCACGGGGTTGAAGACGCGGTAGTACGGCGCCGCATCGGTGCCGCTGCCCGCGACCCACTGCCAGCCCTGCTGGTTGCTCGCGAGGTCGCCGTCACGCAGCCTGCGCATGAACCAGCGCGCGCCGCGCTGCCACGGCAGGTGCAGGTCCTTGACGAGGAACGACGCCGTCACCATGCGCACCCGGTTGTGCATCCAGCCCTCGGCGAGCAGCTGGCGCATCCCGGCGTCGACGAACGGGTAGCCCGTGCGGCCGGCGCACCACGCCTCGAAGCGCACGTCGGCCTCGGCACCGGAGTCGTGCTCCATCAGCGCGTAGCGCTGGTCCAGCCAGGTGCGCGCCGACGACGGCGCACGGTGCAGGACGTCGGCGTAGAACTCCCGCCAGGCGAGCTCCTTGCGGAACACGGTGTGCGACGGCGCGTCGCCGAGGTCCGCGAGCAGCGTCCGGGGGTGGATCTCGCCCCAGCGCAGGTGCGCCGAGAGCGACGAGGTGCCCGCCAGGTCCGCTCGGTCACGCAGCTCGTCGTACGCCGGCAGCCCGTCGTCGCGGAACGCCGCCCACCGCGAGAGGGCCGCGGCCTCGCCGACGGCCGGCAGCGCGACCTCCGGCGCGTCCGGGATGCCGTCGCACGCCAGAGGACCGGTGTCGTCCATGCGCCAGGTCGGCCAGCGGTCGGGGTCGGCGGCCGGCCGGCGCCAGCCGTGCGCGACCCAGGCCCGGTAGAACGGTGTGTAGACGCGGTAGGCGGTGCCGTCGCGCTTCACCACGCGCCCAGGAGAGACGGCGTACGCCGAGCCCGAGCGCACCAGTGCGCGACCGGTCGCCGCCAGTGCCGTCTCGACGGCGGCGTCACGGGCAGCGCCGTAGGGCCCGAAGTCCGCGGCGACGTGCACCGTGGCCGCGCCGGCGGCCGCGGCGACCTGGGGCACCAGCGCCGTCGGGTCGCCGTGCCGGACCACCAGCGCCCCGCCGAGCGAGCGGTCGAGCGCGCGCAGCGAGCGCGAGAGCCAGGCACGGCGTACGTCGCCGGCCGGACCCCACAGCCGCGGGTCGAGGACGAACAGCGCCACCACGACGTCGTCGCCGTCGGCGCGCGCGGCGTCGAGCGCCGCGAGGAGTGCGGGGTTGTCGTGCCGGCGGAGGTCTCGACGCAACCACAGGACGCTGGGCACCCCCCGAGGCTAGATCGAGCCGGGGCGGACCGCGCGTCGCCGACCAAGATCACGACTTGTGGACGCCACGGTCATGGAAACTGCCGCACTTGATCGTCCCTAAGGGACGATCGAGTGACGTGGGAGACATCGGGAGTCGGGCGGCGTCGGTGCATCGGCGGGCGGGGTAGGACAGGATGACCTCGTCAGACGCCGTGCGGTCGGCCCCAGCCGTCACCGCGGGCGTCCCGAGAACCACGCGACGAAGGACCCCAGGGCCGTGAGCGACCTCATCGACACCACGGAGATGTACCTCCGCACGATCTTCGAGCTCGAGGAGGAGGGCATCACCCCGCTGCGGGCGCGCATCGCCGAGCGGCTCGGTCAGTCCGGTCCGACGGTGTCGCAGACGGTGGCACGGATGGAGCGCGACGGCCTGCTCGCCGTCGAGGGCGACCGCCACCTCGAGCTCAGCGACGACGGTCGCGCGATGGCCACCCGCGTGATGCGCAAGCACCGGCTCGCGGAGTGCCTGCTCGTCGACGTCATCGGCCTGCAGTGGGAGGACGTCCACGCGGAGGCCTGCCGCTGGGAGCACGTCATGAGCGAGACGGTCGAGCGCCGGATCCTCGAGATCCTCGGGCACCCCACCGTGTCGCCGTACGGCAACCCGATCCCGGGGCTCGCCGAGCTCGACCACGAGCCGGCCGAGTCCGACCTCGGCGGCCTCACCACCCTCGACAAGGTCGTCCGGGACTCCTCCACACGCGTCACGGTCGTCCGCATCGGCGAGCCGATCCAGACCGACGCCGCCCTCATGGCGTCGCTGCGTC
>Ga0208588_1000224_pt1 | contig 18550 bp, 11 predicted proteins | sample NGESurshal092012_8_FD_184483 | JGI IMG/M metagenome (GOLD analysis project Ga0208588, IMG submission 184483) | Arctic peat soil microbial communities from Barrow, Alaska - NGEE Surface sample 415-3 shallow-092012 (SPAdes) | ecosystem: Environmental > Terrestrial > Soil > Wetlands > Peat ...
CGAAAACTCGGCATCGGCGACGGCATGAAAATCGTGGTCTATGATTCGCTCGGCCTGTTTTCGGCCCCGCGCGTATGGTGGACATTCCGGGCGTTTGGCGTGCGCGATGTCGTGGTGCTCGACGGCGGCCTGCCCAAATGGCTGGCGGAAGACCGCCCGCTCGACGAAGGCGAGGCCATGCCGAAATCGCGCCATTTCACCGCCCGGCTCGACCACGCGCTGATCGCCTCTCTCGACGATGTGCGGCAGGCGAGTTCCCTTGCCAGTTCCCTCGCTGGCGCCGGCGCCGCGCCGCAGATCGTCGACGCCCGCGCCGCCGCGCGGTTCCGTGGCGACGAGTTGGAGCCGCGTCCCGGCCTGCGGTCCGGCCATATTCCTGGCAGCCGCAACTTCCCCTGGGGCGACTTGCTGGTCGATGGCCGGCTGCGCCCAGCGGCGGAACTGACAGCGGCTTTCACGGCGGCGGGCGTCAATCCGGCCAAGCCGACCATCGCGACTTGCGGCTCCGGCGTTTCGGCGGCGATTTTCGCTCTGGCCATGGCCACGACGGGGCGTTCCAGCGTCGCGGTCTATGACGGCTCCTGGGCGGAATGGGGCATGCGCGCCGACCTGCCGATCGGTCAAGGCCCCGTCTGAGCGCAAAAGGGCTATTCCTGCGACATATCGACCCGCGAATGAGGCTGTCAGGCATAAACGCCTCATATCGCGGTCCTTTTCAGTAAATTCTGCGAGGTCTGCCCTCGGATCGAGCAAAATCGCGCAAATTGCACACGAAGCGCGCTGGCGTGTCGCGCAAGGCGATGTTAAGACGCTAGCGTTGCGCGCGGCCGGCACGATTGGCGCACGCCGCGCATGATACGGAGGTAGCGCCCAAGGGAGAGCGCCCGAGCATGAAAAAAGTCGAAGCCATCATAAAACCCTTCAAACTCGACGAGGTGAAGGAGGCGCTTCAGGAAGCGGGCCTGCACGGCATAACCGTCACCGAGGCCAAAGGTTTTGGCCGCCAGAAGGGCCATACCGAGCTTTATCGCGGCGCCGAATATGTCGTCGACTTCCTGCCGAAGGTGAAAATCGAACTGGTCCTCGCCGACACAGCTGTAGACCGCGCCGTGGAGGCAATCCGCAAGGCGGCCCAGACCGGCCGCATCGGCGACGGCAAGATTTTCATCTCCAATATCGAAGGCGCGATCCGCATCCGCACCGGCGAAACCGGCACGGACGCGGTCTGACCCCTTCCCTCTTCATTTCCTTACACACGTCCCCTGAACTTCACGTCACCTCACAGAGACAAGAGGCACTGAAATGACGACTGCCAAAGAAGTACTGCAGAGAATCAAGGACGAAGACATCAAGTATGTCGACCTCCGCTTTACGGACCCCAAGGGCAAGTGGCAGCACGTCACCTTCGACATCGCCCTCGTCGATGAGGAAATGTTCTCCGAAGGCACGATGTTCGATGGCTCGTCCATCGCCGGCTGGAAGGCCATCAACGAATCCGACATGCTGCTGATGCCGGACCCCTCCACCGCCACCATGGATCCTTTCTTCTCGGCTTCGACCCTGGTCATCGTCTGCGACGTGCTCGAACCCATGACCGGCGAGCCCTATAACCGCGATCCGCGCGGCATCGCCAAGAAGGCCGAAGCCTTCCTCAAGACCACCGGCATCGGCGACACCGCCTATTTCGGACCGGAAGCCGAATTCTTCGTTTTCGACGACGTGCGCTTCAAGGCCGACCCTTACAACACGGGCTTCGTTCTCGACTCGGTCGAACTGCCGACCAATCAGGACACCCCCTATGAGGGCGGCAACCTCGGCCACCGCGTCCGCACCAAGGGCGGCTACTTCCCGGTTCCGCCGGTCGATTCAGCTCAGGACATGCGCGGCGAAATGCTGGCGGCCATGGCGGCGATGGGCGTAAAGGTCGAGAAGCACCATCACGAAGTGGCGTCCGCCCAGCACGAACTCGGCATGAAGTTCGGCACGCTGACCACGATGGCCGACCATCTCCAGATCTATAAATACGCCATCCATCAGGTCGCCAATTCCTATGGCAAGACCGCGACCTTCATGCCCAAGCCGATCTTCGGCGACAATGGTTCGGGCATGCATGTTCACCAGTCGGTCTGGAAGGACGGCAAGCCGGTCATGGCGGGCGACAAATACGCCGACCTGAGCCAGGAGTGCCTGTGGTACATCGGCGGCATCATCCGTCACGCCAAGGCGCTCAACGCTTTCACCAATCCGTCGACCAATTCCTACAAGCGCCTCGTCCCCGGCTACGAAGCCCCGGTGCTCCTCGCCTATTCGGCGCGTAACCGTTCGGCCTCCTGCCGCATCCCGTGGACCAATAACCCCAAGGCCAAGCGCGTAGAAGTTCGCTTCCCCGATCCCGCCGCCAACCCCTATCTGGCCTTCTCGTCCATGCTGATGGCCGGCCTCGACGGCATCATCAACAAGATCGATCCCGGTGCGGCCATGGACAAGGATCTCTACGATCTGCCCCCGCGCGAATTGAAGAAGATCCCGACGGTGTGCGGCAGCCTGCGTGACGCCCTCGCCAGCCTCGATAAGGACCGCGCCTTCCTCACAGCCGGCGACGTGTTCAACAACGACTTCATCGACAGCTATATCGAACTGAAGATGCAGGACGTCATGCGCCTCGAAATGACGCCGCACCCGGTCGAATTCGACATGTATTATTCCTACTGAGCTTTTCGCTCTAAGAATCAGAAAGGGCGGCTGCGAGGTCGCCCTTTCTTTTAGTGCGGTCGAGAAAATTCAGTAGCGGGTCGAGGGCGCAGGCGCTGGGGCCGTGACCTGCTGCTGCTGCTGCAACCGCTTCTGCTTGTAATAATGCCGTCCGGCGATACAGCCAGCGGCTGCGCCGGTCCAGGTGTGGTGGCCGGCGTAATGGCCAGCTATGCCGCCGGCGATCGCGCCGCGAATGCAGCCCCTGGCCTGCGCCTCGCCCGAAAAACCCAGGCTGGCGGCCAATGACATCGCCACGATCATGGCTGCGAATTTGCTATTCATGCCCCCTCCGATATTTTTCGCGTTCCAGCGATATATGGGGAGGAATTTTTTTCGCGCCAGCGCGGCGGGGGTTCTCGAGGTGGGACTAGACCGTTTCCCCCGTCGGGATCGGGGCGAGTTTAACCCGGTTGACCAGCAAGGTGACGCCGAGGCTGAAAGCCAGCAGAAGGGCGGCAAGGCCAAAGCTGCCGCCGGGACTGCGGCCGGCGCCGATTTCCCAGGCGAGGATCTGGGTGAAGGTGATTGGACCGATCATGCCGGTCACGCCACGCAGGCTGGCGAGCGCTCCCTGCAAAGCGCCCTGCTGCGAAACCCCGACCAACCGCGTCGCCCGCGCCTGAAATGCCGGCGTAGCCAATCCCCACAGAGCCACCAGCGGCAGCGCCGCCAGGAAGGCGGTTCCGGTTGGGGCCCAGGCATAGGCCAGGAATCCCGCGATACCGAAAGCCAGTCCGGTCAAGGCAGTTGGAATCTCGCCGAAGCGTTTGACCGCCGGCCGGACCAGTCCCGCCGCGACCAGGGTCTGGGCGAAGCCGACCAGCGCCAGAACCATGCCGGTGGTCTTGGCGTCCCAATGATAGCGGTAGTCCGTGTAGAGCACGAACAGGCTCGGCAGCGATTCATAGGCCAGATAGGAGAGGAAAATCGCCAAAGAGAGCAGCCCCAGCCCCGGCTCGCGCGACAGGAATTTCATCGAGCCAAAGACGTGCGCGGTCTTCCAGACAAAACTCTTCGAGCGGTTCTCCGGCGCCAGCGATTCCGGCAGCACGAAAAATCCATAGGTAGCGTTGAGCAGGCAGAAACCCGCCGCCCCCCAGAATGGCAGGCGCAGGTCGATCTGGCCGAGCATGCCGCCGATCGCCGGCCCCAGCACGAAGCCAAGTCCGAAGGCGGCGCCCAACATACCGAAGCGCGCGGCGCGCTTTTCGGGCGGCGTGATGTCGGCGATATAGGCGCTTGCGGTGGAGGTGCTGGCGGCGGCGCCGCCGGAAATCAGCCGGCCAATGAACAGCCAGGCAAGGCTTGGCGCGAGCGCCATGATGACATAGTCGACTCCCATCGCGAGATTGGACAGGAGCACCACCGGGCGACGCCCAAAGCGGTCGGACAAGGCGCCGAGAATGGGCTGACACATGAATTGCATGAAGGCCCAGGCGATGCCGAAATAGCCGACCACGCGCGACCCCTGGCCGAAATTGCCACCCTCAAAGGACACGATGAGCTTCGGCAACACGGGGATCATGACGCCCACCGCGATCATGTCGAGGGCGACCGTGATGAAAATGAAGATGAAAGCCGCTTTGCCCGGCTTGTAATTCTGCATCGCCAACGATCTCCGATCGGCGTCCGCCGCCCAAGTTTCCGCTCGAGCCATGGGTCCGCTACGGAAGAGGCTGACCCTCTACCGCGTCGAACGTCGGTCAGGCAAATCAAATTCGTTGATGTGTCCGACGTTTCGCACTTTGGCGGCGTCTCGGCGGCGCGGGACGCGCCTAAAACAGGCGTCGGTGTCAGAATTTGTATTTGGCGAAGGCGACTGCATAGATCAGGTCCTTGCCCTTGATCTCGGTCAGGGCCGGGCCGGCGTAGAGTTCGGCCAGGATCGCCCCCAGTTGCAGATGAAAATCAACCTGCCAGCGGATGTCTGCGGAAAGTTCGGTTCCAATGAACGACCCCGTCACCTTGTTGCTGTTGGGAATTTCCACCATGCCGCTGCCATAGATGCCGTCGGTGGTCGAAACGCGCCATAGCGAGTCCCAGCCCAGCACGACGCCCCAGTGTTGGGCCGGCTGGAAGCTGAACACCGGGCGAATGTCCTTGATGTTGGCGGGGACCATCTGCGACGTTTCGGCGAAATAAGGCAGACGCGGGTACATGGGATTGAACGTGCCGATGGTTTTCGAACGCGCGTCATCGCCGCTGGCGTAATTGGCGGAAAAGCCGAAGCGCGGCTTCCAGTCGATGTTTTCCAGCGTATAGCCGGCGACAGCCGCCAGAAGACCGGCCTGGACATTCTGCGTGCGGAACGTGCCGGTCTGGGTGGACGCCTCGACATTCCAGTCGAAGCCGGCCTGCTTGCCAAACAGCCGCGTCCCGAAGGTTTCGATATTTTCCTTGCCCGTCAGGCCCCGGAATTTCGCCTGGGTATTGCTGTAATTCAGCGCGTAAAGATCCGCCTTGAGCGATCCGAACACCGGTGTGGTGATATAGACGCCAGACAGGTGCTGGGCCATGTTGGTCGCGTCGTCGATGGCGTAGGGACTGTTCACGGTCGGCTGCACCGAGATGAAATCGACCGTCGCCTCGCCGATCCGGTCGATGAAGCGAAAGCCGTCGAAATCGCGGCGCACGTTCGGGCCTTCGCGCACCGCGATCAGACGCTGATAGCCATAGGCCAATTCCTCGCGGCCCGCGCGAAAGGTCGGATCGTCGCCGAAAGGCGATGGCGGATGAAAGTCGACGAAACGCTGCATGAGGTCCCAGCGGTCGACATCGGTGGTCGAGGGAACCCAGCGATTGCCGAATATACGGTCGTCGCCCAGTTGCACGAAGGCGCGAAAATAATCGGTGACGTGCAGGTCGCCGTTGAGCTGAAGCCTTTGCAGCATGTAACCGTTGGCGGGCGGCGCCTTGATGCCGAAATTGGGATATTGATACGTCTCGAAGCGTTCGCGGATTTCGCCGCCAAGGCTGAGGAAAATCGGCCCATATGGGCTGGAGCCGAGCGGGATGTATTTGATCCTTTCCCACGGCGTCGGATCGGCTTTGCCGGCGAGATCGGAAAAATTGTCCTGGTAGCGCAGATTATGAAAGGGCGGATCGATCTGGGTCGGACTCTCCGCGAAAGCCGCGCCTGCGGCCAGCAGGCATCCCAGCGCCCCAAACCCTGCCAGACCAATTCTGGCGGCTCCAATTCCCATTTTCTTCTCCCCCAACCGTCGCCTTTTCGGCGCGGCGCATGATTTTTTGACGCCGAAGGTGCGCTCCGCCCTCTCAAACGAAGCGGCAGATGTCCCGCGTCTTGACGTGTTTCTACCGGCTTTTTTCGACCAAGGACTTGAGACAAGGCAAGGGCGGCGCAATCTTACAAATTTCTTCCAAAGCCACGCCTCCGGTCCTTGATATCAAGCAACTGATAACGTAGATTTTTCAGCCAGCCATATGCCGGCCACAAGAGGATTTGGGCTTTGCTTCGCCTTGGTGTAGTAAGTCTTGGCGCATCTTCGTTGAACGGAAATCGTCGAAACCGATGTTGGACGAAAAAAGACCGTGGGTTTTGAGCCTGGCGCCTGACGAACAAGGACCGCGCGCTTCGGGAGACTCTTGCGGCGCCGTCCGCGAGAAAAACGCTTCGTCGGCGGTCGCGTCGCTGTTCGGACTGCCGCCCGGAAGCAAAATCACGCGCGACTGTTTCGTCCGCCTGCTCCATCCCGACGATGTGGGGCGTTTTGACTCCGCCTATGCTGCGGCGCAGCGCCCCGACGCTTCCCGCATTTTCGAATTGACCTGTCGCATCCGCCGCGCCGACGATGGCGCCGAGCGCTGGATCGAACTTCATGCGCATTTCGGGCCGGAGACGGCTTCGCCCGGCATGGTCTACGGCGTCGTTCGCGACATCACCGAGGAAAAGACCACGCTGGAGCGTCTCAAACGCAGCGAGAGCCAGCTGGGGCTGTTCATCGAATATGCCCCGGCCGCCATCGCGATGTTTGACCGGAACATGAATTATCTCGCCGCCTCGGCGCGCTGGCGCAAGAATTTTCATCAGGGGGAGCCGCAGGAAACCGTGGTGGGACGCAACCATTACGAGATGGTTCCGGATATCCCTGACGCCTGGAAAGCCGTGCACCGGCGCGTGCTGGCCGGCGCGGTCGAAAGCTCGGACGGCGAGCCTTTTACGCGCGATGACGGCCACGTCCAATGGGTGAAATGGGAGGCGCGTCCCTGGCGCGATGGCGACGGCGAGATCGGCGGAATGATTATCGCCAGCGAAGATATTACCGCGCGCAAGGAAGCCGAAATCGAACGAAAGCACGCCGAACAGGCTCTGCGCCAAAGCGAGGAAAACCTGCGCGTGCTGGCCGACAATCTCCCCGACAGCGCCGTTTACCGCTATTGCCGCGATCCAGACGGAAAGCGGCGCTTCCTTTACCTGAGCGCCGGCATCGAGACGCTCAATGGCGTGCGGATCGAGGACGCGATGGCCGATGCCAGCGTGCTGCATCGCCAGATCTTGCCTGAATATCGCAAAAAGATGGCCGAGGCCGAAGCGCGCAGCGCACGCGACCTGGTGGATTTCAGCATGGATCTTGCCATCCGCCGGGCCGATGGCGAAGTGCGATGGATGCGACTGCGCTCGCGCCCGCTCCGCGGGACTGACGGCCAGATCGTCTGGCATGGCGTCGAGACCGACGTCACCGAACGTCATGCCGTCGGAATGGCGTTGCGCGAGAGCGAAGCGCGCAAGACCTTCCTGCTGGCCCTCGCCGACGCGTTGAAACAGCTGCGCGATCCTGACGAGATCAAGGGAGCCGCCAGCGAAGCGCTGGGCCGGAAGATTGGCGGCGATCAGGTTATCTACGCCGACATCGACGGCGAAATCGCCACCATCGCGCGCGACTGGAGCGACGGCGGCATGCCGAGCAATGTCGGCGTTCATCGGATGGCGGATTTCGGTCCGGAATTCATCGCCGACCTGCGCGCGGGAAAAACCGTCGTCATCGGCGACATCGCGGCTGACCGCCGAACTTGTTCGCCCGAAGCGCAGGCGACCTTCAGGGCGCGCTCCATCGGCGCCTTCCTGAGCGTGCCTCTCATCAAGGACGGGCGTCTGGTTTGCGTGATATCGGTTCATTGCCGCGCCGCGCGGTTATGGAGCGTTGCTGACGTCACCTTGGCGGAAGACGTCGCCGAGCGGACCTGGGCCTGGGTGGATCGCGCCAATACTGAAAAGGCCTTGCGCGCCTCGCTGAGAGAGGTCGCCGACCTCAAGACCGCGCTCGACAAACACGCCAACGTCACCTTCACCGACCGCGAAGGCGTGATCACTTACGTCAACGACAAATTCAGCGAAATTTCGAAATATGCGCGCGAGGAATTGCTGGGCAGCAACCATCGCGTCGTCAACTCACATTTCCATTCCAAAGAATTCTTCGCCGGAATGTGGCAAACCATAAAGGCTGGCGGCGTCTGGCGCGGCGAGGTGCGCAATCGCGCCAAGGACGGATCGCTCTATTGGTCCGACACGACCATCGTGCCATTTCTCGACGATGCGGGGCGTCCGCGCCAATATGTCGCCATCCGCACCGACATCACCGCGCGCAAGCAGATGGAGGAGGATCTGCGGCAAAGCCGGACGCTGCTCGCCGCCGTTTTCGAGCAAATGCCCGTCGCTTTCGCTGTGACCGACGCCGAAGGAAAAATCCTGCTCAAGAATTCGCTCATCGCGCGTTTCGCGACCGATCGCGTGGCGTCGAAGGACGATGCGAATTTTCACCGTTGGCGCTGCTTTGACGCCGGCGGTCAACTCCTTCCCCGCGACATGTATCCCTCCGCCCGCGCCCTGCGCGGCGATGCCGGCGCTGTCGAGGCGCTCTATCGGACGCATGAAGGCGGCGAGATCTGGACCCGCGTCACGGCGTCGCCGCTGCGCGACGAAGCCGGCGCGGTCACCGGTTCGATCGTCATGGTCGACGACATCGACCAGGCCAAGCGCGCCGAAGACTCCTTGCGCGAAAGCCGCCAGCGCATGTTGCTTGCGGCAGAGGCGACCGAGGTCGGGGTCTGGGAATTGAACCTCCGCACCGGCGCCCTCGTCTGGGACGCCCAGATGTTTCGTATTTACGGTATCGCCCCGACCGCAGGCGGCCTCGTGGACTACCAATCCTGGGCGAAGGCCGTGCTGCCGGAAGATCTGGAGCAACAGGAAGCGCTGTTGCGCGTCCATGCGCGCGGCAGCGGCGTCAACCGGCGCGAATTCCGCGTGCGCCGGGGCGACACTGGCGAAATCCGGGTCATCCAGGCGATCGAGACCACACGCGCCAACGCGCTGGGCGAAACCGAAATAATGGTCGGAACCAATCTCGACATCACCGAACGCAAGCGCGCCGAGGACGCCCTGCGCGACAGCGAGGCGAGGTGGCGCTTCGCCTTGCAAGGCGCACGGGCGGCGGCCTGGAGTTGGGATGTCGGCGCCGACGAAATTTTATGGTCGCCGGAGGCCCAACAGCTTTATGGGCGCGACGCGGATTCCGGTCCACCGACCTATGCGGAGTGGCTTGAAACCATTCATCCCGACGATCGCGCTCTCGCGAATGCCAATGTGGCCTCGGCCCTGGAGAACCGCGCCAGCGATTACCGCACGGAATACCGCATCCAGCTGCCGACCGGGGAAATCCGCTGGCTGCTTGCGTTGGGCGAGGTCGATTTCTCGGACGATGGAAGGCCGTTACGCATGTCTGGCATCAACCTCGACATTACCGAAAAGAAGCGTGCGGAACTGGCGATACGCGAAAGCGATGCGGCCTTGCGGCAGAGCCAGGCCCGCCTGCGTTACGCCACCAACGCCGCGCGGCTGACCTATGCCGAATTCGATCTGGAAAAGGCGAGCGTGCGCGTGGCGGCAAATTACGCCCATGTGATAGGCTTCCAACCGATCACACCTGGAGGCGGAGAATTCGACGCGGGGCTTGCAAACGCGCTCACCCATATCGCGCCGGAAGATCGTCCGCGCATCGTGCAGATTGTCGCCGACCTGAAGCAGGGCGGGGAACCGCGCAAGTTTGAGTTTCGGGTCATCGACGACGACGGTATGGAGCGTTGGTTCGAATCCGTTCCGAGCGTTGAAACCGGGGCCGACGGCCGGCCGGTGCGGGCTTTTATCACAGTTCTCGACATCACGGCGCTGACGAAGGGCCGCGCCGCGCTGGCGGAGGCCAGGGACAGGGCCGACGAAATCCTGTCCAGTATCGACGATGGATTTTACGCCCTGGATGCGAATTGGCGCTTCGTTTACTTCAACGCGCAGGCGACGAAACTTCTCGAGAAAAGCCGCGAAGAGGTTATCGGTCGTGACTTTTTCGAGGTGTTCCCGCAGGTCCGGGACACCCGCGTCCACGAGAACTACCAGCGGGTGTTGGAGTCCCGGCGGCCGCGCGAATTCGAATATATTTCGCCGATTTTCGAGACTTGGACCAATTTCAGCGTCTATCCGACGCGGGAAGGCGGCATTTCAGTCTATTTCCGCGACATCTCAGCCCAGAAAGCTGTCGAAGGCGAAATCATCGCCGCCAAATCGGAAGCCGAACGGGCCAACAGGGCCAAATCGAAATTCCTGGCTTCCGCCAGCCACGACTTGCGTCAGCCGGTGCAATCGCTGGTGCTGCTGCTGTCGCTGATCGAACGGCAGGTCGAGGCCAATCCCAGGGCGATCGAAACCGCCAATATGATGAAACAGGCGCTCGGAGGGCTGAATGGTCTGCTGACCGCCATTCTGGACGTTTCCCGCCTCGACGCGGGCGTGGTCGAGCCCTCGATCGAGCAAGTCGATCTGGCGGCGCTGCTCGGAAGGCTGGCCGGCGAATACACCGCCAAGGCGGCGGACAAGGGTTTGGAATTGCGCATTGCGCCGCGCGGCAACGCTCCCCATTGGCACGCATTGGCCGATCCCGCCCTGCTCGAACGCGCGTTGCGCAACCTGGTCGAGAATGCCTTGCGCTACACGTCGTCCGGCGGTGTGCTGATCGGCTTGCGGCGGCGGGGACCGAGCGTCCGGATTGACGTGGTCGATACCGGCGTCGGCGTTCCCGCCGAAAAACAGGGCGAAATTTTCGACGAATTCATCCAGTTGAACAATCCCGGCCGCGACCTGTCCAAAGGGCTCGGTCTCGGTCTGGCCATCGTCGCGCGTCTCGTCGCGCTGATGCATGGCGAAATCGAAGTGAATTCGCATTTCGGCCGCGGATCGCGTTTCTCGCTGTCCCTGCCCTACGCCACACCAGCCGAACAGTCCGAAGCCGTGGAGTCGCAGCACGATGATCCGATGGGGCGCATCCTGATCGTCGAGGACAATGTCATTTTGCGCCACGGACTCGAGAATATCGCAAAACAATGGGGGTGCGAGACCTATTCCGCCGGCAGCGGCGAGGAAGCCGTGGACGTGGCCGCCGCCCATAACTGGCGGATAGACGCCATAGTCACCGACTACCGTCTGGGCGCCGGCCTCAACGGCGTGCAGGCGGCAAAGGAAATCGTCCGCCGCTCCGGCCGCGCTGTCCCGACCCTCGTCCTCACTGGCGACACCGCCAGCAACCGCATCCTCGAAATCACCGACAGCGGGTTCGAATTGCTGCACAAGCCGGTCAGCGCCGAGGAATTGCGCCGCAAGCTCGCGCGATTGCTGAGCTAGAGCCGGCGTGCGCAAAAGTGGATGGCGATTTTTCGCGAAAACGCCGCGAAAATCACGGAATCTAGAGCATGTTCGGTGAACTTCCGGTCGCCGAACGAAGTTCAGCGCGCAAACTGCACAGCCGCTCCACCATGACTTCAAGATCCTCGATCATGAAAGGCTTGCTGAGCGTCAAGGCCTTGCGATAGGCGGGCGCCAGGCCGCCGACGCCATGTCCGGTCACGAAGGCAAAAGGAACGCCACGCCGCGACAGGGCATCGGCCAAAGGATAGGAGTGGCCATCCGTCAACTGGAGGTCGATCAGGGCGCCGTCCAGCCGGTCTCCCTCTGTTTCGAGCAGTCCGAGCGCGTTCGCAACGCTTGCCGCAGGCCCAACGATTTCGCAACCGGCCTCAACCAGCCAGTCGCCGATCAGCATGCTCAGCAAAGCATCGTCATCCGCAACCAGAATACGTGGCGCCATGAGAATTCACCAAATCCGTCCAAAATCGCGACTTGCTCCTGATAGCATGTTTTCAACGCGTCGCAAAAAAATTGTTTTCGTTCTGTTCACATTCCCGGCGGCTTCGTGCTAATGAAATGTTTAAGCCAGCAGGCTTTCACAGAATCGGCTGGATCGTCCAAAAAAATGGACGTGTCCCCTTCCCGGCCAATCCGAAAATTTGACAGAGGACCATGGCGGACAACAAGGATCTTTTTGGCGCGGCTCCCCTGAACGGCGCCGAGGTCAAGGCCGAACGCGGGAAAAAACCCGTTGTCGACGCGAAAAAACCGCTGGACGGCGGGACACCCGGCGAGTTGGGCTATACCGCCGCGTCAATCGAGGTATTGGAGGGGCTTGAGCCGGTGCGCCGACGCCCCGGCATGTATATCGGCGGCACGGACGAGACCGCCTTGCACCACCTCTTCGCGGAAGTGCTCGACAACGCCATGGACGAAGCCGTGGCCGGCCACGCCACCCGCATCGACGTGGCGATGGACGAGGACGGCTTTCTCAACGTGACCGACAACGGGCGCGGCATTCCCATCGATCCGCATCCCAAATTCCCGAAGAAATCGGCGCTCGAAGTCATCATGACGACGCTCCATTCGGGCGGCAAATTCGATTCCGGGGCCTATCAGACCTCCGGCGGCCTGCATGGCGTCGGCGTTTCGGTGGTGAACGCCCTGTCCGAACGCCTCGAAGTCGAGGTGGCGCGCGCGCAAACCCTTTATCGCCAGGTGTTTGAACGCGGCTTCCCGGTCGGGCCGCTGGAGACGGTCGGGCGCGTCGCCAACCGGCGCGGCACCAAATTGCGGTTCAAGGCCGATCCGCAGATTTTTCGGGAAAACGCCCGCTTCAGTCCGGCTCGGCTGTTCAAGATGGCGCGGGCCAAGGCCTATCTGTTCGGCGGCGTTGAAATCCGCTGGAAATGCGCGGAAAACCAACTCGACGCGGCCGGAAAGACGCCGAAAGAGGCGGTTTTCCATTTTCCGGGCGGGTTGAAGGATTATCTGGCCGCCGATATCGAAGGCAAGGAACTGGTCGCCGAGCCGTTTTTCGTCGGCCGGGTGGAAAAGCCCGAACGCCATGGTTCGGTGGAATGGGCGATCGCCTGGCTAGCGCAAGACGACGGCTTCATCCATTCCTATTGCAACACCATTCCGACGCCCGATGGCGGCACCCATGAATCCGGTCTTCGCCTCGCGTTGTTGCGGGCGTTGAAGGACCATGCCGAGCGCATCGGCCAGGGCAAGCGCGCCAGCGCCGTCACCACCGACGACATCATGAACGGCTGCGCCGCGATGATTTCGATTTTTATCCGCGAGCCGGAATTTCAGGGCCAGAACAAGAGCCGGCTCATGAGCGTCGAGGCGTCGCGGATCGTCGACAGCGCCTTGCGCGACTCGTTCGACCATTGGCTCGCCGCCTCGCCGGCCCAGGCGGCGCGCCTGCTCGACTGGGCCATCGAGCGCGCCGAGGACCGGTTGCGCCGCCGCGCGGAAAAAGATGTCGCCCGCAAAAGCGCCGTGCGCAAATTGCGCCTGCCCGGCAAGCTCGCGGATTGCGCGAACAACTCGGCGCAAGGCTCTGAACTCTTTATCGTCGAGGGCGATTCCGCCGGCGGCTCCGCCAAGCAGGCGCGCGACCGCGCCAACCAGGCGATTTTGCCCTTGCGCGGCAAGATCCTGAATGTCGCCAGTTCCACGCGCGAAAAACTCGCGGGCAATCAACAACTGGCGGACCTCACCCAGGCCTTGGGCGCGGGAACCGGCGCGCATTATCGCGCCGAGGACCTGCGCTACGACAAGATCATCATCATGACCGACGCGGACGTGGACGGCGCGCATATCGCCTCGCTGCTGATCACCTTCTTCTATCGGCAAATGCCGAAACTGATCGACCAGGGCCATCTTTATCTCGCCGTGCCGCCGCTGTTCAAACTGACGCAGGGCGCCAAGACCGCCTATGCGCGCGATGAACTCCACCGCGACGAACTCATCCGCACCCTGTTCTCGGCGCGCGGCAAGATCGAGATCAGCCGCTTCAAGGGGCTGGGCGAAATGATGCCGGCGCAACTCAAGGAAACCACCATGGCCCCCGGCAAGCGCACCTTGCTCCGGGTGGAAATTGTTGAAGAAGACCGGGAGGAAACCGCCGGTTCGGTCGAGAGGCTGATGGGAACCAAGCCGGAAGCGCGCTTCGCCTTCCTGCAGGAGCGGGCTGCTTTCGCCGCCGCCTCCGATCTGGTCGATCTGTGACGCGAAAATTTCCGTCGTCGCGCAAGCCTGCGATCGCCCGCTCATTTGTCCTGCATTGGGCGATTGCGGTGTTGATTGCGGCCGCGCTAACCATATGCGTTCAGACTCCGTTTACGCTGACCGGGACATAAGACCTCTGGCCAGCCCCGGAGCGAAACATGTCTGACTTTTCCCAACTACCTGAAAAAACAGAAGTTTCGACTGTCGATAGAGTCGCATTGCTGTGCGCCGTAGTGTCGGTCGTCTGCGTGCTGGGCGCCCATGCTCTCGACAGATTGGCGCAGGCCGGCGCGCCGCCGCGCGGGGCGGCGACAGCTCCCCGCGTGGATTATTCCCCGACCGGCTCGATCCCCCATCTCGATCCCTGCGAAGCGCAAACGCCAGAGCGTTGACGCTAGAGCCTTTCCGATCCGAAATCGGATCGGGGCTCCAGGTTTTTGTTTTGCGCGTTTCCTTCACGCGAACCGGCGGCCACTTCGCTTGAAAACGCTGCTGCGGCTGCGGCAAAACGTGGCGCCAGTGCTGTTTTGGCAGAAACAATTTGACTTCTACGCGGCAAACCCTAATGGTCCCCTCGGCGTTACGGGGTTCGCGCGCGCCCGCCGTTAGTCGAACGGCGCATCCATTCGGAATGGCTTTCCATTTCACTGGCGCATCGAATTGAAGTTGTGGGCTAAGCCGCCGCTTCATTCCGGCCGAAGCCCTCCCGGATCATTTCGCCAGACGCGATCCTTTGGCAAACCCGCTATTTGGGACATTTAATGCAATTTACCGAACTCGGCCTCAGCGAAAAAGTGCTGCGCGCCGTCGAAGCCTCTGGCTACACCACCCCGACGCCCATCCAGGCGCAGGCCATTCCTCTTGCGCTCGCCGGACGAGACGTTCTCGGCATCGCCCAGACCGGCACCGGCAAGACCGCCGCTTTCGTCCTCCCCATGCTCTCGCAGCTCGAGCAGGGGCGCGCTCGCGCCCGCATGCCGCGCACGCTGATCCTGGAGCCGACACGCGAACTCGCCGCGCAGGTCGAGGAAAGCTTTGTCAAATACGGTTCCCAGCACAAGCTGAACGTCGCCCTGCTGATCGGCGGCATGTCGTTCGGCGACCAGGAAACCAAGATCATGCGCGGCGTTGACGTGCTGATCGCCACGCCCGGCCGCCTGCTCGATTTTTTCGAACGCGGCAAGCTCATGCTCGGCGGCATCGAAATCCTCGTCATCGACGAGGCTGACCGCATGCTTGACATGGGCTTCATCCCGGACATCGAGAAAATCTGCAAGCTGGTGCCCTTCACGCGTCAGACCCTGTTCTTTTCGGCCACCATGCCGCCGGAAATCACCCGCCTGACCGAGCAGTTCCTGCATAATCCGGCCCGCGTCGAAGTGGCCCGCGCGGCCTCCATCGTCACCACCATCACCCAGTCGCTGGTCGCCTCGCATGGCGGCGGCGACAAGCGCGAAACCTTGCGCAGGCTGCTGCGCGAAGTTGAAGGCCTGAAGAACGCCATCGTCTTCTGCAATCGCAAGCGCGACGTGGCCATTGTCCACAAAAGTCTGGACAAGCACGGCTTTCCGGTCGGCGCCCTGCATGGCGACATGGACCAGTCGGCCCGCATGGCCTCGCTCGACGCCTTCAAGAACGGCGCGGTGGACATCCTTGTCTGTTCCGACGTGGCGGCGCGTGGCCTCGACATTCCCGATGTCAGCCATGTCTTCAATTTCGACGTGCCGACCCATTCGGAAGATTACGTCCACCGCATCGGCCGAACCGGCCGCGCCGGACGTCTGGGCGCCGCCTTCACCCTCGTCACTTCCGACGACGGCAAATATGTCGCCCAGATCGAAGACCTCATCAAGCGCAAGATCGACTGGCACGGGCCGGGCCTGAACGACCTCGCCGAGCCACAGCATACCGAACGCGACCGCGAGCGCGCCGCGCGCGGCAGCGGCAGCGGCGAAAGATCGCGCCGTAACGCCAGAGGGTCTTCAGAGCGCGGAACTTCGGAACGCCCTCGCCGCGCCCCGCGCGCCGAACGCCCCGAGAGCGCGGCCGTGGAACGTCCTGAAAGCGCGGTCGTGGAACGTCCCGAAACCGTTGCGCGTCCTGAACGGGCTCCGCGTACGAAGCGCCCTGAGCGTGCTGAACGACCGGAACGGGCGGAACGTCCAGAGCGCGCGGAACGCCCCCTTGCGGCCGCAGCGGAAGAACGGGCGCCGCGCGCGGAAAACTTCCAGCGCGATGCGCAGCGTTCGCGGCGGGGCGGTTATCCGGTCGATAACGATCCGCCGGTGATCGGCCTCGGCGACCACGTGCCAAGCTTTTTGCTGCGTTCGGTCAAGGTCAAGGCCAAGCCGGTCGAGTGAGACGCGTAAGAGGGTTTGCGCCGGTCAGTTCGCCGGCGCCTCGTCAAGCTGGCGCAACAGCGCCAGCGACAGACCTTGGCAGTCGGGCAAAATCAGGCTGGCGCCGCTCAGATCGTCGCTATTATAGGCGCTGCGGACGCCAATGACGCGCAAACCAGCCGCCTTCGCCGCAACGACGCCATTGCGCGAATCCTCGACCGCAATGCAGCGATCCGCGTCACGGCCCAGCCTGTTGAGCGCCAGAAGGTAAACATCGGGCGCCGGCTTCTTGCGCTCGACCATGTCACCGGCGGCGACCACCGGAAAAATCTCCCGCCAGTTGGCCCCAAGCGCGGCGTCGAGCAGCGCTTCGACATTGGCTGGCGTCGTGGTGGTTGCGATGGCGAGGCCGAAGCCGCAAGACCGCGCTGCGTCCAGAAATGCCGGAATGCCGGGCCGAAGCGCGATCTCGCCCGCCGCGACCTTGCCGGCATAGATGGCCGTCTTGCGCTGGTGCAGTTCAGCGATCAATTCCGGGGCCATCTCGCCCTCGCCTAAAACCTTCTTGCAAAAATGGGCAATGCGCTCCTTGCCGCCGGTCACGCGCAGGAGGTCGCGGTAAAGCGCCTCATCCCAGACCCAGCCAAGGCCGAAATCCACGAAAGCCTTGTTGAAGGCGCGGCGGTGCACTTCTTCCGTCTCGGCCAGCGTGCCGTCCACGTCGAAAATCACGGTGTCGATCAAGGGGCGCCTTTGCAAAGGTGAAAACAACCCGAACACCTTCGCGCAGCCTTGGCCAAAAATAAATTTAAGAAATCAAAAGCCGAATTCAGGACTTCTAAAGCCGATCAATTCGGCAGGGGCAGCACTCCGAAAATCTTGCGCAAGAAACCGGGCGCAATGGCTGACAGCGGATTGACGGAAAGCGACGGGTCCGACACCCGTCCCGTCACGCGGAAATTGAGCCCGAAAAGCCCTTCCTGCTGGCCGCCGAGAAGGAGGCCCAAAACCGGCAATCGGCCAAACAGGTTGTTCACTCCATAGGCGGGCACGAAAACACCCGACAAGTCCACGGTGTCGCGTTGAAAATCGACCCAGCCTTCGAGCGTCGAGCCAATGCTCGGGCTGGCGATGGCGCCGTCGCGCACATTCAGCCGGGATCCGGTCTTGCTCAACTGGGCGTGCAGACGCGAAAAGCTGACGACATTGGGATCCAGCTTGACCCTGGCCGCGAGTTGTTCGGCATTGGGCGCGTTGGCAAAGCTCCGCATGACCGGTTCGCCGCGCAGGACGAAATTGTCGATGTCCACTGTCCCTGACGGGTTGTCGGCGAGCCGGATGTCGGCTCGCAGCTTGCCGCCTTCCATATGGCTATAGGCGTCGGCAAAGGCGAGGAAGGCCCCGGCGTCGGAGGTCGAGAGGCGCAGCAGCGGCGGCCCGTCGTCGGGGCGGGAGATTGCGCCCTGCACAGCGTCGCCGCCGAGTTTTCCCGAAAAGGCCAGCGACTGGAACTGCCCTCCCCGTCTGGCGAAACGCAAATCCGCATTGGACACGATCTGGCGATTGTCGCCGGACAGCAAGGTGGCGTTGAGATCGAGATCGACGCCGGTTCGATCGCTGGAGCGCCCTGACTCGCTGGATGTCAGGTATTTCAGGAACGGCCGCGCATCCAGCGCCGCGCCCTTCATCGCAACCTTGATGACGTCGCCGGTCCTCGTCGCTTCAACCTGCATGTTGTCGCCGGGCGAGAATTTGACCTGCGGGAATTTGGCGGCGGCCAAGGATCCGTCGGCGCTCAGTTGCAGCGCGCCCTTGGCCGAGGCGCCGGCGCCGTCGAACACGATCTGGTCGAGGCTGGCCCCGCCGCGCTCATCCTCGCGATAGAGGAAACTGGCCTTGGCCGGTCGTCCCGCCGGCTTGTAAAGTCCTGGCAGAGGATAAAGCAGTCCCGTCCGGGTCATATCCAGCTCGACCTGCGCCTGCGGACGCGCGGCGCCGACCTCGCCCGTCGCCTTGACCGCGATCG
>Ga0208588_1000226_pt1 | contig 18511 bp, 19 predicted proteins | sample NGESurshal092012_8_FD_184483 | JGI IMG/M metagenome (GOLD analysis project Ga0208588, IMG submission 184483) | Arctic peat soil microbial communities from Barrow, Alaska - NGEE Surface sample 415-3 shallow-092012 (SPAdes) | ecosystem: Environmental > Terrestrial > Soil > Wetlands > Peat ...
GGCAATTTTATGAGGCTTTTCAAGCTTTTCGATGGTGGGCGCTGTAGGTCTCGAACCTACGACCCGCTGATTAAGAGTCAGCTGCTCTACCAACTGAGCTAAGCGCCCATCGAAAAAAATTCAGCGGTGTCTGTTAAGACCGCCGCCGAAGCGAAACAGGATTTAGCAAAGCATTTCCGCTCTGTCCACCCACTTCGCCGTCTTTTTGGATTTTTGTGACCATTCGCCTTCTCGACGGCGGCGTGATATGAGCCCGCAACCCTGTTTTGCCTTATTTTAAGGGCAAAAACGAGGTATTCGGACGCCATCATGATGCAAGAAACCGCAGAACTCTCCCCGCTGGATCGTCCAAAAGCCAACGAGCCTTACGCGGGCGCGGGCGGCGCGGGCGCGAAATTTTTCAGTTTCTTGAAACTGCCGGAAATCGACCGACGCGGCTGGACGCTGCTCGCGGCTCTGGCGTTTTTCGTCTGGCTTTCGACCGGATTCTACAAGGTTCAACCGGACGAGCAGGGCGTCGTGCTGCGTTTCGGCGCCTGGACCGACACGACGCAGCCCGGCCTGCATTTCCATTTGCCCTGGCCGGTCGATTCGGTCCTGCTGCCGAAAATTACCCAGATTCGCCGGCTGGAGCTGGGCGTGGGCCTCAATGGCCTCGTCGATCAAGCGCGCGACAAGCAGATGCTGACTGGCGACGAGAATATCGTCGAGGCCGATTGCTCGCTGCTGTGGCAGGTCAAGGATGCCGGCCAATATCTGTTCAAGGTCGCCGATCCCGACGCGGCGCTGCATATCGCGGCGGGCAGCGCGCTGCGCGAGGTCATCAGCCGCACGCCCATTCAGGCGGCGCTGTCCGACAAGCGCCGCGAGGTCGCCGAGGAAACGCAGGCCCTGCTGCAAGACTTGCTCGACCGCGAGGGCGCCGGTATCCGCATCGTGCAGGTGCAGCTTGAACGCGTCGATCCGCCCAGCACCGTGATCGACGCCTTTAACGACGTGCAGCGCGCCCGCGCTGATCAGGAGCGCGCCCGCAACGAGGCCGAATCCTACGCCAACGACATTCTTCCGCGCGCCCGTGGCGACGCGCAACGCATAAAGCTCGACGCCGAGGCTTTTAAAGCGCAGACGATCAATCTGGCCCAGGGCGAGGCCCAGAATTACGCTGCGATCTACAAGAGCTATTCTCAGGCCCGCGACGTCACCGCCTGGCGGCTCTATCTTGAAAGCGTGGACGCGATGCTGCGCAAATCCTCGCGGGTAATCCTCGATTCTTCCGGCAAGGGAGCGGCGCCGCTCGCGCCCTATCTGCCGCTGAGCGAGATCAAGCCCGCGCCGGCGCCCCATGAAGGGAGCGGCAAATGAACATGAAAGCACTGGGCCTCCTCGGTCTGGCCGCCGCGGTGGTTTTTGTCGGTCTGGCCTCGGTTTTCAGCGTCAACGAAGGCGAGAGCGCCCTGATCGTGCGGCTTGGCGCGCCGGTCGGCGTCATCGACAAGCCGGGGCTGAAATTCAAGGCGCCCTTCATCGACACGGTGATCGTCAACGATTCGCGGCTGCTGCTGCTGGAGCCGCCGGCGGAACAGGTGATTCTTGGCGATCAGAAACGCATTGTCGCCCAGACCTATACGCGCTTTCGCATCGTCGATCCCTTGCGCTTCTACCAGACCCTGCATAGCCTCACCGAGGCGCGCGCCCAATTGTCCCAGGTGATGAATACGGCGATGCGACGGGAATTCGGCCGCATCAACCTGCCCACTCTTCTTTCGCAGCGACGCTCAGATGTCGTGCAAAATATTCAGTCTGAAGTGAGCGCCAAATTCGCCCCGGACGGCGTAGAAATCGCGGAAGTCAGGCTGCACCGCGCGGACCTGCCGCTCGAAACCAGTCAGGCAATTTACGATCGCATGAAATCCGAGCGCCAGCGAGAGGCCAAGGAATTGCGCGCCCAAGGCTTTGAATGGGCGCAGTTGATCCAGTCAAGGGCCGACCGGGACCGCACCGTCGCACTGTCCGAGGCGCAGCGCTATGCCCAGATCACGCGCGGCGAGGGCGAGGCGGAGGCAAGTCGCGTGCTGGCCGATGCGCAGAAGGGCGATCCGGCTTTTTACACCTTCTACCGTTCGCTTCAGTCCTACCGGCAGGCCTTGGCCGACAGCGCGCCGGTGCTGCTGCTGACCCCCGACGCGGAATTCTTGAAGGCGCTGAAATCGGGACCGCCCGAGTCGCGCGCAAAAGGAAATTAACCCCATGGATGGCGCCGTCGCCGCGTCAACTTTTGGCGTGTTGCTGCAAATCCTGTTTCTCGATCTGCTGCTGAGCGGCGACAACGCGCTGGTGATCGCGCTTGCCTGCCGCCGCCTGCCGCCCGAGCAGGCGCGCACAGCGGCCTTTTTGGGCGCGGGCGGCGCCATCGTTTTCCGCCTCGTCCTTACCCTGATGGCGGGCGCGCTGATGCGGCTGCCTTTCCTGCAGCTTGTCAGCGCCATGCCGCTGCTGGTCATCGCTTTGAACCTCATGCAGGAGGAGGGCGGGGACGAAGACGGACCGCTCCCGGAGCAGGCGGGGCAAGACGGCATGATCGCCGCCGCTGGCGTCATCATCGTTTCCGACGCGGCGATGAGCCTCGATAATGTCGTGGCGTTGGCTGCGGTTTCGGGCGGCAGTTTCTGGCTGCTGGCCTTTGGGCTGGTCTGCACGATTCCGCTGATCGTGTTCGGCAGTTTCGGCTTTACCCGGCTGATGAAGGCGTTTCCGCTGCTGGTTGACGCTGGCGCCGCCATGCTCGGTTGGGTGGCGGGCGGCATGATCGTCAACGATCCGGTGATCGCCGATTGGGTAAAGATACAGGCGCCCGCGCTCGCGCTCGCCGTCCCTTTGTCCTGCGCGGTCTTCGTGCTGGTTCAGGGCCGTTTCGCCCGCCAAAACGCGAAGGCGGCGGAGAAATCAATCATCAAACCCGCGCCTCCCGCGGAACCTCCGCCGGCTCCGGTTGCGCCGGTCCCGAAAAAGGTCGAGCCGCAGCCTGTCGCAGAGCCTGTTGTCGTCAGGGTGGCGAAGGCTGCCGTTCAGGAAGAAGCAGCATCGCAGGAGTCGAGCGACCGCTGGATGGTGGTGGGGCTGGCCGCGCTGTTCCTGATCTTCGGCATCTTCCTTACCGTGGTGGTGATGATCCCCGACTGACCGTTATAAATGCGCGCCGACGGCCAGAGCCGCGACATCGGTGGCGGACAGGCCATTGACCGCGAAACCCATCTGGCGGTTGAACTGCAAGGCGGCGGTCTGGGCGTTGAGCGCGGTAAAACGTTCCGGCGCGCCGCGCGGGCATTGGAAGGTCAGGGCCTTGCCGCGCTTCGTGCGGAAATAAGCCTCCAGACGATGCTCGATCTGAGCGCTTTCCGCCCCGCTGGCGAAAATATCGGTGATGATTGTTTCATGCGCCGAGGGAGCCACGCCGACGCAAAATCTCCATTCCTCTGCCCGCGCCGGAAGGGCGGCCAGCGCGAGAAGGAGAGGCGCGCGGAGGAAAAATACGGCAGCTTTCACGGGGCGCGGCTCATTGGTCGAGGGACGCCGCGAGCTTCGATCAAGGCGGTAAACAAACCGCTAAAGCCTGGCCGGAAAGAGCGCCTCAGGCGCCCTTGTCGTCATCGGCCAGTCGCACGATTATGTCCACGCCCACGACTTTCTTGCCTTTGGGCGGCTGGAAGATCAATTGATGGGTCAGATCGACCGGCATGTCGTAGAGCGCGGCGACATCTTCATCGAAATAATGGCAATGCGAGCCGGTCTTGGTATCGTACCAGACCTTGGCGCCATAAAGCGCGATTTCCCGCACCAGACCCGCCGCCACGAATTGATGCAGCGTGTTGTAGACGGTGGCGCGCGAGAGGGGCATGCGCAGCGCCTTGGCTTCGGAGAAGAGCTGGTCGACCGTCACATGGCGGTCGCCAGCGACGAACAACAGGCTGGCGAGGCTGACTCTCTGGCGGGTCGGACGAAGATCGACCTCGCGTAATTTGTCACGCACCAACCGGGCGAGGGCGCCATTTTTCCAGTCATATGTCGGCTTTGCGACAACCCGCACGGGGGCCGCATCGGTTCGATTTTCCAGCGCCGTCGACATATTTTTGCTCATCCTTCAATTTAGACACGATTTGCTATGTTTGAAAGGCTCTAAACTGCAATTTCGCGCGCTTTCCCGGCGCCCTTCCGCGGTTCACGCAAACTTGGCGCCACAACCGAATTTGGCCGGCGTCCATTGTGGCCCTTGACGGAGGCAGGGACGGCGACACATAGTTTCATCATGGCCAAGGGGAGCCCCGGCATGAGTGTTTCCACGCAAAGAGCGTGATAAAAAACGCTGATGTAAGTGGGCTGAGAGGCTGGCGGCGCCAATATCGGCGGCCCGGCGACCCTCAGGCGACGCGGACGAAACTTCGCCGCGCCGCCGCACCTGATCCAGTTCGGACTGGCGGAGGGATGGCGCGCAAAGGTTGCAAGACTTCGCTCCCGCCCGCGTTTCCGCCCGTCCTTATCCTGCGCCAGAAAGGCGGAAGAGGGCGATATGCGTATCAGGGTGATCGGCGCCGGTGCGGCGGGCTTGACCGCGGCTTTCGAACTCGTACGGCAGGCGCGCGAAACCGGCCGCGACCTCGCGCTCGAAATTGTCGAGAAACAACACGCTCCCGGCCTCGGCTGCTCCTTTTACGCCGGCGGCATGATCGCGCCCTGGTGCGAGGCGGAATCTACCGAGCCGATCGTTGCTCGCCTCGGGGCCGAAGCGTTGGAGTTCTGGACGCGCGTGGTTCCGGTAGCCGAACGGCGTGGCAGTCTGGTGGTCGCCCAGAAGCGTGACCGTGGCGAATTGATCCAGTTCTCCAAGCGCACCAGCCATTTCGCGGCGCTCGACGGCGCCGGCCTCGCCGCGCTTGAGCCGGACCTCGCGGAAAATTTCGACACGGCGCTTTATTTCGAGGAAGAAGCCCATCTCGCGCCGCGCGTCGCCATGATGGAATTGGCCCGTCTGCTTGCGGACGAGCCCAACGTCACCTTCCAATACGGCGTCGACGCCGCGACCTTGCCCGAGAATTGCGACTGGATCATCGACTGCCGGGGTTTTGGCGCAAAGCCCGATCTTTCCGGCCTGCGCGGCGTCAAGGGAGAGATGATGATTCTCCGCTCCAGCGAGGTGATGCTATCGCGGCCGGTGCGCATGCTGCATCCGCGCCATCCGGTCTATGTGGTGCCGCGGCCCGATGGAACCTTCATGATCGGCGCCACCATGATCGAGAACGAGGAGCGGGCGCGGGTGACGGCGCAATCGGTGGTCGAACTGGTCAATTCGGCTTTCGCCATTCATCCGGCCTTCGCCGAGGCGGAAGTGGTCGAGACCGGCTCCGACGTGCGCCCGAGTTTTTGCGACAATCTCCCGCGCATAAGAGTCGAAGGGCGGCGTCTTTATCTGAACGGCCTTTACCGGCATGGTTTCCTGCTGTCGCCGGCTCTTGCCAGCCGCGCCGCGCATGTCGTGTTCGACGGCGCGTTTTTTCCTGAGGTGATGAATGAAGATCGTGCTCAACGGCGAAGCCTTCAGCGCGCAGTCGTCTGATCTGGACGCCCTGCTCGCCGAACTTGATTATGAGCCGGCGCTGGTGGCCACGGCCGTGAATGAAACTTTCGTGCGCGCAAAAGAGCGTTCGGCGACGCCGCTCCGCGAAGGCGACCGCGTCGAAATCCTCACGCCCCGGCAAGGAGGCTGACATGGACGAGTTCGCGAAAAAGGATCTGCTGCATTTCTACGATGTCGCGGTGACCTCGCGCCTGCTGGTCGGCACGGCGCAATACCCTTCGCCCGCAATTCTCGCCGAAGCCTTGCGCGCCTCTCACGCGGAGATCGTCACGGTGTCGCTGCGGCGCGAGGCCGGAGGAGGGCGGGCCGGCGAGAGCTTTTGGGAGTTGATCCGTTCGCTCGGATTGCGCGTGCTGCCCAATACCGCCGGCTGCCGCACGGTCAAGGAAGCAGTCGCCACCGCGCAAATGGCGCGCGACCTTTTTGGCACGCCCTGGATCAAGCTCGAAGTGATCGGCGAGGAGGATTTGCTCGCTCCCGACGTGTTCGGCCTCGTCGAGGCGGCGCGAATCCTCTGCGACGACGGCTTTCACGTTTTCCCCTACACGACAGAGGATCTGGTGGTGGCGGAAAAGCTGCTCGACGCGGGCTGCAAGGTGCTGATGCCCTGGGGCGCGCCGATCGGCTCGGGCAGGGGGCTTAACAACCTATTCGGACTGCGCGCGATGCGGGCGCATTTCCCCGACATTCCGCTGGTGATCGACGCCGGACTGGGCGCCCCGTCACAGGCGGCTCAGGCTTTTGAACTCGGCTATGACGCGGTGCTGCTCAATACCGCCATCGCCCGGGCCGGCGATCCCGTCGCCATGGCGCGCGCTTTCGCTGCGGCCTGCGACGCGGGGCGCACCGCCTTCCGCGCCCTGCCCATGGAGCCGCGCGACATGGCCGAGCCCTCGACGCCGGTGCTTGGCAAGGCTTTTACGTGACTCCCTTCTCCCCTTGCGGGAGAAGGTGGCGCGATAGCCCGTCGAAAGACGGGCGTCCTTCCGGACGCCCTATGGCGCCGGATGAGGGGTTGCGGCCATCCCCTCATCCGTCTCGCCTTCGGCGAGCCACCTTCTCCCGCAAGGGGAGAAGGAAACGCTCTCTGCAGAATGGCTGTCAAATCACATGAAACTCGACCCCTTTTACCTCATCGTCGATCACGTGGATTGGCTGCGGCGCTTGCTGCCCTGCGGCGTCAAGCTCGTGCAGTTGCGCATTAAAGACGCGTCGGAGGCCGTAATTGCCGCCGAGATTCTCGAGGCGAAAAAGCTCTGCTCCGAGTTTGGTGCGCAGTTGATTGTCAATGATTACTGGCCGCTCGCGCTGGATTTGGGTTGCGATTTCGTCCATCTCGGTCAGGAAGACCTTGCCAGCGCCGATCTCGCCGCGATCCGTGCGGCCGGGATGCGGTTGGGAATATCCACGCATGACGAGGCGGAATTGGCGACGGCCCTGGCGGCGCAACCGGACTACATCGCGCTCGGTCCGGTTTTTCCCACCTTGTTGAAGAAAATGCCCTGGGCGCCGCAGGGACTGGAAAAACTCGGGGTTTGGCGGCAAAAAATAAAGGATCTGCCGCTGGTCGCCATCGGCGGTCTTACGCCTTCCCGTGGCATCGATGCTTTACGGGCAGGGGCCGACAGCGCGGCGGTCGTGACCGACATCACGCTGAACGCCCATCCGGAGGCGCGCACATGGGAATGGGTCGAAGCGACGCGGGGTTTCGAGAAGCCGCGCCGCTCTTTCTAAAATTTGGCGCGATCCGTCACGGAACCCAGGGACTCATCCGGCGCATGGTGTCGTCTTTAAGCACGCGATGGTGATAAACGGCCGCGAGCATATGGGCCGCCGCCAAAGCAATCAGGGCATAAGCGGCAAACTCGTGAAACTCGGTCAGCGGACCGAAAACTTCTTTCGACCTTACGAAGGGCGAGGCGATTTGTGCGAAGCCGAAGTCCAGACCGCGTCCACGAAACAGCAATGTCGGCACGCCGATGATCGGCACAAGGATCATCAGGACATAGAGAGCCGCGTGGCCAACCTTGGCGCTGATGCGGACGAAGGGTCCGACCGCTTCCGAAAATTCGGGGATCGGATGGATGCGCCTCCAGGATAGCCGCAGGATGGAAAGGATGAGCACGGCCAGGCCGAGCAAGGAATGGGTATTGATGACGGCGCCGTCCCAGGACTTGGGGAAGAGGTCGACCGTTAGTCCCAAAGCAAAGGCTATGACAATGAGCACGGCGATTGACCAATGAAACAGGATGGCGACTGTTCCATATCGGTCCGATGATGACATGACAAAACTCCCGTAGGTTATCGACAGCTAAGCGGCGCTGGCTCCGGTGGTCAATGATCGACGTCAATGGATCCCCGCGGGTTTGACGATGATCAAGATTCAAAAGTCCGGCGCCTTTGGTTGGCGTCGCGCCGAAGCCGTTTATTGATTCCGCCACCGCTTGAGCTAGTGTCAGGCTGTAGAAGCACCGGGCCGCCCTCGTGGTTCCGAAGCATTTTCAACCACGGGCTCCCCGCTCATGCCCCATAGAGCCGACAGACATCGCATCTGGGTCGTGCTGCTCATCGGCCTCGCGCTGTTTGGATCGCTGCCAATGGCGATTGAATTGAACGATCTGCTCCCCGGCTGGAGCTTTATGCCCGACGACCTGCGGAACGTCATCTTCTTCCTGACGATCGCCTTGGTGTTCGGAATTGTCAGCGAGACGGGACCGTTCCGCGTCGGACGCGCCGAGGCTTTCGAGGGCGGCCTGTCCTTCGGCCTGTTCATGCTGGTGGGGCTGCTGGTGATTTACGCGAGAGGCTGGTGGTTCGGGCTTTGGACCTTGCTGCCGCCCTTGCTGTTTTTCCTGACGCAAATCTCGGCTTTTCAATTGGGTCGCTGGATCGGGCGAACGCCTCATCGGAAAATAGCCAATCCCGTGGAGACACGTTGAATGCAGCGCCGCAACAGACCATATGCCCGGACATGACGCGGGTTTCCGAGACCGATTTCGACAAGGCGCGCCCTGCAGGGCGAATGATGTCCATGCAAATCGGCGGCATGACCTGCGCTTCCTGCGTCCGCCATGTCGAAAAAGCCCTCCGAAGCGCGCCGGGCGTGATTGATGCGCGCGTAAACCTCGCCAGCGAACGGGCCGAACTCACGCTCGCGCCGCAAGCCGATCTCGCCGATCTGGCGGCGCGGGTCCGGTCAGAAGGTTTTGAGGCGCGGCGCGCCCAATTCGAACTCGGCGTCGGCGGCATGACCTGCGCTTCATGTGTCGCCCATGTCGAAAAGGCGCTCAAGTCTGTCCCCGGCGTATTGGACGCCACGGTCAATCTCGCCAGCGAGCGGGCTTTCGTCGAAGCTTTGGCTGGCGCGGTCGATTATCCGGCGCTCGCTGCAGCGGTGCGACGGGCTGGCTATGAACCGCGTCCGCTTGGCCCGCAGGGGCCCGACCCCCTCGCCACGCGCACGGCGGAAACGGCGGCGCTGCGGCAAAAATTCCTGGTCGCCGCCGGGCTCGCGCTGCCGGTGGTGGTTTTGGAGATGGGCGGCCACATGTCGCCGTCCTTCGCCGCGCTGCTGCATGGGATGCTCGGTCATCAGGCGCTCATGATCCTGACCGCGCTGCTGACCACGGCGGTGCTGTTCGGGCCGGGACGGCGTTTTTTCACGCTGGGCTTTGCTTCCCTCAAGCGCGGCGCGCCCGACATGAACGCTTTGGTGGCGCTCGGCGCGGGCGCGGCCTACGCCTATTCGATGCTGGCGACTTTCGCGCCCCGCGTCCTGCCGGAGGGAACGCGCCATTCCTATTTCGAATCCGCTGCGATCATTGTCACTTTCATCCTGCTCGGCCGCTGGCTGGAAGCCCGCGCGCGCGGGCAGGCGGCCGACGCCATCGGCAAGCTGGCGCGCTTGCAGCCGAAAATCGCCCATGTGCGCAGGGACGGCCAAATTGTGGATTTGCCGGTCGAGGAAGTGCGGGCCGGCGACCTGCTCGACGTGCGCCCCGGCGAGGCGGCGCCGGTCGATGGAGTAGTGGTCGAGGGCGCGAGCCATGTCGATGAAAGCCTGATGACCGGGGAATCGGCGCCCGTGCCGAAACAGCCGGGAGCTTCGGTCATCGGCGGCAGCCTCAATCTCTCCGGCGCCTTCGTTTTCAGGGCGACCAAGGTGGGTGGGGACACTGTCCTCGCTGGCATCGTCCGCATGGTCGAGACGGCGCAGGGCGCGCGCTTGCCGATCCAGGCCTTGGCCGACCGGGTGACGGCGATTTTCGTCCCGGTGGTGCTGGCGCTGGCGCTCGCGACATTTGGACTCTGGCTATGGCTGGGGCCGCAACCGGCCCTCGCTCTGGCTTTGGTCAGCGCCGTCAATGTGTTGATCATCGCCTGTCCCTGCGCCATGGGCCTCGCCACCCCCGCAGCCTTGATGACCGGAACCGGTCGCGCGGCGGAATTGGGGGTAATTTTCAGACAGGGCGACGCCCTGCAGACCCTGTGCGGCGTCAAGACGGCAGCCTTCGACAAGACGGGGACGCTGACCCTCGGCAAGCCGGTCCTGACCCAAATGCGCGCGGCGGATGCTTTCGACGAGACGCAGCTGTTGGCGCTGGCCGCGGCGGTGGAGGCCAAATCCGAACATCCCTTGGGCAGGGCGCTGGCGGAAGCGGCGAAGGCGCGCGGGCTTACTGTGTCAGGCGATGTGCAGAATTTCGTCTACCGCCCCGGTCTTGGGGTCACCGGCGAAGTCGGCGGCCAGACTGTCGGAGTGGGCTCCGCCGACCTGCTGGCGGCGCTCGGCGCCCATGCGCAGGAATTTGAAGCGCAGGCGGAGTCCTGGGCCGGGCAGGGCGCCTCGTGCTTTTTCGTCTGCGTCGATGGACAGGCCGCAGGCCTGTTCGCGGTGGCGGACCCGGTGCGCCCGGAGGCCGCGGAGGCGATCGCCGCCCTGCGTGCGCTCGGCCTGCGCACGGCGCTCATCACCGGCGACCGCGAAGCCACTGCGCGCGCGGTGGCGGCGCAGATCAAGGTGGATCGGGTTTTCGCCGGCATGAAGCCCGAAGGCAAGGTCGCGGCCTTGCAGGAATTGCGCAACGAAGGGCCTGTGGCCTTTGTAGGCGACGGCGTCAATGACGCGCCAGCCTTGGCCGCCGCCGACGTCGGCATCGCCATGGGGGCGGGAACCGACATTGCGCTGGACAGCGCGCAGGTGGTGCTGATGTCGTCGGACCTCGGCAAAGTAGCCCAGGCCTTCACCCTGTCGCGCGCCACATTGCGCAATATCAAGCAGAACCTGTTCTGGGCTTTCGGCTATAATATCGTGCTGGTTCCTGTGGCCATGGGCGCGCTCTATCCCCTGAACGGAACGCTGCTCAATCCGGCCCTCGGCGCGGCGGCCATGGCTCTGTCCAGTCTTTTCGTCCTCGCCAATGCGCTCAGGCTGCGGCGCTTCGGCACTGCCAAAACACGCAGGATCTGAGGGATTTCCGTAGCTTGTGCGCTGCAATAGGCCCATCGAAAGTGTTTCTTATATGTTCGCGTCATATGTGGTTAAAATATCACGAACAAGTTCGCAACGTGAGTTATCCACAGTTATCCACAGGCTCATGTTAGCTCTCTGTTCTAACGTGATTTTGTGCGATGCCGTTGATCATAGTCAAGATTAAGCCCAAATAGGAGACCAGGATGACGCCGGAAAAAGCCACTGTTTTCGCTGTCGAAGACATGAGTTGCGATCACTGCGCCGCGCGCGTGAAAAAAGCCATTCTGGCCTTGCAGGCGGAATCGGATGTCCAGGTCGATCTCGCCACGGGGCTCGTTCACGTGCGTCCGGTCGTCGGCGATCCTGAATCCATGGCTGAAGCCATCGCCGAAGCCGGCTATCCGGCGCGTCTGGCCGAAAGCATGTCGTAATATTCGAATATAAGTGATACCTGTGCTGGATCAATGCGCTGGGCCCGGTTCCGCGAGAGAGTGGCCTGCTCGGCAAGAGCCAGGAAATTTCGATGCCAGACGACACCATCATCACCGGCCCGCTCTACGCCGCGCGGAAAAAAGTCTATCCGCAGGCGACGCACGGAACCTTCCGCAACATCAAATGGGCGCTGCTGGTGTTTACGCTCGGCGTCTACTATCTCCTGCCCTTCGTGCGCTGGGATCGCGGCCCCAACCTCCCCAATCAGGCGGTGCTGGTTGATCTGCCGCATCGCCGCTTTTACTTCTTCTTCATCGAGCTTTGGCCGCAGGAGGTCTATTATTTCACTGGCCTGCTGATCCTTGCCGCCATGACCCTGTTCCTGATGAACGCGGTGGCCGGGCGCATCTGGTGCGGCTATCTGTGCTGGCAAACGGTATGGACCGATCTCTTCTATGCGGTCGAGCGCTGGGTCGAGGGCGACCGTCGCGACCGCATGGCCAAGGACAAGAAGGGCTGGACGCTCCAGCACATCCGTGAGGTCGCGACCAAGAATTTCCTGTGGCTGATGATCGCGTGGTGGACCGGCGGCGCCTGGGTGCTCTATTTCGCGGACGCGCCGACGCTGGTCGTCCAGTTGCTGACCTTCAAGGCTCCGGCGATCGCCTATCTGTGGATCGGCATTTTCACTTTCACCACCTTTATTTTCGCGGGCTACCTGCGCGAGCAGACCTGTATCTTCATCTGTCCCTGGCCGCGCATTCAGGCGGCGATGACGGACGAATGGGCGCTCAACGTGTCCTATGAGCGCGACCGCGGCGAGCCGCGCATGTCGGTCAAGAAGGCGCAGCACGCGCGCGACAAAGGCGAAAAGGTCGGCGATTGCATTGATTGCCTGCAATGTATCGCGGTCTGCCCGACCGGCGTCGATATTCGAAAAGGGGCGCAGCTTGGCTGCATCCAGTGCGGGTTGTGCATCGACGCCTGCGACAATGTCATGAAGGAAGTCGGCCGTGAGCCGCATCTGATTTTTTACGACACCGACATCAATATGGAGCGCCGCAAAAAAGGCCAGCCGCCGATCTTCCGCCCAATCCGGCCGCGCACTCTGATCTATCCGGTGATGATGGCGCTGGTCGCCACGATCATGATCGGCCGTCTCGCCACGCGCTCCGATCTCGGCGTCAATGTCCTGCATGACCGCAATCCGCTCGCGGTCACCCAGTCGGACGGCGCCGTGCGCAACGGCTATACCGTCCGGCTGCTCAACAAGCAGGCCAATGACCGCAAGATCGGGCTTTCGGTGGCGGGCGCGCCCGGACTGAAGCTGGAAATCGTCAACGAAGCCAACCCGCAATCGGTGACGGTCGGCCCAGACCAGACGCTGGAATTGCGCGTGCTGGTCATCGCCCCGCCGGGCGGCGTTCCGGCGGACGCCATCCCCGTCACTTTTTCTGCGCAGGGCGATGACGGCAAGACGACGGCGACCGCCGCCGATCACTTCTTTCCGCGATGAGCTTGGCGTTAGAGATATTCCACGGCGACGCCCGCGCAAAAATCGCCTTGCACGGCGCCGAATTGAAAAGCTGGACCGTCGCCGGGCAGGAGTTGATCTGGCCGGGCGACGAAAAATTCTGGGCGGACTCGGCGCCGATTCTGTTTCCCGTCGTCGGTTGGACCCGCGACGGCATTCTCGTCGAGGGCCGTCGCCTGCCGCTCGGCCTGCATGGTTTTGCGCGCGAGCAGGTTTTTGAGGTGACGGAGCAGGCGGAGCAACGGGTCGTCCTGCGCCTCTCCGCCAATCCGGCGACGCGCGCGCTCTATCCGTTCGAGTTTTCACTTTATGTAGAATACTCCATTAATAACAACAATTTGAGCGTATCTATTTACGTATTTAATGAGGATATGAAAATCCTGCCTTTTGCCTGGGGCCTGCATCCGGGCTTTGTCTGGCCCTTGCCGGGGGCCGAGGGCGCGCATGTCGTGCGCTTCGATGGGCAAGAGCGGGCAGAAGTTCCTGTCATCGCGCCGGGCGGGTTGTTTTCGGACAAACTGCGCTCCATCCCGCTGCAGGGACGCGAACTCGCCCTGACGCCGGACCTGTTCGAGGAAGCCGTGTGCCTGCTCGACGCCCAAAGCTCGGGCCTCGATTTTTTCGCCCGCGACGAGAAGGGGGAGATAAAACCGTGCTTGCGGATGGAACTGGACAATTTCCCCCATATCGCCCTGTGGTCGCGTCCCGGCGCGCCCTTCCTGTGTCTGGAAGCCTGGACCGGACACGGCGACCCGGAAAAATTTGACGGCGACATTTTCGCCAAGCCCTCTATGCGATGCTTGAATCCCGGCGAAACAGCACGCAGCGGCGCGCGTTTTTTTTGGCGCGCTTGAACATCGGCTGTTAAGAAACCCGCATGACCGAAAACATTACCGCGCGGCCGGACTCATCCCGACGCAACCTCGCCCTGTTCCTGACCATGCGCGGTTTCGGGGCCTTTGCCGCGCAAATGCTCGATGTTGCGGTCGGCTGGCATGTCTATGCGGCGACGGGCAGCGCCATGAGCCTCGGCTTTATCGGTCTGGCGCAATTTCTGCCGCTGCTGGTGTTCCTGCACTGGAGCGGCCAGGCTTCCGACCGCTTCGACCGCCGCAAGGTCGCGGCAGCAGCTTTGCTGGGGCAGGCGGCCGCGTCGCTGGCGATTTTCGTCACCGCCCTGTTGGACGCGCCGATCTGGCTCTTCTATCCGGCGCTGTTCGCCCTGGGGTCGGCGCGGGCCTTCAGTGGCCCGGCCAATTCGGCGCTTTTGCCGGAAATCGTCGACAAATCGGCGTTTTCGCGCGCCATCGCCATGTCCACCATGGTGTTCCAGACCGCGACCATCGCCGGTCCGGCGCTGGGCGGACTGCTCTACGGCGCGTTCGGCATTCGCGTGTTCCTGATCTGCGTGGCGATGGCCGCCGTGGCGGCGCCGTTGGTGATGGCGATCCGCTGGCCGGGCGCCGTCAAGGAGCGATGCGATTTCGAACCCGCGGAAAAAAGCGCTCTCGCTGGCCTGCGCTATATCCGCTCCAACAAAGTCGTGCTCGGGGCGATTTCGCTCGATCTTTTCGCAGTGCTGTTTGGCGGCGTGACGGCGCTGCTGCCCATTTATGCGCATGACATTTTGATGGTTGGACCGGCGGGACTTGGATTTTTACGCGCCGCCCCGGCGATGGGCGCGATTCTGGTCGGACTGGCGTTGACTGTGCTGCCGCTGCGGCGCCGGGTCGGTCCCATCATGTTCGCCTGCGTCGCCGGTTATGGCGCGGCGACCGTGGTCTTTGCGCTGTCCACCCATTTCGCGCTGTCAATCGCGGCGCTGGCGGCGCTTGGCGCTTGCGACGTGGTGAGCATGGTGGTGCGGCAGACGCTGGTGCAACTGGCGACGCCCAACGAGATGCGCGGACGCGTCGCGGCGGTCAATTTCCTGTTCATCGGCGCATCCAACCAATTGGGCGAGTTCGAATCCGGCTTCGCCGCCGCGTTGCTCGGCGCGGTGGGCGCCGCCCTGTTCGGCGGCGTTGCTTCGCTGGTGGTGGTCGTGGTCTGGGCGGTGCTGTTTCCGCAATTGCGCAAGGCCGATGTTCTCTAGCGTCACAGCATGATTTCTGCCAAAAGCATCGCGAAATGAGGTGTGGGCAAATGTCGATTCTAAAACCTTCCGGCAAAAAAGCGCTGCTGATCGACGGCAAGGCCGCTTCGGTGGATGTTCTCGAACGCGTTGCGCAGGAAGTCGCCGCCTCAGGCATCAAGCCGGGTCTCGCCGTGGTGCTGGTTGGTTCCGATCCGGCGAGCCAGGTCTATGTCAAGGCCAAGGGCAAGGCGGCGCATTCTTGCGGCTTTCATTCGGTCCAGATCGACCTTCCCGCCACGACGAGCGAGGCCGAATTGATCGGCATGGTGCGCATGCTCAACGCCGATCCCGTCATCCACGGCATATTGGTGCAATTGCCGCTGCCGTCCGGCATTGATTCGGCAAAAGTCTTGCAAACCGTCGCGCCCGAAAAGGACGTGGACGGCTTTCATCCGGTCAATGTCGGCCTGCTGGCGACCGGCGCGATCGACCGGGCGCTGGTTCCCTGCACGCCGGCCGGGGCCATGCTGTTGATCGAGGCGGCGGCGAAATTCCTGCAACGCGATCTCGCGGGGGCGGAAGCGGTGATCGTCGGGCGCTCGAACATCGTCGGCAAGCCGATGGCGCAACTGCTGCTGGCCAAAAACGCCACCGTCACCATCGCCCATTCGCGCACCCGGGATTTGCCTGCGGTGGCGCGCCGCGCCGACATTCTGGTCGCCGCCGTGGGACGCCCGGAAATGATCAAGGGCGACTGGATCAAGCCGGATGCCCTTGTCATTGACGTCGGCATCAACCGTGTGCCCGGCGGGGGCCTGACCGCTTCCGGCCAGCCCAAGACCCGGCTGGTGGGCGATGTCGCACTCAATGAGGCTCTCGACGTCGCCGCCGCGATCACTCCGGTTCCGGGCGGTGTCGGTCCGATGACCATCGCCATGCTGATGGCCAACACCTTGCGCGCGGCCAAGCTGAGCCGCGCCTGAGCCCCCTTTGTTGACGATTTTCCTCACATCCGTAAGGGGAAAAATCGTGGTTCTTTGCCTTCCGTCTAGGATGAGTCCGCGCCCGTCGCGCGCTAAGGTCGCGCCGGCAAGAATGTGCGCTTCAAAAGCGCCGAGGGGAAACAAGTGAGGAAAGAAATGTCCAGCATGTATGAGACGGGACTCGACAAGAACCGCGCCAATTTCGCCGCCTTGACGCCCCTGAGCTTCATCTTCCGGGCGGCGGACGTATTTCCGCACAAGCCCTCGGTCATCCATGGCGATGTTCGCCACACCTGGGGCCAGACCGGCGAACGGTGCCGCCGCCTCGCCTCCGCTCTGCAAAAGCGCGGCATTAAAAAGGGCGACACGGTCGCGGCCATGCTGCCCAACGTGCCTGCGATGATGGAGGCCCATTTCGGAGTGCCCATGGCGGGCGCCGTGCTCAACACGCTCAACACGCGCCTCGACGCCGACGCCATCGCCTTCACGCTCGACCATGGCGAGGCCAAGGTTCTGCTGACCGACCGCGAATTTTCCCGCACCATCGCCGGCGCGCTCAAGATGATGAAGGGCCCCAGGCCGCTGGTCATCGACGTGGACGACAAGCTCTTTACCGGCGGCGCCCTGCTGGGCGAAATCGAATATGAGACCTTCCTCGCCGAGGGCGACCCCACCTTCATGCCGGCGCCGCTGGAAGACGAGTGGGACGCCATCGCCCTGAACTACACCTCCGGCACCACCGGCGATCCCAAGGGCGTGGTCTATCACCATCGCGGCGCCTATCTGAACGCCGTCTCCAATATCGTCACCTGGGGCATGCAGCCGCATTCGGTCTATCTGTGGACCCTGCCGATGTTCCATTGCAACGGCTGGTGCTTTCCCTGGACCATGGCGGCCAATGTCGGCGTCAATGTCTGCCTGCGCCGCATCGATCCCAAGACGATTTTCGAGATGATCGCCGAGCACAAGGTCACGCATTTCTGCGGCGCGCCCATCGTGCATGGCATGCTGATCGCGCTGGACCCCGCCAGCCATCCGCCGATCGACCACAAGGTCGAGGCGCTGATCGCCGGCGCCGCGCCGCCCGCCGCGATCATCGAGGGCATGGAAAAGCTCGGCGTCGGCATCACCCATGTCTATGGGCTGACCGAAACCTATGGGCCTGCCTCGGTCTGCGCCAAGCAGGCCGAATGGGAAGCGCTGCCGCTGGAAAAAAGGGCGGAGCTGAATGGCCGCCAGGGCGTCCGCTCGATGATGCAGGAGGCCATCGACGTGGTCGATGCGCATACGATGGTCCCGGTGCCGCATGACGGCGCCACCATGGGCGAGATCGTGTTTCGCGGCAATATCGTCATGAAAGGCTATCTCAAGAATGAGAAAGCCACGACTGCGGCCTTCGAGGGCGGCTGGTTCCGCACCGGCGATCTCGCGGTGATCGAGCCGGACGGCTATATCAAGATCAAGGACCGCTCCAAGGACATCATCATTTCCGGCGGCGAGAATATCTCCTCGCTGGAAGTCGAGGACGTGCTCTACCGGCACAAGGACGTGCTGGCGGCGGCGGTGGTGGCCGCGCCGGACGAGAAATGGGGCGAGGTTCCCGTCGCCTTCGTGGAATTGCGCGAGGACGCCTCGCCGACGCAGGAGGAGTTCCTGGAATTCTGCCGGGCGCATATGGCGCGGTTCAAGGTGCCGAAAAGGTTCCTTTTCGGGGCGTTGCCGAAAACCTCGACCGGCAAGATTCAGAAATTCATCCTGCGCGAAAAGGCGCGCGAGGAGTCCGAAGCGGGCTGACGCTCATCCCGGCGCCCTTTCCGTAGCGGAATGGGCGTCGTTAATCATGGTTATCAAATCTTGAATATCCCCTCAGAAAAACATGGTTTTTCCCCCGAGGCAGCACTATCTTTCGATGGTATTGGGCCACAAGCTGCGGCGCGGAGTTGTCTTGATGAAAATAACGGTCGATATCGACTGCACGCCGGCGGAGGCGCGGCAGTTCATGGGACTACCCGATTTCGAGCCGATGCAGAAACGCGCGCTGGAAGATATTGAACGACGGATGAAGGATTCACTGGACCGCTATTCGCCCGAATCCTTGCTCACGGCCTGGATGCAACCGGGGTCGATGAATACAGACTGGTTTCAGGAAATCTTGAAACGTTCGACTAAATTATAGGGTTTACTTGTTTATGGTCGCCGCGCCCGCTGTGCAGGCGACTTCGTCTTGCGAGCCGGTCGCGCCGGAACAGCCTATGGCGCCGATCAGTTTTCCGTCCTCGATCAGCGGAATGCCGCCGCGCGAGGCAATGGCTCCATCCAGCGTCACGATGTATTTATAGTCGGATTTTTGAAGAGCGTCTTCGAAAACCCTGGTAGGCCGCCG
>Ga0208588_1000231_pt1 | contig 18501 bp, 12 predicted proteins | sample NGESurshal092012_8_FD_184483 | JGI IMG/M metagenome (GOLD analysis project Ga0208588, IMG submission 184483) | Arctic peat soil microbial communities from Barrow, Alaska - NGEE Surface sample 415-3 shallow-092012 (SPAdes) | ecosystem: Environmental > Terrestrial > Soil > Wetlands > Peat ...
TAAAGTAGGGCAACATGGCATTCTTTCGACTCCAGCAACGTCCTGCATAATCCGTAAATATCATACCTTCGGTGGCATTATTCTTTCTGCCAGCCACAACCCAGGTGGACCGAATGCAGATTTTGGGGTGAAGTACAACACCAGCAACGGTGGACCTGCGCCTGAAAAGGTGACGGAGGCTATTTTTACCCAGAGTAAGGTTGTTGATAAGTACCAGATTTTAGAAGCTCCAGAGGTGGATATTGACACCTTGGGAGAATCCCAGTTGGGTGACATGGTGGTGGAAGTGATTGATTCGGTCAGTGACTATGCAGAAATGATGAAGGCACTGTTTGATTTCGATCGCATCCACGAGCTGTTGACCTCTGGAAGCTTTCACATTTGCATAGATTCCCTACATGCCGTCACCGGTCCCTACGCCCGGCAGATTTTTGAACAGCAATTAGGCGCTTCCGTTGGAGCGGTACAAAACGGTGTGCCCTTAGAAGACTTTGGTGGCGGTCACCCTGACCCCAATCTGGTCTATGCCCATGATCTGGTTGAAATTATGTTTGGCGCTCATGCACCGGATTTTGGTGCCGCTTCTGATGGAGATGGCGATCGCAACATGATTTTGGGTCGTCAATTTTACGTCAATCCCAGCGATAGCCTTGCGGTGCTGGCAGCCAACGCCACTCTGGTTCCTGGATACAAAGATGGGTTAGCAGGTATTGCCCGGTCCATGCCAACCAGTCAGGCCGCTGATCGGGTGGCGGCAAAACTCGGAATTGATTGCTACGAGACACCTACAGGCTGGAAATTTTTTGGCAATTTAATGGATGCTGGAAAAGTTACCCTCTGCGGAGAAGAAAGCTTTGGCACAGGGTCTAACCATATCCGTGAAAAAGATGGGCTTTGGGCAATGCTTTTCTGGTTAAACATTCTGGCAGTCCGTCAGCAATCGGTTGCGCAAATCGTTCAGGAACACTGGCAGACCTATGGACGCAATTATTATTCACGTCATGATTACGAGGCAGTAGACAGCGATCGCGCCCATACTTTGATGGAAAACTTGCACAAACTCATGCCCAAGTTAAAGGGCCAACTGTTTGGGCGTTACGAAGTTGAATACAGCGATGACTTCAGCTACACCGATCCAATCGATGGCAGTGTGAGTCAACATCAAGGCGTTCGCATTGGCTTTACCGATGGTTCTCGTATAGTCTTCCGTCTGTCTGGCACGGGCACCCACGGAGCGACCTTGAGATTGTATCTGGAAAGCTATGAATCGGATCTTGCCAAGCAAACTCTTGACCCACAAATTGCCTTGAAAGACTTGATTGTGATTGCGGACAAATTGGCTCATATCCGTGAACTGACAGGCATGGAAAAACCAACCGTCATTACCTGATTGAGCAGACCCTATCCAAGATAGATGCCCTTTATTGTTGTAACCAAATCTGGTGAAACCTATGAAAACAACCATTCAGACCATTCATGCTAGACAAATTCTGGACTCTCGCGGTAATCCGACGGTTGAAGTGGATGTTGTTTTGGCAGACAACAGCAAAGGACGGGCGGCCGTCCCCTCTGGTGCGTCTACGGGGAGTCGGGAAGCTCTGGAACTGCGGGATGATGACTCCAGTCACTATGGTGGCAAGGGCGTTCTAAAGGCAGTAGCAAACGTCAATGGGCCGATCGCTAATCTCCTGAAGGGAACCGATGCCACGGACCAGTCAACCGTTGATCAGAAAATGCTGAACCTGGACGGCACTGAATATAAAAGCAAACTGGGCGCGAATGCTATTTTGGGGGTTTCAATGGCAGTTGCCCGTGCAGCGGCAGCTTCTAAAGATCAACCACTTTATCAATACCTCGGCGGCCCTGAAGCAACTCTGCTCCCTGTACCCTGTTTCAACATTCTCAATGGCGGTGTTCACGCAGACAACAGCGTAGACTTTCAGGAATTCATGATTGCTCCGGTCGGCGCACCCACTTTTTCCGATGCTTTGCGGATGGGAGCAGACGTCTACCATGCGCTCAAATCAATTCTGAAGCAAAAAGGCTACAGCACCGGAGTTGGCGACGAAGGCGGATTTGCCCCCGACCTAAAGGCGAATGTGGAAGCCATTGAACTGATTCTGCAAGGGATAGAGAAAGCTGGACTGAAACCGGGAGAGCAAATTGCGATCGCCCTCGACCCTGCGGTGACCGAACTTCATCAAGAAGATGGCACGTACCTGTTCTTCAAGTCAGATCAGAGTCGTAAAACTTCAGAGGAGATGATTGCCCTGTGGGAAAGTTGGGTTAACCAATTTCCGATTATTTCCCTTGAAGATGGCCTGGGCGAAAATGATTGGGACAGTTGGAAATTGCTGACGAAGCGATTGGGCAATCGCATTCAGTTAGTGGGTGATGATGCCTTTGTCACCAATCCCAAGATCATCAAGCAGGCGATCGCAGAAGGGGTGGGCAACTCTTCCCTGATTAAGGTCAACCAGATTGGCTCTGTTACCGAAACCCTCAACGCCATCAAGGACTCTAAAGCGGGCAACTACACCTGCATGGTCAGCCATCGCTCTGGCGAAACGCCCGATGACTTCATTGCGGATCTGGTGGTGGCCACCGGAGTTGGTCAGATTAAATCCGGTGCGCCCTGCCGGGGAGAGCGTCTGGCGAAATATAACCAGTTGCTTCGCATTGAAGAGGAGCTGGGAACCAGGGCGCATTACGCAGGTATGGCGGCATTTAAGGCAAAGCAACCGATTGCCTGACCCTGCCACCGCAAAAGCTGATCCATGAAAAAGCAACGCACACTTATCTTGACAGACGTGATTGAGAGGTTAAAGGTATGAATGTTGGCGAATTGAAATTTAAAGTATCGGAAGATGTGAAAGCACTGATCCCCGAACCAAAGTTGACAGCGCTGATTGAGGCGTTTTCACAAGTTGACTCGAACCAGGACGGGAAAATCGGAGTCGATGAATTCCTCGATTTCTCCTTAGCGAAAAAGAAAACTGATTTGATCAAGAAGTTTGAAACTCTGGATACCGATAAGGATGGTTTCATCGAGTTTGAAGAGTTTGTTGTTGCCACGGAACCGACTTTCAACATTCTAAAAAGGTTCCGTGAACTAGACCTTGACCGGAATGGACTTCTTTCGATTGAGGAAGCCCTTGACATTGCAGACCGACTTGTCTTACCCCTTAGCACCCAACAAGTTCAAACGAAGATGCATGAAGTTGATCGCGATGCTGATGGACAAATCACTTACTACGAATATCTAGGGGTGATCACTCATATTGGGTTTCAGTAATTATTGCTACCCCCGTTATGCCCATTTGATAAATAAATGCATCCCAATCTAGCCCTCCCGGCCCAACATTGGGGGGAGAAGCAACCTTAGCGCATTCAAAAAGCAAAATGGTATTACATCTATGACTCCCCCCATCGTCCCCTTCTCTGCCACTAGAGAGAAAATTCAAGATCAGGTTGAATCCCTTTTCCCGACCGCAGACAAAATTCCAGAGGCATTCCGAATTCAGACTCCTGTCCATCAACGGGAGTATCTAATCAACGGAGAACTGCGTCGCTGGGATGGCGATGTTGAAGAGGTGATTTCTCCGATTCACATCCAAACTGATGAAGGATTGATGCCTGTTACGGTTGGGTATTTTCCCTTACTTTCCGAACAGGAGTCCTTAGAAGCCTTGAACGCTGCTGCTACTGCCTACAATCGAGGTCGCGGGGTGTGGCCCACGCTGTCTGTTGGGCAACGGATTGAGCATGTGCAAGACTTTGCCTACCGCATGAAAGAAAAGCGAGATGAAGTTGTTAAGCTCCTGATGTGGGAAATTGGCAAGTCTCATAAAGATTCGCAAAAAGAATTTGATCGCACCCTTGTTTATATCAAAGACACGATTAATGCCTTGAAGGATCTCGATCGAGTCTCATCCCGCTTTGAAATTGTCGAAGAGGTAATTGGACAAATCCGTCGGGCACCGCTTGGGGTAGTGCTGTGTATGGGACCGTCTAACTACCCCTTGAATGAAACCTTCACTACGCTAATTCCGGCATTAATTATGGGGAATACCGTTGTGGTCAAAACTCCCCGACCCGGCACATTGCCGTTGTACCCCTTGCTGGAAGCCTTTCGAGATGCGTTTCCGCCAGGAGTTGTCAATATCGTCTATGGTTCTGGACGCACCGTTACACCGCCCCTGATGGCCTCTGGAGTGGTGGATGCGTTTGCCTTCATTGGTTCCAGTCGTGCAGCCGATAATCTGGAGAAGCAGCATCCCAAGCCCCATAGATTGCGATCAATTCTGGGTTTAGAGGCAAAAAATCCCGCCATTATTCTGCCCGATGCTGACCTCGATTTGACAGTCCAGGAATGTATTCTGGGGACGCTGTCATACAACGGGCAACGATGTACTGCCTTGAAAATTCTGTTTGTGCATCGACAGATTGCCACAACATTTTTAGAGCGATTTACGGTGGCTGTGAACTCTCTGAAATTCGGGATGCCCTGGGATGAGGGAGTTAAGCTGACACCGCTGGCAGAACCAGGGAAGCCTGAATACTTGATGGAATTGGTGGAAGACGCGAAGCAATTCGGCGCAAAAGTGGTAAACAACGGTGGCGGAACAGTCAAGGAAACGTTCTTCTATCCAGCCGTGATCTATCCGGTCTCTGCTCAAATGCGCCTTTATCACGAAGAGCAGTTCGGTCCGGTGATTCCTGTCATGCCCTATGACGATCTGGAAACCCCGATCGACTACATCGTTCATTCTAACTATGGTCAACAGGTCAGCATTTTTGGCCAAGATACCGAAGCGATCGCTGAACTGATTGATCCCTTAGTCAATCAAGTTTGTCGAGTCAACATCAACAGTCAGTGCCAACGGGGACCCGACACCTTCCCCTTTACGGGTCGGAAAGATTCTGCTGAAGGCACTCTGTCGGTAAGTGATGCTTTGCGATCATTCTCGATACGAACGCTGGTTGCTGCTAAAGAAAACGATTTGAATAAATCTTTGTTTACTCAAATCGTTAAAGAACGCAAATCTAATTTCTTATCAACCGACTTCATCTTCTGATTTTCAATTTTTGGATCTTTCGCAATTGGTATGCAAATGTTTATCATCAAAATTTTATGATGACTCAGGAAGCTCAAAGCCCTTAAAATCCGTGAGCTTGTCTCGATTTGGATGGCAAAACTGCATAGTTTAGTCGATAGGTTCGGCACATTGTCAGGAAGTGATGCTTTGCGATCGTTCTCGATTCGGACGCTGGCTGCCGCTAAGGAAAATGACTTAAATAAATCCTTAATCAAATCTTTAATTATCTACTCTAAGGTTGTATCAATCGACTGTATCTTCCATTTCAATTTTTCCCCTTTGCACACTGGTTGCGAATTAACGGCGAATTAGAGAGGTTTGTATGAATACCAGGGAACTCTTGCAACGCTACGAGGAATGGCTTTATTACCACGAAGGTTTGGACTTGTATCTGGATGTGAGCCGGATGCGGTTTGATGATGCGCTCGTTGATGCCCTGAAGCCTAAATTTGAGAAGGCGTTTAAGGATATGGAAGCTCTGGAGGCAGGCGCGATCGCCAACCCTGATGAAAACCGCATGGTTGGTCACTACTGGCTGCGCGATCCCGAGCGTGCGCCCTACCCGTTAAGAAGGGAAATCGTAGACACGCTGAATGAGATCGAAGCCTTTGCCCAGAAGGTACATAAAGGAACGATTCACCCACCGGAAGCCCCCAAATTTACCGATATTCTTTCGATCGGCATTGGCGGTTCCGCGTTAGGTCCAGAGTTCGTGGCGGAGGCATTAGCTCCCGACTTCCCGCCCATGGAAATTCACTTTATCGACAACACCGATCCGGCAGGGATCGATCGCATACTGAACCGCCTGAAAGATCGGCTCAAAAGTACCCTGATCATTATCACCAGCAAATCCGGTGGCACGCCTGAAACTCGCAACGGCATGCTGGAGGTGAAACACGCCTATGAGCAGCAGGGCTTAAATTTCCCGTCACACGCGGTTGCCATCACTATTCCGGGCAGCAAAATGGACGAACTGGAACGGATGGAGGGTTGGTTAGCCGAGTTTCCCATGTTTGATTGGGTAGGAGGGCGCACCTCAGAAATGTCGGCGGTGGGACTGTTATCAGCGTCCCTGCTGGGCATTGATATTCGATCGCTGCTGGCGGGCGCAAAAGAAATGGATGAGGCAACTCGTGTGCCTGATAGCAAGCGCAATCCTGCCGCTCTATTGGCCCTTGCCTGGTACTTCGCCGGAAATGGCAAAGGCGAGAAAGATATGGTGATGCTGCCCTACAAAGACAGCCTTTTGTTGTTCTCGCGGTACCTGCAACAGTTGGTGATGGAGTCGCTGGGCAAAGAGAAAGACTTGGATGGCAACATTGTTCATCAGGGTATTGCGGTTTACGGCAACAAAGGATCGACTGACCAGCACGCCTACGTTCAACAGTTGCGGGAAGGCATACCAAACTTCTTTGCCACCTTCATTGAAGTCCTGGAAGACCGAGAGGGTATGTCGATCGAAGTTGAACCTGAAGCGACTTCTGGGGATTTTCTCTCCGGCTTTTTACAGGGAACTCGGCAGGCACTGTATGAAAATCATCGGGACTCGATTACTGTCACCATTCCGCAGGTCAATCCTCATACCGTGGGAGCTTTGATTGCCCTTTATGAAAGAGCTGTGGGTTTGTATGCTTTTCTAGTCAATGTCAACGCCTATCACCAACCGGGCGTGGAAGCCGGGAAAAAAGCTGCTGCTTCGATATTGAATTTACAGCGTCAAGTTCTGGAAACGCTGAAAAATGCGGCTCAACCCCTGGAACTGGCGATGCTGGCAGAAAAAGCGGGAGCAGCCGACGAGATTGAAACCGTTTATAAAATCGTGCGCCACCTAGCAGCGAATCAGCGGGGAGTGAGCATGCAGGGCGATCGCGCCAAACCTTCCAGCCTCTTGGTTTCTGCTCAGTAACAGGATACCCCTCAGGAGCTTGCCTTATGAAAGTTGCTTTTTTTAGTTCTAAGACTTACGATCGCCAATCCTTTGAAGCGGCGAATGCCAATTATCATCACGAACTGACGTTTTTTGACACCCAACTAAATCGTGATTCTGCTGTCTTAGCCGCAGAATTTCCAGCGGTTTGTATCTTCGTCAATGATATTGCAGATGCGGCAACGCTGGAAATTCTCGCCTCTCGTGGGACTCGCTTGCTGGCCCTGCGGTCTGCCGGGTTTAACACTGTCGATTTGAAGCGGGCTGCGGAGTTAGGAATCAAAGTTGTGCGGGTACCTGCCTATTCTCCCTACGCCGTTGCCGAACACGCCGTTGCCCTAGTGCTGACGCTCAACCGTAAACTTTACAAAGCCTATAACCGCGTTCGGGATGATAACTTCTCCCTGGAAGGTTTACTGGGATTTGATTTACATGGCTGCACCGTTGGGGTAGTTGGCACTGGCAAGATCGGCATGGTGTTTGCTCAGATTATGCAGGGATTTGGTTGCTCACTGCTGGGTTATGATGCCTACCCTAATGCTCAATTTGAAGCGATCGGTAATGCTCAGTATGTTCAACTGCCGGAACTATTAGCCAATACAGACATCATCTCTCTCCACTGTCCGTTGTTGCCTGAAACACATTATTTGGTGAATGCAGAGACGATCGCTCAAATGAAACCACGGGTGATGTTAATTAACACCAGTCGCGGTGGCTTAATTGATACGGTTGCTGTGATTGAGGGCATTAAGTCGGGCAAAATCGGTTATTTGGGTATCGATGTGTACGAACAGGAAGACGGACTGTTCTTTGAAGATCTGTCTGACGGCATCATTCAAGACGATACCTTTCAACTCCTTCAATCGTTTTCCAATGTGGTCATAACGGCACATCAAGCTTTCTTTACCCAGAATGCCTTGGAAGGAATTGCTACCACCACATTGTCTAACATCACTGATTTTGAGCAAAGTCAGCCTTTGAAGAATGAAATTGCCTATCGGCCACCTGCCCCAGCAAAAGCAGGGGTTTAACGAGTTTTATCGGTGATCTGTTCTTGGTCATTGGATTAATTCACGCTCGATTCTCCATCCCCCAGTTCCAATTTGCATTTCCCAACAATCAACAGGAGTACACCTAGTTATGGTTAGCATCGTTTCCACCAATATTCAAATTGAAGACGATCGCACTGGTGTTAATGTCGAAACGCTGAAGCGGGCATTTCTGGATAACCTCTTCTATGTTCAGGCAAAGTTTCCTAAGATCGCCACTAGAAATGACTATTACATGGCGTTGGCGTATACGGTGCGCGATCGTCTGCTCAATCGCTGGCTGAATACTACGCAGACCTACCTGGAAAAAGCACCCCGTACCGTAGCGTACTTGTCTGCCGAGTTTCTGATGGGTCCTCACCTGGGAAATAACCTGCTCAACCTGGGGCTTTACGACGGGGTGAAGCAGGTGATGGAGGAATTGGGACTCAACCTAACGGACCTACTAGATCAAGAAGAAGAACCCGGATTGGGCAATGGCGGTCTCGGACGCTTAGCGGCCTGCTACATCGACTCTCTGGCAACCCTGGAAATCCCGGCGATCGGCTACGGTATTCGCTACGAATACGGCATTTTTGACCAGGATATCAGAGATGGCTGGCAGGTCGAAATTACCGACAAGTGGTTGCTTCCTGGCAATCCCTGGGAAGTTGCCCGTCCGGAGGCAGCGCTGGAAGTTAAGTTTGGCGGGCGCTCCGAAGCGTATACGGATGTGGATGGTTGCTATCGTGTCCGGTGGGTTCCCTATAAGGTGGTGAAAGGGGTTCCCTACGATACGCCAATCCTCGGTTTTCAGACGAATACCGCCAATACTCTCCGGCTTTGGAAATCAGAGGCACCGGAGTCCTTTAATTTTGAAGCATCCAACCAAGGCGATTACTTCGGGGCTGTTCACGAGAAGAGCGAGTGCGAAAATATCACGAAAGTCCTCTATCCCAATGATGAATCTTATCAAGGGAAGCAACTGAGACTGGAACAGCAGTACTTCTTTGTCTCCTGTTCTTTGCAGGACATGATTCGCATAATGAAGATTCAAAATCTTGCTCTGGAACGGTTCCACGAACACTATGCAATTCAGTTGAACGACACCCATCCAACCATTGCTGTGGCTGAATTGATGCGGCTCTTAATCGACGAGTATAGATTTGATTGGGATAAAGCCTGGGAAATTACCAGCAGAACCTTTGCCTACACCAATCATACGTTGTTACCAGAAGCCCTGGAACGCTGGTCCCTGGATTTATTTAGGAGTTTGTTGCCCCGTCATCTGGAGCTCATTTACGAAATTAATCAACGTTTTCTGGATGAAGTGCGCATTAAGTTCCCGGATGATTTCGATCGCATCCATCGCATGTCTATCATTGACGAGAGTGGTGAGCGGTATGTTCGCATGGCGCATCTTGCCTGTGTCGGAAGTTTTGCCATCAACGGGGTGGCCGAACTGCATAGTGAGCTGCTCAAACAAACGACGCTGCACGATTTTTATGAGATGTATCCAGAGAAGTTTACCAATGTCACCAATGGAGTTACCCCTCGTCGGTTCATGGTGCTGAGTAACCCTCGACTGGCCAACCTGATCACGAACAAAATTGGCGATGGCTGGATTAAAAACCTGGATGAACTGCGGAAACTAGAGAGCTTTGTGGAGGATGCAGAGTTCCGCCAAGAGTTTCGACAGGTGAAGCAGGCTGTGAAACAAGATTTGGCCGATTATATCGGGATAAACTACAGCATCGAAATTGATCCCAATTCGCTATTTGACATTCAGGTGAAGCGCCTTCATGAATACAAACGGCAACATCTGAATGCCCTCTATATCATCGCGCTCTATAACCGGATCAAGGCAAATCCCGACCTAGAGGTTACGCCACGCACCTTCCTGTTTGGCGGCAAAGCGGCTCCCGGTTACTACATGGCGAAGCTGATTATTAAACTAATCAATTCGATCGCGGATGTCGTGAACCACGACCCGGATATGGGCGGTCGCCTCAAAGTCGTGTTTCTGAAGGATTACAACGTTAAGTTTGCCCAGCGCGTTTATCCCGCTGCTGACCTATCCGAACAAATTTCCACCGCTGGAAAGGAAGCCTCGGGCACAGGAAATATGAAGTTCTCCATGAACGGTGCGCTTACCATTGGCACACTCGATGGAGCTAACCTCGAAATCCGGGAGGTCGTCGGAGCCGATAACTTCTTCCTGTTTGGGTTGACGGCTGAAGAAGTCCTTGCTAAAAAAGCGTCTGGATACAATCCCTGGGATTTCTACAACAGCAATCCAGAGCTGAAGCGGGTGATCGATCGCATTTCTTCAGGGTTCTTCTCCCATGGCGATCCGAATCTGTTTAAGCCCCTGCTGGATTCTTTGCTGTATCGCGACGATTACATGCTCTTTGCAGACTTCCAATCCTATGTTGAATGCCAGGATCGGGTGAGTCAGGCATACCGCGACCAGGATCACTGGACGCGGATGTCGATCTTGAATGTCGCCCGGATGGGCAAATTCTCCAGCGATCGCTCCATTCGGGATTATCTCCAGAACATCTGGAAAACACCCCCTGTCAAAGTGGACGTTCCTGAATACAGCCAATCAACTGGCGATTTGAAGCTGACTTTCTAGCCATAGGAGACTGCACAATGGCCCTCAAAATTGGCATTAATGGCTTTGGTCGCATTGGACGCTTAGTGGCTCGGATCGCCATGGATCATCCCGAAGTGGAACTGGTGGGGATCAATGACCTGGTTCCCGCCGATAACCTTGCCTACTTGTTCAAATACGACTCTACGCACGGTACGTACAAGGGAACCGTAGAAGCTAAAGACGATGGGATTGAAATCAATGGGGATTTTATTCCTTGTATGGCGATCAGAAATCCGGCTGAACTGCCCTGGGGCAAACTGGGAGCAGAATATGTTGTCGAATCAACGGGGCTTTTTACCACCTACGAGGGGGCTGAAAATCACCTGAAAGCTGGGGCAAAGCGAGTCGTGATTTCGGCTCCGACCAAAGACCCAGAGAAGGTGCGGACCTTTGTGCTAGGGGTGAATCATCAGGAATTTGACCCAGCAACGGATGCGATCGTCTCCAATGCAAGCTGCACGACCAACTGTCTGGCTCCCGTAGCCAAAGTTCTCCATGACACCTTTGGCATTACGGAAGGCTTAATGACGACCGTCCACTCTATGACCGCCACCCAGCCAACGGTGGACGGTCCCAGTAAAAAAGACTGGAGGGGTGGACGAGGCGCTTCCCAGAACATCATTCCCTCTTCTACGGGAGCCGCCAAAGCGGTTGCCCTAGTATTGCCCGATCTGAAAGGCAAACTTACCGGAATGGCGTTTCGGGTAGGCACTCCTGATGTCTCAGTGGTTGACCTGACGTTCAAGACGGCAAAACCAACCACCTACGAAGACATCTGTGCGGCGATGAAAGCGGCAGCGGAGGGAGAATTGAAGGGCATCCTGGGCTACACCGAGGACGAAGTCGTTTCCATGGACTTCCGCACTGATTCACGTTCCAGTATCTTTGATGCCCAGGCAGGCATTGGTTTAAATTCCAACTTCTTCAAAGTTGTGTCCTGGTACGACAACGAGTGGGGCTATTCCTATCGAGTTATAGACCTAATGCTGTTTATGGCAAGAAAGGAAGGGTTGCTATGAAACCCTTGATTCATCGCACCAAGATTGTTGCCACCATCGGACCCGCCAGCGATTCTCCGGACATGATTCGAAAGATGATGCTGGCGGGAATGAACGTAGCACGGCTCAACTTCTCCCACGGCAAATACGAGGATCATGCGGAGCGGATCAAGCGGTTGCGGTCGGTTTCGGAAGACCTGGACTTGCCGCTCATGCTCCTGCAAGACTTGCAGGGACCCAAGATCCGGGTGGGCGACTTGCCTGCTGAAGGGGTAATGTTGAGCGAGGGAGAAAGTCTCACCCTGATTCCGATCGCCGACTACACGGGACAAGTGGACACAGTCGCTATCGACTATCCCTACGTGGCTGAGGAAGCGGAACCGGGAACCCAGGTTTTGCTGGATGATGGTCTGCTGGAACTGCGGGTTGAGAAAGTGGATGGCAAGGCGGTTCTGTGCAAAGTTGTCGAAGGGGGCTTGCTAAAAAGTCACAAGGGAGTCAACTTCCCAACCCTAAATCTACGCTTGCCCTCCATGACCGAGAAAGACAAGCGTGACCTGGATTTTGGCATTGAGCAAGGGGTAGACATTATCTCCCTCAGCTTTGTCCGCAAACCGGAAGACATCCAGACCCTGAAAGCATTGCTGAAGGAGAAAGGAGCTAACATCCCGGTGCTGGCAAAGCTGGAGAAACCCCAGGCCATCGCCAACCTTGAAGCGATCGTCGATGAGTGTGACGCCATCATGGTAGCCCGAGGTGATCTAGGGGTTGAGATGAACCCGGAGAAGGTGCCGTTGATCCAAAAGCGGATCATCCACCTGTGCAACCAGAAGGGGATTCCCGTAATTACGGCTACCCAAATGCTGGACAGCATGATTCACAACCCCCGCCCCACCCGTGCAGAAGCCAGCGACGTTGCCAACGCGATTATAGATGGCACCGATGCCGTCATGCTGTCTGGCGAATCTGCTGTGGGCGATTACCCCTTGGAAGCGGTCAAAATGTTGGCGCGGATTGCGATCGAAGTGGAGCCATCCATCCAATTTGTCAACTATCCGGCCAACCGCATAGACGATGCGGATGCCATTAGTGAAGCTTTACATGCGATCGATGACACGATTAATCTCCAGTGCATTGTCGCCTTTACCGAAACGGGTTACACGGCCAAACTCGCCTCGGAAGAGCGTCCGAAGGCTCCAATTGTTGCCTACACGCCTGATCCGAAAGTCTACCGCCGTCTCTGCTTGAACTGGGGGGTCAGACCGATTCTGCTGCAAGGGTTTGAAGGAACCTTGACCGATGTAATGAGTCAGGTGGAGGCAGATTTAATTCGGCGAAACTTTGTGGCTCCCGGTGACAAAGTGCTGATCATGGGTGGAATACCCTTTGGCACAGCAGGAAGTACCAATTTCCTTAAGATTCACACGGTCGCACCTAAGGGGTAACAAACCATGGCTAAATTGATTTTGACTCGCCACGGACAGAGCCTCTGGAACGCAGAGAATAAATTTACAGGATGGGTCGATGTTCCGTTGAGTGAAATGGGTCGAGCGGAGGCGACGATCGCCTCCTGCAAACTCAAAGATTACCGGGTTCGGGTTTGTTTCACCAGTATGCTGTTCCGGGCGCTTGAAACCGCAATTATTATCTTGACGGAAGTAGATGACATTTGCGACGGCAGAATTCCGATCATCAAGCATGAGGCAGATGATGAAGACTGGCATGGTTGGGACAACTACAACGGTGATCCTGAACAGGAGCTTCCCGTTTATCCCACCGCTATTCTGGATGAACGCTACTATGGTGAATTGCAAGGGCTGAACAAAGCTGAAACAGCCGCGAAATTTGGCAAGGAACAGGTGCAAATCTGGCGACGGTCCTATGATGTGGCTCCACCGGGTGGCGAAAGCCTGGAGGACACGGTAAATCGCACCGTTCCCTTCTTTCGGAATCGCATCCTAAAGCTCTTGATGGAAGGAAATAATGTGCTGATTGCCGCTCATGGAAACTCGCTCCGTTCCATTATTAAACAATTGGAAAATCTGTCCGAAGAGGAGATTGTAAAAGTTGAGCTTGGAACAGGAATTCCAATTGTTTATGACATTGATTCCCAGGGTCAGGTCACGGGCAAAGTCATCCTGAATTGAAACGACGAGGTGCGCAATAAAAAATCTTTCAAGAAGGTTATATAAATTATGGTGACCAGCATTGAAGAATTTCCCGCTAGAACCTTGTCTGAAGCGGATCTTCATCCAAGGGGGAGGGTATTTCCTAGTCCTGTTTCTTGGTGTGACCAGATTTTGTATCAGTTACTGCCCGATCGCTTTAGTGATGGTCGGGAGGCGCAGCGCCCTATGTTTGATCGCACCAATCCTGAACAGTTCAGAGCGAGTCACAAAGCAGCCTGGATGGCAGCAGGAAACAAATTTAATGGCGGGACCCTAAAAGGCATTGAAAGTAAACTGAACTACTTGCAAAATTTAGGAGTCACAACCCTTTGGGTGAATCCGCCTTGGAAGCAACGCATTGATCTTCAGACCTATCACGGATACGGCATCCAGAATTTTCTGGACATCGATCCGCGCTTTGGAACTCGTCAGGATTTACGGGATCTTGTAGATGCAGCGCATGATCGCGGTATGTACGTGATTCTAGATGTGATTTATAACCACAGTGGGAGCAATTGGTTCTACCGGGATGAGGTGGATGGCAGCCCCAAGGAAACAATGCCCTACCGCTTCTCACCACCCTACCCGATTCATGGCTGGCGCTCTGCTCAGGGAAACAGTATTCCAGAACCTGTCTCGATCGATGATGGCGTGCTTCCCGTGGAATTTCAGAATCTGGACTGGTACAACCGCGCCGGAATGATTACCGATTGGGAAGCGAAGGGTTGGGAAGACCCGATGCATCCATTTGTTGAATTCCGGAAGGGCGACTTTTTTGAACTCCGAGACTTTAACCTGGAACGGGAGGACGTCATTGCCGCTCTGGCGCAGGTCTACCAGTATTGGATCGCTTTAAGCGATTGTGATGGATTCCGGGTCGATGCGGTCAAGCACGTCTCTCCCTTGGCTTCACGCAAGTTCTGTGATGCGATTCACGGCTTCGCCCAATCGATTGGGAAAGACAATTTCCTGTTAGTCGGCGAACTGACCGATGACAGTATGGTGCGGAGTTATCTGGATATTTTTGGGCGCAATCTAGACGCCGTACTAGATATTGTTGTTGCCTCGAATCGCCTGTCTGCCGTTGTCAAAGGACTGGCACACCCAGGCGAGTTTTTCGATCTGTATAATGACAAAACCCTAGCTGGAAGCCAGCGCCAGTTGGGCGTGTACCATGTTTCAGTGTTGGATGACCACGATATGTCATCCCGCCCTCGCAAAGAGCGGTTTGCAGCTCACAGCGACCAGATGCCCCATCGTTACGAACAGGTGGCTCACGCAGTGGGGATGATGTTGACGATGCCAGGAATTCCTTCAATTTACTACGGCACCGAACAGGCGTTTGACGGCTCCCAGGATTATCACGACTATGGCCTTGAACCCGAACATGCTTATATCGATCGCTACATTCGGGAATGTATGTTTGGCGGCAAGTTTGGAGCATTTGGCACGGAAGGCTGTCACTTCTTCAACCCCGATCATCCTACCTACATTCGCATTGCCGCGATCGCCCGCATCCGTAATGGTCAAGATAGCATCGGCAAAACCCTCCGTCGAGGACACCACTATCTGAGAGAAACATCGTTTTACGATCGCTCCTTTGCCGTTCCTCCAGCGGGAGAAGTAATTGCCTGGTCGCAGGTTCTCTACACCACTGAAGTATTCATGGCACTCAACACCCATGGTTTACAGCAGCGAGGTGCGTTTGTCACCGTAGACCGTTCTTTGAATTCCCCTGGTTCCACCATGAAGATTCTATACAGGAGTGATTGGAGTGATGAACAACTGCGTCATCCCCCTCAAGCTGAAACTTTACCTGTTCAGGAGTACGATGGGCGGGCGGTAGTGCGGGTTGACTTACCCCCTTCTGGAATGGTGATCCTGTCCTAGCTGAAACGACTCAGTGTACAAAAAACAACCCTTCAAGCCTAACCATAGTTGAATCATTTAACTTTTTCCAAGGAGTCAGATATGTCGAAAAACTTACTAGAACAACTTCGAGCAATGACCGTTGTTGTCGCTGATACCGGAGATATTCAAGCCATTGAAAAATTTAAGCCCCGCGATGCAACGACGAACCCGTCCCTGATTACGGCAGCGGCGCAAATGCCAGAATATCAGGAGATTGTGGATGATACGCTGCTTCAGGCAAAGAAAGATGCTGGATTGGGTGCAACCGAAGCGGAAATTGTTTCCCTGGCGTTCGATCGCCTGGCCGTTTCCTTTGGCATAAAGATTTTAGAAATTGTGCCAAAGCGTGTTTCTACCGAAGTTGATGCGCGGCTGTCTTACGACACCGAAGCTACGATTGCAAAAGGCCGCTACCTCATTTCGGAATACGAGAAAGCCGGGATTTCCCGCGATCGCGTGTTGATCAAAATTGCGTCTACCTGGGAAGGCATTCGTGCCGCTGAAGTCTTGGAGAAAGAGGGCATTCACTGCAATCTGACGCTTCTTTTTGGCCTGCATCAGGCGATCGCCTGTGCCGATGCTGGCGCTACGCTGATTTCTCCGTTTGTTGGGCGCATTCTGGATTGGTATAAGCAAGATACCGGACGGGATTACCTGCCATTTGAAGATCCAGGTGTGTTGTCGGTCACTCAGATCTACAACTACTACAAAAAATTTGGGTACAAAACCGAGGTCATGGGAGCCAGTTTCCGTAACCTTGGCGAGATTACCGAATTGGCTGGCTGTGATCTGTTAACCATTTCTCCTAACCTGCTGACACAGCTTCAGGAAACCACCGCAGAACTGCCCCGCAAACTCGATCCGGCCAAGGTGGCAACGATGGAGATAGAAAAACTGACCATGGACAAAACAACCTTTGACCAGATGCACACTGCTGATCGTATGGCATCCGAAAAACTGGACGAAGGGATTAAAGGCTTCAGCAAAGCGCTTGAAACGCTGGAAAATCTGCTGGCAGTCCGTTTGGAGAAACTGGAAAGTGGCGCTAAAGTCAGCATTGCTGTCACCGATATTTTCCAGAGCTACGACATGGACGGTGATGGCTTTATCACCCGTGAAGAGTGGATGGGGACGGATGTTGTATTTGACGCGATCGACAGCGACCACGATGGCAAAATCACTCCCGAAGAAATGGGTTCACAGCTAGGAGCAATTCTTCAGAATATCCCATCGCGTTTACCGCAGGCGCTTCGCACGCTGAAGAAAGAGGTTCAGGACTAGGATCAATTCTTCACATGGCAGCTGTTAATCCCCAGATTTATGAAAATACTGATCCTGAATGCAGGCTCTAGCAGCCAAAAGAGTTGTCTCTACGAGATAACAGGTGATCGTCTTCCCAAGGAACCTCCCCAACCGCTCTGGGAAGCTTCTGTAGATTTGACCCACCATCAGGGCTTTGCCCAAATCAAAGTCAAAACATTGACCGGGGAAGTGTTGAAGGAAGAAATTCCGACTGAATCTCGCCCCAAAGTTATCACTCACCTATTGGAAACTCTCTGGCAAGGCAAAACCGCTGTCCTGGAGCATCTATCGGAGATTAACGCAGTTGGGCATCGGGTGGTGCATGGCGGGCAGAAATATAGCGAAACGGTCAAAGTGACGGCTGACGTGAAAGCTGAGATCGCCCGTCTCTCTGCCCTGGCTCCGGTTCATAACCCTGCCAACCTGGAGGGCATTGAAGCCGTCGAGAGCATTTTAGGAACTGATGTGCCGCAGTTTGCCATTTTCGACACCGCCTTTCATACTCATCTACCGGATGCTGCCGCGATCTATCCCGGTCCTTATAAGTGGGTGGAGCAGGGCATTCGCCGCTATGGCTTTCATGGTATCAGCCACCAATACTGCGCCCAACGTGCTGCTCAACTTTTGAACAGGGACTTGCAGAACCTGCGGCTGATTATCTGCCATTTGGGGAATGGTTGCTCCCTCTCGGCGGTCCTCAATGGACGCTGCATTGATACCACGATGGGATTTACGCCCCTGGATGGCTTAATGATGGGGTCTCGCTCTGGCTCTGTGGATCCGGGCATTTTGATTCATCTGATCAGGCAGGAGGGATACACCGCTGATCAGTTAGATCAAGAACTCAATCAAGAGTCTGGACTGAAAGGAATTTCAGGGGTATCGGCAGATTTACGACAGGTGATGGCGGCGATCGAAGTAGGTAACGCTCGGGCAAAGCTGGCAATGGAGGTCTACATCCATCGGTTACGCTCCTGCATAGGTTCTATGCTTGCCAGTTTAGGGGGATTAGATGCTTTAGTGTTCACGGCTGGAGTCGGAGAAAATTCTGCGGTCGTCCGTTCCTTGACTTGTCAAGCATTTCATTTTCTCGGACTAAAGCTGGATGAGCAGCATAATGAAAGCCGCCCCGTCGATCAAGATATTGCGACAGGAGATTCATTGGTGCACGTTTTGGTAATTCATACCCAGGAAGATTGGGCAATCGCGCAAGCCTGCTACCGTTGTATCTCCACTTAGTGAATCAAACTGATCTGCCCCAGCCATTTAAGGCGGTTGATGTACCCTGACAAAAATGGACGCTCCTAATGGACTGTCGGTTCGCTGATTTTGGACGAGAGAAAAGAATTAAGTCTTGCCCTGCTTGAGATGTAGGTGATACAGAGATTCTGGTAATTTCATCAGTTCGA
>Ga0208588_1000233_pt1 | contig 18285 bp, 21 predicted proteins | sample NGESurshal092012_8_FD_184483 | JGI IMG/M metagenome (GOLD analysis project Ga0208588, IMG submission 184483) | Arctic peat soil microbial communities from Barrow, Alaska - NGEE Surface sample 415-3 shallow-092012 (SPAdes) | ecosystem: Environmental > Terrestrial > Soil > Wetlands > Peat ...
CGGCGTGACCGCGCCGAAAGCCGTGTCCGAGGCGATGCCATTGGCCGCCGCTATCGTCTCCGGATTTTTGCGCTTCGACATGGCGGTGAACCTTCTTCAGTGGATAACGTCGACGGTCCAGCCCAGCCGGGAAATTTCCTCTTTGGCCAGCGGCGTCAGTTCGCCGGTGGTGGCGAGGACCGGTTGCCCCTGCTCATGCGGCGCCGCGCTGGCAACTTTTTCAAACACGCCCCCTACCCTTTCCGTCCACGCAACCTGATCGAAGGGGAAGACCGCGATCAGCCGGCCGTCATTGAGGCGGTTGAGCGGAAATCCCGCGACATCGACGAAAGCCCCGATGCCGAGCTCCTTGGCGTGGCGGGCGAGAAGTTCGGCGCGACGACGCTGGAAAACAGCTTCCTCGCGGGTTTCGGCGTAAGCGGCGCGGGCAATGAACATCTTGGTATTCGCCGCCCGCAAGGACGACAGCGCGCGCGACAGGATCAGGAGATCGGTCGGCGTATAATTGCGGTTTTGCACCAAGCGATTGACGATGCTGGGCGGGACGCTGAGCCGCGCCAGCGTCGCCTTGACCTGCTCGGCGATTTGCGCGGAGGTCTTTTGCAACAAGGTTTCGCGCACTGTTTCGACCGTGGAAGTGGAACTCACCGCCACGCCCGCGCCGCCGGGGATCGCCGCCAGTCCCGCCTTGATGGAAAGGCCGCCAAGCGCTGCGGCCGTTGCGACGTCGTTGAGTTTCGACGCCAGCGGCGCAAAATCGGTATAGGGATCAACGCCGAGTTCGACGCCCAGAGCGCGGCGCGCCGCATCGACGCCGAGCAGGCTCGTCACGATATTGTCGCGGTTGGCCTTGCGATTGTTGATGCCTGCGCCGACGCGGTCGAACATGTTGGCGACGCCGGAGAGCGATTTGTTGAGGGTCGCTTTCGGATCGGCGATCAGGTCCTGGCCGAACTTCAAGGGCGCCTTGGCTGCCTGCCCCGCCGATTTCAAGAAAACATCCGTCTCGGACATGGCCTGCAGCTTGCGCAGCGCGCCAAGCTCGCGGATACGCTCCCGCATCAGGTCTTCGCCGTCGACGTCGAAGGCGCCAAAACGGGTGCGAAGGACGAAAAGACGCAACATGCCATCGCTGCGCACTTCCGGATCGACCCGGTAATTCGGGCCGGTCGCTTCGGCGCCCAGCACCGCTTCCGCTGTCGCGGTCGGCGGAGCCTCGAAACCCAGCGCCGCATGTGGAATAAGCAAGCTGAACAGAATCGCGGAAAAGGCATTGCGGAGGGTCATCGTCACTCGCCAGATTGCAGCTGATTCAGCCGCGCCGCCGGGACTCCCTTTATCAAATCAATCGCGGCGTCTTGTCCAGCCCAAGGCTTCTCTCAAAAACATTCCTCTTCGAGCTTTTTCAAATCCTTCAACGCTTGCTCATCGTCATGGTCCTCGAAAAGTTCGACCATGTAATAAACATGCGAATGGAGGAGCAGCAATTTGTCGGTAATCGAGCCTGACCCCGCTTCAATGGCGGCCATTCGCTGCTTGAACTTCTCCCAAAAGGCGTTGGTCGTCGCCGGATTGTCGATATAGCGGCGCATATGCTCGAGAACGACAGCCATATTGCCCTCGAAATCAATGTCGAGAAAACTCACGTAGCGGTCCTGCGCGGCGGGGGAGTGGATCATGGTGAACTCCGGAACAAAAGGGGCTTTTACCTTCTGCACTGAGGAAACCGCAAGCTCAAGCGGCAACACCCGGTCGGCCAGCGCCGTGCACGAACGGCGCCCTGGCTGCATGAGCGGCGTCACACCGCGAGCAGACGACGCACCAATCCGACCTTCTGACGACCCACCGGAATGAGAGTCGCGGCCTCGTCGCTCATGCGCAGGAACCATCGGCCGTCGATGCGCTCGGCGGCGCGAATGTGGCGGATGGCCACCATATGCTCGCGATGAACCCGCACGAACAGCGCTGGATCGAGCCTCGCCTCCATGGCCGCGAGCGAGCGGGGGCAGAAGGCGGTGAAATCGAGCGTCTTAGCCTCGGCGTAATGGCCCTGCGCCGAAAGCGCCACGACATTCGCGACATCGACGAGAGAAATGACGTCGCCGGCGCCTTTCTGGATCGGCAGTTTCATCAGGAATTCCAAGCGCGCCTTGTCCGGAGCCGTCGTCGCGCCGAGGGCGCCGAGCGGGAAAAACATCATGCAAGCGCCAGAGTCCCCCGGCCCCGGCCCGGTGCGCAGCGCCGACACGCGCGCCAGAAGATTGCCCATGCGCGTCGCGACGATCATCGAGGCGGCGCCATCGACCGCCGCCACCGCGCTGGCGATCAGCCAGCCAACTTTTTCGCGCGACGCCGGCGGATGAAGCGAGAGGATATCGACGCCGAACAAGGCGGTTTCGTCGGCGCCGAGCAGTTTTTGCGCGGGGCCGTTGGCAGAGAGCACGCGCCGTTCGGCGTCGAGAACGACAACGCCGATGGGAAGGTGTTGCAGCCGGTATTCGAAAGACTGGCCGTCGATCTTCTCGGCCTCAGCCATTCCTCATGTCTCTCCGTTTGACAGGCAAGCTAAAGCCTTTCCCAATCCGATGACAATATTTAAGCGCCGCGCGCCAGTTCCCTGGGGGTCACAAAATCCATCAGTTTCGCCGCACCCGCGTCGATCGTCGACCACGGACCCATCAGCTCGAAAACGGCAAGGGCCCCGGTCGGAAAGCCGCTCGCCAACCGCTGCGCCAGAACGCCCTCGTCGGAGCCGGCAAGAAGACTCGCCAACTCCATCAAGCCGGGATTGTGGCCGACCACCAGTACGCAGCGGCGCGACGGCGCGACTTCACGCAAAAGCTCCAGCATCGCCGCAGGCGAGGCCTGATAGAGCGCGTCCGGAAACATGACTCGCAAGGAACGGGGCCAAGGCTCCAGCGCCTCAAAAGTTTCGCGCGTGCGCCGTGCGGTGGACACCAGGGCCAGATCGGGCGAGAGACCTCGAGATAAAATCGCCGCGCGCATGGCCGCCGCAGCCTTGCGGCCGCGCTTGCTCAGCGGACGTTCATGATCGGCCAGCGACGGATCGTCCCGGGATGATTTCGCATGGCGCAGCAGGAGAAGTTGGCGGGTCATGCTCCTCAATCCCTCGGCGTGAGTCTGGCCCGAAACCACGCGGCAAGTTGGACTTCGTCCAAAGTCCCCGCCGCTAGCGCTTCCATCGTCCTGACCGCGTCGATGGCGTCGAAACTCAGGACAAAGCCGTTATCGGCGAAAAACAGGCGGGCTAGCACCCAGGCGGTTCGCTTGTTGCCGTCGAGAAAGCCGTGATTGCGAGCGACGCCAAAGGCATAGGCGGCGGCGAGGCTTGCAGCGTCTGGATTTTCGTAAGACGCAAGATTTTGCGGACGCGCCAGCTCCGATTCGAGCGCGTTGCGATCGCGCAAGCCATCCGGACCGCCATGCTCCGCGATGAGGCGGTCGTGCAGGGCGTAAACGAGTTCGGCGCCAATCCAGCGCCAGTTCATTTCGCCAAGGCCCGCAGAATGTCGCGATCCTCGCGCAATATATCCTCGGCCAGCGTCATCTGGCGCTCGAAATCGGGATTATAGGGGGTCAGCCGATAGCCGCCGTCCGGCGCTTCAGTCAAGAAAACCGTGTCGCCCTTGCTCACCTTGAGCCGGGCCATCGCTTCTTTGGTCAGGATGAAACCAGCGGACGACCCGACCGTTGTAACCTTGAACGTCAGCATGAGAACCTCGAAGCACTATATAACTGTCGTTATATAGCACATCGCGCAAAATTTCATTAAGCTTCATCCGCCGCAGAATGCAGGGAACCTCCGACATGGCCCAGTCCCGCCTTTTCACACCTTTCCTGTTCGGAAAGCTCAAACTCGACAATCGCATCGTCATCGCGCCCATGTGCCAGTATTCGGCCGTGGATGGCTGCATGACCGATTGGCATCTGATTCATCTCGGGCAACTCGCGCTGTCCGGCGCCGGGCTCTTGACCATAGAGGCGACAGCGGTGGTTCCCGAAGGCCGCATCACCTATGGCGATGTCGGGCTTTATTCGGACTCCTGCGAGGCCGCCATGGCGCAAGTTCTCACCGGTGTGCGGCGCTGGTCATCCATGCCCATCGCGATCCAATTGGCCCACGCCGGGCGGAAAGCCTCGTGCGATCTGCCGTGGAAGGGCGGCGCGCAAATTCGCCCGACCTCTCCCGAGGGCTGGCAAACCGTCGCGCCGTCCTACTTGCCCATGTCCCCGGAAGAGAACCCGCCCATGGCGTTAAGCCGCGACGATCTCGCAAAAATCCGCGAGGCTTTCGTCGTGGCGGCGAAGCGGGCAGCGCGGCTCGACATCGACGCCGTGCAACTGCATGGCGCGCATGGCTATCTGATGCATCAGTTCCTGTCGCCGCTGTCCAATGTGCGCGACGATGACTATGGCGGATCGCTGGAAAACCGGGCGCGCTTTCCGCTGGAGATTTTCGACGCCGTGCGCGCAGCCTTTCCCGCCGACCGCCCGGTGACCATGCGCGTTTCCGCCACCGACTGGATCGACGGCGGCTGGACCATCGATCAAACGGTCGCTTTCGCCCAGGCGCTGGAAAAGCGCGGCTGCTCCGGGATTCACGTGTCGAGCGGCGGCCTCGCGGCGGCCAATATTCCGGTCGGCCCCGGTTATCAGGTGGCGCTGGCCCGACAGGTCAAGCAGGCCGTCACCATCCCGGTCATCGCCGTCGGCCTCATCACCGACTTTGATCAGGCCGAGGCCATCCTTGCCGCCGGCGACGCTGACCTGATCGCGCTGGCGCGGGCCATGCTTTACAATCCGCATTGGCCCTGGCATGCGGCGGCGCATTTTGGCGCCCATGTCCGCGCGCCCGATCAATATCTGCGCTCGCAGCCGCACGGCCTGAAGGACCTGTTCGATATGGGCGGCGAGGTCTGACAAGACCCCCTCTCCCCGCGGGCGGCGCGGGCGGGAAGAGGGGCATGGCAGTTACGCCTGCGGTGGTTGGGCCGCGACGACGGCCTGGGCGTCCGCAAGGGCGTCGCGCAAAGCTTGTTCCTTGGTGTGGTCGAAGGAGGTCTGGATGACCTTGCCGCCGAGGCCGCGAACCGCTTCGAGAACCTTGTCGGTGGTCAGCTTGCGGATCAGCAGGAACAACGCGGCGTTGCCGGACTGCAAGGTTGCCCCCACTTCCTTCATGAAGGGATCGTTGATCCCGATGTCGGTCAATTTGCCGCTCAGCGCGCCGGAGGCCGCGCCGATTGCGGCGCCGATCAGCGGATTGAGGAAGATCAGGCCGATCAAGCTGCCCCAGAACGCGCCACCCACGGCGCCGACCGCAGTGGTGTTGACCAGTTGGTTCAACTTGACGCCGCCGTTCGGCTCGCGAACCGCAATCACGGCGTCGCTCAGTTCGATCAAATATTCTTTTTGCAGACCCAAAAGCTTCTGCCGGACTTCCTCGGCCTTGGCTTCGGTCGGAAATTCAATCACCACCAAATCGCTCATTGAGTCGCTCCCTGCTCGAAAACCCGTTTTTTATCGGGGGGTCATGATATAGCAAGCCGAACATATAAATACAGTGACGACGGCGCCCCCGACGTTGTTTTCGACGTAAACTCTCCGCGACGGAGCCTGATAAACCGCGTAAAATGAGAAATCCTTCTCGGAGAGGCCCCAAATGTTCGCGACGGATTTTCTCGATGGGTTCGACCGACTCGTCGCCTTCGACGCCGAGACGACCGGCAAACGGACGCCCAGCCCCGATTTCATCAAAAAGCAGCCCTTCGCCTGGAAACCGCCGGGAATCGTCATCGAACTCGGCTTTGTCGAGATGCGGCGAGAAGGAAAGATGTGGAGCAAATCCCGGACATGGCGGTCGCTGGTCAATCCCGATGGTCCGATTGATCCGGCGGCGATCGCCATCCACAAGATCAAGCCCGGTGACCTCAAGAATGCGCCGCGTTTTCCTCAAATCCAGCAGGAATTGCGCGATTTCATCGGCGACGCGCCCATTGTGGCCCACGCCTACAAGAATGAGCGCGATTTCCTGAATTACGAATTCGCCCGCGCGAAAATCATCGGCTGGGGCGAGAGCGCCTATGCCGAAGAGCGTTTCATCTGCACGCAACGGCTTTATGCGCAACTCTTCCCCGGCGCGGGCAAGTCGCTGACCGCCATGTGCGACCGCCTCGCGCTCGACGCCAGCGAGCGCGACGATCACCATGGCGCCCTGCTTGACGCCGACATGACCGCCGATGCGTTGCTTTTGCTGGAGACACAGCTCAAGACCGGCGGCGTGGACGTCACCCCCAAGTCCTGGACGTCCGTTTAGAGGTCGACGCGGCGAGGAGTCTCGCAACCATTCGCGTTGGCCCGACGTTTGCTTAAAGTAGCAGAGCATTCGGAGGGTAACGTGGCGACGGAAAACAAGGACATCTGGATCACCTGGACCCCCGGCGAATGGTCAGGCGATTTGCTCGGCTTCCGGACGCCGCAGGAACGCAGGGACTTTGAAATAGGCAAGCCCGGCCCATTCTGGCGCCTTATCCGGCGCGAAAAGCCCTCGCGCATCCGGCGTACCGATCTCGCCGGAAAAGAGAGCCATCGCAACTAGGTGCTGAAAGCAGTCGCCTAAAAGGCCAACCTTCCGCCCACCAGCATCAGCGTGGCCGCGAGTAGCGTGCGCAGGGCGCGGTCGGGCACGCGTCCGGCGAAATGGCTGGCGATGGCGACTCCGGGGACGGAGCCGATCAGCAGGGACAGCAGCAGCGGCCAGTCGATCGAGCCCAGAACCCAGTGGCCCCCGCCAGCGATCAGCGTCAGCGGCACGGCGTGAGCGATATCGGAGCCGACAATGCGCAAGGTCGACATTTTCGGATAGAGCATGAGCAAGACCGTCACGCCGATGGCCCCCGCCCCCACCGAGGAAATCGACACCAGCACGCCCAGCGCCGCCCCGAGCGCCACCGTTGCAACAGCGATCTGGCTGTCGGAAAGTCTTTCGAAAAACGGCCTCGATTTCGTCACCAGCCAGGGACGGAACAGGAGCGACGCCGAGGTCAGTAGCAGCGCGACGCCCAAAGTGGTGGTGATCGCCGAATTGGCCTCGCCATGAGCGGCGCCAAAATATTTGAGCGCCAGCAGCGTAACGACGGCCATTGGCGCGCTGCCGAGGGCCAGTCGGCGCACCACCCGCCATTCGATCGAACCATGCAGGCTGTGAACGGTGGAGCCGCTGAGCTTGGTCAGGCCGGCGTAAAGAAGGTCGGTTCCCACCGCCGTCGCGGGATGAATGCCGAAAAGCAGCACCAGCAGCGGCGTCATCAACGAACCGCCGCCCACGCCCGTGAGCCCCACAAGGGCGCCGACAACGAGGCCGGACGCCACAAAGGGAAGTTGGACGAGGTGGAGAAGACTCATTTGGCGGCCTCTGCGCAGACCCAGAACCGGGCTGTTGGCACTAAATAACTAAAATCTACCAATTTTGTAAACTAATATTTTCACTTGCGGCATTTTTCCCCTTTTTCCGGAGTGAAAAATTCCTGCAGGCAAAAAATGCGCGCGGAAGTCGCCCCCGGAAAACGCCTTTGATCCCGATCAATCGGTTTGGTCCGGCAGAGGTTTAAACCTGAAGCCTGACCACCACGCCAAAAACATTGGCATTTTCCCCGCCGCGTGAAATATTTGCGACAATTGCCTCAAGGCGAAACGGGCCAAACCATCCAAAGGAGCGAGAACCATGAGCGAGACCCAAAACGGCGACAGACGCGTCAGCGGGCCGCGACTGATCGCGCTCGTCGGCCCGTTCCAGAGCGGCAAGACCACCCTGCTCGAAAGCATTCTTGGCCGCAGCGGCGCCCTGTCGCGGCAGGGTTCGGTGCGTGACGGCTCCTCCATCGGCGATTCCAGCGCCGAGGCCCGCGCCCACGCCGCCGGCGTCGAGGCCAATATCGCCTCGGTCGATTATCTCGGCGACAGATTCACCTTCATCGATTGCCCCGGTTCGGTGGATTTTCTGTTCGAGGCGCGCAACGTGCTGCCTCTGTGCGACGCGGCCATCGTCGTCTGCGAGGCCGACGAGCGCAAATTGCCGGCGCTGCGCATCATTCTGCGCGAATTGGAAGATCTCGGCGTTCCGCGCATCCTCTTCCTCAACAAGATCGACCAGGCGACGGCGCGCATCCGCGAATCGCTCGCCCTGCTCCAGACGGCGTCGCGCACGCCCTTGCTGTTGCGCCAGATTCCGATCTGGCAGAACGGCATCGCCACCGGCTTCATCGATCTGGCGCTGGAGCGCGCCTTCGTTTACCGCGAACATGCCCCCTCCGAAGTGGTCGACGTGCCCGCCGGCGAAATCCCCACCGAAAAGGAAGCGCGCTACACCATGCTGGAGCGCCTCGCCGATTACGACGACGCGCTGATGGAGGAATTGATTTCCGACATCGAGCCGCCGCGCGACCAGATCTTTGATGACCTTACCAACGATCTGCGCTCGGGTCTGGTGGCGCCGGTGCTGATCGGCTCGGCCGAAGCCGGCCATGGCGTGACGCGGCTTCTGAAAGCTTTGCGCCATGAAGCGCCGGACATAGCGCAGGTCCGCGCGCGGCTTGGCGTCGCCGAAGACGGCCCGGCGCTGGCTCATGCGATGAAGACCATCCACACCGCGCATGGCGGCAAGCTGACCTTCGCCCGTGTGTTGCGCGGGTCTTTCGCCGATAACGCCATCGTCGCGAGCGCGCGCGGCGAAAACCGCATTTCCGGCCTGTCGCGGCTGATGGGCCTGACCGGCTCCAAGCAAGCCAAGGTCGAGGAAGGCGATTGCCTCGCCTTCGGCCGGCTTGACCACGTCGCGACCGGCGACAGCTTTGGCGAGGCCAAGAACGGCGCCCCCGCCCCCGCGGCGGCGGCGGCCGAACCGCCGCATCCCGCCCATGCGCTGGCGCTGAGCGTCAAGGATCGCAAGGACGAGGTGCGCCTCGCCGCCGCCATGGCCAAGCTGATCGAGGAGGACCCGTCTCTGGCCTTCGTGCATGACCAGGAAGCGGCCGAGTTGAAACTGTTCGGCCAAGGCGAAATGCATCTGCGCGTGGCGCTGGAGCGGCTTGCCGCGCGTTTCGGCGTCACCGTGGAGACGCAGAAACCGGTGGTTGGCTATCGCGAGACCATTCGCCATACCGCTTCGGTGCGCGGACGCCACAAGAAGCAGTCCGGCGGCCACGGCCAGTTCGGCGACGTTGCGCTCGACGTTTCGCCCCGATCGCGCGGAGAGGGATTCGCCTTCAACGAGATCGTGCATGGCGGTTCCGTGCCGAGGAACTTCTTCAGCGCCATCGAGGAGGGTTGCCGTGACGCGCTTGCCAAGGGGCCGCTCGGCTTCCCGGTGGTGGACGTCGCCGCGACCCTGACCGACGGCTCCTATCATTCGGTCGATTCGTCCGACATGGCCTTTCGCACCGCCGCGCGCATCGGCATGACCGAGGCGCTCGCCAAGGCCAATCCGGTGCTGTTGGAGCCAATCTATTCGGTCGAATTGACGGCGCCCAGCGAAGCCCTGTCGCGCATCACGGCGATCGTTTCGGCGCGGCGCGGGCAGATCCTCGGCTATGACGCGCGCCCGGACTGGGAAGGCTGGGACGTGCTCAACGCCCTGATGCCGGAAGCGGAAATGGGCGGCCTGATCGTCGAGTTGCGTTCGGCGACGGCGGGCGTCGGCTTCTTTACGGCCAAATTCGACCATTTGGCCGAAATCGTCGGCAAGCCGGCGGACGCGATCATCGCCCAGCATAATGGCGCCAAGGCTTTGGCGCACTGAACGGGCGCGGCTTGACAAAAGCCATGCAATCCGTATGTTGCGCGCGAGTTTGGGCCGGAGTTTTTCCGGCCCCTTTCGTTCCAGTCATTGGCCTTCGTCCTTCAACCGGATGCGGCGCCGGTTTCGGGTGAGGCCAATGCCGGCGACGACCGGCAAAACCCCGCCTTTCAAGCTTGCAGGAAGACAAAAATGGCCAAGGCCGCCACCATCAAGATCAAGCTGCTGTCGACCGCCGACACCGGCTATTTCTACGTCTCCAAGAAGAACGCCCGCACCAAGACCGACAAGCTGGCGTTCAAGAAATACGATCCCGTCGTGCGCAAGCATGTCGAATTCAAGGAAACCAAGATCAAGTAACACTTGAACTTAGCCCGCCAAAGCCGCCTTCGGGCGGCTTTTTGCGTTTGAGGGCTTCTGCAAAGATTCGGACTCACCCCCTCATGGTGAGGAGCGAAGCGTCTCGAACCATGGGCAACCGCTTCGATCTTTCAGCAACTCACGCCTCAAACCCCTCGAAGACGATCTGATCTGCGTGTTTTCGCACCGCCGCCGCTTGTTCGGACGAGCAAATCGTCCAGGTCATGACCGGAATCCCGGCGCAGGCGCGGGCCAACTCACATGTTGGATGAGGAAGATCGGTAGCGCACCATGACAGAAAATCCGGTTTTGTTTCCGTCACATGGGTAAATCGACTTAAAGTTATGCGTTGAGTCTGGCTCAATTCTGCGAAATCGTCATACGACTCCTGCGCCACGATTCCCAACGGCCAGGGCGGGTCCTTTCTGCGTAAAGCAGCGATCAGGGCAGGATCGAAACTTTTCAGCGCGACGGGCCCTTTATACCCGCCCAGGGCGGCGGCCACGGCGGCGGCGAGCGCGAGATTGCCGGAAAAATCGCTCTTGAGTTCGAGAATCAGCGGGACCGCGCCCTGCGCCGTCGCCAGCCATTTTTCGAGCGATGCGATCTTGTTCCTCGAATTTGACAAAGCGATCTGTTCCAGTTCGAGGGCGTCGCGCGCGAAAAACGCGCCCGATTCACCGGTGAGACGGCCTAGGTCATCGTCGTGAAACACAAAAACCTTGCCGTCGCGCGACAGGCGCAGATCGCATTCCACCGCATAGCCTTTGGCCAGAGCCGCCCGCAGGGCGCCGAGTGAATTTTCGATGACGCCTTTTGAGACGTCATGAAGGCCACGATGGGCAATCGGCCGGGCGGTCAGCCAGCCCGGCGCGTTGGGAGTTCGCGGAATCATTGAGCGATTTCGAAGATCGCCTCGACTTCGACGCAGGCGCCGAGCGGCAATTGCGCCACGCCGACCGTAGACCGCGCATGGACGCCCTTTTCGCCGAGCGCGGCGCCAACCAGATCGGAGGCCCCGTTCATCACCACGGCGAGACGGGTGAAATCGGGCGCGCAATGAATGAAGCCGCCGAGGCGGACGCAACGGGCGATTCGGCCGAGATCGCCGAGCAGCGCCCGGGCCTGGGCCAGACAATTCAGCCCCGAAAGCGCCGCCGCGCGGCTCGCCTCGGCCTCTTCGACCTCCGCTCCGACCTTGCCGACATGGGCTGGCGCCAGCTTGCCGTCGGCGCCCAGCGGCAATTGCCCGGACACGAACAGCAGCGCGCCGCTGCGCGCGGCGCCGACATAATTGGCGATGGGAGCGGCCGGCTCAGGAAGGATGAAGCCGAGATCGGCAAGTCGCCGCTCAATTTCCTTGGCGTTCTGACCCATTTGGGGCGTCCTTTCATTTTGCAGCCATCACCGTAATTTCGCCACGTCCTTTCCGCAATGAATTCGCAAGGCTAAACTAAAGGCAGCGGCGTCACTCTCTCTGGAAAAGCTCACATGCGTTTAACTCGGATGCTCCTCGTCTGCGCCTTGACCGCAATTTCGGGATCGGCTGGAGCGGAAATCGCCGCGCAGCAACTGGCGAGCCACAAGGCGATCTACGATCTTAACCTGGTTGATGGCGCCGGAACCAAGGCCCCTGCCAGCGCCAGCGGCAAAATCGCCTTCGACTTCTCGTCGGTCTGCGATGGCTATTCCCAGACCCTGCGCCAGATCGTGGACATGCAGCCCCAGGAGGGCGAGCGCCAGGTCACCGAAACCCGCACCACCACCTATGAGGACGCCAAGGGCGTCGATTTCCGTTTCAACAGCGAGTCGGAGGTGGGCAAGGGCGAGGAAGTTGACGGACGCGCCGAACGCGACGCGCGCGGCGCCGTGGCCATTGCGCTCAATCGGCCGAAGCCGTTCAAATTCAATACCGAAAATAATGTGTTCTTCCCGACCCAGCATATCGCCAAGGTGATCGAGGCGGCGCGGCGCGGCGAAAAAGTCTTTCTGGCCCGCGTTTACGACGCCTCCGACGATGGCCGCAAGGTTTTCGACGTCACCGCCATCATCGGCAAGCCCGCATCCACCCCGGATCGCGACAAGGGTGCGCAGACGCTCGCCCTGAAAGGATTGCAACGCTGGCCAGTGGCGCTTTCCTATTTCGGCGCGGGCCAGCGTGACGGAACCCCGGAATATGTCCTGTCGTTCAATCTCTACGAAAATGGCGTCTCGTCGGGACTCAAGCTCGACTACGGCAATTTCGTGCTGACCGGCGAATTGACGGGCATCGAATTTCCGCCTGCGGTCAAATGCCGGCGCTGACGCGCACGCACTCGAGGATTAGACGCAAAAAACCTCCCGCTTCGTCAGCGGGAGGTTTTTTGCTTTGAAACTCCAGCCCTTACAGCGGAATGTTGTCGTGCTTCTTCCAGGGATTATCCAATTCCTTGTGGCGCAGCATGGCGAGAGCCCGGGCGACTCGCTTGCGGGTGCCGAAAGGCTGGATGACCTCGTCGATATAGCCGCGCTCGGCGGCGACGAAGGGCGACAGGAAGCGGCTTTCGTATTCCTTGGTGCGCTCGGCGATTTTTTCCACGTCGCCAATGTCCTGACGGAAGATGATTTCCACCGCGCCCTTGGCGCCCATGACCGCGATCTGCGCAGTCGGCCAGGCGTAGTTGATGTCGCCGCGCAAATGCTTGGACGCCATGACGTCATAGGCGCCGCCAAAGGCCTTGCGCGTGATGACGGTGATTTTCGGCACAGTGGCCTCGGCATAGGCGAACAGCAGCTTCGCGCCATGCTTGATGAGGCCGCCGTATTCCTGCGCGGTGCCGGGCAGGAAGCCGGGAACATCGACGAAGGTCACGATCGGAATGTTGAAGGCGTCGCAGAAGCGCACGAAACGCGCGGCCTTGCGCGAGGCGTCCGAATCGAGCACGCCGGCCAGCACCAGCGGCTGGTTGCCGACGATGCCCACGGAGCGCCCGCCGAAACGGCCGAAGCCGACCACGATGTTTTTCGCGTGGGCTTCCTGAATCTCGAAGAAATCGCCCTCATCCACGACTTTGGTGATCAATTCCCTCATGTCATAGGGCTTGTTCGGATTATCCGGGATGATGGTGTTGAGCGACATGTCATAGCGGTCGGGTTCGTCGAAGGACGGCCATTCCGGGATTTCGTCGGTGTTGGACGAAGGCAGGAAGTCGATCAGCCGGCGCATCTGCAGCAGGGCCTCGACGTCATTGTCATAGCCCTTGTCGGCGATCGAGCTTTTGGTCGTGTGGACCGAGGCGCCGCCGAGTTCTTCCGCCGTGACGGTCTCGTTGGTGACGGTTTTCACCACTTCAGGGCCGGTGACGAACATGTAGCTCGTGTCCTTGACCATGAAAATGAAGTCGGTCATGGCCGGCGAATAGACGTCGCCGCCGGCGCAGGGGCCCATGATCAGCGAAATCTGCGGAATGACGCCCGAAGCCAGCACGTTGCGCTGGAAAACCTCGCCATAGCCGCCGAGCGCCGCCACGCCTTCCTGGATGCGCGCGCCGCCGGCGTCGAACAGGCCGATGATCGGGGCGCGATTGCGCAGCGCCATGTCCTGGATTTTTAAAATCTTCTGGGCATGGGTTTCGGACAGAGAGCCGCCGAGAACTGTGAAATCCTTGGCGAAAACATAGACGACGCGGCCATTGACCGTGCCCCAGCCGGTGACGACGCCGTCTCCCGGAATCTTGCCTTCCTTGTCCATGCCGAAATCGACGCAGCGATGCTGCACGAACATGTCGAATTCCTCGAAGGAATTATGGTCGAGCAGCAGTTCGAGGCGTTCACGCGCCGTCAGCTTGCCGCGGCCGTGCTGCGCGTCGATGCGCCTTTGACCGCCGCCCATCCGGGCGCCTTCGCGACGTTCTTCGAGGCTTTCGAGAATATGTTTCATGGGGACATGATCCGAAATAAGCGGCGTCAAGAGGGCGCCGACCGCGTTTTCCGCGCGGGTTTAGCATGGCTTTTTGAACGCCGGAACCCGTTAGATGACGAACAGATGAATTCATTGGTCAAAAAACTGCGGTTCGTCCCGGGCGTGGTATCTTTTTGACCGCGCAGGACCTAAATGAAAGCAGCCGCAAACTTCGGCTTATCGGACAAGGATCGGCAAGAGTGACGAAGATAGTCGAACTCCCGGACGACGCCGCAACGCCGGTGTCGGCGCGCATCCGGAACCGCTTGCGCAAGTCCCGGCAGAGCTTTTTCGCCAATGAAAACATCGCCTCGGCCATAAAACCTGGCGAAATGGACGAATTGCTGGAAGAGGTCGCCGACAAGATGAAGGGGGTGCTCGAAAGCCTCGTCATCGATGTCGAAAACGATCATAACACCCAGGATTCGGCCCGGCGCGTCGCAAAAATGTATCTGACCGAAGTTTTCAGCGGCCGCTATGCCGCCCCTCCGCCCGTGACCGAATTCCCCAACGCTTCCGGCCTGAACGAACTCATGATCGTCGGGCCAGTCGCAGTGCGCAGCGCGTGCAGCCACCACCTTTGCCCGATCATGGGGCGAATCTGGATCGGCATCATGCCGAACCAGAACTCCAACCTGATCGGCCTGTCCAAATACGCCCGGCTGACCGACTGGATCATGTCCCGCCCGCAAATTCAGGAAGAAGCCATTTCGCAATTGGCGGCGCTGCTGATGGATCTGGTCAAGCCTGACGGCCTCGCGGTGGTCATGGAAGCCGACCACTTTTGCATGCAATGGCGCGGCGTCAAGGATTCCGAGGCGAAAATGACCAATAGCGTGATGCGCGGCTCCTTCCTCACCGACTCCTCGCTGCGCCGGGAATTCCTGTCGCTTATGTCACTTAAAAGCTGAGGCCGTCATGCTCGTCCGTTGTCTCTACGCCAGCCGCGCCGCGACCCCCCTCGCCGAAAACGTGCTCAGCGACATTTTGCGGCAGTCGCGCAAGAATAATCCGGCGATGGGCATTACAGGGATGCTTTGCTACGCCAAGGACATTTTTGTTCAAGTCATCGAAGGCGGCCGCGATGAGATCAACAGCCTGCTGAACAAGATCATGCGGGACGAACGCAACGTCGATGTCCAGATTCTATCCCTCGAGGAGATATCGGAGCGTTGTTTCAGCAACTGGACCATGGGCGAGGTCGATCTGGCCCACGTCAACCCGGCCGTACTACTGAAATACTGCAAAAAAGCCGAACTCAACCCCTTCGTCTGCTCAAGCCAGGCCACGATGGCCCTGCTCCGCGATCTGGCGTCGTCCGGCGCCATCGTCAGCCGGACAAAATAGTTGGGCGATCCGCCGGCGATTATTCCGCCAGCGCGACAAAAACCTCATGCGCCGAGCGCATTTCCGCCAGCCGTGCTTCGCGGCGGGCCTGAGCCTCGTCGTCGGAGCCCCACAGGCGCAACTGATAATTTTCATCCACATGAGCGGCGGCCCAGGCTTCGTCGAAGCTCAGCCTGCCCTGCGCCAGCGCCAGCGCGATCAGCACCGAACCGGTCAGCGTCGTCATGACATGCAGCGCCGCGAGTTTCAGCGCTCCGTCTTTTCCCTCGGCCAAAGCCGCCACGGCTCGGCGAATCGCCGCCACGGACGCCTCTGGCTGGGCGACAAAAATCACCCCTTCGGCGCAGATGAAAGGTGCGGAAAATTCTTCCCGGAAAAAATCGAGGATCGGGTTCCAGGCGGCGTTCTGCTCTTCGACCAGACTTTCCGGCGCAGCTGCGCGGTAGCAGAGGAGATCGGAACCGGCGAATTTTGCGATCTCCGCCGTCACCGCATCTATTTCCCGCGCCACGCCATCGAGCGCCGTATTGACCAGCCGCGTTTTCGGCATGGTCGCCGGGTTGATGCGCTCGCCCTGCCCCCGCCATTCGTCGGCCAGAGCCTCGGCCAAGATTTTGTTTGGAACGGCCAGCGGCGCGCGCGCCGGAGTGCGGACCGGCCTGCCGTCCAGAGCGAGGCCAAAGCCTTCGTGCAGCGGCGTAACCGATACATCCTTGTAAAACTTTTTCGGCAGCGGGCGCTTCAAATCGCGTTGCGCCGCCTTATGCGGATCGCGCTCGCCGTCCGCGACGAAAAGCGCGCTCAGGTCGTCGCGCATTGCATGAACTCGTCGAGATGATCGCGCAGGGCCGTAAAATCCTCGACAATTTTGGCCGCACCGGCCTTGAGCAACTTGTCGTGGCGGTGATAGCCCCAGCTGACGCCAATGGCGTGGGCGCCGGCGTGATGGGCCATGTGCATGTCGAAAGTGGTGTCGCCAACCATGCAGGCGTCGCGCGGCGTTAGCCCGGTTTCAGCCAGAGCGCGCAAAAACATGTCGGGCGCGGGTTTGGACGGCGCGTCGTCGGCCGTCTGGACGGTGGCGAAGAGTTCATGCCAGCCGTGCTGGTCGAACAGGCGGTTGATGCCGGCGCGCGACTTGCCGGTGGCCACGCCGAGCAAGCAACCCTCGCGGCGAGAAAGCGCGTCGAGCAACTCCTGCGCGCCGGGATAGAGCGGATCGTGATGGTCAGACTCCGCGCGCAATTGCGCCCAGGCTTCCTTGTAGGCCGTGGCCAGAGCTTCGCTGGGGCCGCGCCTTTCGGTCAGCGCGTCGAAGGCCTCGTGCAGTGACAGGCCGACCACCGCCAGCGCCTCCTGGCGCGCCGGCGCCTTCATGCCAAGCGATGCGAAGGCTCGCGCCTGCGCCTCGACGATCATATTTTGGCTATCGACGAGCGTGCCGTCTATGTCGAACAGGATGAGTTTCACGACGCGATTCCGCTGCGAGCATTTGACGGGACGTCGCGGCCAAGGCTGCGATTCCTCCCGAGATCGGGCCGTGATGATAACACATGAATCGGGTCCCGGCTCAAGAGCGACCAAAAAGCGCAGAGCCGGCGCCAACCCGGTCGCTCAAAAAAAATCGCCATCGATTCCACTACGCGAAAGTTGGACTTGCAACATAATAGAATGAGCAGCATTTTCACGGAAAGGCAATGCGGCTGAGAGGCCGCGAACACAGAGAGCGCCGGGCCAAGCCTCTGAATTGGCGACGGCGTCGCAGGGAGTAAGAAATGTCCTACGCGCAAGCCGGGAAAAACCCGGCGCTTTCCTGGCTTATCTGGATCACGATCTCGGCGCTTGGCGCCTTTTCACTCGCCACAGTCGCCCTGCATCGCGGCGAGACGATCAACGCGCTCTGGCTGGTGACCGCCTCCGTTTGCGTCTATCTGGTCGCCTACCGTTTCTACAGCAAGTTCATCGCCGAAAAGGCGCTCGTCCTCGACGATTCACGCGTCACGCCGGCTGTTCGCCGCAATGACGGGCTCGATTACGTGCCCACCGACAAATATGTTCTGTTCGGCCATCATTTCGCGGCCATCGCCGGGGCTGGCCCGCTGGTCGGCCCGGTGCTCGCCGCGCAAATGGGCTATCTGCCCGGCATGCTGTGGCTGCTGGTCGGCGTCGTCTTCGCCGGCGCGGTGCAGGATTTCGTCATTCTCTTCATTTCGACCCGCCGCGACGGCCGCTCGCTTGGCGAGCTGATCCGGACGGAAATGGGCGAGACCGCCGGATTCATCGCGCAATTCGGCGTGCTGGCGATCATGATCATCCTGCTGGCGGTGCTGGCGCTGGTGGTGGTCAAGGCGCTGGCGGGCAGTCCGTGGGGGACCTTCACGGTTCTCTCGACCCTCCCGACCGCTGTGCTGATGGGGCTCTACAACCGCTTCCTCCGCCCCGGAAAAATCGGCGAAATGTCGGCCATCGGCTTCGTCCTGCTGATGGCGGGCATTTTCTTCGGCCAGACCGTCAGCCAGAGCGAAACCCTGGCGCCGCTCTTCACCTACAAGGGCGAGACGCTGGCCCTGATGCTGATCGCCTATGGCTTCATCGCCTCGGTGCTGCCGGTGTGGATCCTGCTCGCGCCGCGCGACTATCTTTCGACCTTCCTGAAGATCGGAACGATCTGCGCGCTGGCCATCGGCATCGTCTTCGTGCAGCCCAACCTTAAAATGCCGGCCGTGAGCCAGTTCATCGACGGCACGGGACCGGTGTTCAAGGGCGCCCTGTTCCCCTTCCTGTTCATCACCATCGCCTGCGGCGCGGTTTCCGGCTTCCATGC
>Ga0208588_1000234_pt1 | contig 18268 bp, 17 predicted proteins | sample NGESurshal092012_8_FD_184483 | JGI IMG/M metagenome (GOLD analysis project Ga0208588, IMG submission 184483) | Arctic peat soil microbial communities from Barrow, Alaska - NGEE Surface sample 415-3 shallow-092012 (SPAdes) | ecosystem: Environmental > Terrestrial > Soil > Wetlands > Peat ...
GGCACAGCCGGAGCCGGTCCCGCAGGCGCGCCGACGCGCGCATTCCTTCGTGAGTCAACGATGACCCCCACGCGCGCATTTCTGATGAGTCAACGCGGGCCCTGTCCGCCCCGAGGCTTGTGTGGTTAACTCGGGCCAGGGCGGATCGGGTTCGGGCCAGGGCGGATCGGGGTTTCTGTGAGGTGTCATGTCGCCGGACCAACTCGGTAGGAACCCCAGCGGGGAGAAGCGACCCGTCTACGGCACCTCCGCGGCTCCCGCCGCCGCCGATGCCCTCACCTTCCCCGATCTACCCCGGCTCGAACTCGATCAACTGCTGGGCCAACTCGTGGAACGGGCCCGGGAAGTCATGTCGACGCAGGGTCGGCTGCGGGGCCTGTTGCACGCCAACCAGATGATCGTCGGAAACCTGACGCTGCCGGTGGTGCTGCGTCGCATCGTCGAAGCCGCCCGGGAACTGGTGGGGGCGAACTTCGCGGCCCTGGGGGTCATCGCCCCGGACGGTCATCTGGCCGAATTCGTACACGCGGGGATGGACGCTGAAATGGTCACCCGCATCGGCCACCTACCGCAGGGGAAGGGCTTGCTGGGGGCGGTCATCGACGACCCACAGCCCATTCGACTGCGGGACATCAGCAGCGACCCGAGATCGTCGGGCTTTCCCCCCTGGCATCCGCTGATGGGCAGCTTTCTCGGCGTACCGATCAAGGTGCGGGACGACGTCTTCGGCAACCTGTACCTCACCCATAGCGCCCACGGCGAGTTCAGCGCCGAGGACGAGGAACTGGCCAAGGCCTTGGCCGCCAGTGCCGGGGTGGCCATCGACAATGCCAGGTTGTACGAGGCTGCCCGCGCCCGGCAGGAGTGGCTGCGAGCCACGGCGGCCATCACCCGTGAGCTGCTCGCCGCAGACCCCGGGCGCCCGCTGTGGCTGATCGCCGAACGCAGCCGGGAGATCGCCGTGGCCGATGTGGTGACCGTGGTGCTGCCCACTGCCGACGGTGCCCCTGACCTGCGGGTCGACGTCGCCGTCGGGGAGGGCGCCGAGGAGCTGCTCGGTCTGCGGCTGCCCGTCGACGGGACGATGTCCGGGGAGGTCTTCACCGCCGGCGAGCCGCTGCGATTGGCAGCGCCCGGCGAACAGCCGGGGTTGGCGTTCCGGGTGGGCGGCGACCTGGACATCGGTCCGATACTGGTGCTACCGCTGGTCGGATCGGTGCGGGTGCACGGCGTCCTCACCGTCGCCCGGCTCTCCGGCCGGCCGGCCTTCTCGGCCGAGGATCTCGACATGGCAGCGGGTTTCGCCAATCAGGCTGCGGTGGCGGTGGAGCTCGCGGAGGCCCGCGCCGAGCAACACCGGGCGGCCATGCTCGACGAACGCGAGCGCATCGCGGCTGATCTGCATGACCACGTCATCCAGAGCCTGTTCGCCGCCGGGCTGAACCTGCAGGCCGTCGCCGCCCGGTTGGACCCCGGACCGTCGACAGATCGAATCCTGACCACCATCTCGGGCCTCGACGACACCATCAGGCAGATCAGGACCTCGATCTTCCGGCTCCACCAGGGCACGTCGGCAAGCGGGGTGGGACTGCGGTCGCGGGTCATGTCGGCGATCGCCGACGTCACCCCCGCGCTCGGGTTCGAACCGGCCATCAGGTTCTCCGGCCTGGTCGAGGACACGCTGCCCCAGGGCGTCGCCGACGACATCGTGGCAGTCCTGCACGAGGCGCTGAGCAACGTCGCCCGGCACGCCCGGGCCGGCCGGGCGGAAGTCGACATCGCTGCGGCCGCCGACCGGCTGACCGTCGAGGTGATCGACGACGGCGCCGGCATGCCGCCGACGCAGCGGCGGAGCGGCCTGGCCAACCTCCGGCGCCGTGCCGAGCGGCATGGCGGCACCCTGTCGCTGCTGCCGGTCGATCCCACCGGAACCAGAATCTGCTGGTCCGTGCCGGTGACCTCCTGACCCTGGCGACCTCCGGGTGCGCGACCGCTGAGGCGCCGACGGGACTTTCGGCTCTAGACCGACCAGGGGCTGCGCGGCGCATTGTGAACAGCACAAGAAAATCTGCAACTCTCATCCGTCGGGAGTCCGACCATGGCCGCACTTGCCGAATTGCTCGACCTCACCACGCTCAGTCGCGCCGAGTGCCTCGCGTTGCTCTCCACCGGCTCGATCGGCCGGGTCGTCTGCACCGACGGCGCGTTACCAACCGCGGAGCCGGTGAACTATGCCCTGGTGGCGGAGGAGATCATCTTTCGCACCCATACGCGCAGCAGGCTCGCCGAGGCGGCCCGCAACGCGGTCGTGGCGTTCCAGGCCGACCGGATCGACGGCGCGAGCGGCCTCGGCTGGAGCGTCCAGGGCGTCGGCAAGACCTACGAGATCACCGGTGACCGACGCAGCGACCTGGTCGGATCGCAACACCGGCTCTGGACCGCCGAACATCCCTCGCACCTGATCGCCATCCCGCTCTGGCGGCTCACCGGGCGCCGGCTGACGCTGAGCGCCCGCGCCGCGGGCGCTGATCCGCTGAATCCGGTTCGCTGATCCGATCCGCTGCCGGTGGGCCCACCCTCGACTGGGCGGCCGGCGGCCGTGCAGCTGACCGCTGTGCCGACGTGCCGCTGATCGCCGGGCAGGTCGGTCGCCGGGCAGTGCGGCCGATCAGGCCGACCGTTCCAGGGCGAGCAGGGTCTGCTTCGCCGCGGGCCCCCCGGCGTAACCGCCGGCCGACCCGTCCGAGCGGACCACCCGGTGACAGGGCACGACGATCGGCAATGGATTGGTGGCGCACGCGGTCCCGACCGCCCGGACGGCCCGCGGGTTGCCGGCCGCGGCGGCCACCTGCGTGTAGCTCTCGGTGTGCCCGTAGCCGATCTGCGGCAGGTGGGTGAGAACGCTGCGCCGGAAACCCGTCGAGCGCCGGACGTCCAGGGGGAGATCGAAAACCGTTCTGGCACCGGCGAAGTATTCCGACAGCTGGCGGGCAGCGGTGTCCAGCCGGCCGGGCGCCAGCAGGATGCGCGGGCTCACCTGCTCGGCGAGCGCGACCAGTACCAGGTCGTGGTTCTGGCAGTCGAAGGCGACCCGCACCAGACCCTGCTCGGTGGTCGCCAACAGCAGGGTGCCCACCGGGCTGTCCAGGGTGCGGTAAGCGACGTCCAGGATGCCCGCCTGCGCGGCCGAGCCGATCAGGTCCTCGCGCAACCTGGACAGCGCGTTCGGGTCGGTGTCGTACAGCGCGGCCGGCAACTCGCCCACGGCGGTCTCCGAGGTGATCATCTGGTGCCCTTCTGGTCGATGTTTCCGATGTAGTTGCGGCGCAACGCCCGGACGCCGTCGGCGGCTGACCGCCGGACGGCTTCCGTTGTGCCGCCGATGATCTCGGCCACATCCTGGTGCGGTAGGCCGGCCAGGTAGTGGTAGGCAACGGCCTGCCGCTGCCGGTCGGGCAGCGCAGCGACGTCCGCCCACAGATCGTGGTCCCCCTGCTCGGGCAGTCCAACGCTCGAGGAGCGCTCCGGGGGGCCGTCCACCGGGATGGGCGCCCGCGCCCTGGCCCGGGTGATGTCGATCGCTTTGCGATGCGCGATGGTCACCAGCCAGGCCTGGACGTTCGACCCGGGTTCGAGCTCCGGGTAGGCCCGCAGGGCCGCCAGGAACGTCTCGGACCACGCGTCCTGCGCGTCATCAGGCCCGACCACGGCCCGGCAGACCCGCAACACGACGGCGCCGTGCTCCGTGACCAGCGTTTCGAACGGTGCCTTGTTCACGTCAGGTAGACGTCCGGGGGCGGCGAAACGTGAGGTCGGGCATCACGACAGCTTGGCGCGTTCCGGAGATACCGTGAAGCAGAGGACAGAAACTGTCCGCTACTACTCCTACCGTTGAGGGTGTCAGCAACACCTCACCACTGATCATCGGAGGCGGCCGTCATGTCCACCAGCACCGCGCAGCCCAGCACCGCGCAGATTAGCCCTGCCCAGACCAGCGCTGCGCAGCCCAGCACCGCGCAGATTAGCCCTGCCCAGACCAGCGCAGCCCAGCCCAGCACCGCGCAGACCAGCGCTGGTCCGACCAGCGCAGCGCAGACCGCCGCACCAGGTTTGTCCCGTGAGCGGGCGGACCTTCGACAAGCGCTGGCCAAGCATCGGTACTTCCTGCGGCACACGGTTCGGGGGCTGACCGACGAGCAGGCGGCACGGCGAACCACGCCGAGTCAGCTGTGCCTCGGCGGGCTGATCAAGCACGTTGCGGGGATCGAGCAGGGCTGGCTGGACTTCGCCGTGGGCGGGGCCGCGGCGATGGAGGCCAACGCCGTCACCCCCGAGACCTGGACCGCGCAGTTCGCGATGACCGGTGACGACACCCTTGCCGGGTTGCTGGAGCGGTACGAGCAGGTAGCGGCCCGCACCGACGGGCTGGTGGCGTCGCTGCCCGACCTCGATCAGGCGCATCCGCTGCCGTCAGCGCCCTGGTTCGAGCCCGGCGCAAGCTGGTCCGTGCGGCGGGTGCTGCTGCATGTGATCGCCGAAACCGCCCAGCACGCAGGGCATGCGGACATCATCCGGGAAGCGCTGGACGGATCGCGCAGCATGGGCTGATGTCGCCAGGTCGGGCGGGCCCGGAGGTCGGTCGTGGTCGGTCAGCCGACGGGATGAGCCGACGAGGTCAGCCGAGCGGACCGATGGTCAGCCCCATGGAGGTCGACTCACCGGGCTGCAGGACGATCAAGTCGACCCGGGAGTTGAAGGCGTCCGGCGGGCAGGTCATCGGTTCCACCGCGAGAGCCCTGCGGTGCAGCGCGGATCGCTGCGGGCCGGGGATGCACAGCTGGAGCCAGGGGCACCGCCGATCCCAGGTCAGCCGAACCCCCTGACCCGTCGGATCGGTCAGGGTCAGCGCCGCCGAACCGGCAGCGTCGAAGGCGATGTCGGTGAAGGCGTGGTCAACCTCGACGCCCCGCAAGGACTGTCGCTCGCGGAAGTCGAGCGCCCCGACCGGGACGACGGACCGGGGAAGCAACCGATCGGGGTCGACCGTCAGGTAGCCGGCGGCCGGCGCCTGCACGGTCCAGTCGTCGACCTGGCCGGGCCCGGCGACGAGGTAGGGGTGGAACGACCCGCCGTACGGCGCGGCCATATCGCCGGCGTTGACCGCGGTCAGCGTGTACTCCAGACCGACGGTGTGCAGGGCGTAGACCACCTCGAGGTCCAGCAGGAACGGATAGCCGGGTTGCGGCCACAGCCGGTGGGTGAGCCGTGCGGTCGCCGGATCCGGTTGCTCGACGTGCCAGGCCGCCGATGTCACCAGCCCGTGCAGGGCATTGCCCCGGTCCGGTTCGGTGAGCGGCAGTTGGTGCGACTCCCCGGCGAAAATGTACCGGCCGCTCGCGATCCGGTTTGGCCACGGCGCGAGCACTGCCCCCTGGTAGCCGACGGGCAGCGATTCCGGGCCGAACCCGGCGATCAGCGGCCGCCCGCCCGAGGTCAGGGTGCGCAACGCCGCGCCCACTTCGGTCACCACTGCGACGAGGTCGCCGTGCCGCAGCACTGTCTGGTTGCCGGTTGGAATCATCTGCCGGCACCGCTGTCGATTCTCCTGCCCTGCACGTACACGCCCGTGATCGCCGGCTCCCGCATGCTCATCAGCAACCGGAACAGCAGCTGGTCACGGGCCATGATCTGCTCCGAGGATCGGGCGCCGTGGCCGACGGCCGCCGCCAGCGGTGGCCACCCGGCGGGATCAACCACCACGAAGTCCGCCTCCCGGCCGGCGTCGAGGTTGCCGATCCGGTCTTCCATGTCCAGCGCCCGAGCGCCGCCGACCGTGCCGAGGAACAGCAGCTCGGCCGGGTGCAGGGAAACACCGGCGTCACCGGATTCGGAGATGTGCACCTTGAACGCGCCGGCCAACACCTGCGGGATCAGCCATTCGTCGCCGCCGCCGAAGTCGCTGCCGGCGGCAATCGTGACGCCGGCGGCGACCGTCCGTTTCCACGGCATCGTCCCGGATCCGAGAAATTGCTGGGACACCGGGCAGTGCGCGATCGACGTTCCCGTTTCGGCCAACCGGGCCAGTTCCGCATCCGTGCAGTGCACAGCATGCGCCAGGATGCTGCGCCGGCCCAGCAGACTCCTTCCGCCGACGGTGGAGCCGGGCAGGAATTTCCCGTCATAGGTGTCGAGATAGGAATTCACCTGGTAGACGCTCTTTGTCACGTCGATCTCGCCCGTGCCAGGTCGGTTGTTCTCGTTGAGATGGGAATGGAAGTAGACACCCCGGTCCCGCACCGAATCGTAGAGCTCACCGAGGTTCTCGAGCGTCTGCGCGGTGACGGACAGCGAGAACCGCGGAACGATGGCCACCTGCAACAACGCTGTGCGAACATCGCCGGTGTCGGCCGCGTGCCATTTCTCGATCTCCGCGGCGGTGAGCGCGACGGCGTCGGCCTCGCTGGTGATCAACCCGGCGGCCGGCGGCGGCCCGATGGTCTGAATGCCGCGGCCGGCGACGACCCGCAGCCCCCGCCGGGCTGTCTCGGCGAACAACGCGTCCTGCGCGACCGGGAATGCCGACCCGAACACCATGGCTGCGGTGGTACCGGCGGCAATGCGCCGGTCACAGAATTCGACGGCGACCTGCTGGGCGAAAACCGGGTCGGCCAGCCGTGATTCCGACGGGAAGACGCAGGAGTTGAGCCATTCCAGGAGCTGGCCGCCGCCGTAGGAATCGCCGCTGTAGGTCTGCGGGAAATGCACGTGGGTATCGATGAAACCTGGCAGCAGGAAGCCCGGTCGATGGTCGGCCACCGGAGCGCCGGTGAGCTCGGCGGGCAGGTCGGCAAAGGCTCCCGAGAACGCGATCCGACCACGGTCGTCGACTGCCAGCGCCCCGTCCGGGTCGGAGACCAGCGCGCCCGGGCTCTGCTCGACCGCCGGCCGGCCGGTCAGATGGAACAGGTGTCCCCGGTGGATCTGCACCGTCCGAGCCAAGCACACCGGCCGGGCCGACGCCGCGCGAGGTGCCTTGCACGGTGCCGGTGACTCGCATCAGCCGATCGTCAACGGGGGCGCGGTCGGCGCGATCCCGTCGTTGGTCACCTGCAATCCCACGGTGACCGAGCCGCCGGCCGCGATGTGCGCCGCCCAATCGGCGCCCTGGCAACGGATCTGGCCCGACTGCACGGCGCAGGTCATCCCCCAGGCGTTGGCGACGCCGGTGGCATGCGGGTCCGGCCAGCTGACCGACCAGGAGTCGGCGGCCCGGTCCGGGGCCTTGATCACGAGTTGCGCGACGTACCCCGCCGGCCACGAAGATTGCAGCTGCCAGGTGGCGCGGACGCCGGCGTTGGTGGCCGGTGGTGTCGGGGTTGCTGCGGTCGTCGGCGGCGTGGTGGTCGGGGTTGTCGAGCGTGGCGGTGTCGACTTCGGGATTGTCGTGCTGCTGCTGCTGCTGCTGGTGCCGCCCGCCGGCCGGACCAGCAGCGGCGCGAGGGCGTCCAGCTTGGCCTGTTGCGGGGTGCGCCAGTCGTCGGCGACCAGGCCGCCGGTGTCGCCGCTGTTCGGGTTGTACGACCAGTAGGCGAAGCTCATCCGATGCGTACCGAGGTAGGCGACCAGCGTGGTCAGCCAGGCGACGTCCGACGGGGTGGCCAGCTTGCTGCCGAACTCGCCCAGCAGCACCGGAGCGATGTTCTGCTCGGTCAGGTAGCCCCAGTTGCGGTCCCACAGCGTCGGCAGGTTCGCCGGATAGCCCGGGTCGGCGAACCAGGCCTGGGCGAAGACGCTGGCCGGGTAGTCATGCGGCGAATACACCAGCTGATGGGGGACGTCCAGGGTGATCGGATGCGCCGCGACGTCGGCCAGCCCACCGCCCCACCAGGTCGGGCCACCGATGGTCTGCCGCTCCACACCTTCGACGAGGATCAGCCAGTGCGGATTGACCGCCAGGATCGCGTTGCCCGCCCTGGTCGCGGCGGCCGCCCAATCGACGGCGGGGTCACCGCATCCCCAGCAGGCCGCGGCGTGCGGCTCGTTGTGCAGGTCGGCGCCGATGACGGTCGGCCGGTCCCGGTAGTGCGTGGCCAGAGCCACCCAGTCGTCGATCCACCGCTTCTCCGAGTAACTGCTCGTGTACCAGAGCTCGGACTGGCTCCCGGAATCCGGCCGGTGCCGATCGAGGATCACCCGCAGGTTCCGCGCGGCCGCGGCGTCGACCACCTTGTCCATGATCTGCTGCGGGGTGACGCCCTGCAGGCCCGGATTGGCGTGGCCGTCCACCCCGGAGACGGCGCCCGCGCCCGCCGAAAGGCATTCGGACGAGTATGGCAACCTGATCGCAGTGAATCCGAAAGCCGCGATCTGATCCATCGCCTGATCGAGCGAAATCGTCCACAAACCGTGCGGAGCGCAATTGGACGTCTCCATTCCGAACCAGTTGACCGCCCTGATCGTGGTTTCGTCACCTGATGCGGTAACAATCCTGCCACCGTCCGTGTGTAACCAGGAATTGTTGTCCGCCAACGATGTCGTCGACGCGGCGGTCGGCGCGACCAGGGCCGCGGACGCCACCAGCGCGCTTGCGACCAACAGGCTCACCACAATTCGAGAACGTTGCAGGAACAGAGCATTCCGGTGGAGAAATCGCACGAGAAGGTCCTTCGGGTTCGGCCGGCCGGACGGCGGTCGTCATCGACAGGATAACCTCGGCGATAAAGGCGCTGGCGAACGAGCGACCACCCTGCTGGCGGCGCTGCCCGGCCTCGACGGGTTGCCCATCGCGGTGAGCCACGAGTCGCCGAACTCCCTGCCCGGTTACCTGATCAGTGCCAACTACCCCGTTGACAGCCGGCTCGGCATCGAAGGTTTCAGCGCTCCGCTGCAGGGCAGATGGCAGATTCTGGCCGGAGATCAGGCATTGACCGACCCGGTCTGGTTCAGGCCGGCGTCGACGGCAACCGGATGACGTTCACCTACCGTGTTCTGGTCCGCAACACCGGCGACACCGGATATCACCAGCGGATCGTGCAGAACACCGTGACGCTGCCCGAGGTCGCCCAGCCGGGCCGCCGCTCCGCTGAATCGACTGCTTGGGCCGCTCCGGAGAGCCTGTCACTCATTTGCTGCTGTCTCTCCACCTGTGTCGGCATCGTGTGATTGTTCATTGAGCACTCAATTGACTGCGTAGCGTGACGGAACGGCACCCTGAAGAGTGAAGCAATCCCGAGCCAGGCGGGAAATAGCCATCCATTCGGGCGATACGGCGCCCCCAACGGGGGATACTGCGCCGGCAGGGTGTCGGAGAGTGGTCGGAGTCGGATAACTTTCAGTAGTCGCCGACCGGGGAGTGAATCCCCGAACGGCGGTAAAGCAGGGCCTGAGCGATGACGCTCCGTCAGCAAGTCCACTCCCACTCCCGCAAGGACCCACTCCCATGACGCTCATCCTGAACCCCCGCCACTCGACCAACAACGACAACGCCGGCGGCCGCGACCAGGCCTCCTACGACAAGGCCTTCGCCGACGTCATCGACGGTGAAGTGCTCGGGGCCGGCAGCTCCCTGTCCACCGCGGCCCTGTTAACCTCGGCGCGCGAGACCGCCAAGAAGTCGCTGCGCAGCGTTTTCAAACGCCACACCACCGGCAACCGGGACAAGCAGCGCGCCCCGCGCATCGTGGCCCTGGTCCCCGCCCACAACGAAGAAGCCGACATCGCCCGCACCCTCGACGGCCTGCTCTCCCAGACCCGGCCCATCGACCGCATCGTGGTCATCCTGGACAACTGCACCGACAACACCGAAGCCATCGTCCGCCGCTACAAAGGCATCACCGTGCAACAGACCTTCGGCAACATCGACAAGAAGGTCGGCGCCCTCACCCAGGGCTGGCAACGCTGGGCGACCGGCTACGACTTCGTCCTCGGCGTCGACGGCGACACGGTGCTGGCCAAGGACGCACTCGAGCAGCTCGAGTCCGAGATGGTCCGCACCCCGTCCGCCGCCGGCGTGATGTGCCGCTACACCTTCGACATCAGCCTGGGCACCACTTTCGTTGCCCGCCAACTGATCCGGGCCCAGCGGATGGACTTCGCGTCCTGGCTCACCGACATCATGGCCCGCAACCGGTCCACCTACGTCCTGGGCGGGCAGGCCACCCTGTTCCGGATCAAGCACCTGCAGCAGGTCGTCACCGACCACGAGCGTCACTCACCATGGGACCCCGACGCGCAGGTCGAGGACATGGAGCTGACCTGGCGGCTGCACGAAGCCGGCCGCAAGACCCTGGTCTCGGCCACCGCCCGCGCCTACGCCGGGCCGATGGTCACCGTCAAGGGCCTGATGGGCCAGCGGCGCAAGTGGGACGAGGGCATGGCCGCCCTGCTGTGGAAGAACAAGATGCCCGACAAGCACACCCTCATCCCCTGGAAGCAGCAATTCCAGATGCTCGCCAACGGCCTCGTCCGGTTGCTGTTCCTGATCATGCTGCTGCTCGCCGTCAGCGTGCACCAGTTCGTCTGGTCCCCGATCTGGCTCATCCCCATCGCCATCGGGATCGCGCTGAACCTCAAAGTGGCCTGGCGGGTACCGAACCGCACCCCCGCCGACCTGCTCTACGCGGTACTCGTCGTCCCCGCCGAACTGTGGTTGCTGTCCCGGATCTGGTCCACGGCCGTCTCCTGGCTGAACATCTGGTTCGGCGCCCGCCGGGACGGCTGGGCCGCCCAAGCCGCCGCCGAATCCGGCAAGGGCGGCGGCTCCGGCGCCCTGGGCAAACTCCTCGCCGGCGTCCTCATCGGCACCGCCGTCGTCGCCACCGGAACCTGGTGGTGGCTCACCAAAGCCGGCGTCGACATCCAACAACAGGTCCTCACCACCGGCTGGAGCGTCATCACCGTGATGACCCTGGTGCTCACCGGCTTCGCCCTCATCAAGCTGCTCAAGCCCACCCGCGGCTACAAGCCGTAACCCGCAGCGCCCGACCCGGGCGCCCCCACACTCGGTACCGGCGGGTCGCCGGGAGTCCTCCCGCCGGTACCGACCACCACCTGCACCCCGGAGCGGCCACCTGGCCGTCCCGGGGTGCAGCCATTTCCGGGCCTCCTTCCGAGCAGCCCTACCGAGCAGCGACACCGAGCAGCCCTACCGAGCAGCGACACCGAGCAGCCCTACCAAGCAGCGACACCGAGTCGCTACACCGCGCTACCGGGCTGCAGGCCTGCGCCCCGTCCGGCACCATCGCCTGCATGACCGCGATGATCGTTCCCACGCCCACCCGACTGCTGGTGCGCGCCGGGGGTTTCCGGCTACTTCCCAGCACCACGCTGCAGGCCCCCGGTCCGGCGTTCGGGGCCGCAGAGCTGTTGCGGGGACTGCTGTTTCCGGCCACCGGACTGCTACTGGCTGAGGTCGAGCCGGTGCCGGACGCGGGCTGCGCGGTCGGCGGGATCCGGCTGACCCTGGACCCGGCCCGCGCCGAGCTCGGTCCGGAGGGCTATCAGCTCACCGTCACCGACGACTGCGTCGTGGCGGTGGCAGCAGAGATCGGCGGCCTGCGCTGGGCCGTTCAGACGATGCGACAGCTGTTGCCCGTGCAGGTCTATTCCGCCCACCTGGTTGCCGATGTCGACTGGGTGATGCCGGCCGTCGACGTGCTTGACGTGCCCAGGTTCGCGTGGCGCGGAGTGATGATCGATCTGGCCCGCTGGTTCCGGCCGCCGGCAGAGATTCGACGACTGATCGAGCTGGCCGCGCTGCACAAGCTGAACGTCGTGCACCTGCACCTCACCGACGACCAGGGCTGGCGGTTCGAGAGCCAGAAATATCCTTCTCTGACAGCGGTCGGCGCGTGGCGGGCGGAGTCGATGATCGGCCCGGCGAACGACGACACCTTCGACGGCAACCCGCACGGGGGCTACTACACCCAGGCCGAGCTGCGGGAACTGGTCAGCCTGGCGACCCGACTTGGCGTCACTCTGGTACCGGAGATCGACCTGCCCGGACATATGACGGCAGCGATCGCCGCCTACCCCGAGCTCGGCAACGACACGGGGCGGCAGTTGGCGGTCGGCACCCGGTGGGGGATCATTAAGGAGGTGCTCAATGTCGAGGACAGCACCGTCGAATTCGTCACCGACGTGCTCGATGAGGTGCTCGACGTCTTCCCGAGCCAGTACATCCACGTTGGCGGGGACGAATGCCCGCGCACCGAATGGGCGGCCGCACCCCGGGCTCAACAACGCAAGCGCGAACTGGGGCTGGCCACCGACGACGAGTTGGAGGCCTGGTTCATCGCGCAGGTGCACAGGCATCTGTCGGCTCGCGGTCGCACGATGGTCGGTTGGGACGAAATCCTGGACGGCGGACCGGCACCCGGCGCCACGGTGATGGCGTGGCAGGGCGAGCACCGGGGGATATCGGCGGCGCAGTTCGGACATGACGTGGTGATGGCGCCGGAGGACCGGCTGTACCTCGATCACTACCAGGGCGATCCGGGAGTCGAGCCGTGGGCACCCCGCGGCAGGAATACCCTCGAGGGGATTCTGGCCTACCAGCCCATTGCACCCGTGCTCACCTCGGAACAGGCCGCCCATGTCCTGGGCGCCCAGTGCAACGTCTGGACCGAATACATCCCGACCCGAGAGCACCTGGACTACATGGTGTTTCCGCGGCTGTGCGCGTTCGCCGAGATGGCCTGGGGGTCGCCCGGTCGCGACCCGGCGCAGTTCCTCAACCGCCTGCCCGCGCACCTCGCGCGGCTGGATGTTCTCGGCGTCGATTACCGACCGCTGGACGGGTCAGCGGCCGGGTAGCGCTTCCAGACCGGCGACCACTTCCGGCATCAGCTCCCAGGCCGCGTCGCTGGTGACGTCCGGCATGCCGACGATCGCGTGGTCGATGCCCAGGTCGGCCAGACCGGCGTAGTGGTCGATGGCCTGAGCCACCGTCTTGCTGCCGGCGCCGCCGTCCGTACTCAGCGCGAGCGTGCCCAGGGTGGTCTTCTCGATGTCCGCGTAATCCCGCCCCACCGCCGAGCAATGGTCCTGCAGCACCGCGAGTTTGCGGCTGATCTCGGCCGGCCCGAACTCGAACAGATTGCAGGCATCGCCGTACTGCGCCACCAGCCGGAGCGTCTTGCGCTCGCCGCTCCCGCCGATCAGGATGGGCGGCCGGGGCCGCTGCACCGGCGGCGGCGAGTTCAACGGCCGCTGCAGTTGGTAATGCGCTCCCTGAAAGGGCTTCTCGTCGCCGGCGAACATCTGCCGGGCGATCTGCAGGGTCTCCTCGAGTCGCTCGAACCGCTCCTTGGTGGACGGGAACGGCACGCCGAGACCGAGGTGCTCCTCTTCGTTCCAGGCCGCGCCGATGCCCAGGTAGGCCCGACCCTGGGACAGCACGTCCAGCGTCGTCACCGTCTTGATCAACAACCCGGGATGTCGATAGGTGACCCCGGTGACCAGGGTGCCGAGCTTGATCCGGCTGGTCACCCCGGCCAGGTAGGACAACGTGCTGTAGCCCTCCAGCATGGCCAGGTCGGGCGGCCCGATCATCTTCAGCTGGAAGAAGTGGTCCATCACCCACAGGCTGCTGCAGCCGGCATCTTCGGCGCGCCGGGCGATGCCCGCCAGCCGCCCGGCGAACGGGACCGGCGACTCCGGCCAGGTGAACGACGGGACCTGCAGACCGAGGCGCATGGCACTGAACCCTTTCCTCGCGGTGACCGAAATGCGGCCTCCACGATGACCGGGAGGCCTGGCTCCACTACTACACCGCGGCAGCGGGCAACCGTCAGCCGGATCGGTTCACCGCGCCGGCCGACGCGGACTGCCGCGCGGTCGAGGCTGCCTCGGCGGCCTGTTCGGCTGCCAGGGCACGCATCTCGGCGTTCGCCCGGTAGTCGGTGATCTCCTTCTGCATCAACCTGCGGACCCTCGGTTGCTGGGCGAGCGCCGCAGCCACGATGGTCAGCAGGATCCACATGGTCAGACTCGAGACGAGGATGATCACCCCCGGCAGCAACGAAGACCCGAGCCGGTTGGCCAGATCCTCGGCGGCCAGCACCCGCCACAGCAGCATGGCGTTGACCAGGTACCCGATCAGGTACGACACCACGAACGCGATCATGAACTGCCTGAGGCTGCCCGATTGTTTCCGTTGCTTGATCGGCTCATCGCGGGACGGCAGGGCGATCGACAGGACGTTACCCACGCCCAGCCAGAGCAGGATCATGCAGATCATCAGCGCGCACGCCTTGTAGAAGGCGTAGATGTCGCCGGCCCGCCAGGCCAGCAGGGCGCAGAGCACGAACCCGATCGGCGCGACGAGGCACAGCAGGGCCAGGTTCTTGATGATCAGCAGATGCCACAGGCGCGCCCCGCCGTCCAGCGCCGCACGAACCCGCATCGCGTCGAAGCTCATCGCGTTGACGCAGACGCTGCCGCCCATCACGACGCCGATCGCCCACAGCCCCAGATACGGCAGCCACTTCTTGTCGGTGTCCCATTCGAACAGCCGGATGAAGCCCAGGTAGAGCAGGCCCATGGCCAGTGTGATGGCCAGGCTTTTCACCACCGAGCGGGGCTTGCGGGTGAGGATGTAGTTGATCTCGCCGGTCACCCCGTGAGCCAGGGCTGGACCGTGCCGGCTGACCGGGTTCCGTCCGTGCAATGGAACGTGGCCGTCCACCGCGGCCGCGTCCGGGTCGTCCTCGCCGGCGTCGATCCGCGCCAACCTGGCCTGCAACACCGCAAGCGCGGCGTCGTTCAAGGCGAGCCTGGCCAGTTCGACGGCCGCGACCGCGTCGCGTTCGGCCTGCGCGGCCGCCGCGTGGCTGAGCCGGCGGCCGGCTGCGCCTGACTCAGCAGGCACCTGTGCGTGCGCTTCCGCCGGATCGACGGTCGGCAAGAACTCCTGTTCGCCCAGGTCGAGATAGTCCTCGGTGAGCGAGACCCACCGCGAGGACAGCTGATCCCGGTTGATGTGGGTGCGGAGCTCCGTCCGCTGGTTCTCGGCGTTCTTCCGGACCTTCTGCACCATCTTCTCGACGTCCGGGCGTTCCTTCCACTTCGACGCCAGTGCGGTGCGTTCGGCCGCTGCAGCCTTCTCGACCAGTTCGGTGAGGTCATCGATGGCGGGCATGGCCGTCCCTCCGTTCGCGAGCAGGTCGGCGGTTCGCGTGCTGCCATGGTGGTGCGGCGGTCGCCGCCGACGCATCGTCCGGACCGTAGTACGCACAACGCACAGATCGGCGGACGGCCGGTCGCCCGCGTCACGCGGCGACGGCCGGGGCCCACGCAGCGAAAGACGCCTCCCCGGCTCGGTTACCGTCGCGGTCATGCCTACTGCACTGGTCACCGGGGCAACGTCCGGAATCGGCTACGCCTTTGCCCGTCATCTCGCCCGCTCGGGGTACGGGTTGGTCATCGTCGCGCGGGACGAACAGCGCTTGCTGGAGCGTCAACGGTCGCTGCTCACCCTCGGGTCACCGGATGTACAGACCATCACCGCTGATCTCAGCGACGCGCAGGGCCGGGCACTGGTCGCCGGCCGGCTGCGACAGCTGCAGGACCCGATTGATCTGCTGGTCAACAATGCGGGTAGCACCCTCGGGGTGGAGTTCCTGCAGGCGGCCGAGGCCGATCTGGTTCGGCAGGTGGAGCTGAATGCGATCGCCGTGATGACGCTGACCCATGCGGTGCTGCCCGGGATGCTTGCCCGCGGCCACGGAGGCGTGATCAACGTCGCCTCGACGGCGGGGCTGGTACCGGGCCGGGGGTCGACCTACGGCGCGACGAAGGCGTTCGTCATCTCACTGAGCGAGGGCCTGGCCATGTCGCTACGCGGCACGGGAGTCCGAGTGCAGGCACTGTGCCCGGGCTTCGTTCGGACGGAGTTTCATCAACGGGCCAACATCGACATGTCCAGCACCCCTGGCTGGGCGTATGTCGACGACGACTTTCTGGTGGCCACCTCGATGGCCGACCTGCGGGCGAACCGGCCGCTGTCCATCCCGGGTGTGCTCTACAAGTCGATCTACCTGGCCACAAGACTGGCGCCCCGGGCGCTGGTCCGGCGCGGCGCCGCAAAGGTGAAGGCCAAAAGCCGCACCTGAGTCCGGACGAACTCCGGACCTGAGGCCGGACGAATTCCGGACACGGCACCGGCCGCCGCCAACGCCCCGACCAGATGGCGGGCAACGTCGGCGACGGCCTGGTGAGAGCTGGGATCAGTTGTCGAAGACGTCGTTCACGGCGTCCTTGGTCTTGTCGCCGGCCTGCTTGACGTCGGCCTTTGCCTGCTCGGCCTGGCCGCGTGCCTCCAGGCTCTCGTTGCCGGTCGCCTTGCCGGTGGCCTCTTTGACCTTGCCGACCGCTTCTTCGCCTGCGTGCTTGATCTTGTCGCCCATGGTCATGGGGTGGTCCCTCCTGTTGATGTCCCGCGGACGCAGCGCCGGAGTGGCGACGTCCTGGACCTCAGTACCCACACCGAGAGGTGACGAAACACCCAGCGGCGGGCGGACTTCACGGCGTGGTCGGGTTGAACCGACGCAGGACGGGGTACTGAAACCCTCAGCCGACCGCACCGCGCGGCCGGGTCGAAGGGAGAACGAGATGGCAACCTTGTTGTGGATTCTGGCCGTGGTGCTGGTGGTCGCGGGGATCTTCGCGATCGTCCGTAAGCAGCTGCTCTGGGGCGTCGTGCTGATCGTTGTTGGTCTGCTGGTCGGGCCCGGCGGGGTCAGCATCTTCGCCTGATCGGGGGATGGCGACCACCGCCCCCGATCCCCGCCCGACCCGGTGTGCCACGCTTTGCCGGTGAGCATCGATGGCACGTCCGCCACTGGCAAACCCGCGCCGGTCGGAGCCGCGCCGGACGCCGCAGTGACCCCTGCGCCGGACGGCGCGGCGAAGGCCCGGCTCGCCGAACTGGTCAATCTGCTGGCCGTCGTGCACGGCCGGGTCACCCTGTCCTCCGGCCGCGAGGCGGACTACTACGTCGACCTGCGCCGGGCGACGCTGCACCATGAGGCCGGACCGCTGATCGGGATTCTGCTGCGGCAGCTGACGGCGGATTGGGATTTCGACGCGGCCGGCGGCCTCACGCTGGGTGCCGACCCGGTCGCGACCGCCATGATGCACGCACCGGGCCCGCCGCTCGACGCGTTCGTCGTGCGGAAGGAGGCCAAGGCGCACGGCATGCAACGCCGGATCGAGGGTCCTGACGTCGCCGGCCACCGGGTGCTGGTGGTCGAGGACACCACCACCACCGGCGCTTCCCCGCTGGCCGCCGTCGAGGCCCTCCGGGACGCCGGCGCCGAGGTCGTCGGGGTGGCCACCATCGTCGATCGGGGGACCGGGGCCGATCAGGTGCTGGCGGGCGCGGGCCTGACCTACCGGTACCTGCTGGGCTTGGACGACCTCGGCCTCCCCCCGATGTGATGGACCCCCCCGAGCCGGACCTGACGGATCCGTACCGGGTGGATCCGAACCGGGTGGATCCGTACCAGGGGGATCCGTACCAGGTGGATCCGTACCAGGTGGATCCGGACCGGGCGGATCCGTACCAGGTGGATACGGACCGGGCGGATCCGGACGAGGCGGTTGCGCCCGGGCCCACCGAGTGGCCGGGCACTGGACCGGCGGTCGGCGTGGGTCCGCATCCGCGGCCGTGGCCGTCGGACCCGCGACTCGACCCCGACCTGCTCGCCGGCGGTGACGCCCGCAACGTCGTCGACCACTACCGGTACTGGACGCGGGAGGCGATCGTCGCCGATCTGGACCTCCGACGGCATCCGCTGCACGTGGCGATCGAGAACTTCGGGCACGACCTGAATATCGGGACGGTGGTTCGGACGGCGAACGCCTTCGCCGTCGCCCGAGTGCACATCGTCGGCCGCCGGCGCTGGAACCGTCGGGGCGCCATGGTCACCGACCGGTACCAACACCTGCAGCACCATCCCGACGTCCCGTCCGTGCTCCAGTTCGCCGCCGCCGCGGGCCTGACCGTGGTCGCGGTCGACAACCTGCCCGGATCCATTCCGCTGGAGACCGCCGCGCTGCCGCGCGACTGCCTGCTGCTATTCGGGCAGGAATCTTCCGGGCTCAGCGCGGCGGCCAGGACCGACGCGGCGCTGACCGTGTCCATCGCGCAGTTCGGCTCCACCCGGTCCATCAACGCCGGGGTGGCGGCCGGGATCGCGATGCACGCCTGGATCCGGCAGCATGCCGATCTGGCGGCGGCCTGGCAGCCGGAACCGGGACGGTCAGC
>Ga0208588_1000235_pt1 | contig 18245 bp, 14 predicted proteins | sample NGESurshal092012_8_FD_184483 | JGI IMG/M metagenome (GOLD analysis project Ga0208588, IMG submission 184483) | Arctic peat soil microbial communities from Barrow, Alaska - NGEE Surface sample 415-3 shallow-092012 (SPAdes) | ecosystem: Environmental > Terrestrial > Soil > Wetlands > Peat ...
CGACCCGACACCAACGAACAGTGGGACGACGATCAACGCGGCGCCGATCAGGACACCGGCGATCAGCAGGCCGAAGATCGCCCCGACCGCTTCCCGGTGGCCGGTGCTGGCACCGTTGCTGGCTACCGACTTCGCGCCCAGTTTGATGCCGACCAGCACCATGCAGATCGCGAGGATCGTGCCGCCCAGGATTTGCAACGAGGTGCCCCATTGCGCGACCCAGGCGTTGACCTGATCCAGTGGGCCCGCTGAGTAGGTCGTGATCGCCGACTGCCGGACGGTCAGCGCAACAGACTCGGTGATGATGGTCATTGGCCAGGTCCTTCCTGTGTTTCTCTCGGTTATCCGGCGGCGGGTGACGACGCCGGGGTAGGAGTGGTGAAAGCTGTTCCCGGTGCTGCTCCACCAGCGGGATCCGGTGCTGCACCGGTGATGTCGGTGACCTGCCATCGTGCGGCGGTCATCCGCAAGGAGATCGAATACCCGGTTCGCTGGACCCCGCCGAGGCGAGTGGTCCAGTCCACCCCGACCCCCGCGGTGATCAGGTCGCCGTCCTGGTAGCCCGTCGGGTCGCCGCGGGTCACCACGACCTGGGTTCGGTTGACAGCCGGTGCGGTGACCTGTCCCTGCATTCCGGCCCGGGCCGCGGCTGATGCGTCCCCGGCGAGGACGAGATTCAGCTGCACCGGGTCCGACACCGCCCACGCCCGCAGAAACGGCACCAGCGCACTGCGGGTCAACGATTCCGCGACCGCCGAATCCGTCACCGCCGGCGCGGCCGGCGTAGGGGCGGCCGCCGCCGGCGCAACCGGCACCACGGCGACGTCGCCGACCACCCGCACACCTGCCGCCATCGAGAGGGTCGACGACACCCAGATCGGCAGCGCAGCACCCACGGTGCGGCCGTCCGCCGTCGTCACCAGGAAGCCGAGCAGCGCAGCCGCGCCGTCCGCATAGGCCGCCCCCGCAACCGGCCTGACGGTGCCGTCCCAGGTCACCGCCAACGGCGCCTTCGACGGGGCGGCCCCGCTCCACCCGCAACCCGGGGTGACCCCGGCGGAGGTCATCCGGGCCAGCGCGGCCAACCGGTCGGTGGTCGCGGTGGTATCCACCGCGTCCGGATGCGTCCAGCACAACAACAGGTAGGAGACACCGAAAGCCGCCGCACGGTCGGCGGGAAAACTGTTGAGGTGCAAAGCACTGGCATCATCCGCGCTGATCGTTGACGACTGGACCAATCGAGCGGATCCGGTGGAGACGCCGCACGAGTACGCCACTCCCCCGACCAGCACCAGCGGTGCCCCGATCAACGCCAATCGGGTGACCCATGACCTAGTCCTGCCCACCACGCGCAACGGTTTACCCGGCAACGGAATGTCGAACTCGTCGTCCACGACATGGTCCGCTGCCGGCTCCGCAGACGCGGTCCGACGTGAAAGACGAACCCACGCCCCCCGAAGTGGCCTCTTGGGACGGGCGATCGTCGCAGTGCCCGGATCGACAGTCGTGACCTCGGCTGTATCGACCGTTTCTGTCGTCGGCTCCGCTGACGCGGTGATACCAGAGCGCTGCGATTGCAACGCATCCCGCCACAGTTCGTCCCGTCCCCAGAATCGGTCGGCGGCGGCGATCGCGTTCAGGAACTGGGGGTCAGCGGACGGAGCGGCCGCCGACAACAGCTCCCGGCGGCGGCGGCCCTCGGCGAGTCGATCCACTCGACGATCACGGAATGATTCGGTAGTGGCCTCGACCACGGTGTCCTCAGGGGAGGCCATCACCGGTGTGCTCGTGGGCACAGCGGGGTCGGCCCGAACGGTCACAGTTCACCTCACAGCTGGGCATTGTCGACGACGCCAGAAGCATCACCTGCCACGTGCGACACTGCTAAACCGGTAATACGGAATTCGCGATTGGCGGTCGAGGGGCCCGCTATCCGGAATCAGGGTGCGGCCGGTACTGCCAGTTCGGGCGGGCGATACCCATCACCTCCGACGTGCCCCTCTCGACCTGCACACACGGCGGAACCTCGAGCACGTACCCGCAGCGTGCTGGCAGTGGGACATATTCCAGCGGTGCGGGATTCAACCCCCTGACGTGGGTGGGCGGACTTCGGAGCGATCTGCCTCCGATGAGCGCTTCGGCCGCTCGACCAGTCGGGGCGCCGGGTTGTCCAGCATGGTGGAGATAAGGTTCGGGTCCCTGACTGAGTCCGAAGAAGAGGCCAACGATGACCGGCGATCCAATTTTCCCGTTCGATGACACCGCGGATTTCGCGGCCGCCGAGCGGGGATTCATCGGGGCGCTGGAACCGGGGGTGGTCCGGAATGAGGCCGGAGCTGTCGTCTGGGACAACGACTGCAGATGCCACCCACGCGATCACACCGCAGGTCAGGCTGCGTGTCGGCCCAACATCCACCCAGCAGCCGGCAACCCCCGAAAGCCCAGATCCCTTACCGGGTCCCGATCACCATTCCTGTCGAATGATGCGTCAGATGCAATTCCGCGCACTTTCAGATGCGTGATGTACGAGTGCCGCAGCGAGTGCAGGTCCAACTCGGGCGGAAGACCCGCCGCGGAACGGGTCTCGGCGAACGCCTCATTCACCGAGCGATTCGTGATCCGGCCGCAGCGTTCGGTCAACCAGAACGCCGGGTGCGGGTCGGCACCGGAGTGCGGCCGAACTTCATCGACGTAGTGGCCGAGGATCCCGACGATCCAGTCCATCTCCGGCACCGTCAGCACGGTGCGCCGCTTGGGTGGGCCGCCGCGCGAGGACTTGGCCCAGCGGACGAACACACCACCGCACCGGCCGTAGTCCGCAGCCTTCGGGTTCACCCGTAGATCGGTCAGGTCCAGCCCGACGACCTCGCTGCGCGGCAACCCGAACGCGTACACCGTCTTCAGCAGCACGGCGTTACGCAGCGCCTGCAAAGACCCCTTGCGGCCGCGGCTGCGGATCTGTTCCACCGTGGTGTCGGCGGCGTCGAGCAGTTTGCCTGCACCTCGTCGTAGGTCAGCGCTCGCCGTCCGGGCCGGCCCTCGAATTCGCTGACATGGCTGACCGTGTTCCACTCATGAAGGACCTGCGCAGGCGCTGCGCCGAACCGCTCTAGGCACACCGCGATCCACCCGTACCGATGATCGGTCAGGTACTCGCAGAACAACCGCAACGCCAGCTGGTAGCCGCGGACGGTGGAGAACGCCCGCACCTTCGGGCCCGACGAGGCGAGGTCGGAGAACCACGCCTCCACCTCCGCCGGCGTCCACTGCCACGGATACAGGTCGGCAAAACCCGCGAACCGGCGCACCGCCGCCACCCGCTGCTCGATCGTTTCCTTCCGCAGGAACCGAGAGCGCTGCTGGTCCTCCCAAGCCGAGATCATCGCAGCGAACACCGCCGCCTCCGGGTCCAGGTGATGAACGTTCGACGCGAGCGACAACTCCGCCGCTCGGCGCGCCGAATCCGAGTTGGCCCCACTCACCCGGCTGTTGTATCAGATGCAAGATTGTTGCATCTACCCCCTGGGTGGCCGAAGACGCGGGACCTGTCCTCAGCCTGACCCATCGATCCCGGACCACTCGGGCCAATCCGGTCGATCCACGCAGGCAGGCCAGATCCAGCAGGCATCACATTCGCGGCAACGCCACGTGCGATGACTGGATCCGGTGCACTTCACGCACGGATGGTTCCCAAGAAGGACGGTATTGCTGCCCAACTCATGTCCCGTGGGGCACCGGCTGGGCATGGCTTCTGACAGCTGGTGGCCCTCGATGCGGTAGTGCTGCTCTGACAACCCGAAGTCCTGAGGAGTCGGCATCGATGTATGCGGACATATGTCCATTAGATTCGCACCTATCTCCACCCACGTTCTGCGCTCCGCCGGCATCACTCGACCCATTGGTGACCAACAACCTCCTGTCTCTCAACATCTCTCGGTCGTTGGACACAGAGTTGCCGTAACCGCGGCCGAACGACGTGCGGACGATGGCTTCCGCCAATATGATCGCCACCGAGCCAGCACGACGAGAGGTACGCCGAACGCCCATGCCCGAGGGCCGTGGCCTGAATGACCAGCAGCTGACCAAGCCAAAACCAGCGGAATTGCAGCAGATGCAATTCTGCTCGGTGTCAATAAGAACGGTGCCCGGTACGCCCTGCCGTGCACAGGCAAGGTGACCACCCCACAACCACTGCGCTGCCCTCGGAATCGACGTAGGCATGACCACCCGGGCACCGCTCCGGACGCTGCTCGGACACCCGGTGGTCTCGTATCACTCGAACATAGGTCCACACTCTGATGCTGTCGAGGCATCCGCTTTTGGGTACCGTCACCGGATGCGTGATGGCGTCCCACTCCCCGGGACTGTCCCTACCCGACGTCGTGTCCCAGATCGCGCACCGGGTGCTCGGACCCCTGCACGCCGACCGGGTGCGCCAGTGCTGGACTATCACGGACTGACCGGGCAGCCGGCCGGCACCGTCCGCGAGGTCGCGGCCCGGCACGGCGTGAGCACCGTGACTGCGACCAACCACGTCCGAACGGTGCGGACCGGCGGCGCCCGGTTCCCGCTCAACCCAGCTCTGATCACCGCTGCCACCCGGGGGTCCGGACCGGCCGACGATCAACCTCAGCCGGGTCCGTATTGCCCGAACCCTCGGGCCGCCTAGCGGTCCGTTGGGCCAAGATGAGTAACCTAGAGTTCTGTACCGAATCGACCGTGCTTTCAAGATTCATCACCATCGTTGTGAGGCGTTCTCGTCTCTTGCTGCGTTCCGCCATGGTTTGCGCGTGACTGTCAAGAGCTTGTTTTAGGACGCCACCGAGGATGACGCCGACAATCAGTGTCAACCCCGCTTTTCCGACTTCGCCGAGCACCTGTTGTCCAGTGAGATCGGACGCCATTAACGCGCCGGCTGAAATAGCGATGCACACCACGAGTGTTATCACCAGGACAATGATGAGGCGTGAGGCGTGAGGAGCCCCTGGAAAGGACGGGCAAATCTGGAGATGTTCGACGGCCTATCAATTCATGCCCTATTCATCCACGGATTCTTCTCGGTAGGCAATGACCGAGACCATGGCTGCGCGACTGGTGACATCCAGTTTCGTGAAGATGCGCCGCAAATAGGTGGCCACGGTCCACGTGCTGATACCGAGTTGATCGGCAATCTTTCGGTTCGTTGCTCCCCCAGCCACAAGACAGACGACATCTCTTTCGCGTGGACTCAATCGGGCCGGGGCTCCGGGTTTCTGGGCCACGGGCACCACGAGAACCCGTAGTCCATCCATCTCAACGTCGAAGATGGGTGTGCCCAGACCCTGAGCCGATGGATCGGCTGGATTGGTACGGCGGACTCGTCGTACCAACTCATGAAGCAGCGCCTCCATGGGCAACCTCTCGGTAGGGCCAGGGAAGGCAACCACATGGCCCGAACCTCCTGGTGATCGGAGGGATCTTTCATGCCTCGCGAGCTCAACCACGCGGAGCCCCCCGTTCGTTGATTAAGCACAACAGAATGCGCAACAGAAGATCAACTCAGCTGACGGTCCCCCGACCTTGGATGTGAACGTGGTGGGGTCACAGTCTCGTCACCTCCACTGTCGTGCGCGTCACCAGAATACGTGACACACGAAGGGCTCATCCCGGGCAATAACTCCAGAGGGTGATCCGAAGCCCCAATCAGCCTAGACCGGACACAGTGCGGAGATGGCTGATGTTTCCTTTTCCTTACTACAGATATTTTGGCATGGAACTTGCTGACGAGGAGAATATCCAGTAACTCTCCTCCTGGAGGTTGAGCGTGGAAATTTCGTTGGCACCCGCGCATGTGATCGGTGCGCGGATGCGGGTCACCCCCGCATTGGTGGCGTTCGGCAGAGCCCTGAGCATGTCATCGGCGGAGTTCAGCGAATTTGTGGGCGCGGAGGTCGCCAACAATCCGGCACTTGAACTGACAATGATGTCAACTGATCACCGCAACTCGTCCAGGGCGGATCCGGCTTCCCCCTACGTTGGGGACCGGGCGCCGACCGACCTTGCCACGCTGGCCAGCCGAGGCACCCGCACCGACCGCTTGATGGCAGATGTCGGCGCGCTGATCGGGGGAGACGATCGCTGGATCGCCGAGTACATCGCCGGCGATCTGGATTCACATGGGATTCTGGGCAGGACCGAGGAACAGGTGGCCGCCGATCTCGGCATCTGTGTGGACCGTGTGCAACGGGTCATTGCCGCGTTTCGGTCCGCGATCTCGCCGGGGTTGTGCGCAGTGGACATCAGGGACAGCCTGTTGCTGCACGTCCAGGCGTCCACAACCGAACCGTTGTCGACGCTGCTGACAACCATCATTCGGGATCATCTGGAAGACGTCGCCAACGATGACCTTGGCGCGATCGCCCGCTCCGCCGGCATTGACATCGGCACCGTTCGGGAAGCCGTGGACTTCCTTCGACGACGTATTCCGCCGTATCCACTCCGAGATGCGGACAACGACGCGCCGGCCGGACCGGGCGTCGACGTCATCATTCGCTGGTCCGACACCCGCCACCCGCAGGCAATGTCTATCGAAGTCATCGAGCATGGCTGGTCACAACTACGTGTCGACGATCTCTATTCTGACCTCGCTCGGCGCTCACCGTTACGCCCGCCGCAGGGCGTGGACGCCGCCAGCTGGGCAGGTCTGCAGGCCCAGGTCCGTCGAGCGCAAGAGGTCCTCGACCTGGTGCAGGCTCGAACAAGCACCCTCCGGCGCGTGGCGCACGAGGCTGCGTCCCAGCAATGGCGATTCCTGCGGGATGGCCAGTGTGCCCACAGGCCCCTGACCCGAGCGGGCGTCGCCGCCGCGCTCGGCCTTCACGAGTCCACAGTGAGCCGATGCGTGGCGGGAAAGCGTATCCGTATGCCCGACGGCACGGTCCAACCGATGACAGTCCTGTTCGGTGGTGCCGTCGCGGCCCAGGCTGTGCTCAGCGAACTTGTCCGTGAAGAGCGCGCGGCCCTCTCCGACGCGGCACTCGCGGACCGGATGACGCAAATGGGTTACCCCATCTGCCGCCGAACCGTCGCAAAGTACCGCGGGCTCCTGAAGATACCCGCGCAAGCGAGCCGGCAGAGGGCTTCCTGCCAGCGGAGCTGATCACCCCTCTGCGGTCGCTGGGGACCCGCAGGTGCTCGTCGGGGGGAAGCTTCACAGTTCCCTTGCGTGAGCAGCAAGACCTGCCATTCCCTGCCCAGCGCTTCCTGCAGAGCGGGAGTCGCACCGGCGAACCTGGGTTCGCCCTCGCACCCAGCGCACGCGAACCGATGTTCGCTTGGGACCTGCCCACCGCGCAGGATGCCCGCCCGCCCCTCGCTGGCACGCAACTTGCCGCGTAGAGGGTTGCCAGTGCAATCCCATTCGGAGGAGGAGCCGATGCATGACATCGACAGGGCGATGTTCGAAGGCGAGTACGAAACCGAGTCGCTGGAACAGGAGGACTTCCTAGACGTGCTCGGCGGAGCGTTGCGTGAGTCTGAGGGAGAAGTCGGCGAGGGCGAGATGAGGCTGTCCATCGGCGCCGAGATGGAACTCGCCAACACACTGCTGGAGGTCAACAGCGAAGCCGAACTCGACCGGTTTCTCGGGGATCTCGCCCGCCGGGCCGTTGGCGCGGCCCGCACCTTCGTCAATTCCGACGTCGGTCAAGCGATCGGCTCGGGCCTGCGCACGGTCGCGCGTCAGGCGCTCCCGTCCGTCGGCCGGGCGATCGGCAACTACGTGGCACCCGGCGTCGGCGGCGATATCGGCGCCACTATCGCCTCAACCGCCGGTGACGTGTTCGGACTGGAACTGGAAGGCCTCAGTCAGGAGGACCGGGAGTACGAGGAGGCCCGGGCGTTCGTCCGCTTCGCAGACCACGTCTGCCGAGCTGCCGCCGCCGCACCCCCCGCGGCGCCGCCGGAACAGGTCGCACAGACAGCCATGATCGCCGGGGCGCGTCGCTACGCGCCCGGGCTACTTGCGGTCCTGACCCGGCGGCGTCCCGTGACCGCTGGACGGGGGCGTGGACGCTGGGTACGCCGCGGCCAAAACATTCTCATCGACCTGTGAGTCACATCAACCCAAAGAAACCCCTGTAAGCCAGTCCCGAAAACCCGGACAAGAGGAGAAAAAAATGAGCGTCTACGAAGCCGAGTACGAAGCCGAGTACGAAGGCGAAGGTGAGTACGAGGGTGAGTACGAAGGCGAGTACGAAGGCGAGTACGAAGGCGAAGGCGAAGGCGAGGGTCAATTCGAGCAAGAGCAGGCGGAATTCCTGAACATCCTCAGTTCACTCCTGGGTGGCGAAATCGGCCAGGAAATCGGGGAATCCGAAGAGATCCACGAGGCCCATGAAGCCTATGAGTACTCGGAGCTCGGGGAGCTCCACGAATCCGAGCTGGCGCAGGAGCTCCTGGAGATCACCAACGAGGCTGAATTCGAGCAGTTCTTGGGCAATCTTTTCAAAGGTGCCGCGAAGGCCGTGGGTGGGTTCATCAATTCCAAGACCGGAAAGGCGCTCGGCGGTGTTCTGAAGAATGTCGCCAAGAAGGCGCTGCCCGTCGTTGGCGGCGCCCTTGGCTCCTTCGTGGCACCAGGGGTCGGTACCGCGATCGGTTCACAACTGGGATCGATGGCCAGTGGGCTGTTTGAAGCGGAAGCGGAAGGACTCAGCGAACAGGAGGCCGAATTCGAGGCCGCACGCCGATACGTCCGACTGGCCGACAAAGCAGCCCGCCATGCAGCTCTCGCGCCACGATCGACCCCGCCCCGGGCCGTCGCCCAAGCGGCCGTCCGAACCGCCGCCCGGCACCACGCTCCCGCACTGCTCGGTCGTAGCGGGGCCGGGCGGCGCCCAGCAACTCCCGGGCGGCAGCAAACCGCCGTCAGCCGCCGACCGGCCGGCCCGGGGGGCGGGATCACAACCCGGCGCGGCACGCAGGCCGGCGCGCCCAGAGGACGCCGCGCACCCGGCGGGACAGCCGGCCGCGCCCCAGTCACCTTCGGTGGCCGCCCAGCACCGGCCGGCCGCGGCGCAGTCACGACCGGTGGCCGCCCAACACCGGCCGGCCGCCCGTCAGCACCGGGGGGCGCCACTGGGGCCGTCCGGACCCCCGTGCAGCCGCCGCAAACGGCAGCGAACCATCCCACGCAGATCTCCGGCCCGTCCCGCGTTCCTACGCCGGGAAGGTGGGGCTGGCCGGCCCGCACCCCGTCGGTGTACGACGCCGGGCTCGGCCTCGCCGACCCCGACCAGGCATGGCCCGACCAAGCGTGGCCCGACCAGACCGGGTCAGAGCCGGGATGGGATGTCGGTGCCAACCAGGGCTTCGGAGCCGATTCCTACTCACCGGATTCGGGCAGCTTCAGGGCACAGAGCGGCCGTTGGTTCCGTCGTGGCCGCAAGATCATCGTGGTGGGTGTGTAGCTGTGACCATCCGAGCCACCGCGGCCTGGCTGATCGAACAGGAAGCGCGCGCACTGTTGACGCGGCTGGATCGCGTCCGACCCTTCGCGCTCACCGAAACGATGGTGCCAGCCGCGGCTCTATCGCCGGCCGCCCAATCGGCGATAGAGAGAGTCCTCATCCAGGGTCGCGGCGACCTGCGACGCCAGGTACTGGGATTCCTCGCGTGGCTCGGATCCACGGGACGCGGCGCGCCGCCTGACGAACAACACAACCAGTTCGTGACAATCCGCATGCAGTTCAACGACGTCCTCGCCCAGCTCGACCTGTTCTCCGAGGTCGTCACGCAACGCAGCGAGCACAGCACCGGTGTCTGGTTGTCCGGCTTGGATGTGCTCGCAGCTGATGCGCTCACCGGGTTCGACGTCCCGCTCCAGGCGCCGCCGGTCGTGTGCTACCTGGCACGCGGTCCCGGCGCCGCGATTCGACGAGCCCGGACCAGGCTGCCGGGAGGCACCGCCAGCCCGGTCGCCATCGTCAGAGTTCCACGGGAACGGATGGTTGGACACGGAGTCGCCTCCTCCCTGGTGCACGAGGTCGGGCACCAGGGAGCGGCACTACTGGAATTGGTTCCATCGCTTCGGTCTCTACTCCAACAATTCCACGGGGGGCCGGAAGACACATCGTCGCCATGGCGCTGCTGGGAGAACTGGATATCAGAGATCATCGCCGACTTCTGGTCCATCGCCGCCCTCGGTATCAGTTCCACGCTGGGCCTGCTGGCGGTCGTCAGTCTGCCCAGATGGGCGGTCTTCCGGCCCAGCGGAAACGATCCCCATCCGGTCCCCTATCTCCGGGTTTTACTGAGCTGCGAGATCGGGCGAGCCCTATACCCGCACCCACAATGGGCAGCTCTGGCCGCCGTTTGGCGTGAGCTATACCCCATCGACATCGTCACCGACACCTATCGCCGCTCACTCGACGACCTGGTCGGCTCCATGCCCGACTTCGTCGCAGAGCTTCTCGGACACCGACCCCCCGCACTCCATGGACGAACGCTCCGAGAAATCGTGCCACCGAACCAGCGCAACCCAGAGCTCCTGCTGGAACTGTTCGGCCGATGGCGGACAGAACCCCAACGGCTCGCGCAGGTTCGCCCGGCGCTGGCCTTCGCCGTTCTCGGGCAGGCACGAGCAGCGGGGAGATTGAGCCCACGAAGTGAAAGCCGCGTCATTGGCAACCTTCTCACCTACTGGGCTGCCCGCAGCAGCCTGGACATCTCGGCCATCTGCGCCGGCATTCCACGCACCGCACCTGTCCGGCTCATTTCCTAGGAGGAAACCCACCATGTCACAACCCAACCAGTTGCCGGCGATCCGCGGCACAGAACAGAAAGTGATCGGCAGCCACAAGCAAGCAGTCAGCGCAGGCACCGTCGTCAACCTGTGGATTGCCCCTGGCAACGCGCCGCAAGCAGCGCAAGCAGCGCAGGACACCCTTTTCCACTGGCGCGTGACCGGCCCATTCACCAATCAGGTGCTGACCGAATACACCAGCGACCAACCCACATTCGATTTCGACACCGAAGGGCTCCGTGCCGGCTCCTACACCATCACCGTGAGAGCAGAACCGGCCGGCACGCAGACCCCGCAGCCGCCGACGGCAGCAGCCACCGCCTCGGGAACCGTTGATGAAGGACTCTTCGCCACGACCACCGACGCCGGTACGGACCAACTGACAGCCAACGTCCGACGAACAGCCGCCTCATCGTCAACACCCATGGGATGGACCATCCAGGTCACCAACTCCGGGCTGACATCGGTCAGCCAAGAAGGAATCGTGCCGGTCAGCCTTCAACGCACCGGCATCGCCGCGACCCCGGACCAAGTGCTCTGGGTGATCATCCGGAACCGGGCCGCAGCGATCAGCTTCAACCAGTACAGGCCCTTCATCGACAGCATCATGTGCAGTCAGGACCCCAAAGGACTGTCATTCCAGGGCCCCGACGCCTACCAGGTCCTCAAAACCGCCACCGACGCGTTCCTCATGCAAGAGACCGGAATCCTCAACCCCGACATCTACGACCTGGTGAAACGGCAAGGCAAGACCCTCGGCCAAGGCACCCTGAACGAGCAAACCGCCGAACATTCCCTGCGGAAAGAATTCTCCACAACGCATGCACGAACAGCCCTCGAGCTCGAAGAGGGCAGGCGGCTGAACCGACCCACCTTCAACCAGGGCGACGTCGTCGAACTTCGAGATGCCTACTACCAGAGCCTGACCGGGGAGATGGGCGGCGCATTGGTCCTGCCGTACCTGAACCTCATACGCGACCGCCTCTCCGACATCCCGTTGAAGCCCGACGGAACCGTACCCAACAACTGCTACGGAATTCTGAAGTCCAAACTGCTAGGCCCACCGGCGATCGAACTCATCTGGTCGTACTGGCTCGAGGAAGGCATGCTCGCCCAAACGCTCAACGTGATCCTGGCCCGATTCCAGGGTCGGAAACTCCGGTCCGGTCGGGATCCGCTGAGCCGCATGTACCTCGATCCGTTGCGGCCCCTGGGCAACCTGCTGTGGGGATGGATCCAAGACGACTACCACCGGCTGACCGTGCGGCGTCGGGCGAAGGAATACGAGCATGAATACGGCCTGAACCTCATTGGTGCGGCGATCCCGCCGATCGCTAGCGTCGACCGACGCTCGAAGTTCGTGGAATCCCTCCACAACCTGATCTTCAAGACCCATGTCTTCTACAAGGAGGACGACGACACGACCATCATCGCCGACGGGTTCCCGGTACTGAACGCGCTGCGGGAGACCCACCTGCTGCTGGCCGAGGGAGCCGATAACCAGTTCGGAGACCTGCCCACGACATCCCGCGCCGAGTTCTTAATCATGCAATGGCTCCTGGCACGTCCGGAAATGCGTGATTTCCTCGGTGGCCGACCAATGGTGCCCTACGAGGAACCATGGATGGATCGGGTCGACACGATGAAATCGATCCAGGGATGGACCGACGCGACGGTCACCCACTTCCGGGACATGGCCGTCTTCGGCGAGCAACTCCTGCTCTCCGTCCGCTACGGCAACTGGAGCGTGGAGAACGATCAGCAGACCGCGGCCAACTGGGCGCGGTATTGGCGATCGGAGATGCAGCGGTACACCCACGCCTATCGATCCGCTACCGGCGTCGATCTCAGCGAAGAGGTCGACGCAACGACGCCAGCTGTACTGCTGCGTCGAAGAATGATGCAGCAAACCAAGATGGCCCAGTAACCGTGGCATGACCGCAGTAGATTTCACCTCGGCCTGCTACCTCGGGCTGCATCACCCCAGTCGCGAGCTGGGGCCCTGGGATCGTTACACGACCGGGGCCCCAGCCGCGCTCACCGAGCCCGCCGGCGCTCACCGGGTTGCAGCCGAAATCGCTGTCCTGCAAGGAACACAACGCGCGCTGCTGGCCCGTTCCACCTTGCACGCGTTCGTCGACTGCATGGCCGTGCTCCGTGGAAGCGACCACATCTTCGTCATCGATTCGGCCAGCTACCCGATCGCCCATTGGGTCTTTGACAACAGCCCTCGTCGAATACTGTTTCAGCACCACAATGTGAACCATCTGAGACGGGCGCTCGCTAAGTCGCTATGGGGCCGGCATCGGCCCATCATCGTGACCGACGGGCTGTGCGCCGGATGCGGCGTCCTCGCCCCGCTCGAGCAGTATCGCCTTGTCGCCCGAGCGACGGGGGGTGTCGTTCTGATCGACGACACCCAAGCGCTTGGACTCATCGGTCACACACCAACCAGGCGAGATCCCTACGGCCGTGGCGGTGGCGGCTCACTGGCAACGCTCGCCCGCGTGACCGACGAGATGATCTGCGTGAGCTCGCTGGCCAAGGGCCTGGGGGTGCCAGTGGCCTCCATCGCCGGCCCAGCCGCGTTCATCACCGCGGTCGAACGGCTAGGGCCCAGCCGCATCCATTGCAGCGCGCCGCCCATCTCCGACATCCGTGCGGCCGCGGCCGGACTGCTCGTAAATCGATCGCGCGGGGACCGTCTGCGCCGCAGGCTTGCAGCCCTGCTGTCCAGATGGCGGGCAATCTCATCAGAACTGGGGTTGACCACCATGGGCGGACTGTCCCCCGTGCAACGATTCGACGTCCCCCGCTCGGCACCAAACGCTGTACTCAGATCCCTTGCAGAGCAGGACATCCGCGCAATCATCACCCGCCCGGGATGCGCCGATCGGCCGATGATCACGATCATCATGACCACTGATCACCAGGTCAGCGACCTCGACCGGCTCGGCGCCGCACTGCACCGCCACATCCACGCCAACCACCGACCGGCAGCGACCAGTTAGAGAAGGCGAGACCCACGATGATCATCGATAGCCACTGTCATGCCGGCAAGGGTGACGGTCTCACCGGACCGTGGGATACCGATGCCTCACTCACCCGATACCTGCACCGAGCTGACCGAGCAGGGATCGACCACACCGTGCTCTTCGCTGCGTTCCACTCGGACTACACCCGCGCCAACCGCGACGTCGCAAAGCTCGTCGCACGAGACCCAGACAGGTTCACCGGCTACGCCTTTGTCAACCCACGATCAGATCGAGGACGGGTCAACCAGATGGTGACCCAAGCTGTGAGTGAGTTCGGATTCCGCGGCATCAAGGTCCACAGACACGACTCCCGAATCAGCAGAGAGGTCTGTGACGCCGCGCGAGCATGGCAAATACCCGTGCTCTACGACGTCATGGGCCAGATCCCCGGGGTGGGACTGATCGCCGACCAGTACCCGGACGTGAACTTCATCATCCCCCACCTCGGTAGCTTCGCAGACGACTGGGCCAGCCAAAGCCTCTTCGTCTCCGGCCCACTCAGCCGACACCCCAACGTCTTCACCGACACCTCAGGGGTCCGACGGTTCGACCTGCTGATCGACGCGATCCAGCAAGCCGGTGCACAAAAGGTGCTGTTCGGATCCGACGGTCCGTGGCTTCACCCCGGCCTGGAACTCGAGAAGATCCGCCTGCTCGGATTGCCCAGTGAACAGGAACAACTCGTTACATCCGGCAACTTCCTGCGTCTCACCTCCAGCCGCCGGGAGCACCCGCGGCGGATAACTGCGCCGAGCAACGGGCGCCGCTTACGACTCACCGCCACCGACCCCTGGATGCCCGTCGCTGCCGACCTCTGACCTCCCGCCAGGGGGGCGCGGAGCGCGAGCCTCGGGTCACGCCACCCTGCTCGAGGCTGGTGCAGCACCGTCCGAAGTCGAACCAACCGCATCACGATGTCCCGCACGGCGGAGCTGCAACGCCCGCACCGTCACCCCGAGCCGGTTGGCCGCCTCACGCAACGCACCACCCGCTTCGGCCGTGGCCGCCCGCACCGCGGCGTCCGCTATCGCATCGCGCAGTTCCTTCAGCCCGAAACCCCGAGCCAACATCTGCACCACAACCGCGTCCAACGCATCGTTCTCGCCTCCCTGATCACCCACCCGACCAGATTGGGACATCTCGTGCCTAGCAATACCGGAACCGGGGGCCCCATGGAAACCCGGACGATCCGCCTCCGGTATATCGCCCACGGTGATCGGCCCGGCTCCGAGATGCCGATGTGCGACCCGGCGGGCGAACTGCCGCAGATCACGCACATTCCCGGGGAATGTCTTCTGCAGTAGCAGGTCGCGGACCAAAGGGTCCAGGTCGAACGCGACGGTGCTGCCCGTGAACTCCTGCAGGAAGTGACCGAACAGCATCTCGACGTCGTCTTGTCGCTCGCGCAACGGAGGAAGGTGCACTTCGACAGCGGCGATCCTGTGGTAGAGGTCGCTGCGGAACTTCCCGTCGTCCTGATCGCTGACCAGATCGCGATTCGTCGCGCACACCAACCGGAACCGTGTGTGTTGCCACACGTTACTGCCGACACGCTTATACGTTCCCTCCTGGATGACACGCAGCAGCTCTGCTTGCAACGACAGTGGCAACTCACCGACCTCGTCCAACAGCAATGTGCCAAGATCCGCTAAAGCGAAGGAGCCCTCCCGCCGCGAAACGGCGTCCGTGAACGCACCGCGCTCATGACCAAAGAACTCACTGCCGGACAGCGCCGGCACGACGGTGGTGCAGTCAGCAATCACCAGATTGCCCTTGCCCGGACGCGGGTCAAGATCATGGACCAGACGGGCGACCAGCTCCTTGCCGGTCCCTGTTTCACCGGTCACCAGAATCGGGCCGGTCATGAAACGCGCCGCCTCGACCACCTGCCGCAGTACCCCACGCCACGCTCTGCCGTGGCCCACCAGACGATTGCGCACCACGGCAGAATCAACCAGCGCGTCAACTTGGCGCCACCGCTCCAAGCGTTGCAGCAGGTGTCGAGCGGTCACTGGTCCATCCCACGCAATGACGTCTCCCGCGCCGGCGGCCAGCACATCCCATCCCGCCCCGGCCTGCAACGCGCCGAGATGCGAAGCCACCGCGATCACCCTGCCATGACAGAGCGAACTGGCCTCCGACACGGCGGGCAGCGCATCGACGACTCGGTCGAAGACCAGCACTCCTGGGCCGCTGTGCATGCCCGTCACCCAAGATGTGTTGCTGGTCGCGGTCAGACACTCAACGATGTCCTCGGCCCCGGCCCCGGCCACCCAGAATGGGGGTGATGGCACTACCGCGGGTTCAGCCCGTAGTGTCACAGACATCTTTGATCCCCCTGCTTGCCTCGCATCTGCCATCCGTTCACACCATGCGAGCCCAGCGCCGGATCGTCCAGTCGCGCATTGACGCGTCGATGAAATGCGTTACACGTGTTCGTGTGTCACACGTTCAATCGACAACGCCACGAGCCTTCTTGATCTGACGATCCGAACCGTGCTAAGACGGTGCTGGATGAACGGGTCTGCCCGGCAACGACCGCACGTGATGTAGGTGCTTACCTCCACGGCTGCTGGTCCGTCGGCGCCGGCCCCACGCCGCGTAGGTCCGATGGTCATGGACAAGGAGCGCCGACAGCGCTCGCTCCACCACCCGGTGGGCCTGGTTGCTGTAACTCGCGGCTGCCAATTCGTCCGAACTGGTTGTCACCCCAATGATGGTCTTCCGACCCCTGATGGAGGAGTCATGTCCGACACCACTGCCTGGTCAGTAACTAGCGCGCCCGAACTACATGTCCGGCTACTCGATGCCGTTCCAAGGGTCCTTGACCACTACCCGGAACAAAAACGCCACCCCCGAGCACAAGTTCCCGTGGAGCTGATGCACTACGTCAACGACCAATCACCCCTCGTTCTGCTGCTCTTCAACCAGCCACCCGTCGCAGCGGAACTCATCCGGCAATCGCGAAACCTGAGTGACCGCACCCCGGAGAGCATGACCCAGCTCGTCGACGACATCGCGCGCGAGGCCATCTTCAAACTCATGGAGGAAGTGGCCCGAGACGCTCTGACAGCAGCTGATATCGAGCAAGACGAATCACAAGTCAAGGCCCTCGCGGAGGCCCTCAACGAGGACCCAGAATTGCTGGAACAAGACTGCGATGCGGCGGTCGTCCAAGCCATGCGCGTCACCGGCACAACGCCCGAGTTCGCGGTTGCCGGTGACCCGGGAACCGTGGCCCAGAACGACGAAGTCGCGATCGAATATTCAAAGGTGCCGTCAGCCGAGGCCGAAGGCACCGCCGATTTCGAGGCTGCAACCGCCCGGGAGGTGCGCGTCGTCGAATTCGCGTCCGACTTTCCGTTGACCGGCGCCCCGGAGACGGAGGACCAAAGTGATAAAGACTCGGTCGAGTATGCCCAGGTGCCGTCAACCAGCACCGAAGGTGGCGTGGGTGGCGCCCCCCCAGACGGTGGGGCCGTACCTGACAACCGAGGCGATCACCCATGCTGCCCCGGAAGTCACCTGCCGGCTGGTGGCTATGACCGGCTGTGTGCAACCGGCCGGGCCGAATATGTGGAGCCGGTAGACACCGCCACCACGGTCACCGTCCCCGCTTCCGTCGAGTCAGGCGGGGTAGCAGTCATCCGCATCGCCGTCACGGCGCAGGGACCAACCAGCGGCTCCCCCGTAGTTCCCACCGGGACCGTCCGTGTGCGCTCGCTTTCCGGACATCAGCCCAACGATGTCGCACTCGATGAGACTGGTGGGGCGCAAATCGAGATTCGCAAACTCCCCCTTGGGCAATTTCCCATTACTGCGGATTACCAACCGGACAGTCCCGAGTTCAGGAAATCCTCCGGATCCGCCTCCCTTGCGGTCGACCAAGCGCGGACGACGACGCGCATCACTGTCCAGGAGGTCAATCCCGTCGCGGGGGGCACTGTCACAGTGATCGTGACAGTCAAAGGTGATTCCATCGACGCGGCTCCGCCCCGCGGGACGGTCACCCTGACTCACGGTGCCAACACTGTCATCATCTCACCACTCGACAACGACGGCACCGCAACAATTCCCATCCGATCGGTGCAGCCAGGGCAACTTCGGTTACGAGCCGCCTACCAGGAAACAACCCAATACAGCGCGTCGTCCGATGAGTACGTGATCACCGTAGCCGAGGCACCCCTACCCACTGCCACAACGGTGACGTTTTCACCGTCCCCCGCGCGGAGCGGCGAGGAACTGACCGCCACCGTCACGGTTAGCCCCACAACGGCCGCAGGTGGGCGACTCCCCGACGGCTGGGCGACCGTCACGATCGGATCGACCCAGCGCACAGTCCGCATAGACCGCGGCAAAGCGCAGATCACCATCCCCGCCGTCGCCGCCCACGACCTGACCGCGAGCGCCGACTACGACGGCAATCA
>Ga0208588_1000238_pt1 | contig 18144 bp, 21 predicted proteins | sample NGESurshal092012_8_FD_184483 | JGI IMG/M metagenome (GOLD analysis project Ga0208588, IMG submission 184483) | Arctic peat soil microbial communities from Barrow, Alaska - NGEE Surface sample 415-3 shallow-092012 (SPAdes) | ecosystem: Environmental > Terrestrial > Soil > Wetlands > Peat ...
CACCGGCTCTTGGCGACGTGCGGGCGACGCAACCGGAACACCATGTAACCCCGGCTGGCTGACCGAGCAGATGTGCCGATCTGATTCCCTATGGTCAGTCCCCGACGCTCCAACTCGTCACGCGCTCGATGTTGGGCTCGATTACCCGGTGGGGGTCACTCACTCGCGGCCCGGGCATGGTTTCGCCGCACCCTCCACGTCACGAGTGCAACGACGGCGATGAGGACCACGGCGGCGAGGGTCCAGCCCCAGAAGATGATGTAGCCGTCGATGGGCGGGGGCTCGTTGCAGTCGGGTTCTCCGGGAGCGCACCCGGCGAGGATGGTGTCTTGCACGAAGTGGCTCATGGTTCCCCCTCTATTGGCGCTACGTCAGTCATGATCCCGCAGTTCCGTTCCCCCGGAAAGCCACAGCGCGAGCCGCTCCGACGTGCGGGACCGCCGCTACGCGATCGACCGTCAGCGCATGATGCCGGTGTGACCGAGCGAGTACCTGCCGGGCTGCGGCCACACGGTGAGTCCGTGAGGTTGCGAGCCGACGCGGATGCGCGCCCGCAGGCGTCCGGTCGTGGTGTCGATCGCGTAGACCTCGGCGTCGTACCGGCCGGATAGCCACAGGGTGGTGCCGTCCGGGGACAGGTTGCCCATGTCGGGGCTGGCATGACCGGGGATCCGCCAGGTCGTGATGACGGTGTCGTCGCGGAACCGGACGACGGAGATGGTCCCGATGCCGCGGTTGGAGACGTAGAGGCGGGTCGCGTCGCGCGAGACGTACAGACCGTGAGCGCCGGCACCGGTGGGGAGCAGTCGCTTGAGCCGTGGCCCCCGCGAGGTCACGTCGTAGATCCAGACGCCGGCACTCATCATGTCCGCGACGTAGAAGCGGGTTCCGTCGGGGCTGAGCTTCACGTCCTGCGGCATCGACCCTGTGGGCAGGTTGATGGTCTTGAGCACCTTCTCCGCACCGGTGTCGACCCAGAGCAGCTGATGGGAGAACTCGCACGACACGAGGAAGAAGCGGCCGTCCGTCGTCCAGTCCGCGTGGTTGACGCCGGCGCACGGGACAGGCACCGAACGTTGCAGCTTCATGGTGTGCGGGTCGCGGAAGTCGAGACGGTGACGCTGGCTCGCCATCACGACAGCGTGTTTGCCGTCGGGGGTGAAGTAGAGGTTGTAGGGGTCCACCACGGGTATCGCGCGGCCAGGCTTACCCGTGCGGGCATCGATCGGGGTCAGGCTGTTGCCGAGGTCGTTGTTCACCCAGAGCGTGCGAAGGTCGTAGGACGGCACCACGTGCTGAGGCTGTTTCCCGACGCGGAACGTGCCCAAGACGCGGTAGGACTTTGGGTCGATCTCGGTCACGGCGCCCGACCCGCTGTTCGGGACGTAGACGCGGTAGACGTCATGGGCGACTGCGGGTGACAGCAGGTTCGGACCGTCCGCGGCGTATACGTTCGTCGGATCGGTGACGGGCGGCATCCCGGGGAGCATCGGGGGCTCGGACGCTGACGGCGATGCCCCGCCGACCGAGGGCGACACGAGCGGCGTCGAGCTCGGTGACGTCAGCGTCGACGCCGACGTCGAGGCTGAGGACGGCGGAGCGGCCGACCCGCCGCTGGAGCATCCGGCGATAGCCACGGCCATCGCAGCGAAGAGCGACCCCAGGGCGAGCCGGCGAAGGCGTTCGCGACTCACGGGCGCACACCGTGCAGCAGCTGGGAGACTGTCACCGCGACGAGACCGCGGTCGTGCAGCCCGCCGAGGAGCCGAGGCATGGCAGCGACCGTGCCGGCGTGGCCGAGGTGCAAGCTCACGATCGAACCCGGCCGCGCTGCTCCCAGGACGCGGGACACGACAAGATCCTGACCGGGATCGGTGTAGTCGCGGGGGTCGACGTCGAACGAGAGGCTGGTCGAGTACCCGGCACGAGCCGCGGCCGCCAGGATATGCGGAGTCGCGTGCGGCGTGCCGGACGGGCGGAACCAACTCGGAGCTGTGGTGAATCGCTGTACCTCCCGCTGGCCTCCGACGATCTCGGTGTACGCCGCCGACTCGCCCATGAGCCGCATCGGCCGGTGGTGCAGCGTGTGGTTTCCGAGCTCGTGGCCACCGGCGAGTACGCGGTCACCCATCTGCGGGTAGGTCTGCAACCAACTCCCCACGGCGAGCACCGTCAGCACCGCACCGACCCTTTCAGCCGCGGTCATGATCGCGTCGGCGAACCGGGGATCACCGGCTCCGTGGAAGGTCAGCGCCACCGCCGCCACCGACCGCGGACCGTGGGTGACTTCGCGTGTCCCACGGGCCGGGCTCGTGCCGGCGGTGGCACTGACCGAGGCCGCCGGGCCGGTCGATGCCGACGTGGGGCTGGCGTTCGTGCCGGCCGGGGCAGGTGCGGCGGACGCTGAGGCCGGTGCTGCGACAGGTCCGGGCGTGCTGCATGCGGTCAGGGCAGCGGCGGCGCCGAGCAGCAGCACTGAACGACGGCTCACGACCCGCCCGCTCGCGCTCGCCAGGTCGTCGGCGGGGTTAGACCCGGTCATCGCTTGTCACCTCCGACTCGTTGTCACCACGGCGCGGCCAGCGTGCCTACCGGGACCCGATCATCGCAGCCGCGAGAACTGTCACGATCTCCGTGGGGGGTGTCTCCCAATCCGAGCCGCCCAATAGCCAGCAATAGGCTCGGGACATGAGCGCCGACCGTGACCAGTGGACACTCCAAGTGCTGACGATTCCTGGCGGAGGCCATGGTGACCAACTGGGGTGGAGTACAAATCGCGGCAACGCCGCGCCTGATCATCCGCACATTCACGAAGCACGACCTCCCCGCCTACGCGGCACTAAACGCCGATCCCGAGGTCTATCGATGGCTGAGTAGGCAGCCACTGAGTCGTGAGGACTCAGATCACATAGCAGCCTGGGCGCAAGACCTCTTCGCCGCCGAGGGGATCGGCCTGCTCGCCGTCGAACGACAGGACGACGGCGAATTCCTCGGGATGTGCGCTCTCCACCACCAGGAGTCCTATCCCGCCGACGTCGAGGTCGCATGGTGTCTCGCGCGCGAGCATTGGGGTCACGGCTACGCCACAGAGGCAGCCGTCGCCTGGTTGGAGTTGGGATTCGGTCGACTCGGGTTGACGCGGATAATCTCCTGCACCGGGCCGGACAACCACCGGAGTCTGGCGGTCATGCGCAGACTCGGGATGAACTTCGATCACCGCGCACTGGCGCCGGCAGTGGAATGGTGGCCCGCACGAGCGTCCCGCTCGGGACGAGCGCCCTGACGACGAAGGAGCCCCCGAGCTCCTCTGCTCGCTCGCGCATCGACGCGACGCCGACGCCCGGGCGGTAGCTGACCGGGATGCCGACTCCGTCGTCGGTGATGTCGACGCGCAGGCTCTCGCCCACCTCGACGGCGACGGTTCCGTGGACGGCGTTGGCGTGCCTCACAGTGTTGGTCATTGCCTCGACCGCGATGCGGTAGGCCGCCACCTCGACGGCGGCCGGGAGCCGAGGCAGTTCGTGCGGGCCGGCTACCCGGAACAGCCCGAACGAGCGAGCCGTCGCTTCCAGCGCCCCCACAAGTCCGAGCTCGTCCAGTGCGGGGGGGCGCATCGCGTAGACCAGCTCGCGGATCTCGCTGATGGCGGTCGCGGTCTCGGCGCGCACCGAGCGGAGCATCTCCTCGGCGGCCACCGGGTCGCCGCGCAGGCTGTTTCGAGCGGCATCGGCCATGAAGGCGATCCCCGACAGCCGAGGACCCAGGCCGTCGTGGAGATCGCGGCGTAGGCGGCGCCGTTCCTCTTCGATCGCCGCTACGGTGCGCCAGCGTGAGGCCCTGAGGTCCTCCGCCAGGGCCTTGGACCGGAGCGTCTGGGCAAGCAACGGTGCGACGAGGCGCAGCACGAGCTCGTCGTTGCGTCCGAGATTCAGGTCTCCCGGACGCATGCCGACGATGAGCTCACCCACCATGTCCTGCCCGATGGCAGCGGGGATGTGACGCGTGTGCGTGACCACGGCGCCGGAGGTGGCGACCGGAACTCCGTCCACGATCAGGCTCGCGTAGGGCAGGACGAGGACGTCACAGATCGCGCGCAGCGCGAGGGCAGGGTCGTCGCCGATCTGCCCGACGACATGCGAGGCCGCATCCAACGGATCCGGGCGCTCGCCGAAGAGGAGCTCGTCGGTGACTCCACGCAGCATGCGCCGGAACGGGTTGTAGGCGATCGCGGCGATGGCGCCGACCACGACCACGGAGCCGACGTCCGGCGGGGCGCCCCCGACGAGCTCCAGGAGCGAGACCACGGCCATGACCAGGGCGACGTAGGCGATGAGACTGACGGCAAGGACCGTCACCTCGACGACGACTCCCCTGACGTCGACGACGTCGGGCCACTTCACGCCGACCACCATCGCGGGGCCGATCAGTGCCCACACGACGATCACGGTGACGGCGCCGCCGGTGTCCGACAGCAGGAAGGGCGCGGTGAAGGTGGCCACGCTCGCCACGCCGGCCGTCAGTGTGACCCACACCAGGGCTCGACGGTCCGCTCCGGCGGCGTGCTCGATCCGCCACCAGGTGTGCGTGACCAGGACCACGACGATCACCGTGCACATGGCAGCCACGACGGTGTCGTTGCCCCCTTGCATCGTGGCGAGGACGCCGGCCGCTACGACGGCGGTGAGTGCCACAAAGTCGGCCGGAGGACGCCACGAGAATCGCGGGTACGCCAGAATCGCCGGTGCAACGCAGAGCGTGGCGCCGACGAGGTAGGCACTCGTGGCTGCCCTGTCATGCGCATGTGAGTCCAGGAGCATCCCTGCCACACCCAACGCACCAGCGAGGACCAGGAGGAGGGCGCTGACGCGCGCGCGGCCCGCCGCGAGCAGCGCGATACCGCTGGCGACGAGCGAGACCGCGAGTGCCGTCTCCGCGACGAGGACGGCGTCGTCGGTCATCCCGACCGCCCTAGGCCGAAGTCACGTGCGCGCACGATCGCCTCCGCTCGATCCGCGACCTCGAGCTTGACGAAGATGCTGGTGAGATGGTTGCTGACCGTCTTGGGGGACAGAAACAGCTGCTCCGCGATCGCGGACGTTCGTCGGCCTTCGGCGAGCAGGTCCAGGATGTCGCGCTCGCGGTCGGTCAACTGGGGGAACGGCTCCTGCGCGGGCGGAGGAGGTGCCGCGAAGTAGCCGAGCACGTGCGCGGCGACGCCCGGTCCGAAGATCGCCTGTCCGGCGACGACGGCGCGGATGGCGCCGACGATCTCCTCCTGCTCGGCGCCCTTGAGCAGGTATCCGCGGGCCCCGGCCTGCATCGCCGTGAAGACCGTGGCGTCGTCGTCGAACATCGTGAGCATGAGCACAGCGGTCTCGGGCACGCTCACCCGGATCCTCCGGGTAGCCTCCACACCGTCCATCCCGGGCATCCTCACGTCCATCAGCACGACGTCGGGCCGCAGCAGCTGCACCTCGCGAACCGCAGCCTCCCCGTCGGCCGCCTCGCCCACGACCTCGATCCCGTCGAGCGTGCTGATCAGCGCCCGCAGGCCGCTGCGGACCACCGGGTGATCGTCCGCGAGGACGATACGCAGCGGCGTCATCCAGCAATCATGACCGAACGGGCTGCTCCCGACCCGGGAACTTCCTCCCTGTTCCCGAAGCGAAGACAGGAAACCGGGGAGGAAGGAAGGATCTGGCACCGGGAACCGAGGTGCGCGGAACGTTGGCGAAGCCGCCATCACGGCGACGTCACCATCACCTTGCGCAGGAGGCGCCATGAACACCACGTCCACCCGCCAGAAGGTCGGGTTCGTCCTCGCCGGCGTGCTCTGCGTCGGCAACATCGCCAGCGTCCTGACTCCGACTCCCGACGGTCAGGAGGGAGCCCCGATGCTCATCCTGGTGATCGACGCGCTCCTCGGCGTCGTCGGCCTCGTCGCGATCGTCGTGGCGTGGCGCACAGGCAACCGTGCGGCGATCAGGGTGGCGGCGGGCTCGGTCATCGTCGCCATGCTCACCGGCCTGCCGGCGTTCTTCGTCGATGTCCCGGTCGCCATCAAGGCGCTCACCGGCGTGGGCGTCCTGGTGACCATCGCAGCGGTCGTGCTGATGCTCTCTCCCTCGCGCCAACCGGCACCCGCCCTGACCTAGAGGGCGCGCGCGTGGAGCGGGTGACGGGGATCGGGTGACGGTGTCCTGGTTCAGGACATCGGAATAGATCATCCCGCGGCGCCTATGTGCCCGGTCTGCATCGCCCTTTGACAGGCGAGCTGGTATGGCATCCATTTGTGGGGGGCGTGCCAACCACGGAGAAGGACTCGTTGACGAAAGACCTGCCGCAGCAGCATGTTCGCGGCCTTTCGATTGGACGGAGAGGGGCTCTCGATGAGGGCGATCAGGTCATCGCGCAGCGTTGCTCATCGTCGTGGCCGTCCGCAGCGCATGCTGTTGCTGCCCGCCTTGGCTGTGCTCGTCGTCGGCGTGAGCTCGTGCTCTGCCTCCGACGGCGCGGTCACTTCCGCCTCACCATCCAGTTCTTCGACGCTCGCACAGTCCCCTGCGGCATCGGGCGCGCCCGCGTCGGGGAAGTACCCCAACGCAATCGCCGTCCTGGGGCACTCGAGAACCACGGGCTACAACTCGGACCCTTCCTCGCCGGGCACCGACACGAAGGCGAACTCGTGGGCGACCGGCGACAATCCCGCAGTCCAGAGCATCTACACGCGCCTTCTCGCCGTGAACCCAGCCGTGGCGGGGCACAATGCGAACCTTGGGGTCGACGGTTCTGACGTCAACGGCCTCAGTGCCCAGGTCGACCAGGCGCTGGCCTTGGACCCCAAGCCCGAGCTGTTCATGATTCAAGAGGTCGACAATGACCTGCAGTGCGACGGCACCGACAAGGACAACTACGGTCGCTTCGCCCGAACCCTGGGCGACCAGCTAACTCGGATCATGACGGCAGTTCCCAGGCCAACATCCTGCTCGTGAGCAGCCCGCCGGGATCGGTTCAGAACTACGGCGAGGTAGTGGCCGCGCTTCCCGAGGCCAAAGCGAACAACACCGGCACGGGGCCGTGCGACATGTTCAGCCCGTCCGGCAAAGCGGTGCCCGCCCACTGGCAGTACCAGGACGCGGTGATCAAGGGTTATCAGGCCCAACTCGCAGCAGTCTGTATGCAGTTCACCACCTGTGTCTACGACAACGGCGCCCTCTACGGCATGAAGGTCACCGCTGACGACTTGGCGCCCGACGGTGAGCACGTGTCGATTGCTAGTCACACCAAGCAAGCCGCCCTCGAATGGAAGGTCCTAGGCTTCGGCTCCTGATAGGCCACGTCCCCGCGTCGGGCTCCAGGATGAGCCTGTCGCGTGGGCTGAGCCTGCCGATATCGCTCGGCTAGACGGAGTCGAGGAACGCCTCGGCAGCGGCGGCCTGCATGATCATCTCTTCGCCCTTGCGGCGTAGTTCCTCGGCGATGCCCTCGCCGACAGGGATCCTGAACGGTGCATCGGGACGCGTGGCGGCTCCGACGATGGCATCTATGCACTGGTCCGCGTTCGGACTTGAGGTTGCGTGCCAGTCCAGCCATTCGTCGGTTTCGCGCCAGAAGGTCTCGTAGAGCCCGGTCGACCCCTTCGCGGCGGCCTGGGTTCCCTTCGGACCGATCTCGGTCCGGAACGGGCCAGGTTCGACGAGCACGACACGCACGCCCTGACCTGCGACCTCAGCGGCCAGAGCCTCGCTTGCTCCTTCGAGACCGAACTTCGACGCACTGTAGGCAGCGAACAACTCGCTGGCTGAGTACCCAGAAACGCTGCTCACCTGGACGACGACACCTTGGGCGGCTCGCAACGCCGGAAGGCACGCCCGAACCAGGGCGAGCGGCGCTACCAGGTTCACGTCGAGGTGCCGCCGGAGCTCCACCGGTGCGAGTTCCTCCACCGGGCCCGTGAGCGAGACTCCGGCGTTGTTGACCAGGGCGTCGAGACGGCCCCATCGCTCCAGCACCTGCTGGCCGAGACTGCTCACTGCGTCGTCATCGGTCACGTCGCAGCGCACGGTCTCGAAGGGCAGCCCGGCCCCGTCGCCGCGCACCGTGCCCAGCACATCCCAACCCAGAGACGCGAGACGCTCGGCGACACCCCTGCCCAGGCCGGAGGACGTACCCGTGACGATCACCGTGCGTCTGATCGGTTCGCTCATCCCGGCAGGCTACGCAGCCGGAGCAACCCTGCGGCCCCAACTCAGGTGCCGACGCACCTTCCGACTGTGGCAGACGCGATGTGCCTCTGACTCGCCCGTGGCGTCTGTCTCGTCGTGCTGTCCGATCATGGACGTTCAGCTCGGTCACTCCGATCGCTACGGCGGCCCGGTGCACCTCATCGTCGACGTCGGCGGTCGAAAGGTACTCGCCTGTGCGGGAGGCGCCTCCAAGAACCTGAGCGCCGTGCCCTTCGAGCAGGCGGGCGAGGGACTCGACTGCGACCTGTGTCGCCGGTTCGTGCCGACATTCCTGGGTGCCGTCTTCGGTTCCTTGGCTTGGCACAAGTCCGGGCGCATCTCCCCGGCGATGTTCTGCGTCGCTTCCTTGTCTCACACGATTCCGACCGATGACTTCGCCGTGTTCCCGATCAACGGGCGCCGACCAGTCTGCTCTGATCCGCACAAGCGCACCGCTCCTTCGCTAGCCTCGACGCATGGCACAGGCGGGTGAGCACATCAGCGACCATGACCGCATCGAGCAGCTCCGGGTCGCCGTCACTGCGCTGCTGGTCGGCGTCGATCAGATCGTGGTCGGATTGGAGGGCATCGTCGACGACCTATCCCCATCGGGGCAGTTGTGCCTGGAGACGGCGCTCGTGAACTACCGACACGCCCGATTGATCGCCGATGTCCAGATCGACACGCTGATGGGCCATGCCGAGCCCGTGTCCGCTTCCGACGCCTGAGCTCCGGATGGCGAGCTGCCCACTGCCACCGAGGACATCCTGACGTTCTTCTCTTCGCGTGATGACACCACGGCTAGACCTGGCTAGACCCTTGCGCCACGTCGAACTGATCCAACTGCAAGTCGCCGATTGGCCTCGTGCGGAAGCCGTGGGCGGTAGCGTTCGCACTCACGTAGCGCACCTCGCGCACGCCGAGGAGGACACCATGAAGCGCCTCATCCCTCCGCTCGCCGTCCTGCTCTTGGTCACGTTGGCTGGCTGCTCGTCGACGCCGAACACGGTGGCTTCCAGCGTTTCGCCGACGACCACAGGTGCCACATCGTCGCCCTCGGAAACGACCTCACCAAGCTCCCCGAGCTCGTCGCCCTCGGAAACGACCTCCCCAAGCGAGACCCCGAGCTCCTCGCCCGTCGCCGGAGGCACCGCCACCGATTACTGTGGCGCGTTCAAGGAGATCCAGGCAATCAATGACGCACCCTCCAGCGACCCCGCGAGTGCCGGAGCGAAGATGCAGGCGGCGGCGGCCGACATGCGCAAGTACGCACCGGCCGAGATCGAGAAGGCCGCCAAAACCTACGCCGATGTAATGGACAACATTGGGAAGGCCGCCGCAAGTGGGTCCTTCAACCAATCTGCGCTCGCAAAGGCGGTGTCGGATGGTATGGCGGGGGACGCGAAGGACATCGCCACCGTGGCGGTATGGGTCGCCAAGAACTGCAAGCTCTGATCAAGTCCGTGACCGCCGCTACTGCCGAGATCGGGCTTCTCGCACAGGCCGCATACCGAACATACGTGATGCCTTAGCGTGCGCCGCTGAGGGTGCACGCGCTGCGCCGTTCTCGTTCGCCTCGGCACCCGTCGCGCTTTCGGGCATGCTGAACGTGTGAGTGCGCCAGAGGGCTGGACCGTTGTCCTGAATGAACTGCGTGACGGCAACCCCGCCGAGCGAGTGGCAGCGTGGCGTCGCGACTTCGATCCGGATCGGCGGGTCCCGGACGACGACATCCGCGTGGACATGATCTGTGGTCTCTCGGACGGCCTCGACTACCTGCGAATCTCGGTCCGAGACGCCATCACCTAACGCGCCGAAGTGATGCTCGCCCTCCGTGCCGGGGTGGCCTTCTCAAGGTGGAGCCTCTGGGCGCTGCCTGGCCTGAGAAGGTGTCTCGGTGACCATGCGACCGCGGATCGTCGAGTACGACCGAAGGTGGCCGGAGCAGTTCGAACTCGTTTCTGCTCGCCTTCGGGAGGCGCTGAAGAGTGTCGAAGTCTCCGTTGAACACATCGGCTCCACGGCGGTGCCTGGCCTCGCCGCGAAGGACGTCATCGATGTCATGACAGCGGTAGGCAACGACGCCGACCTGGTGAAGGCCGCTGATGCGCTAGCAGCCGCGGGATGGTCGGTCCGTCCCGCCGGCCAGGGTAATGATCATCCGGTTCCCGAGCTCACATCCGATCCCCGCGAATGGGTGAAGCGCTTCGCGCACGAACCAGAGGGTGACCGGCGGACCAACGTGCACGTGCGGGTCGCTGGCAGGGCCAATCATCGCTACGCGATCCTGTTCAGGGACTTCTTGAAGGCCCATCCCGATGAGGCCGCCAGGTACGCAGAAGCCAAGCGGGGCCTTGCGGAGTCCTGCGACTCCACGGCGCAGTACGCCGAGGAGAAGGACCCAGTCTGCGATGTCATCTACCTGTCTGCGGAGAGGTGGGCTCAGGAAGTGGGCTGGCAACTGCCCCCGTGGCCCAGACACTGATGCATCTGATGCGTATGCGCTGAACGGCGAATCGGGACGAACGCGAAGTGCCGTTCTCGCTCGCCCTCCGGGGTGTCGAACCGGCAGTTTGTGCTGCTCCATCGGGGAAGATCTGAGGATGGAACCGCCCCTGTTCGATTCGCTGCCCGAGGTCGTGACCATGGAACCGATGACCACCGCTGGCAGCTATCGGGTGGTGTTGTCCGAAGCCAACGCCCATACCCAGTCGGCAACGTTCACGGTGGACGGCGGCGGCCCGAGCGGAGTCCCAACTGCCAGCCCCTACTGGGACATCTTCTGGCGATGGCCCGGCGATGCTGCTTCAGTCCGACATGTCGTTGCCCAGGTGCTCGCCTTTCACGACGACCACCAGGGCGGCGCGTAAGTGCCTGACGTGCGCCGCTGACGGTGCACTCGAGGCTTCGTTCTCACTCGATCTCGGCTGAGACTCACGTGGGCACATCCATTGTCGCGGTGGGACCATGCATTCGGAGTGCGCTCATGGCAGGCCGACTGTCAGCTGATCGGGGGTGGCGATGGCAGAAGAGGTGATCGCCAGGCGCGACGAGTTGCACGCGATCGCCACCTTCGTGGCGGATATCCCCAACGGCGGCCACGCGATGCTAATCTCCGGCGACGCGGGGATCGGCAAGACGACGCTGTGGCGAGCGGGACTGCAGCAGGCAGAGGACAGCGGGCTGCGCATCCTCGTGTCGCGTACGAGCCCGTCGGAGACCCAGACCGCCTTCGCGTGCATCGGTGACCTGTTCGCCGGTGTGGTCGACGAGACCGCACCTGCTCTGCCTCCGGTGCAACGCCGCGCATTGGAGCGCGCTCTCCTGATGCGCGAGCCCGAAGGGGCCCCGCCAGACGCCAGACTGCTCGGCGTCGCCCTGGCATCGGTGGTCCAGGCCGTGGCTCGTGATGGCCCGGTGCTCTTCGCGATCGACGACGCGCAGTGGGTCGACGCGAGCTCGGCCGAGATCCTACGGTTTGTGATGCATCGCCTCGCATCGCTTCCGGTCGGGGTTCTCGCGACAGTACGCGGGCGACGCGTCGACGCGCCGTTCGAACTGGAGCGCTCCTTCGCGCAGTTCAGGCGGCTGACGGTCGCACCGCTGTCGGCGGGGGCCGTTCACTCCCTGCTGTGGGACCGCCTCGAGCTGGCCCTGCCGCGCCCAGCCCTCTTGCGGGTGCACGCCGTCTCGGGCGGCAACGCGTTCTTTGCCCTCGAGCTCGGGCGGGGGATCGTCGACGGCGCGATCCGCATCGACGCCGACGAGGTGCCACTCCCCGACTCACTCATGGCGGTGGTCGACCAGCGTCTCCAGGCCCTCCCGGCGCGGATCACCGAGACGCTCGTCGCCGTGGCCGCCCTGTCCGCTGCCACCGTGACCGTGCTCAAGCCGCTCGGCGGCACGACCGTCGGCGACTTGGAGATCGCCGCGTCGCGCGACGTCATCGTGTTCGACGGCGACCGGATCCGGTTCACGCATCCGTTGCTCTCCCCCGCCTGCTACGCCCTCCTGCCACTGCACCGCCGGCGAGAGGTGCACCGACGTCTGGCGGACCTCGACCTGGACTCCGAGGAGCGGGCGCGGCATCTGGCCCTCGCGACGGTGGGCGTCGACGAGGGTGTTGCCGCGACCCTCGATGCCGCTGCCGCGAGCGCTCGCAGCCGAGGCGCCGTACAGGCGGCAGCCGAGCTCGCCGAGCGCGCGGTTGGCCTCACCCCTCGAGATGCCGCGGAGGACGTCCTGCGGCGTCAGCTCACCGTCGCTCGACTGAGCATCGACGCGGGCGACATGCACAAGGCAAGGTCGACGCTGGAGGCCGTGATCGGCTCCGCTCCACCCGGTCCGATCCGAGCGGAGGCGCTGACGAAGCTCGCGGAGGTTCGCGGCCTGATCGAGGGGAACCCTGTCACGTCGGACCTTCTGCTCCGTGCGCTCGACCAACCCGATCTCGACGACCGGCAGAGGGCACGGATATACGGGGCGCTGGTGAACAGCCCGCTCGACTACGGCACCGAACGCATGGCCTACGCGGAGACCGGGCTGGCGCTGGCGGAGGACGCCGGCGATCCTGAGGTTCTGGTGACGTGCCTGGCTGCCGTCGCGGACGTCACCTTCGGGCTCGTCGGGCAACTCCGACGGGACCTGCTCGACCGAGCTATTGAGATCCACCGCGCGACGCGTGTGGCTCCTAGCCTCGATCCCCGGAGCATCCTGGCCTACAACCTCGGACGTATGGAGCGGTTCGAGGAGTCACGAGCAGTTTGGGCCGAGCTCATCGCCGACTGTGCGGCACGGGACGATCCTGATACGGCCATCCACGTGTATCGCCTCGCGCGCATGGAGGTCGGTTCGGGTCGTTGGGACCAGGTGGAGCAGCGATGCACCGAGGCGATCGAGCGCAGCCGGCAGACCGGTCGCGAGATCACCGAGGTGCTCTGCCGGATGGTTCTCGCCGAGCTCGACGCCTATCGGGGCGACGTCGATCCCGTAGCGCTGGCCGACCTGGTGAGCAGCACCCAGCCGGAATCCGCCTGGGGGGGAGCCTCCTACCGTCTCAGCCGGGCGCTGGCCTCGCTCCAGCTCTCCCTCGGCGACCCGGCGGGTGCCTGGACCCAGCTCGGACCCCGGTTCGCCGGACTCGAGCAGCTCGACGAGGGCCACGCACAGCTCGCAGGCTCAGCAGGCATCGAGGCCTTGATCGGCATCGGCGACCTCCACGCCGCCGACCGGCTGCTGCTGCTCGTGGAGGAGCGTGCCGCCACTGCCGAGACCGCTCTCGGCTCGTTGGCGCACCGCGGGCGCGGCCTGCTTCTCGAGGCGCGCGGCGACCTCGACGCCGCGATCAGTGAGCTCGAGGTCGCCGTCGTCCTGCCGGACCCGCCCGCGGGCCGGAACCCGGTCGAGCAGGCGCGGACCCTGCTGTCGCTCGGGCGGGTTCATCGCGAAGCCAGCCACAAGAGGGCGGCGCGCCAGACCCTCGAGCAGGCGGTCGAGATCTTCGAGGGGCTCGGCGCGCGGACCTGGGCCGAGCGCGCCCGGGGCGAGCTTCGGCGCATCGGGGGGCGCGTCCCGTCGACGGGGCAGCTCACCGAGACCGAGCGACGGATCGTGGAGCTCGTGGTCGCGGGGCGCAGGAACCGAGAGGTCGCCGACGAGCTGTTCCTGAGCCCGGACACGGTCGCCTGGAACCTCTCACGTGTCTATCGCAAGCTGGGTGTGAGCTCGAGGACGCAGTTGGCGGCCCGGTTGGCAGAGGGCAGCGACCCAACGGGCGCGGGGTAAGTCCACAGAAACGGGCGGTTGTTCGAGCATGCGCCAGCCACCACCGTGATCGGTATGCCGACGTACCTCGTGGAGCGCTACCTGCCAGGGCATGACCGCGCCTGGCTCGAGGACGCACTCGCCCGTCTCCCGCACGTGGGTGACGTGACGTACCTCGGCTCGCTCTACGTCCCGACGGACGAAGCGTGCCTCTGCCGGTTCGAGGCAGCGGACGCCCAGAGCGTTCGGGACGTCAACGTCCTCGCCGGCCTGCCGTTCGCGCGGATCGTCGCGTGCACCGAGATCGGCACCACCCACAGCGGTCACCTCCACGAAGGGGAACCATCATGAAGCGCACTCTCCGAATGGTCGCTGCCGGCGTCCTGGTCGCGGCGTTCGTGGTCGCGGGCCAGACGGCGGCGACAGCGTCACCGCGCGCAGGCGCACTGCACGTCACGAAGGAGTGCTCGCAGTACACCGGTGCCGCGGGCTCCTTCTGCACCATCACGTCCTCGAACATCAAGGCCATCAAGGTCGGCGCACGCGTTGTCTACAGCTCGGCAGCCAACCCCGATGGCACCCTCGACAGCGACGTCATCATCGATGCTGGACACGGCAATCGTCTCTTCGGCCACGTCACACTCAACGCCACGACGATGCACATCTGGCTCACCGGCGGCACCGGCATCTTCCGCCACTTCACCGGCAGCGCTGCCGTCACCGTGACGGACGCCGGCACACCGCAGGAACTCTGGCACTGGGACGGCACGTACCACTTCGGGTCAGATCGGTACCGCCACTCACACCACTGATACGACCGTGGGAGCTCGGCCACGTTGCACTGAGGGTGTGCCCGGCATCGGACCGGACACACCCTCGCGCACGGCCATTCGCTTGCCATCGAGTTCAGACCTCAGCGGCGGCGAGCGCCACCGCGCATAGATGATCCAGCGGGTCGAGCTTGGGGCGTAATGACGCCGGACTTGATGAGCGCTCGCAGGTCTTCACGTGCTGCCCAGTGTCCAACGACGCGGCCGTCCTCAAGCCGGAACCTGTGAGCATGCCGGAAGTCGACCCGAGCGCCGGTAGCCGGGGCTGGTCCGTCCAGGCCGGACGGCGTACCAGTCATGCGGACCCAAGCGATGACCTGGTCGTCCTCTGCAACGAGTGCTTCTACCTCGACTGTCAGGTCTGGCATCCCCCGACGCAGCCACTCGAATGTCCCCTGAACCTCGTCCGGTCCGAAGGGAACCCTTCTGGAGCCCAGTTCGACGTGTCGAACGGGGACTGAGCATGGTTACGTCCGGAGTCGGCGTGGACGATCGGAAGCACTGAGAAGTCGCCCGACTCGAGCGCCGAGAAGTGGGCCAGGACGGCTGCCTTGTTCACCGACAGGACATCGTTCGTCATGTCTCGTCCTTGTCAGAGGTCGTACCTGCGGACCTGGGCGCCCCTTCTCAGAAGGCGACCGCTGAGCGCCACGGATTGCGCCCGCGAAGATGCCGTTCTCGCTCACCAGGCGCGCCGTTGGCCCCGAGCCGCTTCGGGCGGACTAGTGGGCGTTGAGCCGCGACGTCACCTTGCGGTTGTGGGTTCGCCGGACGATTTCGAGGCCGGCTACTAGCACGAGTAGCCACGCCAACCTGAGCACCGAGTTCCGACCCGGGTCGCCGATCGGCACAAGATTGGCAACGCTCATGGTTGTGAGCAGCGCAGTCACGGCCTTCGACCACCAAGGGACGGCCTGCTGACCGCTGAAGGCCCCTGCCTCGCCGGGGATCCACTTTGCGTGAGACCACGAGTAGAGCGCGATGCCCAGGACCTCGAGCACGATCGCGAGAGCGGTCACACGAACCCCCCGTTGCCGTGATCGGTAACGCCCACCGGGCGCCGACAACTGCAGGCTACTCGGGAAACGCGCCGAAGTGACGCCGTTGCCATGCGCCGCTGAGGCTGCGCGAGAACCGTTCTGCCGCGTCTTTCGACGAGCGGAACGGCACTCGTGGCGGATTGCGCGCAACGACCTGCCGCCCAATCTCATACTGAGCACGTGACGATGCGGCGGAATGTGGCTCTGGTACTCCTGACACTGGTCAGCGTTACCGGATGCGGGACTTCTTCGTCCTCGACCTCCTCGACCACCGCTGCCCCGTCGACTACGACGGCGACGCCAGTCGCCTGGACCCTCGCGCAGGCGTGCAGTTACTGGCACACCTCGGCCGGGCCAGTCGCCCCGGCCTATCGAGCGATGAGAACCGCCCGCACCCAGCAGGAAACGGTTGCCGCTTCGTGGCGGACTGTCCGTGATGCGACGGGCCCGTATGGAACTGCCTCGCGGGAGTTCGCAAGGGAACTGCTCACACCTCCGCAGCCGTGGCCGACACCGCTCGATCAGGCGGCGGCTCCAACGGCCTCCTTCACACTCCGCATCGCCACGTGGGCGGACCGGGTCGCTCGTGCGACGACCGAGGCCGACTTCAACACCGCCTGGGCGCAGGACCCAACTTCCGGTGCTCTGCCAAGCGCCTACACAGATGCGGGTACGGCCGCGCGCAAGGCATGCCCTGGCTAGGTGCCCGGTGCCGATGTGCCCGCGCGTATGTGATGCGATGACGGAGCGGGGGCGGGCCTCCCGCTCGGTGGGTGATCCGAGGATCCTCGGATTGTCATATAGCCCACGGTGAGAGAGAGGCCGCCGTGAACCAACGTTACGAGAAGTCGCGTCAGTATGTCGGGATCGATCTGCATCGTCGTCGCAGTGTGATCGTGCGGCTCGATGGTGAGGGTGAGGTCCTGGAGTGTGTCCAGATCGAGAACTCGGTGCCGGCCCTGATCGAGGAGGTCGGGAAGGCGGGGGTGGGTGCGCCGGTCGCGATCGAGGCGACCTATGGCTGGTACTGGGCGGTGGATGCGTTGCGGGCCGCGGGGTTCGCGGTCACGTTGGCGCATCCTCGTGGGGTCGCGTCGATGCAGGGCCGGCGAGCGAAGACCGACAAGCTGGACGCGAAGGAGCTCGCTGACCTGCTGCGTCTGGACCGGTTGGCGACCGCGTGGATCGCACCGCCGGAGATTCGCGAGCTGCGCGAGCTGGTCCGCTACCGGCACCGCCTGGTGGGTGAGCGGTCGGCGACCAAGGCGAGCATCCACGCGGTGCTGGGCAAGTGCGGGGTGATCCCGGAGATCGCGGACATCTTCGGCCCGGTCGGAACGAAGATGCTCGACGCCCTGGTGCTGCCCGAGCCCTACGGCTCGAGGGTCGCTTCGCAGCGGCGGATCATGGCGGTGCTCTCGGCGGAGATCGCCGGAGTCGAGGTCGAGACCGCCCGGCGTCTCAAGGACAACGCGGAGTATCGGGCGTTGCTCACGATCGGTGGGGTCGGTCCGGTGATGGCGGCGATCTTCGTCGCGGAGATCGGTGATGTGCACCGCTTCGCGACCGCCGACCAGCTCGCCTGCTGGGCCGGGCTCACGACACGGGTCGATTCCTCGGACCGGCACACCCGCTACGGGCACGTGTCCAAGCAAGGGTCACGGCTGTTGCGGTGGGCGGCGGTCGAGGGCTGCCAACGCGCCCGGGAGCCCTACCTGGCCGGCAAGCGCCGCGAGATCATCGCCCGGCGCGGTCGCCGCGCCCAGCACATCGCCACGGTCGCCACCGCCCGGCACATGATCAAGGTCGTCTACTACACGATGCGTGATGGGCACGCCCGATGCCTGGACGCAGCCACGCCGGTCGCGAGTTGAACCGGCACACCAACGCGGCGTGCGCGCGAGGTCGGGAACGGCATGGCCCGACACAAGTCGCGGTCGACTTCATGTGATTGACCCCGCGCACGACCGTTACCGCCGCATCGCTCCATGCCACCAACGGGAAACCGTTCGGGGCGAAGGAATGCCTGGCACCCACCCGCGGTGCTCCATCCAAACCCACCACCGGAGCGAACCACACCACCCACATCGACCCGTGCGGGCTCGGCGAGTCTGCACCGAGCAGGGACAGCGTCAACACCGTTCGTCCTCGCCCCTATGGGGCTCCGGGCGCTCCGTGTTGACCCCGCCCCTTAGCTCAGTGCGCCCCACGAGCGCCCGCCCCGGTCCGTCCAAGCACGACCGACACCGTTGACAAGCACAGCTCCGTCAGGAATGCCGTTCTCAC
>Ga0208588_1000242_pt1 | contig 17993 bp, 5 predicted proteins | sample NGESurshal092012_8_FD_184483 | JGI IMG/M metagenome (GOLD analysis project Ga0208588, IMG submission 184483) | Arctic peat soil microbial communities from Barrow, Alaska - NGEE Surface sample 415-3 shallow-092012 (SPAdes) | ecosystem: Environmental > Terrestrial > Soil > Wetlands > Peat ...
CGGGGGAAATCCAGGACCAGGTCCGCGCGAATTCCCAAACCGAGGAGGTCCAGGCCTATCTGACCGGCTCTTCGCCGCTGAACAACGACCTGTCCGACGTCGAGGCCCAGGATCAGTCAGTCGCCGAGCTCATCGGTATCCCCGTGGCCCTCCTCATCCTGCTGCTGGCGTTCGGCGCGCTCGTCCCGGCCGTTCTCCCGATCGTTGTCGCCATGGCCGGAGTTCTTTCCTGCCTTGCCGTTCTCACGCTGCTGGCGGACCCACTGCATCTGGACCGGTTCGTGATCGTCACAACGACGATGATCGGGATCGGAATCGGGATCGATTACGCCCTTTTCGTGGTCAGCCGCTTCCGCGAGGAGCTGGCGTCGGCAGCGTCCCGACACCGGGATCGGAGGACCGCGGTCGAACACGCCGTCCAGGTTGCCCTCGACACCTCCGGGCGGACAATCGTCGCGTCCGGTCTGATCGTGATCGTTGCCCTCGGCTCCATGATGGTGATCAATGGCCACATCTTTCTCGAGATTGCCGTTGCCTCCACTCTGGTCGTCACCTGCTGCCTGGTCACCGGACTGACCCTGCTGCCCGCCGTTCTCGCGGTGCTCGGCCCCAAGGTCAACGCGGGCGCACTACCGAGGGCGCTGCGGCCACCGACTTCGGAGGATGGTTCCGCCGGCTCCGGGAGGTGGGCTCGGTGGGCGAGGTTCGTCTTGCGTCGCCCGCTGCTGCTGGGCATACCCGTGCTGTTCCTGCTCGCCGGAGCGGCGTTGCCGGCCACATCGATGAAGCTGGGCATGGATCTGGGGACCGCCGCGCTCAGCCAGACACCGTCCGGGACGGGCCAGCAGATCGTCGCCGAATCGTTCAGCCCGGGCTCGGTGGCGCCCATCACAGTCACTGCGTGCAGCGACGACGGTCCGCTGAGCGCCGCGGATCTGGCTGGGATAGCGACAGTCACAGAGTCGCTGAACGCCGATCAGCGGGTAGCACAGGTTGTCTCGGTGACCACCCTCCTGGACCGCACCGTCGGTGGTCATACCGCCGAGAATCTTCAGCAGGGGCTGACCCAGCCGGAGGTACATGCACAGCTCGATCGGCTGGTGAACACCGATCAGGGCGGCGGGTGCACACATCTGAACGTGGTGGCCGCGGTACCCGTCGACTCGCCGGAGGCCAGCACGCTCGTCGAGACCATCCGCGGGACAATCGTTCCCCAAGCCTTTGCCGGAACGGATGTGACGGCGCAGGTCGGCGGTCTCACCGCGCAATATGTGGACCTCGCCGCCGAGACCACCGGCAAATTGCCGCTGGTCGTCCTGATCGTGCTCGCTCTCTCGTTCTGTTACCTCCTGGTCGTCTTTCGCAGCCTGCTGCTGCCGGCCAAGGCTGTGCTGCTCAACCTGCTGGCCACCAGCGCGGCGCTCGGGGTCACGGTCTTCGTCTTCCAGGAAGGCCATCTGTCGGAGCTCCTCGGCTTCACCAGCGTGGGGACGCTCCAGGCGTTCCTCCCCGTCACGATCTTTGCCCTGCTCTTCGGTCTCTCCATGGATTACGAGGTCTTCCTCGTCCGCAGGATGCAGGAGGAGTGGCAGCGCAGCGGGGACAACGATCACGCCGTCGCCGTCGGCCTCGATCGAACGGCCCGCCAGATCACCGCCGGCGCCGCGATCATGGCCGCGGTGTTCGGCAGCTTCCTGGTCGCCGATGTGTTGGAGCTCAAGCAGTTCGGCTTCAGTCTGGCGGTCGCCGTCATCATCGACGCGACGCTCATCCGGATGGTGCTGGTGCCCGCCGCCATGGGATTCGCCAGGCGCGCCAACTGGTGGTTGCCGCCGGCGCTCGCCCGGCGCCTCCCGACGGTCAGATCCGAATGGTCGACGATGCCAAAGGACATGATTGTCGGGGCCTCGGATGTCACCGTTGGGCGACGTTCATCGGCGACGTCGCCGGCAACACCGCCACCGCCGATGCGCAGGGGCGGACGGCATCGCGCGCCGTCTCGTCCGGTCGACGTCCACCATCAACACCCAGGGGCGGAAACCGACCGGCCGCCGACTCTCGATCGCCGTCCGCCCACGCTGACTCTGCCGGCGGCGATCCCAAGAACCGAACCTCGCCGTCGGTCCGAAGGTGCCGCACCACCTCACCGGGCCCCGTCACCGGCCCAGCACTCTCGATCAAGGCCTGAGCCCGACCTGGTCCTGGCCGATCGGTACGGCGCAAGGCCGCCGGCGGCGCACCGATCCGGCAGCACGGCGAAATAGTCAGCGCACCATCCACGCACGCCTGGAAAATGTCGTTCCAATTCCCCAAGAATCGCAGATTTGCCGGTACCGATCGCGTGCGGAGCGCTGCCGGCGAATCCGTGTCGAAGCCGACCAACCAACGGACAAAACCCCGCCCGGACTCGCCATTGTGATGTATTTCGCACAGCACTATCTCATCCCTTATGTAGAACCCACCCACGTTGGAGAGGCAAGGACGCTGAATCATGATCATCAGACCTCAGCAGGGCAGTGCATTGGGCGTCACGGTCGAAGACTTCGATCCACGCACGGCGCCGCCGAGTGACTTCGAACTGATCAAGAAGCATATCTACGAGGACAGAATCGTTCTGCTCAAGAACCAGGATCTGTCGTCACCGGAATTCGTCCAACTGGGCCGTTCGCTGGGCGAGATCGAGGTCTACTACGAGCCCATGTACCACCACCCGGAATGCCGGGAGATCTTCGTCTCCTCGAACGTGCCGAAGGACGGGGCACGGGTCGGGGTGCCGAAAACCGGTCAGTTCTGGCACGCGGACTATCAATTCATGGAAAGGCCATTCGGCCTGACCCTCATTTATCCGCAAGTCGTGCCGCAAAAGAACCGTGGCACCTATTTCATCGACATGACGCAGGCGTACCGGAATCTGCCGGCCGACCTGCGGACGGCAATTGCCGGCACGTACGCCGAACACAGCGTCCGGCGGTACTTCAAGGTCCGGCCGTCGGACGTCTTCCGTCCGATCACGGATCTGCTGGAGGAGATCGAGCGCAACACACCCGCGGTCCGGCGTCCCACCGTGTTCCCGCACCCGGTCACCGGGGAATTGGTGCTGTACATCAGCCAGGGCTTCACCACGGCCATCAAGTCCGCGGATGGGCAGGATCTCGGACCCGAGGTCCGCGAGCGCCTGTTCGTCGAGACCGGCCAACGGGACACGTCGTACACGCATCCGGGAATTCATCTGCAGACCTACGAGCACGGCGACCTGCTCATCTGGGACAACCGGAGCCTCATCCACCGGGCGCTGCACACCACCACCCCGGAACCGACGGTCTCGCATCGCGTCACCGTCCATGACGAGTATCCGTTCCAGGGATAGGTCTCACCCTGCCGGCACCGAGGATCCCCATGAACTCGATCTCACCAGCCGTCGACCTGAAGCCACTCGGTAGCCAGGCGGCGGACACCGAGCTCCTGCGACTCGTCTTGAGGCCGTATCGCCCGCATACGAGCTACCTGCGCTCGGCGCGCATCGCCGTGAGCACGACGCCGGCGGATGAGGGTGGCATTTCCGCGCTGTGCGACTTCGAGATCCCCGAATCGTGCTACATCGACGACACGGGGCACTTCAACTCCGTCGAGCTCAACATCTGCTTCAACCAGATGCTCTATTTCGTGCTCGCCCAGGCGGTCCGTCACGGCCTGCTCGAGGCTTTCGCCGGCTGGACATTGGAGGATTTCTGGACCCGGCAGCTGGCCGACATCCTGATCACAGATTTCCGGAGTTCCTTCAAACGGAAGATGAATGGGCGCCGCTTCTCGGCGGAGATCAGCATCGACACGGTGGCTCAGTGGCAAGGCAACGACGTCCGTGGGCCGCTGATCGTCGTCGACACCACGAGCCGATTCTGGGACGACTTCGGCGGGAACTGCATCGCCCACGTCAAGATCGCCATCACTGACCCGCAGTTCTCGTCCGAAGGGGCGCTGGCGTCATGACACTCGGCTCCGGCGAGCTGTTCGCAGTGTCGTTGCGGCGGCTTCCGCCGGCCGAGCGACGGGAGGCCCTGGAGTCGCTGGTGATCAGTGAGATCAGGTCCGCGTTGTTGATGGCGGAACAGGACGAGGTAGGACTGGATGCGAATTACTTCGAGCTCGGCATGAGCTCGTTGCGCGTCATCGGGGTCAAGGAACGATTGCAAGCCGAACTCGGGGGCAGTATCGAGACCTCGATGTTCTTCAACCGGCCCACCGTCCGCCAGGTCGTCGACCATCTCATCAGCGAGCCGCTGTCAGATCTTTTCGCTGGCGCCGACGCGCATTCGGTCGCCGAGCCCGAGCCGTCCGGCCAGCGTTTCGCGGCCGCGCTGCTCGACGAGCTCTATCAGGTTTGATCAAGGACTTTCGGCCCTGCGCGCCCGGGGGGCAGCAGAGACAGGGACAGCGCAATGACTCAGACCCATGCGCCCGTGGCGGCGTCCGATACCACGACGGCACCGGCGGCGGAGGAGAAGGATCGGCTCCTGCGCGAACTGCTGTTGGAGAAATACGAGCCCATCGCGATCGTGGGCGTCGGGTTGAACCTGCCGGGGGGCAACAAATCCAGATCCGGGTTCGCCGATTTCCTCCGTGCGGGGCAATCCGGGATCAGCGCCATTCCCGAAGACCGATGGGATCTGAGCTATTTCGCCGCGTCCGCACCCAACGAGCGCGGCAAGGTCCACACGGTCGCCGGTGGCTTCATCGAGGGAATCGATCAGTTCGACCCACGATTCTTCAACATTTCGCCCAAGGAGGCGAACTACCTCGATCCGCAGCAGCGGCTGGTCCTCGAAACGGCCTGGCAGGCACTGGAAGATGCCAATATTGATCCGACCCCGCTCCGGCACGGTAACGGTGGTGTGTACGTCGGTATCAGCGGCGTCGACTGGACCGTCGAGGTGAGCGACCTCCGCTATGACCAGCTCGGTCCACAGGTTGGTACGGGGACTGCGCACAGTGCCATTCCCGGCCGGGTCTCCTATTTCCTGGGGTGGCGCGGTCCGAGCCTGGCCATCGACACCGCCTGCTCGTCGTCCCTGGCGGCGCTGCACCTCGCGGCCGAAGGGCTGCGTCGCGGCGAGTGCTCCATCGCGCTGTGCGGTGGGGTCAACGTGATCCACCACCCCCGCAATCACATCGTCTTCTCCGAGGCGAACATGCTGGCCCCCGACGGTCAGTGCAAGACTTTCGACAATTCCGCCGACGGATACAGCCGCAGCGAGGGATGCGGCATGGTCGTGCTGAAACGGCTCTCGGACGCACGACGCGACAACAACAGGATTCTGGCTTTGGTCAGGGGAACGGCCGTCCGTCAGGACGGCGAGAGTGGCGGGCTGACCGTACCGAACGGAACCGCCCAGGAGGCGGTGATGAGGGCCGCACTGTCCAGGTCGATGCTACGCCCGGAGGACATTCAGTACGTAGAGGCGCACGGCACCGGAACCGCACTCGGCGATCCCATCGAGATGGGCGCCATCAGTGCCATCTTCGCCCATTCACACAGCCACGAGCGACCCCTTGTGGTCGGATCCGTCAAGACCAACATCGGCCACATGGAGGCGGCGGCCGGCGTCGGGGGTCTCATCAAAGCTGTCCTGCAGGTCGCCGAGCCCGACATCTACCCGCACTTGAACGTGACGCAGCCGTCCGAACACATCCCCTGGACGGATTTCCCGGTCGTGGTTCCCTCCCAGCCGCGACCCTGGCCGGCCGGCACGCGACGTGCGGTGGTCAACTCCTTCGGTTTCGCCGGATCGATCGCCTCCGTCGTCATCGAGCAGGCGCCGGCGTCGGAGGCCGGCGCCACGGCGCCGTCAGGCCTCGTCGACGTCCCGCATATCTTCACCGTGTCCGGTCGGACCCCCCAGTCGCTGGCGGAGCAAATCCAGAACTACCTGAGCTTCATCGACACCCTGATCGAAGATGCGCCCGACACCGACTCGGTCGGTCCGCTCTGCTTCAGCAGCAATGTCGGCCGCAGCCATTTCCCGATCCGAGCGGCCGGCGTGGTCCGCAATCGGCACGAGTTGCAAACCCTGCTGGAGAAGGAACTCAAGCGTGTGGCGGCCGACCCGGTCACCTCGCGGGCCCCCAGCAAGATCGCCATGCTGTTCACCGGTCAGGGTTCTCAATATGCGGGCATGGGTGCGGCATTTTATTCGCGATTCCCTGAGTTTCGCGCGCACGTGGACGAGTGCGATCGCCTGTTCGCGCCGCTGCTCGGTCGTTCGATTGCGGCGTTCGTCAGCGGCGAGGTCGAGGATCCCGAGGCGGTCAACCGGACCGAGTTCGCGCAACCGGCATTGTTCACCCTCGAGTACGCCACCGCGCGGTTGTGGATGTCCTGGGGGATCGAGCCGACCGTCCTGGTCGGTCACAGCATCGGTGAATTGGCCGCGGCCGCCGTGTCCGGGCTCTTCTCGCTGTCCGACGCGGTGACCCTGGTGTCGGCGCGCGGCCGGTTGATGCAGTCGGTGAGCACCCCTGGCGGGATGGTGGACGTCGCCGCCGCCGCTGACGAGGTCGGCCCGCTCCTTGCGGGACATGACGACCTTGCGGTTGCCGCGGTGAACGCACCCGGCCGTTGCGTGCTGTCCGGCGGCACGGGGTCGCTGGCCACTGTGGTTGCGGCACTGCGGGTGCGCGGCATTTCGGCGAATCCACTCCCGGTGTCCCATGCGTTTCACTCGCCGCTGATGCGGGAGATCGAGGACGATTTCCGACGGGTGGTCGCCGGGGTCTCCTTCCACGAGCCGCAGATCGCGCTGGTCTCCAACATCAGCGGTCGGGTCGCCGATCCCGCCGAGCTCTCCACGCCGGACTACTGGGTGCGGCACATCGGTCAGGCGGTCCACTTCGCCGACGGTATGCAGGCCATCGAGGAGCGAGGTCGGCACATCTTTCTCGAGGTCGGTCCGTCGTCCACCCTGCTCACGCTCGGAAAACTCGCGGTCGATTCCGGGCAACATCAATGGTTTGCCAGCCACCACCAGCGCGATGCGGACGTCGGCCTGCGTTCGGTGGCCGGTCTCTACGCGGCAGGACTTCCCTTGTCCTGGCGCTCCTTTCACAGCGGTCATTCCCAGCAGACGATCGACCTGCCGCATCACGTTTTCGATCGTCGTCGCTACTGGCTGCCCACCGATGGCAGTAGGCACTCCGCAACCGTTGTGCCCGACATCAGCGCGTTGCGTCACCCCCTGCTCGGCGACGAGGTCCAGTCCGACGGCGCCGGTGCCGACCAGGAGCGCGTCTTCCGCTCCCGGATCAGATCCGACAGCCCGGAGTGGCTGGCGGAGCACGTGGTGATGGGCCAGGTCGTCTTCCCGGGCGCCGGTTACGTCGAGGTACTGCTGGCGCTGCTGGACGAGGTCGACGGCAGCACTGCCCGCACGCTGCGCGACATCCGTATCCACGAGCCACTTCTCATGCCCCCGGGGCAGACCGTCGAACTGTGCACTCGCATCCGTCCGGTCGGGGACGCAGGGGTCGACATCGACATTTCGACCCGCACCCATACCCCGGACGGCGTGATCGAACGGGTGCACGTCACCGCCGCTGTCGCCGGTAGCGCCAAGGAACCGCACGACGCGGACAGGCTCCGGCACGTCGCGGCCGAGCTGACCGCACTCGCCGGTCCGACGAGCGTCGAGGTGGACCTGGCCGCCATCGAGGACCGCTACGCCGAATTCGCCGAGCTGGGGCTGCACTACGGCCCGCAATTCCAGCGGATCCAGTGGCTCGAGCGGCACGGCGACAGCACGGTTCGGGCGCAGCTGCGGGGCCGGCGCACCGGCGCCATGGAACAGCTGCCCCCGGAGATCCTGGACAACGCGATGCAGGCCGTGACCGCCCTCATCGCGGATGGGCAGACCTATCTGCCCGTGCGCTTCGGTCGATTGCGACTGCTCAGCAAGCCCAAGTCGGCAACTCTTCGCACCGTTCTGCGATTGGCCGGTGGCAGCGGCGACGACGAGATGAGCGTCGACCTCCTGGTGTTGGATGGCGACCGGCCCGTCGCTGTTGTCGCGGACCTCGGCCTGAAGAAGGTCAAGCGGGTGAGCGCCAGGCCGGCGCGGAATGGTTCTGCCCCCGAGACTTCCCCGACGAATCAGTCAGCACGCGGAGCGGGCGACCGCGGCCGGTTGGGCGACGACCGCTTCGGACGCCGCGTCGAACTCGTGCACGAACCCCGGTGGACAAAGCGATCGCTCGTCCGGCCAGACGGCGAACTCGCATCCGAACGGCGCCTGCTCGTCATCAACGAGCAGGCGCCGACCACCGAGCTGGTGCGCGAAGCGCAGCGTCGGGGCATCGAGATCACTCTCGCCGAGTCCGGCGAGAGCATCGCCGAAGCACTGCAGGACTGGCCGACCGACGTCGTCTGGTACTGGCAACCGGCACCGGGACCCCTGGGGGCAGAGCGCCTGCAGATGGAGTCCGAGCGCAACTATCGCAATCTGCTTGCCCTGCTGGATTCTTTGGCGACAGCGGGATTCGGCCGGAACCAGCGACTCTGGCTGATCACCCGGGCCGCCCAGCAATTGCCCGGCGACCGCCTTGATCCCGAAGGAGGCGCGGACGCGGACCTGGCCGCGGCCACCCTCTGGGGATTCGGGACGTCGCTGTGGAACGAGTACCCGTCCTACCGGGTCACCCTGGTGGACCTCGACGAGACGGGCGATCCTCGCCCACTTCTCGACGAGTGCGCGGCGGGATCCGGTGACGAGTACCAACTCGCGTTCCGGAACGGCCTTCGCCACGTACGGCGGATCGTCACCGCCCCCGCCCCCACGGGCTCGGATCGTGACAACGAGGCGCTCTCCCCCGGCGAGCGCGGGTCGTTGTCGGATCTGCACCTTGCGCCGGCCGACGACCACTCACCCGAAGGTGACCAGATCCAGGTCGACATCCACGCTGCCGGCCTGAACTTCAAGGACGTGCTCAACGCCCTCGGCCTGCTCAAGCTCCACGCTCAGGAGCACGGCGCCGGCTACCAGCCGATCCCCCTCGGTTTCGAGGGATCGGGCACCGTGCTGGCGGCAGGACCCGAGTCGAGCTTCCAGGTCGGCGACCCGGTGGTGATCAGCCACAGCGGCTGCCTCCGCAGGCGGATCACGGTTCCCTCGTCATCGGCGGTCCGCAAGCCCGACGCGATCGACTTCGCACAGGCAGCGGGGTACCCGACGGCCTACATCACCGCGCACCATGCCCTGCACCGGCTGGCCGAGATCAAGGCGGGCGACCGTGTTCTGGTGCACGCCGCGGCCGGCGGGGTGGGCCAAGCCGCGGTGCATCTTGCCCAGCAGGCCGGGGCGATCATCTTCGCCACCGCCAGCCCGAGAAAACACGAACTCCTCCGAGCCCAGGGCATCGAACACATCTTCAATTCCAGGTCCGTGGATTTTGCCGACGAGATTCTCGCCGCCACCGGCGGCCGGGGCGTCGACATCGTGCTGAACAGCCTCAACAAGGACTATGTCGAAGCGGGCATGCGCGCACTCGGTCACGGCGGCCGATTCGTCGAGCTCGGCAAGATCGGCATCTGGTCGGCGGAACGAGCCCAGCTGGCACGACCGGACGTCACCTACTTCAACTTCGACCTGGCGGAGCTGCCGCCGGCCGACTGGCAACAATTCAACAGCGAGAGCCTGCGTTACATCACGGATCTCATTTCCCGTGGCGAGTTGCCGGTGCTGCCCACGACGACGTATTCGCTGGACGAGGCGGAAGAGGCGTTCGGTGTGCTCAGCCGCGGGGCGAACGTCGGGAAACTGGTGCTCTCGATGAACGACCAGCCGGTCCCCCGGCCGGCCGTGAAGATCAGACCGGATCGCTGCTATCTGCTCAGCGGCGGCAGGGGCGCCCTCGGGGCGGTCACCGCCCGCAAATTGGTCGGCCTCGGCGCCCGCGAGTTGGTGTTCGTCAACCGGAGCCCCGTCGATCAGGCGTCGATCGACGAATTGGCCCGAGCCGTCGGCGGCGAGGACGTGCGCATCAGGATGGTGCAATGTGACGTTGCCGATGCCGCCGATGTCCGCGCGCTCACGCAGGAACTCGCCGGGTCGGACCGGCCGCTGGGTGGCGTCATCCACGCCGCCGGCGTGCTGGCCGACATGCCGGTTTCCGCCATGAAGTGGGACGACATCGATCGCTGCCTGCGACCGAAGATGATCGGCGGCTGGTTGCTCCACGAGTTGGTCGGGTCGTTCCCGGATGTCGAGTTCTTCGTCGGCTTCTCCTCTGTCGCGGCGCTTCTCGGGCCGGTGGCACAGGCCAACTACGCAGCCGCCAACGCCTTCGTCGACAATCTGATGCACTGGCGGGCCGCCGGGAACCTCCCTGGTCTGAGCATCAACTGGGGGCCGTGGGCCGACGCGGGAATGGCCGCGGCACTGGACGACCGCCGGGCGGCGGACATCGAGGGTCAGGGCATCCGATTCCTCAAACCAGCGGTCGGCACCCGGCTGCTCGCCAAGGCCCTTGGCCGTCCGGAACACCAACTGGTGATCGGCGAATTCGACTGGGACAAGGTGGTCGGCAGGCATACCCAATCGAATTCCTTCTATTCCCGGGTGGCCAGCGCCACGACGTCGACCTTCACCGCACTGGACCTCACGGTGCTGCGAGCGCAGCCTCGTGGGGCGTGGGCCGCCGTGGTGAACGAGGTCATCAGGGCAACCCTCGCTCGGATGCTGCAGTTCGACGGTCCCCAGGACGTCGCCACCGACGCCAGGTTCCTCGATCTCGGGGTGGATTCACTGGTCGCGGTCGAGCTCAAGAACAACCTGGAAACGACCTTCATGTTGCCGCTGAACACCTCGATCGTCTTCGACTTCCCCACGGTGGACCTGATGGCCGAGATGCTCGTTGCCCAACTCACGGCAGAGCCGTCCGCGAACACCGACGAGGTGGCGCCAGTGACCGATCAGGCGACGCAATCGGCGAGTCCGGAAGTCGCGCGGTGATGAACCATCAGCAACCGGCGGCGGAAGTGACCGGGCCGGTCACCGACGGCCCGGCGATTGCGCCGCCGACGCTGCCCGCCGTGCTGGCCCGGCATGCATCGCTGACTCCGGGAAAGACGGCGATCATCTGCCGGCAGCGGTCGGTGAGTTACGCCGAATTGGACATCGAGAGTGGTCGCACAGCGCAGGCCATTCTCGCCTCCGGATTGCAGCGTGGCTCCCGAATCTCCTATCTGGGCAAGGAATCCGAGCGATACTACGAGGTGGTCTTCGCGTGCGCCAAGAGCGGCGCGGTCATGGTGCCGATCAACTGGCGACTCACCGCCACCGAGGTCACCCACATCATCAGCGACTCCGGCACCGAGTTGATCTTCACCGAGGAACAGTTCCGGCCCGTCGTCGAGCGGGTGATCGAGGATCTTGGCGGCAACGTGCGCGTGGTCAGCCTCGATGGTCCCCCTGACGAGTTCCAGAGTGACGACTTCCGGCGCTTCAAGGCCGACGTCGGCGCGATCCCCGGCCCACCTGTTCGCTGGCCCCGATCCGACGACGCGTTCGTGCAGATGTACACCAGCGGCACCACCGGCCTGCCCAAGGGCGTGGTGCTGGCGCAGCGGAGTTTCTTCGCGGTACGCGACGCGCTGGCAGCGGCCGGCCTGGACTGGATCGACTGGCGGCCCGGTGACGTCAATCTCATTGGTATTCCTGGCTTTCACATCGGCGGTCTCTGGTGGGCCATGCAGGCCTTCATCGCCGGCGTCACCAACGTCGCGCTGCGTGCCTTCATCAGTTCGGATGCCGTCCACGAGATCCGCGAGCACGGAGTCACGACCACCTGCGTCGTGCCGGCGATGCTGCAGATGATGCTCGACGAGCCCGCGAGCCGTGACGGCGGCCTGTCCACGCTGCGAAAGGTGGTCTACGGCGGAGCGCCGATCTCGGCATCGCTCCTGCGGCGGGGGATGGACGTGCTGGGTTGCGAGTTCGCACAGATCTACGGGCTGACCGAGACCGGAAACACCGCTGTGTGCCTGCCCCCGTCCGAGCACGTGCCCAACCGCGGTCGCCTGCAGGCGGCGGGGCGACCTTATCCGGGTTTCCAGATCAAGATCATCGATTCGGACGGTCGCGAGCTGCCCGCGGACGAGATCGGGGAAGTCTGCATCCAGACCCCCGCCCACATGCTGGGCTACTGGAACCTGCCGGAGGCCACCGCGGCGACGCTGGTCGACGGGTGGATCCACACCGGGGACGCCGGATTCCTGGACCGGGAGGGCTTCGTCTTCATCCGGGATCGCATCAAGGACACCATCATCATCGCCGGGGAAAACGTGTACCCGGCCGAGATCGAGAACGCGCTCGGCCGGCATCCGGCCGTCCGTGAGGTCGCCGTGGTCGGCATCCCGCATGAGCGGTGGGGCGAGGCGGCACACGCGTACATCGTTCTGGAACCAGGCCAACAGGTCTCAACCCGTGCGCTGCTGAGCAGCGCACGGGAGCACCTGGCGGACTTCAAGATTCCCACCAGCGTCGATTACATCGACCGGCTTCCGCGCAACCCCAGCGGAAAGGTCCTGCGCCGGACGCTGCGGGACCAGTTCTGGCAGGAAATGGCGCGGCAGGTCAACTGACCGGCGTGGTGAGCAATTCGAAACGGAGAGCCAGGAAATGCTGGTCGAGCCATGGCGCGAAGAGGCCGATGGCGTGGCAATGACGCGCGTCGAGGCAGCGGTAGACGGCCCCGCGGCGGCGGCCGCGCAGGCGCCGGAGGCACCCATCGCCATCATCGGCATGGCCTGCCGCTTCCCCGGATCACCCGACCTCGAGGCGTTCTGGCGGTTGCTCCTCGAGGGTCGGCACGCCATCGCGCAGGCACCGGAGGATCGCGGCATCCGTGGCGCCGGGCATGACGCCGACGGCCGCCAATTCGGCGGATTCCTCCCGGACGTCGCTGACTTCGACGCAGCCTATTTCGGCATCACCGCCAGTGAAGCGGCATCGATGGACCCGCATCAGCGGCTGATGCTCGAAATGGGCGTGCATGCGGCCGAGGACGCCGGGATCAACCTCGACCGGCTCCGCGGACGGGACGCGGGCGTGTTCATCGGTGCGATCTCCCAGGACTGGGTCAGCGTGCTGCAGGCATCTGCCGGTGAGGTCGACGACCCGTTCGCCTTCACCGGCGTGCAGCGCGGTCTCATCGCCAATCGGATTTCCTACGCGCTCGGCGTTCAGGGACCGAGCCTGACGCTGGACACCGGGCAGTCATCGTCCCTGGTGGCCGTTCACCTGGCGTGCGAGAGCCTCCGCCGCGGTGAGACCACGCTGGCCTTCGCAGGTGGGATCCACCTCAATCTGTCGCCCGAGAGCGCCGCCCGGGCGGCGGATCTCGGGGTGCTGTCGCCGGATGGCCGGTGCTACACCTTCGACTCGCGCGCCAACGGCTTCGTTCGCGGCGAGGGCGGCGCGGTCATCCTGCTCAAGCCGCTCGATGCGGCGCTGCGCGACCACGACAACGTCTACGGAGTTGTTCGCGGTAGCGCGGTCAACAACGACGGCCCGTCGACGTCGCTCGTCACACCCAGCGCGGACGCCCAGCGGATCGCGATCGACACCGCTCACCGGCGCGCAGGAATCGCCGCCGCGGACGTCGACTACGTCGAGCTGCACGGCACCGGGACCGCCCTCGGCGACCAGATCGAGGCCACGGCGCTGGGCGCGGTGTTCGCTGCCGGCCGGCCGGCCGGGCGGCCGCTGGCGGTGGGGTCGGTGAAGACCAACATCGGTCACCTGGAGGGTGCCGCCGGCATCGCCGGATTGATCAAGGCGGTGCTGATCGTCAGCCGCGGTCAGCTGGTGCCAAGCCTGAACTACCAGTCGCACGACGGGCGGGTGCCGGTCGGTGAACTCGGCTTACACGTGCAGACCGAGAGCGCCCCCTGGCCGGCCACCGGCCGCCAACGCCTCGCCGGCGTCAGCTCCTTCGGCATCGGCGGCACCAACTGCCATGTCGTGGTCGGCGAGGCCGAGCCGGGGGCTCATGGCATCGAACAGGGCCGGTCCGCGGAGAGCGACAACTCCCCGAGGGTGCAGGTGTGGCCCTTGTCGGGCGTCACCTCCGCCGCGCTGCGGGATGTGGCCCGGCGATTGCACTCTCATCTCGACGCAGATCCCCGGCCATCGGCGGCTGACGTCGGGATCACCCTGGCCACCCGGAAACCGTTGGCGCATCGTGCCGTCGTGGTCGGCGCCGATGACGACCAGCTCATGGCCGGGTTGCGGGGGGTGTTCGAGCCGCAGGATGACGTCGAGATCGCTTCGGGGGTAACGCGTCCCGGGCGCCGGGTTGCGTTCGTGTTCCCGGGTCAGGGCGCGCAGTGGCACGGCATGGGAGCCCAGCTGATGGCCGAATGCCCGGCCTTCGCCGCCGAGATCGACAACTGCGACCGGGCGCTGGCGCCGTTCACCGGCTGGTCGGTGCGTGACCTGCTGGCGGACCCCAGAACTGCGGTCTCCGAGCGACCGGAATTCGTTCAACCCCTGCTGTTCGCCGTGATGTCGTCGCTCGCCGCGGCGTGGCGCTCGTTCGGTGTCGAACCCGTTGCTGTGGTCGGACACTCGCAGGGCGAAATCGCCGCCGCCTACGTGGCCGGCGCGCTCACCCTCCAGCAGGCGGCCGCTGTGGTCGCCAGGCGCAGCGCGCTCGTCGACCGAATGTCGGGGACCCACGGGATGGCGTCGATGGCGCTGGGCTCCGATGAGGCCGCCGCCTACCTCGCCCGGTGGGAGGGGCGGCTGACGGTGGCCGTGTGCAACGGACCGCGCTCGACCGTCGTCGCGGGCGACACCGAAGCGCTCGAGGAGATGCTCGCCGCGTGCGACGTCGACCAGCTACGGGCCCGTCGATTGGCGGTGGACTATGCCTCGCACTCCAGCCAGGTCGATCAGATCGGTCCGGATGTCCACCGAGCGCTGGCAGGCCTGACCCCACAGGCGAGCCGGATCCCCCTGGTCTCCACGGTGACCGGTGACGTCATCGACACCCGCGCGCTGACCGCCGGGTACTGGGTGCGAAATCTCCGGCAGCCCGTCCAGTTCGAGACCGCGGTGCGCACCATGCTGGCCTCGGGCATCGACGCGTTCGTCGAGATGAGCCCGCATCCGGTGCTCACTGGTCCGGTCGAGGACATCGTCGAAAGCATCAGCAGCACCGATGATGTCGTCATCGGCGGGTCGATCCGGCGAGATGACGGAGGGGTGGCCCGGCTGCTGCTGTCGATCGGCCAGACGTTCGCAGCAGGAGTGGATGTCGACTGGAGCGCTGTCTACTCGGGCACGGATGCGACGCCACTACGTCTTCCCGGGTATGCCTTTCAACGACGGCGTTACTGGCCCGGCGACGGTGACCCCAGCGGTCAGGATCCCGTGGAGCCGGCCTCGATCCGCTTCGGCCACGAGGGCGAGGCCATCACCCTGGTCCGATCCGTGGCAGCATCGATCCTGGGACACCACGATCCCGCCGCGGTCGACGTCGAGACGCCCTTCCGTGACTTGGGTTTCACCTCGGTGTTGGTTCTCGACCTGCGGAGCCGGCTGCAAACACGGACCGGCCTCAAATTGCCGGCAGGGGTTGCCTATTCGTATCCCACCCCCGCCGCACTTGGCCGCCATCTGCTCGCCCGCGCCGGCCAGGTCGCCGGAGAAATGCCAGTGGGGTCGACGACCGGAACGGCAACCCGCCGGGTCGATGCAACGGCGACCGAAGGGTCCGAGCCGATCGCCATCGTCGGCATGGCCTGCCGCTATCCAGGTGGCGTTGCGTCACCAGAAGATCTCTGGGACCTGGTGGACCACCGGCGGGACGTGATCGGCGAATTCCCGAGCGACCGCGGATGGCCCGTTGACATCTTCGATCCCGAACCCGGAACCCCCGGCCGCAGCTACGTGCGGGCAGGTGGGTTCATCGATGGTGCCGGTGATTTCGATCCTCGCTTCTTCGGGATCAGCCCCCGCGAGGCACTGGCGATGGATCCCCAGCAGCGCATGCTGCTGGACATCACCTGGGACGCCTTCGAGCGATCCGGACTGCCCCTTCAGGCGCTGAAGGGTACCGGCACGGGCGTGTTCATCGGTGCCATGCCGTCGGGATATGGGCCGTCGATGGGCGAAGCCGCCGGTGCGGCCGAGGGGTACGTGCTGACCGGTAACGCACCGAGCGTGCTGTCCGGGCGGCTGTCGTACACCTTCGGTTTCGAAGGGCCCGCGGTCACCGTCGACACCGCCTGCTCGTCATCCCTGGTGGCGCTGCATCTTGCCGTTCAATCACTGCGCTCCGGCGAGAGCTCGATGGCGCTCGCCGGCGGCGTCACGGTCATCGCCGATCCAGGAATCTTCGTCGAGTTCAGCCAACAACGCGGGCTTGCCCCGGACGGTCGCTGCAAGGCATTCTCCGCCGACGCCGATGGGACATCCTGGAGCGAGGGCGCCGGTGTGGTGATCCTCGAGCGGCTGTCCGACGCCGAGCGGCGCAACCACCGGGTGCTGGCGGTCATCCGCGGTACGGCGATCAATCAGGACGGCTCCAGCAACGGTTTGACGGCGCCGAACGGCGCGGCCCAGGAACGGGTGATCCGGCAGGCTCTCGAGGCGTCGGGTCTCGCGGCGGCCGATATCGATGTGGTCGAGGCACACGGCACCGGTACCCGACTCGGCGACCCCATCGAGGTCGCAGCCCTGCTTGCCGCTTACGGCCAGGACCGCCCGGCCGATCGGCCGCTCCGACTCGGATCGCTGAAGTCCAACATCGGGCACTCTCAGGCGGCGGCCGGCGTCGGAGGCATCATCAAGATGGTCATGGCCCTGCGGCACGAAGTGCTGCCGGCCACCTTGCATGCCGACACGCCCACCCCGCATGTCGACTGGACGACGGGCCGGGTCTCGTTGCTGACCGAAGCCTGCCGGTGGCCGGCCACGGCGGGCACGCGGCGGGCAGGGGTGTCGTCGTTCGGCATCAGCGGCACCAATGCGCACGTCATCATCGAAACGGCCCCGCCGGCAGCGGTGATCGCGGGCGACCGGCCTGACGCCGCCGCGGGGCCGGCCGATCCGGTCGCCGAAGCCGATCTCCCCGTTGATCCCGACGCGTGCCTCCCCGTCCGACTCGCCGTGCCGGTCTCGGCGCCCTCCGACATCGCACTCGCCTCCTACGCGTCTCGCCTGGCGAGCGCTGTCCGTGTCCGGCCGGACGTCGATGTCTCGGTCATCGCCGGCACCCTGGCTCGCAGATCCTCGCTCGGCCGCCGCGCCGTCGCCCTGGCCAGCGGCAGGGGCGAGTTGCTCGCGGGGCTGGACGCGTTGGCAGCAGGGCACTCACACCAATCCATTCGGACCGCACGGCACAAGGGTCAACTCGCATTCCTCTTCGCGGGACAGGGCAGCCAACGGGTGGGGATGGGCCGCGAGCTCTACGCCGAGGTGCCAGGGTTCGCGGCGGTACTGGACGAGACCTGCTCCTACTTCGACCCGCACCTGAGCCACTCGCTTCGGGACGTCATGTTCCACGGAGTCGACGCCGCCGACGGAGCACCGCTACTTGATCGAACGGACTTCGCGCAGGCGGCCCTGTTTGCGTTCGAAACAGCAGTGTTTGCCGTGCTGACCGATTGGGGCCTTCGTCCCGACGTGGTGATGGGGCACTCGGTGGGTGAGTTCGCCGCCGCTGCCGCCGCCGGCGTGCTCACGATCGCCGATGCCGCCGCACTGGTCGCCGCGCGCGGCTCGCTCATGCAGGAGTTGCCCCTGGGCGGCGCGATGAGCAGCATTCAGGCGACCGAAGCGGAGGTGCTCTCCCACCTCGACGGAGCCGCCGACGGGGTGTCCATTGCCGCCGTCAACGGAAGCAATTCGGTGGTGCTCTCGGGCGACGCGGGTGTCGTCACCCGGCTCACCGCGCACTGGGCGGCCCTGGGTCGGCGTACCGCACCGCTGCGGGTCAGT
>Ga0208588_1000245_pt1 | contig 17916 bp, 18 predicted proteins | sample NGESurshal092012_8_FD_184483 | JGI IMG/M metagenome (GOLD analysis project Ga0208588, IMG submission 184483) | Arctic peat soil microbial communities from Barrow, Alaska - NGEE Surface sample 415-3 shallow-092012 (SPAdes) | ecosystem: Environmental > Terrestrial > Soil > Wetlands > Peat ...
CGCGGTTGATCATTTGATGCGGCGAGTCACGAGGATTCAGAAGGAATCTCGGTCAGGCCAGGGCTACCTCAGCCACGAAAACTGCGAAAGTCCACTTACGCATCAGCGTAAGAAGAAACAGATGGACGTGGGATAATTTTCGGATCACGCTGTAGTCATGACAGTCCTCGTAGTCCTCGCGTTCCTGCTCCTGCTCGCCGTCGCCGGCCCCGTGTTCGGTGCCGACACCCGCTCGTCCCGGGGATGGGCCTCGTCCGATCCGGACGGCCCTCTCTGGTCGGACGCCGGGTTCACCCGCTCCCGTTGAGCCGCGCCCGCGCGCCGGGCCCACGCGCCCGGCCCGGCGCCTGGTCCGCCGCCTGGTCCGCCGCCTGGTCCGCGCCGACACGACCGTTCGAATCTGTCCTTTCCGGCGGTCAGTCGGCTCCGATTGTGGTAGACGCTGGCTTTAGCCTGTCCCACAGTGCACAATGGCCCCAGTAGTTCGCACCGCTGTTGTCGCGTGCCGTCACCGGGTCGCATCCACGTTGGGGAAGAACGTTGGAGCGCGAGCGGAGGTGGATGGATATGACATGTGGTGTGGTCTTTGTGCACTCGGCACCCGCGGCGATCTGCCCGCATGTCGAATGGGCGATCTCTTCGGTCACCGGGGGTCGGGTGACGCTGTCCTGGACGGCGCAGCCCGCCGCTCCCGGCTCGCTGCGTGCCGACGCCAGTTGGTCGGGAAAGCCGGGCGCGGGATCTCGACTGGCCGGCGCCTTGAAGGCGTGGCCGATGCTCCGTTTCGAGGTGACCGAGGAAGCGAGCCCAGGCGTCGACGGCGAGCGAATCTGTCATGTCCCCGGTCGCGGCATCTGGCGCTCGGCGATCTCGGCCAACGGCGATCTGATGCTGGGCGAGGACCAGTTGCGCTCCCTGCTGTCCTCGGACGGCAACCTGGAGGCCGTCCGGCACCGGCTCGGCGACCTGTTGGGTGAGCACATCGACGCCGAACTCGAGCCGTACCGACGCGCGGGGGAGGGCACTGCGGTCACCTGGTTGCACCAGGTCGGCTGAGCCGACGCCCCCGCTGCCTCCCGATTTCTCCCGACCCGGCGCACCCGCCGGGGCGTCGCCGGCGGTGCTCTGCGCCACGCTGAATCGTTCAAGGCAACCTGACCACTCCGGATACGTCGACCCTGTGGGTAACCAACGACGACGGAAGGCTCTTCTGCGATGCGGCTCAGTGGCCGACGACTGACGCTGGTGCTGGCGGCCCTGCTCGTCGTCGTGCTGGCCGCCGGCGCCGTCGCAGCCTGGTCCTTCGGCCGGAACCGGCCGGCCCCGCTCGCCGCACTTGCCGACTACCACGCCGGCCCGTCGACGGACCGGTCCGTGCGGCTCGGCGGGGACGCGCCGGCCCATCCCCAGGCTCCCGCCGTGCGGTCGCTGTTGCAGAACTACTTCGACGCCATCAACAATCGGGACTATGACGGTTGGCTGGGTGCGGTGGCCACGATGCAATCAGCTCCGCAGTCCCGGGCCCGCTGGACGCACGACTACGCCACCACCGTCGATTCGAACGTCCGGGTCATGCTGATCACCGACGGACCGCTGCGCGCCAGGACCGTCTTCACCTCCGAGCAATCCGTCGAACTGGCGCCACCCGCTCTTCGAGTCGGCTGCATCAACTGGGACGTCACCTACCTGCTCGGCGAGCAGGACGGGCACCTGGTGCTGACCGGCATCGACCCCTCCGCGCAATCGATGACGGCGTGCGGGTGAGCCGGGCCCGTCCGGTGATCGGCCCGCGGTTGATGGTCGCGGGCGTGCTGGTGGTGGGTCTACTGACCGCCTGCGGCGCCGGTCAGCAGGCCGCGCCGCCGGGTACCCCCGGGTCGGGCAGCACGGTTTCGGGATCGTCGGCCCTGTCGTCGGTGGTGAGTCCGTCGAGTTCGGTGGCCACGGCTGTTCCCTCGCCGCTGCCCGCCTCGTCGACGACTCCGCCCCCGCCGCCGGTCAGCACCGTCCCGCCCGCACCCGAGCCCCCCGCGCCCGTTCCGCCCGCCTCCGTTCCCCCCGGCGGCCTGGTCACCCCGGCCGACATGGCCCAGGCGGCGGCAACCGTCGCCACGATGAGCCTGCCGGATCAGGCCGGTGCGGTGATCATGGCCAGCTCCGCCGACGCCGTCGGCACCGACCTGGTCGCCCGGCTGCACCTCGGCGGGGTCATCATGATGGGCTCGAGGGGTTCGATCGACGGAACGGCGAGCGGCACCCCCGACCAGGTGGCCACGGTGACGGCCGGATTGCAGGCGCAGCTGCCCGTCGGTCAGCAGGGCGCGCCGCTGCTGATCGGTACCGACCAGGAGTACGGCCTGGTGACCAGGCTCGTCAACGGGTTCACCGACTTCCCCGGCAACGCCGAGCTGTCCGGCATTCCGGACGACGCCGTCGCGGCGGCGTCCACCGAGGCGGTGACCGCGGCGGCCGGGGCGGAGCTGCTCGCCGTCGGCATCAATGTCGACTTCGCGCCGGACGCGGATGTGCTGCCAGCAGCCGGCCCGTCAGGGGTCGACGAACGGTCGTTCGGGTCCGATCCGGAGCGCGCGGGCAGCCTGGTCGCCGCCGCGGTGCGCGGCTATCAACGGGCCGGGGTGGCCGCGACCGTCAAGCATTTTCCTGGGATCGGCCGGCTGGCCACCGACACGCACAAGGCCCTCCCGTCGTTGGACGTCAGCTGCGCCGACTGGAACGCCGTCGAAGCCGTCCCGATGCGTGCCGGGGTGGACGCCGGTGCCGCGCTGGTGATGACCGGCCACGTGCTGTTGCCCGCCGTCGGCGCCACCGATCTGTCCTCCGCGCTGAGTAGCTCGGTGGTGACCGACCTGCTGCGCGGCGCCGGCCGGGACGGCTGCACCGGGCTGAACTTCCACGGCGTCACGGTGTCCGACTCGTTCCAGATGGCGCCGGTGGTCGACAATTTCTCGCTCACCGAGGCCGCCTGGCGCGGGGTGGCCGCGGGGCAGGATCTGGTGCTGATGCCGGCCGACCCGGCCACCGCCGTCAGCGGCATCGTCGACGCCGTGACCGCCGGCTCGCTGCCGGCGCCCCGGCTGCAGGAGGCGGCGACCACGGTGTATGCCCTGCGGCTCGCGCTGGCTCGGGTGCCCCGACCGGGCATGGACGTGGTCGGCTCGGACGCGCATGCGGCGGTTGCCGCGCAGGCTCGCGCGCAGGGCTGACGGTCCCGGCAGTCGGCCCAGCCGGGTCAGTCCCTGCGCGCCGGGAACGGCACCGACTCGCCGTCGCGGTAGCCGCCAATGGTGACGTCATGACCGTCGTTGCGCACGAGCCAGACCTGGCCGCGGCCGCGCACCACGGCACCCGCCGGCCCAACGGTCAGCACCGTGTTCTCGTCGATCCCGACCCCGACGGCGCGGGGGTGGTCACGGACGGCCGTGATGAGGCGGGGGAGGGTGCCCCACTGGGTGCAGTGCACGTCCACGAAGAACGGAACCACGCCGAGCCCCGGCCGAAGGGTCAGCTCGTCCAGGTCTTCGGCCGCGTCGTCGGGGCAGATCGGGACGCCGCCGGAGAGCCAGCCGCCGACCAGGGCGGTCGACGGCGCGATCGCTGATCCGGCGGAGAACCCCGCGTACGGCCGGTCGCCGAGCAGCAGCCAGTCCAGGACGCCGATCGCGGCCGACGCGAGCATCGCCGCGTATCCGGGCGTCAGGCCACCGCACACCAGCAGCGCGTCGGCGTTACCCAGTGCGCTGACGTCCAACGGCGTCTCGGCGTCGACCAGCACCGGGACCGGCTCGCAGAAGGCCAGGGAGGTCAGCACCTGTTCCCAGCGGCCGAACTGCGCCCGGCCGTCACCTTCGTCATAGACCACGCACGCGATGACCGGCTTGCCCGGGCGACCCGCCCGGCCCGCGACCGCGGCGGCTTCCTGCAGGAAAGCTCCGTACAGGGCGCCGGCGTACGCCGGGTCCCAACCTCCCCCGATCAGGTGGATCACAGCGGGATGTTGCCGTGGCTGCCCCGGCCGGCCGGCGCGGAGGCCAACGCCTCGGCGACCCGGCGACGCGTCTGCGCCGGGGTGATGACCTCGTCGACCACACCGAGCTCGATGGCCCTGGCGACCCCGCCCGCCACCCGCTCGTGCTCCTGGGCGAGCGCCGCGTGCAGCGCCTCGCGCTCGTCGTCCGGGGCGGCGGCCAGCTTGCGCCGGTGCAGGATCCCGACGGCCGCCTTTGCGCCCATCACGGCGATCTCGGCGCCCGGCCAGGCGAAGACCGCGGTGGCGCCGAGGGACTTGGAGTTCATCGCGACATACGCGCCGCCGTAAGCCTTCCGGGTCACCACGGTGACCCGGGGGACCATCGCCTCGGCGAACGCGTGGAGCAGTTTGGCGCCGCGCCGGACCACGCCGTCCCATTCCTGCCCGACGCCCGGCAGATACCCGGGGACGTCGACAATCACCAGCAGCGGGATGCCGAAGGCGTCACACATCCGGACGAACCGGGATGCCTTCTCCGCCGACGTCGAGTCCAGGCAACCACCGAGCCGCAGCGGGTTGTTCGCGACCACGCCGACCGAACGGCCGCCCAGCCGGCCGAGCCCCACGACGATGTTCGGCGCCCACTTGGCCTGCAGTTCCTCCATCGGCTCGTCCAGGATGCCGTCGATCAACGGCCGGACGTTGTAGGCACGGTTGCGCCGCTCCGGCAGCTTGCCCTCCAGTTCGGGGTCGTCGGCCATGTCGGCGAAGCCGGCGATCCCGGGTCGGGAGAACAGCGAGGCGACCTTACGGGCGCGGCGCAGGGCGTCGGCCTCGGAGTCGGCGACGATGTGCACGACGCCGGACTTGCGGCCGTGGGCGGACGGGCCGCCCAGGGCCTCCATGTCCACCAGTTCGCCGGTCACCGACTTGACCACGTCCGGCCCGGTGACGAACACCCGGCCGTCCGGCGCCATGATCACGATGTCGGTCAGCGCGGGCCCGTAGGCGGCGCCGCCCGCCGCTGCGCCGAGCACCACGGAGATCTGCGGGACGCGGCCGGAGGCGCGGACCATCGCGGCGAACACCTGACCGACGCCGTCCAGGGCCTCGACGCCTTCGGCCAGCCGGGCGCCGCCGGAGTGCCAGAGCCCGACGACGGGGATGCGTTCGCGGACCGCCATGTCGATGGCGTCGACGATGTGTCGGCAGCCCTCGTGACCCAACGCGCCGCCCATCCGGGTGCCGTCGGTGCAGTAGGCGATGACCTTGGAGCCGTCGATCCGGCCGCGGACCGCCCACACCCCGGAGGTGTCGGTCGCGTGCAGGCCGGCCAGCGTGCCTTCGTCGAGGAGCGCCGCCAACCTGACCTCGGGCTCACGGGGGTCGATCGCGCGCGGACCGGAGGGGCTCCGACCGGCCGCGGGGCGCGAGCGAGCGGCTCCGGGGGCGGGGTCCTGCTGGCCGTGCGCACCGGTGGTCTCGCTCGGGTGATGGACGACGGCTGTCACGGTCGTACTCCTGACGCGCCGCGGCGGCGCTGCTGACGAGTGTCCTCCCGGGTGCGGGAGCACGGAAACGCGGGGAATGGGTAGGCCGAAGACAGCGGCTCTCGGCCGAACCGGTGCGGAAGTGCTGCCGATCCTGGGCGATCGACGCGGCCGCCGGCCCGTTCGGCGAGTCACCGGGCCCGAGTGGTGCCGAGCCCGATGACACCTGTCAGGCGCTGGCGAACACCAACGCGACGTTGTGACCGCCGAATCCGAAGGAGTCGTTCAGCGCTGCGGTGAGGGTGACCTGCCGGTTCTCGGCGACGACGTCGATCTTGATCTCGGGATCGAGCTTGTTGAGGTTGCGGGTGCCGGGAACGACACCGAACTTGATGGCCAGCACCGTCGCGATGCTCTCGACGGCCCCGGCCGCGCCGAGCATGTGCCCGGTCATCGACTTGGTGCCGGTCACGACGGGGTGATCGCCGATGGCCCGCAGAATCGTGTTCGATTCCGCGAGGTCACCGACCGGTGTCGAGGTGGCGTGCGCGTTGACGTGCCCGATGTCTGCGGCCGACAGGTCGGCCGACTTCAGAGCCTTGGCGATCGCCCGCGCCGATCCTTCGCCGTCCGGTTCGGGAGCGGTGATGTGGTAGGCGTCGTTCGACATGCCGATGCCGGCCAGCCGGCCGTAGATCTTTGCGCCACGGGCCTTGGCGTGATCGGCCCGCTCGAGCACCATGATGCCCGCGCCCTCGCCGAGCACGAATCCGTCCCGTTCGACATCGAACGGCCGGGAGGCGCCCAGCGGGTCGTGGTTGCGGGTGCTCATGGCCCGCATCTGGGCGAACCCGGCCATCGGCAAGGGGTGCACGCAGGCCTCCGCGCCACCGGCGATGGCGACGTCCAGCTCACCGGACTTGATCATCCGGAACGCCCAGGCGATGGCCTCCGCGCCGGACGCGCAGGCCGAGACCGGAGCGTGCACGCCGCCCCTCGCCTTGGCCCACAGGCCGACGGCGGCGGCCGGCCCGTTGGGCATCAGCATCGGCACGGTGAGCACCGCAACCTTGCGCACCCCCTCCTGTTCCAGGATGTCGTCCTGGCCCAGGAGGGTGAGGGCGCCGCCGATGCCGGTGCCGACAACGACGCCGAGCCGCTCCGGGTCCAGCTCCGGTGCGCCGGCGTCCGCCCATGCCTCACGGGCGGCCACCAGCGCGACCTGCTGGCACCGGTCCAGGCGTCGGGCCTCCACGCGGGAGAGCACCGCGCTCGGCTCGACAGCCAGTGGCGCGTAGATCCGGACCGGCAACTCGTACTTCTCGGCCCACGGCTCGGTCAGCGGCTTGACGCCGATCGTCCCGGCCAGCATGGCCTGCCAGGTCTCCGGCGCGGTGCCGCCGATAGGCGTGGTCGCGCCGATGCCGGTGATGACGACGTCGTGGTCGGAGCTCATGTGATCGACTTAGCCCTTCGGGTGTGCATGCCCGGGATGACGCTCACGCGCCGGGTGCCCGGGTGGGGAACCGCTACGCCTTGTTGGCGGCGATGTAGTCGACGGCGTCGCCGACGGTCTTGAGATTGGCCAGCTCGTCGTCGGGGATCTTGACGCCGAACTTGTCCTCGGCCTGCACTGCGATCTCGACCATCGAGAGCGAGTCGATGTCCAGGTCGTCGGTGAAGGACTTGTCGACAGTGACGTCGGCGGCGGCGACGCCGGCGACCTCTTCGACAATTTCGCCCAGCCCGGCGATGATGTCCTCGTTGCTCACGGTGGTTCCTTTCGGGGGTGACTGGCCGTTCTCCGGATCGGAGGCGGCTCGGGTATCCGCGCGAATTCTGCCGTATCAGCCCGCCGGTGGCGGACGGCACGACGGTTCACCGGCCGATCGTGCGCCCGACGCGGGAGATGCCCGGATCGCTGGTTGCGCTAGGGACATATGAAGACCTGGCTGGCGTAGGTCAGGCCTGCGCCGAACGCCACCGACAGCACCACATCGCCGGACCGCGCCTCACCTGCAGCCCGCATCCGGTCCAGCGCGATCGGAATCGACGCGGAGGAGGTGTTGCCCGAGGTGACGATGTCCCGGCCCACCCGCAGCTCCGGGCGGGCGCCGGCCGCGATGACCTTCTTGGCGATGGCGTCGATGATCCGCAGGTTGGCCTGATGGGTGACCAGCACGTCGATGTCGGCGAGCGCGATACCGGCCGCTGCTGCGGCCCGGATCGCAACAGGGGCAATGGTTCCCGTGGCCCAACGGAACACCGTCTGGCCCTCCTGGATGAAGTGACCGTTGCGGCCCTGGACGCGGATGGCGTCGATGTTGTGCTCGTCGCTGCCCCAGATCACCGGGCCGATCCCGGGCTCGTCCGCGGCGCTGACCACGGCAGCACCCGCGCCGTCGGCGAAAATGATCGCGGTGGCCCGGTCGGTCGGGTCGGTCCAGTCCGTCAGCCGCTCGGAACCGACGACAAGGACGTTCTTCGAGGCGCCGACCCGGACCGCTTGGTCGGCAACGGCGAGGCCGTAGCAGAAGCCCGCGCAGGCCGCGTTGATGTCGAAGGTGCCGGGTGCGTGGATGCCCAGCGCGCCGGCGATCTGCGTCGCGGCATGCGGCACCGGGGAATTCATGCTGCAGGTGGCCACGATGACGGTGTCGATGTCGGTCGGCTGCAATCCGGCCTCGGCCAACGCCTTCGCGCTGGCCCGCGCTCCCATCGAGACGACGGAGTCGTCCTCCCCGGCGAACCGGCGTTCGGCGATTCCGACCCGGCTGCGGATCCACTCGTCGTTGGTCTCCATGATCTGGGACAGCTCGTCGTTGTCCACCACCCGGTCCGGCCGGAAGTGCCCGAGGCCGGTGATTCGGGAACCGGCGGCGCCGGCCCTCGGGGTGATCCGCACTCTGGGCGCGGTCACAGCCGCACCCCCGCGTGTTCGGCCGCGAATGCGTTGGCGTGGTTCAGGTCCGCGGGAGACTTGAGTGCCATGGTGGCCACTCCTTTCAGGTCGCGTTTGACGAGTCCGACCAGCGTCCCAGCAGGAGGTAGTTCCAGTACACCGGTGATGCCCAGACCGCTCAGCGTCCGCATGCACAGATCCCAGCGAACGGGCCGGACGATCTGCGCGGCGAGCAGGTGTAGGTAGCTGGTGCCCGAGGCGATGACGGAGCCGTCGGAGTTGGTCAGCAGCGGATGCACCGGGTCGGCGGGGGTGATTCCGGCCAGATGCGCCTGCACCGCTGACTCGGCGGTGCCCATGAAGGACGTATGAAAGGCCCCGGCCACCCCCAACGGGATGACCCGGACCCCCGGGGGCGGGTTGGCCGCCAACTGGGCCAGCGCATCGACGGCACCGGCGGCGACGATCTGCCCGCCACCGTTGACGTTGGCGCCCACCAGGTCCAGCTCCTCGAGTGCGGCCAGCACGGCCTCGGTGTCCCCGCCCATCAAGGCGGACATGCCGGTCGGGGTCAGTGCGCAGGCCGCGCTCATCGCGGTGCCGCGGACAGCGGCCAGGTCGACGGCGTCCAGATCGGGCAGCACGCCCGCGAGCGCGGCCGCCGCCAGTTCGCCGACGGAGTGCCCGGCGATGACGGCGCCGGCCGGGATCGCGAAGGTGCGGGCGGCCAGCAGCGCGGCGGCGACGACCAGCGGTTGGGTGACGGCGGTGTCCTTGATCTCGTCGGCGCCGGCGGTGGTGCCGAGCCGGATCAGGTCGAGGTGGGCGCGGTCGGACATCGCCGCAGCCGCCTCGGTGACACCGTCGAGTTCGAGCCAGCTCGACAGCATTCCGGGCTTCTGGGATCCCTGTCCGGGAGCGACGATGGCCAGCACCCGTCTAGCCAAACACGATCGAGGCCGAATCGCGCGTGTTGGTCACTACCAAGTCCTGCGGACAGTTTTGTAGGAAGGCTCTAATCAGTAGCGGTAGTTTCACCAAAGAATCCCGGTCGCGCTGTGCTTCTGGGCCATCGGGCCGGTCAAGAGCACCGGGGGATCCATCGAATGGCACGGATTCGGGCGAGGAGCCCGCGGCGGCTGCGGCGACCGCGGCGGGTCCGGCTCTGGAGGGTTCGGGACGCAGATTCGGACCGCGTGGGGTCATCCACAGTTGGGCGGACGGCACGATCGAGGACACGACACGATCGTCGTCTACAGCACCGATAACGGGCCGCACATGAACACCTATGCGGTGGGACAACTGGAAATTCGTCTTCCTCGAGCAGCGCGCCCGCGGGACCATCCAGATCTGGATGGAGCCCTACACCGAACTGCGGGTGCCGAAGATCTTCAACCTGCGGACCGACCCCTTCGAACGAGCCGACGTCACGTCGAATACCTACTTCGACTGGATGCTTGAGCGGGCATGGACACTGATCCCCGCCCAGACCTATGTCGCTCAAATGGCCCAATCGTTGGTGGAATTCCCGCCCTCGCAGCGCCCGGCCAGCGTCACGATCAACCAGGTCATGGAAAAGCTCAAAGCCGGAATGACGAGCGCGTAACGCTCCGTCGGGAGGGTGCACAGGATTGGTGACCGCGCCCCGAGCGGGATCGGGTCGGAAGCGTTGAGCGCGCCTGAAGACCCGGGTCCCGGGTCACGGCGCCCCGGCCAGCCGGCCGAGAATCACCGCCGTCTGCAGCACCAGCAGATCCCGCGGATCCCAGGGGTCCCGACCGGTGAGGTCGGCAATGCGGTGCAACCGGTATCGCACGGTGTTGGGGTGCACGAACAGGCTCCTGGCGGTCGGTTCGAGCGCCCCGCCGGCGGCGAGGTAGGCCTCGATGGTGGTCAGCAGCGGCGCCGGCGAGGCGGCGATCGGGCCGTACACGGCCGACCGCAGCCGGGCCGCGGCCCGCTGGTCGCCGCCCAGCACCCGTTCGGTGAGCAGGTCGTCAGCGTCGACGGTCCGCGGCGCCCCCGGCCAGGCGGCCGCGACGTCCAGACCGGCCAGTGCGTCGGCGGCCGAGGTTGCCGCCTCCCGGAGGCCCGCGCCCGGCCGGCCGCGGACCACCGGTCCGTCACCGAACAGCGCCTCGATCTCCGGACCGGGCGGTTCGCTGCCGCCCAGCACGAGGACCAGTCGGTCGCCGTGCACGCCGGCCATGGCGGCCCGGCTCACCGATGCCGCCCATTCCGCGACCGCGGCGACGGCCTCTGCCCGATCCCCGGCGGGCGCAGCGCCGGCCACCACCAGGGTGTCCGCGGTCGGATCCCAGTCCAGCGCGGCCGCCCTCGAGGACAACGACCCGAAATCCTCGTCGCGCACCACGCCGTCCACGACGGCCGCTTCCACCCGCGCATCCCAGGCGCCGCGGGTCTCGGCGGCCGCGGCGTAGACCGAGGCGGCGGCGAAGGCGACCTCCCGGCTGTAGCGGAGCAGCGAATCGCGCAGCGCAATGGATTCCGCTGCGCCGGAGGCCAGCGCCGGCAGGTCCTCCTCGGCGACCATGATGGCGATGCGGAGCAGTTCGACGGTCCGCCGCAATGAGACCGCGCGGACCAGGTCACGGGGAGCGGTGCCGAAAACCTCGCCGGTGATCCGGTATTCGAGGCCGGGGGAGCGGGCCCAGACGACGTATCCGGAGATACCGGCCTGCACAACCAGGGTGACCCAGGACCGTTGCTCGGCCGGCAATGAGCGGAACCACGGCAGTCGCTCGTCCATCAGCGCGACCGACCGGTTGGCAAGGCTGCCGCCTGCCCGTTCCACCCGGTGCAGGGTTTCCGGGCTCACCCCGGGAGCCGCCGTGGCGGCAGCTCCCAGCGATGACGTTGCGGCCCGCAGCATCGACGCCGGTGACGGCCCGGCGAAGCGGGCTGGGTCGCGCACCGGAGGGTTGATGCTGTCGGCGTCAGAACCGGCCGCGGTGAGGCTGTCGGGGTCGGCAACGGCGGCGTCGGCGTCAGGGTCGGCGGCAGGGTCGGCGGCAGGGTCGGCGCCGGCGCCGGCCACGGGGACAGCCGCGGGGGGTTCGTCGAGGGTGACCCTGCTGTCGGCGAGTTGGTCGGCGTCGCGCCGCTGACCTGGGTCACCGCCGATCGCCGCCATGCAGGACAGCGTGCCACGGCGGCGGCGCCGTCGTTGGGGATCGCGGGCGCGGCGCGGGCCTGGCCCAGGCCGTCACCTGCCCGGTGCCGGTGCCGGGCAGGATGGTCGATCACTACCCAGAAATCACGTCGGGGCCGGCACCATTTGCTGGTGTCGGCCCCGACTGTGTGCTGCTCCGCTGCTCGGTTGCCACCGGGTGGCTCGCGCCGCCCGGTGGCTACCGTTGGTTGCCGCGGTCAGGCTGCGCTGACCCCGGTGGCCTGCGGACCCTTGGGGGACTGCTCCACCTCGAAGTTGACCCGCTGGCCCTCCTCGAGCGACTTGTAGCCCGTTCCGCTGATCGCGGAATAGTGCACGAAGACGTCGCCAGAGCCGTCATCCGGGGAGATGAAGCCGTAGCCCTTCTCCGCGTTGAACCACTTCACAGTTCCCTGCGCCATGCTTGCTCTCCTCGAGCGTTGTCCACGGACGAACCCGCGGGGTGGAACACCCCGGCCGATTGTCTGACCGGGGGGATGCGCTTTACCCCGTGAGATGCCGCGCGGACACCGGGAGAAGAGCAACAACGAGCGAACCCTACCGCCTCATCGGGGGGCTTCGCCAGCAACCGCAGCGGTCCGGCGAAGGCAATTTCCGGTAACAATTTCGGGCCCGTATTTTCGCCGGGCAACAGCAACAATTCACCGATTGTCCGGCGCCGCGGCGGCCGGACCGCGGGTTTCGCGGCCCGGCCGAACGAGGCCGGAAATCAGCTCCTCAGGATTCGCCGCCGGCGTTGCCGGAGGTGCCCGACCGCACGTCGTGCAGCACGTACTTGGCCGCCGCCTCCGCGGCCGCGCCGGCCCGGTACTCCCCGCGCCGTTCCAGTGCGGACAGCGTCGCCACCACCATCGACGGCCCGTCGATCAGGAAGTGCCGCCGCGCGGCCGCCCTGGTGTCGGAGAAGCCGAAACCGTCGGCGCCGAGCGCGACGTAGTCGCCGGGGACCCACGGTGCGATCTGGTTCTGCACCGCGCGCTGCCAGTCGCTGCTGGCGATCACCGGGCCGGGTGCCCCGGTCAGCGCCTGGGTGATGTACGGCGTGCCGGCGTCCGACCCCGGGTCGAGCAACCTGGCCCGCTCGATCGTCTCGGCGTCCCGGCGCAGCTCGGTCCAGCTGGTCACCGACCAGACGTCCGCTGCGACCTCCCAGTCCGTGGCCAGCAGTTCCTGGGCCTCCAGCGCCCACCGCACGCCGACACCCGACGCGATCAGCTGGGCCCGCGACCTGCCCTCGGGTGCGGCGGCCGGCGCCAGCTTGTAGATGCCCTTGAGCAGGCCGTCGACATCCAGGCCCTCCGGCTGCTTCGGCTGCCGATAGGGCTCGTTGTACAGCGTCATGTAATAAAGAATGTTCTCGCCGTGCGGGAACTCCTGGCTGCCGCCGTACATTCGGCGCAGTCCATCCTTCACGATGTGCGCGATCTCGTAGCCATATGCAGGGTCGTAGGCGATGATGTGCGGCATCGTCGCGGCGAGCAGGTGAGAGTGCCCGTCGGCGTGCTGCAGGCCCTCGCCGGTCAGCGTGGTGCGGCCGGCGGTGGCGCCGAGCACGAAGCCACGGCCCATCTGGTCACCGATCGCCCAGAACCCGTCACCAGTGCGCTGGAAACCGAACATCGAGTAGAAGATGTACATCGGAATCATCGGCTCGCCGTGGGTGGCGTAGCTGGTCGAGACCGCGGTCAGGGTGGCCACCGAACCGGCCTCGTCGATGCCCTCGTGCAGGATCACGCCCTGCTCGGATTCCTTGTACGCCAACATCAAATTGGCGTCGACCGCGGTGTACAGCTGGCCGGACGGGTTGTAGATCTTCTGCGTCGGGAAGAACGAGTCCATGCCGAACGTGCGGGCCTCGTCCGGGATGATCGGGACCACCCGCTTGCCGATCTCCGGGTCCTTGAACAGGTCCCGGACCAGCCGGACGAACGCCATCGTGGTGGCGATCTCCTGCTTTCCCGAACCCCTGGTCAGCACGTCGTAGATCTTGTCGCCGGGCAGCACCAGCGGCTTGGCGACGACCCGACGCTCCGGGACGTACCCGCCGAGCCGGGCGCGCCGGTCCTTGAGGTACTGGATTTCCTCGGATTCCGCGCCCGGGTTGTAATACGGCGGTTGATAGGCGTCCGCGTCGAGCTGGGAATCGGGAATCGGCAGGTGCAGGCTGTCCCGGAATTCCTTCAGATTGACCAGGGTCATCTTCTTCATCTGGTGGGTCGCATTCCGGCCCTGGAAGGACGGCCCGAGGCCGAACCCCTTGATGGTCTTGACCAGCACGACGGTCGGTTGACCCTTGTGCTGGATGGCGGCGTTGTAGGCGGCGTGGACCTTGCGGTAGTCGTGACCACCGCGGCGCAGGCGCCAGATCTCGTCGTCGGTCATGTTCGCAACCAGCTGCTTGGTGCGCGGGTCGCGGCCGAAGAAGTGGTCGCGGATGTAGGCGCCGTCGTTGGCCCGGTAGGTCTGGTAGTCGCCGTCCGCGGTGGTGTTCATCAGGTTGACCAGGGCGCCGTCGCGGTCGGCCTGCAGCAACTTGTCCCAGTCCCGGCCCCAGATGACCTTGATGACGTTCCAGCCGGCGCCGCGGAAGAACGACTCGAGCTCCTGGACGATCTTGCCGTTGCCGCGGACCGGTCCGTCGAGGCGCTGCAGGTTGCAGTTGATGACGTAGGTCAGGTTGTCCAGGCCGTCGATGGCGGCCACGTGCACCAGACCGCGGGACTCGACCTCGTCCATCTCCCCGTCGCCGAGGAACGCCCAGACATGCTGGTCAGAGGTGTCCTTGATGCCGCGGTGGTGCAGGTAGCGGTTGAACCTGGCCTGCTGGATCGCGTTCATCGGGCCGAGCCCCATGGACACGGTGGGGAATTCCCAGAAGTTCGGCATCAACCGCGGGTGCGGGTAGGACGGGATGCCGCCGCCCGGGTGCGAGCGCTCCTGCCGGAAGCCGTCCAGGTCCTGCTCGGAGAGCCGGCCCTCCAGGAAGGCCCGGGCGTACATGCCGGGCGAGGCGTGGCCCTGGAAGAAGACCTGATCGCCGCCGCCGGGGTGATCCTTGCCGCGCCAGAAGTGGTTGAAGCCGACTTCGTACAGGCTGGCCGACGAGGCATAGGTCGAGATGTGGCCGCCCACACCGATTCCGGGCCGCTGGGCGCGGTGCACCATGATTGCGGCGTTCCACCGGATCCAGCCGCGGTAACGCCGTTCGATCTCCTCGTCGCCGGGGAAGAACGGCTCCGATTCGGTCGGGATGGTGTTGATGTAGTCGGTGGTGGTCAACGCCGGAAGCGCGATGTGCTGCTCCTTCGCCCTGGCCAACAGCCGCAGCATCAAGTAGCGCGCGCGTTGCTGACCGCCGGCATCGAGCATCGAGTCGAAGGACGCCAACCATTCGTCGGTCTCCTCCGGATCGATGTCGTGGAGCTGGGCGGCAAAGCCATCCTTGATCAGGCTCAACCGCGGCGAGTCGTTCACTGACGCTGACAAGGCAACTCCTCGTGACGTTCGGCGGGTGGTTCCGTAGGTCTGGCGCGCCGGGCTCAGGGTGTCTCCCACGGGCCGGCTCCCATGGACGCCCTGACATCCTCCCGCATGCGAGGGGGCGGTCGCTCGTCGGGACGGCCAGGGGGATTCGGACCCGAATTGATGCCGATGTCACGGAAGGGTGCCAGCCCGAATAAGGTATGCCATCAAGGACTCGGGCCGGCCTGCCGGTCAGTTCGTTGAAGACCTCGAAGGGGAGCGATACAGGTGAGTGACGTCGCAGGGCAGTCGGTGACAACCGCTGCCCGGCTCGGCCTGAAGGCCGGGAACACGGTGGGGGAGTCCGGGTACGACGACGACGTCGACCACGAACTGAGAGACGCTATCGCCGATCTGATCGAATCGGATCTGCTGGACGACGACGCCGACGAGGTCCTTGATGCCGTGCTGTTGTGGTGGCGGGACGGCGACGGCGATCTGACCGACGCGCTGGTCGATGCGATCCCGTTGCTCGCTGACGACGGGGTGATCTGGTTGCTCACCCCGAAGACCGGGCGCGAGCGCTACGTCGAACCCAGCGAGATCGCCGAGGCCACCAGAACCGCAGGCCTGGCCCAGACGACGAGCGTCACGGGTGGACCGCAATGGATGATCGCCCGGCTGGCCCGCCCGAAATCAGGAAAGGTGCGCCGCTGATGGCGCTGCCGGTGGGGACGATTGCTCCTGGTTTCACGCTGCCCGACGCGAACAAGACGCCGGTCAGCCTGTCGTCGTTCCGCGGCAAGCAGGCCGTGTTGCTGGTCTTCTACCCGTTCGCCTTCTCCGGAAGATGCACGGCCGAGCTGTGCCAGATCCGTGACGACCTCGGCTCTTTCGAGAACGACGACGTGCAGGTGCTGGCCATTTCCACCGACACCGCGCAGTCGTTGAAGGCCTGGTCGAAGGCCCAGGGTTACACCTTTCCGCTGCTCAGTGACTTCTGGCCGCACGGTGCGGTGGCCAAGGCCTACGACGTGTTCTTCGACAGGGCCGGCATGGCGTTGCGCGGCACGTTCCTGATCGATGTCGAAGGCGTCATTCGCTTCTCCGAGGCCAACGGGCCGGGCGAGGCGCGCGATCAATCGGCCTGGAAGCGGGCGGTTGCGGCGCTGGCGCAGGTGGGCTGACGGCCACCCGCAGTGTCACGGCGGGCCCGCGCGTTGGCCCTTGCACCTGCGCTGAGCCTCAAGGCCGCGCCGCAACGGGATCCAGGGGTGGGATACTGCCAGGCGCGCCGGATCGCTGCCGGCGTGCAGGGGCGCGTAGCTCAGCGGGAGAGCACCCGGTTTACACCCGGGCGGTCGGCGGTTCGAAACCGTCCGCGCCCACCCCTTCGTCGGCGGCTGTCGCCGCCGCGGCGGCCGCCTTGCCGGCCTGCACTGCGGCTTCGGCGACGCGGCGCTCCATACGCCGGGTGGCCCGGCCCGCCACCCAGCGCCCGAGCGGCTCGCCGCCCCTGGCGATCAGCGGTCCGGTGATGGCCAGGATGAGCACGTAGGCGGCGGCCAGCGCCGCGAACCCCGGCGCGATGATCCCGGAACCGGTCGCCAGGCCCGCGATGACGATGTTGAACTCCCCCCGCGAGACGATGGCGGTGCCGGCACGGACCTGCCCGGCGAGGCCGATCTTGGCGCGGCGGGCCGCCCACATCCCGACGCCGATCTTGGTCAGGGCGGTCACCATGGCCAGCGCGAGGGCCGGCAGCAGCATCTGCGGGATTTCGGAGGGGTCGGTCCGCAGACCGAAGAAAACGAAGAACACGGCGGCGAACAGGTCGCGCAGCGGTGACAGTACCGACCGGGCGCTCTACGCGACCCGGCCGGACAGGGCGATGCCGACCAGGAATGCGCCGACCGCCTCCGAGACCTGCAGCTGCTGCGCCACTCCGGCCACCAGCAGGGCCAGGCCGAAAACGATCAGCAGCAGCACCTCGCGGTTCTCGGAGAAGACGAACCGGCCGAGCGCCCGGCCGTACCGCAGCGCGACCAGCAGCGCGAGGCTGATCGCAATGAGCGCGATGGCCACGGAGGTCGCGCCGGCAAGAAAGCTGACCCCGGCCAGCATGGCCGTGAGCACCGGCAGGTACAACGCCATGGACAGGTCTTCGAGCACGAGAAGTGACAGCACCACTGGTGTTTCGCGGTTGCCGAGACGGCCCAGATCGGTCAGCACCTTGGCCGTGATGCCGGAGCTGGTGGCGTAGGTGACGCCCGCCATCGCGACGACCGCCGGCAACGGCCAGTGCAGGAGAACGCCGACCACCGCCCCTGGGGTCGCGTTCGAGATGAGGTTGACGACGCCGGCCGGAGCCTGGCTGCGCAGGTTGCTGGTCAGCTCGGAGGCCGAGTACTCCAGCCCGAGCAGCAGCAGCAGGACCACGCCGATCTCCGCGCCGGTCCCGATGAATTCCTCGCTGGCATCGAGCGGGATCAGCCCGCCGTGCCCGACCGCAAGGCCGGCCAGCAGGTAGAACGGGATGGGGGAGAGCCCGATGCGACCGGCCAACCGGCCGAGCAGGCCCAGCCCGAGGACGACGGCGCCGAGTTCGATGAGCAAGAATCCCGATTCCACGCCGGCGCTCCGATCTTCTGGTCAACAGCGGAACGACCGGCGACGTCGGCGGCGTCAACTCACGTGCCGGGACCATTCGGGGCCACGGTGCCGGGTCGGCTCGTTCGGTGTCCGCCGTCCGGCGGGGACCAGGGTTACTCCGCGACGAGCTGTTAACACTACAACCGCAGGACGTGACCTGATCTGACTGGCCGGGCATGGGCGCAGGCGCTCGCCAAAAGCGAGAATGGTGCGTTGACCGTGCTTGGAA
>Ga0208588_1000247_pt1 | contig 17836 bp, 15 predicted proteins | sample NGESurshal092012_8_FD_184483 | JGI IMG/M metagenome (GOLD analysis project Ga0208588, IMG submission 184483) | Arctic peat soil microbial communities from Barrow, Alaska - NGEE Surface sample 415-3 shallow-092012 (SPAdes) | ecosystem: Environmental > Terrestrial > Soil > Wetlands > Peat ...
ATCATTTTTCTTTAAAAAAATCAGAGAGCCGACGGCAATATCGCGGCAAGAGCTTGAAGATCATGATCGGAGCCCAATGAAACCACAACGCCGCAGTCAAAACTCATGGTAAACCGCCAATTTTTGTTACTTGTATTCCCACCACTTGACGGACGCTATCTCATCAAGTGATGATAACGATATAGCGATTCGTTGCGCCTTTTATTAACAATTTCATTCTTCAAAAGTGTCCCAACGTTTAATCAATTCATCGACGTATCGCCAAAGGGCGGATTGTTGTTTGTGAAACCCTCGCAATGTCGACCAGTGTCCGAAAGGCAAAGGGCAGAGTATGATGACGGCCTCTGTTAAAGACTATTATGAAATTCTGGAATTAAGCCCGAACGCCAATTCTGGTACGATAGAGCGTATGTTTCGTTATTTTGCTCAGCGTTACCATCCCGATAATCCCGACACCGGCGATCGCGTCCGCTTCGACGAAATCATGGAGGCGCATGATACGCTCAAGAACCCGGCCAAACGGGCGCAGCATGATATCCAGCGTGCTAATAAATCTGAATTCCGCTCGAAATTGGGTGAGGAAGCCAACGACAAAAAAGGCATCAAGCGAGATATCGACATTCAGAACAAGATTTTATCGATTCTCTATATCAAACGTCGGCGAAATGTTCGAGATCCGGGGATCGGCGATTACGAGCTTGAAGTATTGTTAGGATGTCCTGCGGAGCTTCTGGAATTTCATCTTTGGTACCTTAAGGAAAAATGCTGGATGAGACGCACAGAGAATGGCACGCTCGAGATTACAGTTGAAGGTGTTGATCACGTCAATGCGGAAAATCAGCGTGAAATGACCAATGGACTTCAGATCGAAGCTCCCCACATCTGAGGGCTAGCCTCGAAATCTCTTGTCCCTATCGCCTCCCTTGCAAACTCAGCCTGGGGCCAGTTGTCGCAGAGCATTGCAATTGCTCCGCCTGATCCCAACTCCCATGACAGCTATCTCGAACACGCGAAGAAAGCACACCATGGCGAAGATCGGCGGCGTGTCTGGAAGCGACGTGCAAGGCGCGGTCAGGCTTGTGCGCGACGCCGCTGTTGGACTAACGGATCTGATCGAACATACGCACGGGTCCATTCTCAAGACGCCCGGCCTTGGCTTGGTGGCTCCTCGCGTGACTGGCGGCGTCACTCGCTTCGTTTATCGCAGCGTCCGGGGCGTGATGCATTTGGTTGGGCATGGGTTGGACCTGGCGCTTGGGGAAATCGCGGGCCGCCAACTGGAAAAAGCCACGACGCTAGAACGCGAGGCCGCTTTGGCGGCGCTCAACGGCGTGCTCGGCGACCATCTTGCCGACACGGCCAACCCTCTCGCGCTCAAGATGCAATTCCGGCGCAATGAATCCGGTCCGAAACCCGGCGGGCGCATTGTTGTGCTGATCCATGGTCTTTGCATGAGCGACCTGCAATGGACCCGAAGCGATCACGACCATGGCGCCGCGCTCGCCCGCGATTTCGGCTTCACGCCCGTCTATCTCTCCTACAATTCCGGCTTGCACATCTCGACCAACGGAAGGGCGCTGGCGGAGAGTCTGGAAGCGCTGATCACAGAATGGTCGGCGCCCATAGAAGATCTGGTGATCATCGGCCACAGCATGGGCGGCCTTGTGGCGCGCAGCGCCTGTCATTACGGCGAGGAGGCCGATCATCTCTGGCGACGGAAACTGAGCAAGCTGGTCTTTCTCGGCACGCCGCATCATGGGGCGCCGCTCGAGCGCATCGGTGATTGGGTAGAGGGCGTCGTCGTCAAAATCCCCTACGCGTCCGGGATCGCCCGGCTTGCCAAAATCCGCAGCGCGGGCGTCACGGATCTGCGCTATGGCGCCCTCCTCGATGAGGATTGGAGCGCAGGCGACGCCGTGCGGCCTCGCATCGTCGCGTTGCCTCAGGGCGTCTGCTGTTATGCTATTGCAGCGAGTTTGGCCGCCGGGAACGCGGGTCTGAAGGGAAGGCTGATCGGCGATGGTCTGGTGACGGTTGCGAGCGCGATGGGCGACCATCGCGATCCCGCGCGAGATCTCCGCATACCGGCCGATCGGCGGTGGGTCGGTGCGGAGATGGGTCATTTCGACTTGCTCAGCCGTCCGGAGATCTATGAACAGATCGCGCGCTGGTTTGCTGAACGCTAGGCCCAAGTGCGGGCGCTGGCCTGGATCATCGCTGCGGCTTTTTCCGCAATCATGATGGTCGGCGCATTGGTGTTGCCGCCGATCAGGCTCGGCATCACTGAGGCGTCGACCACGCGCAGTCCATCAAGCCCTCGCACGCGCAGTTCCGGATCGACGACAGCCAGGTCGTCCTCCCCCATGCGGCAGGTTCCGACGGGATGATAAACCGTGTCGACCCGCTGGCGCAGAATGGCGCGAATATCGTCGTCGCTGCGCACATTGCCGGTGTAGAGATCGCTGTCGCGCCGGGAGGCCAGCGCGGGTGCGTCGAGCAGGCGGCGGGTCAGCTTATAGCCAGCGACCATGTCCTCGACATCGCGCTCGTCGCTGAGGAAATTCGGGTCTATCAACGGCGGAGACAGCGGGTTGGCGTCGCGCAGGGTCACCGACCCGCGACTGTGCGGCCGCAACAGGCAGAAGTGGCAGGAATAGCCGTGCGCGCGTCGCAACGTGCGCGCATGGTTTTCGACGATCGCGACGACGAAATGCAACTGGATGTCAGCTTCGGGCAGATCCGGTCTGGTTCTGAGGAAGCCGCCGGCCTCGGCGAAATTGCTGGTGAGCATGCCGCGCCCCTCGCGGCGATAGCGACCGATTTCCTTCACCAGCCGCGCGCCCCCGGCGAGCGAAAATCCGACCAGATCGAGACTGCGCGCGGTGAAGCCGAAGATGAAGTCGGGATGATCCTGAAGATTTTGGCCGACGCCGGGCGCATCAAGGAGGACTTCGACGCCCAACGAGCGCAAATGCGCCTCCGGGCCAACTCCCGAGAGCATCAGGATCTGCGGCGATTGCAATGCGCCGGCGCTGAGGATGATTTCACGGCGGGCGCGCAACTGGCGGATCTCGCCATTCTGTTCGTATTCAACGCCGGCGGCGCGGCGACCCTTGAACAGAATGCGCCGGACACGCGCGCCGCATTCGACACGTAAATTGTCGCGCCGCCCGATATGGGGGTGAAGATAGGCGCGCGCCGCGCTCCAGCGTTCGCCATTTTTCTGGGTCAATTGATAGACGCCGAGGCCTTCCTGATCCTCGCCGTTGAAGTCATCGCGCAAGGGCATTTGCGCCTCGCGCGCAGCCTCGATGAAAATGCCATGATAGGGGTTATCGGTGCGCGAGCGCGCCACATTGAGCGGCCCCTCCGTCCCGTGGAAACGGTCGCGAAAATCCTCGTTGCACTCCGCCTTCCTGAACCAGGGCAGCACCTCCGCATAGGACCAGCCTCGGGCGCCCTGCTCGGCCCAATGATCGTAATCGCGGGCGGTTCCGCGAGTATAGACCATGGCGTTGATGGCCGACGAACCGCCGAGCGCCTTGCCGCGCGGCTGATAGCCGCGCCGGCCGTTGAGGCCACGTTGCGGCGCCGTTTCAAACGCCCAGTTATTGAGGGAGGTCGGCACCATCAAGGCGCCGGCGAGGGGCGTGTTCACGACCCACGAAGCTCCCTGTCCGCCGGCTTCGAGCAAGGCGACGCTGGCGTCGGGGTTTTCCGAGAGGCGGCTGGCGACAACGCTTCCGGCGGACCCTCCACCGAGCACCAGATAATCGAATTCGTCCACGGGAGTTACCCCCAAATTACACGGCCAGCAGAGCGTCATTCCCCGCGAACAAGGCGGTGGAAAAGGCCTTTTCCCGCGAGATGACCGCATCCAGGAAAGGTTTGACGGTTTTCATTTTCCTGAAGGAGTCATAGCCTTTTTCAAGAAAATTCTGGAGATCGCCGAAGCCGGCCGCCGCCGCGGGCTTGCGCATCATCGCGAGGGTCGATCCTATGAAACGATGACGCGAGAGTTTGTCGAGTGAAGCGCCAAGATGTTCGATCAGCAGAATTTGGCGTGCGCGGTCGTCCTGGCGCCCGATCTGACGATAGGCGCGGGCATAGGCGCTCGCGTCGATGATGTTGCATCCGAGCGCATCAACCATATCGGCGTCGAGGCTCTCTGAGAGCGAGTCGAGTTCGATCGCGTCGGCGACCACTTCGAGAGCGTGCGCCGACAACATTTTGGACATGATCGGCGCCACTCGCTGCACCAGCGCGTCACGATTTGCGAGGTCGGACGGTCCATAGAGATCGGTCAGGAAAAATCTCGCGGCGTCGCCATACTCCGCGCTCGCGAGAAAATCGGCGTGCGTGCGGGAAAGCCGGTCCGACTGCCACTTTCGAAGCTCGTCGCGGGCTGACGAGGCGCGGTCAGACGCCTTTGCGCTTGCCCGCAATCGCGCGGCGCTTTCGATATTCGCCGTCAAACGGCGGAGGATGTCATGCTTATCCGACATGCCAGACTCGTGTTCAGGGCCTGCCCCACGATCCCAGTACCATATTGAATTAGGGCTTTCCGCCTAAAGGCCGGGCGGATGCGATTCTGCTCCTTTCGCGAGCACGCGTCCTGACATAGGCTGAGGGTCGGCAAATTTAACAGCGCGGGGCGAAAATGGGCCAGAGCGAACGAATGTCACCGGTTGACACCGCCTGGTTGCGAATGGACCGTTCGGTCAACCGCATGGTCATCGTCGGCGTGATGAAGCTCCATGGCCCCGTCGACTTGGACCGGCTGGCGCGCACCCTGTCGGTGCGCCTGCTCGCCTATCCGCGATTTCATCAACGCGTCGAGACGAGTTCGACAGGATCCTGGTGGGTCGATGACACCCATTTCGACATCGCGCGCCATATCAAGCGGGTGCGGCTTCCCGGCGCAGCAGGAAAAGTCGAACTCGAAGCTTTCGTCGCCGAACTCTGTTCGCAGCCGCTGGATCCGACGCATCCGCTCTGGCAATTCCACATCATCGAGGATTACGAGGGCGGCGTTGCGCTCGTGCCGAGATTCCATCACGCCATAGCGGACGGCATGGCGCTCGTCGCCGTCTTGCTGTCGATGACGGACGAGACGCCGGATGCGCCGCTGCACGGCGGCGAAGCCGATTTCAGGCCAGACCGGGACGCGCATGGCCATGGGCTGTTCGCACCGATGGCGAAAGCGCTCGATCGCGGGGTGCAGGCTTCGGGCGAACTCTGGCGCCTCGCGCTCAAATTGCTCGCGCGCCCCGGCTCCGCCGCGAAGCTGCTGCAGGGCGGCGTCGCCGTCGCGTCCGAACTCGCCTATCTCCTGTTGATGCCGAGCGACAGCCAGACGCGTTTCAAGGGCGCGCCTTGCGGCAGCAAGCGCGTGGCGTGGAGCGTTCCGCTGGCCCTGCCGGAAGTGAAGGCGATCAGCCGGGCGCTCGATTGCTCGGTCAACGACATGCTGCTGACCTCCGTCGCGGGCGCCCTGCGAGGCTATCTCGAAGACAAGGGCGACCCGACGGTGGGGGTTGAAGTCAGGGCTTTGGTGCCGCTCAATCTGCGGCCGCCGGGCTCCGAACATGAACTTGGAAATTACTTCGGCATTGTCGCGGTGGAGCTTCCGGTCGGCATCGCCGATCCCATCCACCGCCTCCGGGAAGTTCGCCGCCGCATGGCCGAGTTGAAGCAATCCTATGAGGCGCCCGTGACCTTCGGGCTGTTTGCCGCCTTGGGCTTCGCGCCGAAGCTGGCGCAAGACCGGTTGTTCGATATGCTGCTGAGCCGGGCGACCGCGGTCATGACCAATGTGCCGGGGCCGCAACATGCGCTCTATCTTGCCGGCGCCCGTCTGGAAGAGATCATGTTCTGGGTTCCCCAATCGGGCGACATCGGCATGGGCGTTTCGATCCTCTCCTTCGGCGGCAATGTGCAGTTCGGCCTCGTCACCGACGCGGCGATGGTTCCCGATCCGGAGGCGATCATCGCGCGCTTCAATCCCGAATTCGAGCAATTGCTTTACCACGTGCTGATGGAGCCGTGGGGCGAGGACGAGGGTGAGCAACCCGAACCGGAACCTGCGCCGAAACCCAAACGCCGGAAGGCAGTGGTAAACAAGGCGGCGCCCAAGAAGGCGTTGGAAAAAAAGCCGGTGGTAAAGAAGGCGGCGAGCAAAAAGCCGGCAATCACGCCAGTTCCCGCTGCGCCAAAACCGTCGAAGACGACGGGGCGCGCCTCAAACGCCCGGACGCGCGCAAAGCAGCCCGCTTAGGGCGCTTTCGCGGCCCGTGTCTCTCCGGCGGGTTTGGGTGTAGACGGCTCTTGCGGCGCCTCTTCGCGCAAGGCGCGCCGCAGAATTTTGCCAACATTGGTCTTGGGCAATTCGCATCGAAATTCGATCACACGCGGCACTTTGTAGGCGGTCAGATGCGCCTGGCAAAAAACGCGCAAGTCATCGGCGGTGAGAGAGTGATCGAGGCGCACGACAGCGATTTTCACCGCTTCGCCCGAGACCTGGTTCGGCACGCCGACCGCGCCGACTTCCAGCACGCCGGGATGCCTGCCGACGACCTCCTCGATCTCGTTCGGGTAAACGTTGAAACCGGAAACGATGATCATGTCCTTCTTGCGATCGACGATCCGGATGAAACCGCGCGGGTCCATGACGACGATATCCCCGGTGCGCAGGTAACCGTCGGCTGTCAAGACTTGGGCCGTTTCCTCCGGGTGCTGCCAATATCCCTTCATGACCTGCGGGCCGCGCACGCAAAGCTCGCCCGCCTCGCCGACCGGCAGGTCGCGGCCGTCCTCGTCGCGAATGGCGATGTCGGTATTCGGCACCGGCATTCCGATCGCGCCGCTGAACTCCGCGAGATCGAGCGGGTTGGCCGTGACGCCCGGGGAGGCTTCAGTCAGCCCATAGGCCTCGATCACGCTGTTGCCGGTGACGGCCTTCCACTGTTCCGCGACGGCGCGCTGGACGGACATGCCCCCGCCGACCGAAAGTTTCAGCGGCTTGAAATCGAGCTTCGCGAAATCGGGATTGCGAAGGAGCGCGTTGAAAAGCGTGTTGACGCCGACCAGAATGGTGAATCTCTGTCTCGACAACTCCTTGACGAAGCCCGGAATATCGCGCGGATTGGTGATCAGGATGCTGGCGGCGCCGATTTTCATAAAGGTCAGCGACGCCGTCAGGGCAAAGATATGATAGAGCGGCAGCGCCATGACGACGGCCTCCGATCCCTCATTCAGGAAAGGCTGAACCCATGCGGAAAGTTGCTGCATGTTGGCGACCATATTGCCATGCGTGAGCATGGCGCCTTTGGGCACGCCGGTGGTTCCGCCCGTGTATTGCAGAAAGGCGAGATCGTCGGGGCCGACATCGGCCTCGCGGTAATCATGCCGGGCTCCCGCGCGGAGAGCGTGACGGAAACCCACGGCGCCCGGGATGTTCCAGGCCGGGATCATCCGCTTCACGAATTTGACGGCGAAATTGACCAGCATCCCCTTGGGCGTTCCGAGCATGTCGCCGATCCGCGCCGTGATCACATGCGCGACCGCGGTCTTTGGCAGGCATTTTTCGAGGACATGGGCGAAATTTTCCAGGATGACGATGGCGGTCGCGCCGGAATCGACAAGCTGGTGTTCGAGTTCGCGCGGCGTATAGAGCGGATTGCAATTGACGACGACATATCCGGCGCGCAAGACGCCGAACAGCGCGACTGGATATTGCAGCAGGTTCGGCATCATCAGCGCGACTCGCGCTCCGGGCGGCAGCTTCAGGCTCTGCAGGTAAGCGGCAAAATTGCGAGAGTCGCGTTCGAGGTCACCGAATGTGATTTCTGCGCCCATATTGACGAATGCTGGGCGCGACCCGAATTTTCTGGCCGTCTGAACAAACACTTCGCCGATCGACCGATAGGCGTCAACAGACGCGTCCGCCGGAACGGCCGCCGGATAATGAGCGAGCCAGATGTTCTCCATAAGCCCTATTCCTCCTGCTGCTTCCTCTTTTTGCGCGACGCCAGCCCGGGGATTGCAGCTATTCAACATAGCGCATCTGGGGCTCGCCGCAGTTTGATTTGCGACAACGTTGCGAATCTTGAATGAGAGTACAATTAAAAATTATGCTGGCGCGAAAACTCAAGTGGATGTTATTGGCGCGGCTGCTCGGCTCCGCCGTCATCGCCGGGCTTTTGGCGGATTTTGGCGGCTCCGTCTGGGCAACACTCAGCGTCCTGATTTTCGTTCTTGCCGATGCGCCACTTCTTGCCCTCGCCTACGCCCTCGCCCGCAAGAATAGATCGCCGGCCCCAAGCGAGCTTCGTCCCGACGCCGCGCAAGCATTTGCGTCAGCTTTGCGGGAATGGGCGAATTTCTTCGTTCTTTTCACCATCCTTCAGCCTTTCGAGCGCTTTTTCATGGGCGAGGACGCACGCTTCGATTCTTGTGTCCGCGTCGAAGCCGGCGCGACGCCGGTGCTGCTCGCGCATGGCTATTGTTGCAATCGCGCCGTCTGGTGGTGGATGCGCCGCCGCTTGCATGCAAAGGGATTGGTCGTCGCGACCGTCAATTTCGAGCCGACCTTCGGCGACATCGACATCTTCGCCGAGCAATTGCGCGCTAGGATCGACTCGGTTCTGGCGGAGACCGGCGCGGAGAAACTGACGCTCGCGACGCACAGCATGGGCGGCCTCGTCGCCCGCGCCTATTTGCGACGTTACGGCGACGCGAAAGTGGCGGCGCTCGTGACACTGGCCGCGCCGCATCACGGCAGCCTTCTCGCCCGATTGGGTATCGGCCTCCATGCTCGCCAGATGGAGCCGGACAGCGCCTGGCTCAGCGAACTCGCAGCGGCGAAAATAACGATTCCTGTTGTCGCCGTCTGGAGCGTCTCTGACGAGTTTGTTGCGCCGCAGGACAGCGCGCGCTGGCCCGGCGCGCGCGAGCATGTTCTGGCGGCGCATGATCACATGTCGATGGTGTTTTCAGACCGGGTCGCTGCAATCATCGGCGACGCCGCGCTTGAAGCAACGGTTGCCGCGCGCGTAAATGCTAGAAATGAAACCCTTTCAGCAGTTGGGTGAAGGCGATCTGATCCGCGCTCGGCATCTCGGCGCCCTTGGCGCCCTTGGCGGCGGCTGAATCGGGAAACATCCGGAAGCTGGTGTTCATGATGATCTGACCGATCCTGGGCGCCACAGCGTTGACGATCTGGCCAAACACGCCGAGGCGCGTGGCGATCCGCACCGGCTGGCGGATGATCGCATCAACGATGATTTCGGCGGCCTCGTCCGGGCAAAGCATCGGAATCTTTTCGTACATTTTGGTGGGAGAGATCATTTCCGTCCGGACCAGCGGCATGTTGACGGTGGTGAAATGGACGCCACGGTCCAGAAACTCCGAAGCGGCGCAGCGCGCCCAGGCTTCCAGCGCGGCCTTGGACGCGACATAGGCCGAGAATCGCGGGGCGTTGGTGAGGACGCCGATCGACGAGATATTGATGACGTGGCCGCTCCGGCGCCGCGCCATGATTGGCAGGAAACCGAGCGTCAGCCGGAGGCTTCCGAAATAATTAAGCTGCATCAAGCGCTCGAAATCATGAAAGCGGTCATAGGAGCTTTCGATGCCGCGCCGGATCGATCGGCCCGCGTTGTTGACCAGGATATCGACGCGGCCATGATCTTCGATGACCTGCCGGATCAGGTTTTCGCAATTTTCAGGATCGGCGATGTCAGCGTCATAGACGATGAGTGTCAAACCCTGTTGCGCCGCTTCGTCGCGCACGGCCTCAAGCTTGGCCCTGTCGCGGGCGACGATGATCGTTTTCGCGCCTGCTTCGGCGATTTTGATCGCCGACGCCTTGCCAATGCCGGTAGAGCCTCCCGTCACCAGCACCACCTTGTCGGCGACCCGCGCGCGCAGTGAGCGGTCAATGAAGATATCGGGGTCGAGTTGGCGCTCCCAATAATCCCATAGACGCCAGGCGTAGGTTTCCAGATCCGGAACCTCAATGCCCGCCGGCCGCAACAGGCGCTCGGCCTCCCGCGCATCGAAACGCGTCGGATAATTGACGAATTGCAGGATATCGTCAGGCAGGCCGAGGTCCTGCAGGATCGCCTTGCGGATCCGCCGTACCGGAGTCAAAGCCCCAAGCCCGCGTGTCAGACCTTTCGGAATCATGCCGAACATTGCGGCGTTGATCCGCATGGTCATCGCCGGGGCGTGCGCCGCGCGGGCGAAAATATTCATGATGTCGCCGATCCGGCGGGGATTGGGATCGACAAGGTGAAAACAGCCGCCGTCCGCGCCCTTCACATGGGCGATATGAACCAGAGCAGCGACGACGAAATCGACGGGCACCAGATTGATACGGCCACCCTCGAAGCCGATCGTCGGGACCCAGGGCGGAAGCAGCTTGCGCATCTTCTGGATCAGCTTGAAGAAATAATAGGGTCCGTCGATCTTGTCCATTTCGCCGGTGCGGGAATCGCCGACGACGAGGCCGGGACGGTAGATCCGCCAGGGCGTCGGGCATTCCTTGCGAACGACGGCCTCGGAGGCATGCTTGCTGGCGAAATAAGGATGGCCCAGCGACTCCGCCTCGTCGAACATGTCTTCACGGAAGACCCCGTGGTAAAGTCCAGCGGCGGCGATCGAACTCATGTGATGGAAGGTTCCCGCGCCAATCGCCCGCGCGAGACCCACCGCGTTCCGCGTGCCCTCGACATTGGTCGCGGTCTCCACCGCCGCATCGGCGGCCAGATCGTAAACCGCGGCGAGATGGAAGAAATGGTCGACGCGGCCTTTCAGTTTCTTCACGTCTTTTGCGGCAAGTCCAAGATCGGGGCGCAGCAAGTCGCCCTCGATCGGGAGCGCGCGGTCGGAGTCGCCCCAAAATGTGTTCAGCGCCGCAATCCGATCCGGCGCCATGTCGCGCATGAGGTAATAGATGCGGACGTCGCCCCGCTCCAGCAGGGCGCGCACCAGCCTTTTGCCAATAAAGCCGCTCGCTCCTGTAACGAAATAAGTCGCAGCCATTGCCTGCCCCCGATGCCTTGCTTGCAGGTTGAAACTACCTCACGCGATTAGTGTCCGTCGCCTAATCTATTAGGCGGTGGACTCTAATTATCTGGAGTAGGATCATACAGTGAGAAGGCGGAGCGACAAGACTTTCGCCACGTTCGTGGGAGATTACAATGGTCAAGAAATTGCAACAACTCGTGAAAGAGAACGAGAGCGATCTCATCTCCGAAATCCGTGAATCCGCCAGTCAGATATGGCTCGCCGGCCTTGGCGCATTCGGCAAGGCGCAGGAAGAGGGCGGCAAGATTTTCGAGGCGCTGGTCAAGGAAGGCGAATCTGTTCAGGAGCGCGCCAAACAAGTCGCCGATGACAAGTTCGCCGAGGTGAAGGACAAGGCGACGGGAACTTGGGACAAACTCGAAAAAGTGTTCGAGGACCGGGTCGCCCGCGCGCTGAACAGTCTCAGCGTGCCAAGCAAGCACGATATCGATTTATTGGGCGCGCGAGTTCATGAATTGACCTTGGAGACCAAGAAGCTCGCCGCCTCGCTGGAGCATGCGGGCTCGACCAAGGCCAGCCATAAGGCCTGAACGCGAAATCGCGTTGGCGCGCCGCCTTCTCTTGTCTGATGGCTGGGAAGGCGGCGCAATATTTTTCGTGAATTTTCGGGACGGGATTTTTTCGGAGACGGTCGCAATGGCGCATGGAAAATGCGGTATCGCGCTGGCCGGTGGGGGGCCGCTCGGCGCGATCTATGAGATCGGCGCATTGGTGGCCCTTGATGAAGCATTGATCGGCCTGGATCTTTCCGCCTGCGATGTCTATGTCGGCGTGAGTTCCGGCGGCTTCTTCGCAGCAGGGCTGGCGAATGGCATGACGCCGCGCGATCTTTATCGCGTGTTCATCGAGACTGAAGCGGCCCACAATCCTTTTGAGCCAAATGCGTTGCTGCTGCCAGCGGTTGGGGAATATCTGCGCTGCATGGCTGCGGCGCCGGAACTTTTCGCTGGCGCTTTACGACAATATCTGGCGGCTCCGCTGACCCTCGGATTTTTCGAATCTTTTCTGAGATTGGCGCGCTCGCTGCCGACCGGAATTTTCGACAATTCCCGCCTCGCCGCCTGGCTGGCGGAACATTTTTCGGCGCCGGGCCGGAGTAATGATTTCCGCGAGCTTTCCCATAAGCTGTTTGTGGTCGCGACCGATCTCGACGCCAGCGAGGCCGTGGCTTTCGGTTCGCCTGGCTGGGACGACGTGCCGATCTCCCGTGCGGTTCAGGCGAGTTCGGCTCTGCCGGGGCTGTTTCCGCCGGTCGAGATCCGTGGCCGCCAATATGTGGACGGCGCCTTGATGAAGACATTGCATGCGTCCGTCGCCTTGAAGGAAGGCGTCGAACTGCTTTTGTGTATCAATCCACTCGTTCCCTTCGACGACAGGCAGGCGACGTCCAGACGTCGCCACCATCCGGGATCGTTGGTCGAAGGCGGCCTTCCGGTCGTGCTCTCGCAAACCTTCCGGGCCATCATCCACTCTCGCATGCTGATCGGCATGGATCACTATCGCCATCAATACCCGAAGGCGGACATTGTCCTGTTCGAACCGAGCGGCGGCGACGCCGACATGTTCTTCACCAACGTCTTCAGTTATTCCAGCAGGAAGAGGCTTTCCGAGCACGCCTACCAATATACGCGCGAGCAATTGCGGCGGAGAAGCGCGGAATTGAGTCCTATCCTTGCGCGACACGGAATCACTCTCGACAAAGCCACGCTCGAGGATGAAAATAAGCGCCTGGGTTCCTCTGCGCCCCGCCGGAAGCGCGGGCGCATGGAAGGCGCCGGCCACCAGCTCGATCAGTCATTGCGGGAGCTGGAGAAAACGCTGCAGGCGATTGCGCAGCAAGGCTAAGGCGACATAAAACGGGGGGCTGCGGCAAGACATGGACGCCAAGCCGAAACGGCGGACGCGCGAACGGATCCTCGAAACAGCGCTGGTCTTGTTCAACGACCTCGGCGAGCCTGGAGTCACGACCGCCGCAATCGCGCTGACCATGAACATCAGCCCCGGCAACCTCTATTATCATTACCGGACGAAGGACAAGATCCTCGAAGCACTTTTCGCCGACTTCAAGAAAGAGATCGAGGCGGCGCTGATGACGCCGGAACTCCGCCCGCCACACGCCGAGGACATCTGGTTCTTTCTGCATTCGCTGTTCGAAGCGATCTGGAAATATCGCTTCCTTTATCGCGATCTCAACGATCTGCTCACCCGGCATCGTTTTCTGGAAACCCAGTTCCGGCGCATTCTCGCCCAAAAGCTCCGCACCGCCACGACGATCATGCAGGGACTCGTCGACGCCGGGGAGATGAAGGCGACGCCGGTGGAAATCGAGACCCTGGCGACGACCATGACCATGGTCGCATGCTACTGGCTGTCATTCGCCTATGCGCGCGATCCGCGCACCCCGGCCGACGAGCATACTCTGGCGCAAGGCGCCTTCTATGTCATTTCGCTCGCTGCGCCTTATCTTGCTTCGAGGGAGCGAGCGCTTTTCGACGATCTCGCGAAGCGCTATCTGCATTGAGAGGTCGCCATGGGCCGAACGAACTGGAAGCCTTTTCCGCACGCCGACACCGCCTATGATTATGCCGGCGAAAAGCTGAAGAAGAATTGGTCCCGGCTGCATCGCGGCGATTGTGAGCCCTACCCCGACGAAACCTGGACTGCCGCCATTTCCGCCCGGCATGAAGGACTCGCGCCCAAAGGCGGTCGCGCCAAGGCGGCCGCCATTCTGCAGGAGGCGTGGCGCGCCTATCATCGTGGCGACTTCGCCCAGGCCGTCGAACTCGGCCTGTCGATCGGGCCGCTCGGCTCCGCTGTCGCGGCCAAGGCGGCGAATATCTACGCCAGCTATCTCGAACCGGACACAAAGCGGCAGTTGGCGCTTTTCGAGGAGAGCGCGGCGCGGTGCGAAGATTTGACGAAAATCGCGCCCGACTGGCCCAACGCCTTCTATTTTTCCGCCCAGGCGCTGGGCCGCTACAGTCAGGGCATTTCCGTGGTCACAGCCTTGACCCAAGGGATCGGCGGACGCGTTCTCGCCGCGTTGAAAAAGGCGCTCGCCCTTGAGCCGAAACACGCCGACGCCGAGATCGGACTCGGCGTCTACAACGCCGAAGTCATCAGCAAGGTCGGCTCGGTTGTCGGCAAATTGACCTATGGCGCCAGCAGGGAGGCGTCGGTCGCGCATTTCGAAAAGGCGCTAAAGCTCAATCCCGGCAGCGCCATAGCGCATATCGAATTCGCCAATGGCCTGGTGATGATGTTCGGAAAAAGCAAGCTCGAAGCCGCCACGAGTCTCTATCGAAAGGCCGCCGACTGCACGCCGATGGATGCAATGGAGCGCCTGGATGTCGAGGCGGCAAAGGCGGAACTGGAATAGGACGCGGGTCATCAAAATATTTTGACCTTCACCGACATGACTTGGCCCGGCGCCGCTATCAGATGAAAGAAGGAAGCCAGGCGGAAAGCACGTCCGTCGCCGCCAAAGGATCGTCATGCAAATCGCGTCTTTCACGCGCGTCGCAAATGTCGCGGAGCTTGTGGGGTCGGGACCGTTCGCCTTGTCGGCGGATGGCGTCGATCTCGCCGTGGTCCGCACGCAGGATGGATGGCGCGCCTTCGAGGGGCGCTGCCCGCATCTCGGCGCGCTGCTTGGCGAAGGCGAGATCGAAGACGGTCATCTCGTCTGTCGCAACCACCGCTGGCGCTTCGACATCGCCTCCGGCCAAAGGACAGGCGGCCCTGAGTGTCTGGGCTCCTGTCCGATTGTCGAGCGTAACGGAGCGATCTTGGTCGACGTCTCCGGCCTTAAGCGAGGCGCAGAGAAGAACCCCGCAGCGCGCAACCCGCGCGAACTGCCAGGCCCCAGGGCGCTGCCGTTGGTCGGGAACCTGCACCAACTCGACCCCAAGTCGATCCATCTGATTCTGGAGGGCTGGGCGGCCCGTTATGGGTCCGCGTATACTTTCAGGATGGGTCGCGCCCGCGCTATCGCGATCAGCGATCCGCGCCTCATCGACCATGTGCTTCGCGATCGTCCCGAGGCGTTCCGCCGCCCCGGAACACTGGATCGCATCCTGGTCGAGATCGGCATACGCGGTGTCTTCAACGCGGAAGGCGACGTTTGGCGTCCGCAAAGAAAGCTGACTGTCGCGGCGCTTGCCCAGCGCCATCTTCGTCAGGTTTACCCGCACATCAAGACTGTCGCCGAGCGCCTTCATCGACGCTGGCGCAGACGGGCGTCCGCAGGCGACGACGTAGATATGGTCGATGAACTGAAACGCTTCACTGTCGATGTGACCATGCTGATCGTGTTCGGTCATGACGTCAACACGGTCGAGCAGGACGGCGACGTCATCACCGAACGTCTCTCGGTCATCTTCCCAATGATCTCGCGCAGACTGTTCGCGCCTGTCCCGACCTGGCGCCTCCTCAAGCTGCCACGAGATCGACAGTTCGATCGCTGCGTTGCCGAAGTTCGATCATGGCTGTCACAATTGCTCTCAGACGCCCGCAAACGCGCAGCGGCAGCCGCCATCGAACCGGAAAAGTCGAGCTTTCTCGACGCGATGGTCAAGGCGACCGACGAGAACGGCCGCGCATATTCCGACGATGTCATCGCCTCGAACCTGTTCACATTGCTCCTGGCCGGAGAGGACACGACCGCCAACTCGATCGCCTGGGCGATCCATCTCTTGGCGGAGCATCCAGAGTGGGCGCGACGGATCGCGACCGAAGCCGACAGCCTGCTGCGCGACGCAACCACACCCGGCGACCTTGACGCGGCGAATGCGTTGCCTGTCGCCAGCGCCGTCGCCAACGAGGCGATGCGGCTAAAACCCGTGGGGCCAGTTTTGCTGCTGGAAGCGAATTTCGACACGAGCATCGAAGACATCGAGATCCCGCGCGGAACGGTCGTGGCCGTTCTCTCGCGGCCTGCCGCCCTCTCCGAAGACCATTTTGTCGAAGCCCACGCCTTCAGGCCTCAGCGCTGGCTCGAGGCGCCCGACGGCGCCCACGACCTGAGCGCCCATCTTCCCTTCGGATCGGGCCCGCGCATGTGTCCCGGCCGCGCCCTCGCCCTGATCGAGATGAATACGCTGCTGGCCTTGCTCTACAAGAATTTCGATGTGGCGCGTCAGGGTCCTTCAGAGGATGTCCGGGAAGTCTTTGGCTTCGTCATGTCGCCGATGGGCCTGAAAGTGCGATTGCGGCCTCGCGTTTGACGGCAACTCGGAAACGCCGGATCAAGGGTGGTGATCCATGCGCCACTGCCGAACGGCGGCGAGCGTGTTGGAGATATGCTTGTCAGGCGCGGAGTCCTTGTACGCATAAATGATCTTGCCGTCGGGCGCGATGACGTAGGAGATGCGGCTGGAGATAGAAGGGCCCATGCCGCCGAGTTTGAACATACGGGCGTCGTAGTCGCCGATCACCGCGCCGTCTGCGTCGGCGCCAACAGGAAATTTGTCGCGGCATTCTTTTGACGAGAATTCGACTTGAGTCTCGATCGTATCCGCGGAAACGCCGATCAGGCTCGCGCCGAGGGCGGCGAAATCTTCCGCGTGTTCGGCGAATTCATGGGCCTCGATGGTGCATCCGGCGGTGAAAGATTTCGGATAGAAGTACAAGACGACGGGGCCTTTTTTCAGAGCCTCGGCCAAGCTGAACGTGAACTTCTTGCCGGCGACGGCCGCCTGCACAGTGAAATCCGGCGCCTTGTCGCCCACCGGCATCATCGCCCCGGCCGCCGTCGAGCAGAGCAAACCGAAAACCATTCCCACGGCCAGTCGTTTCATTGAACACTCTCCCTGCGCCATCCGCGCGCCAAAGGGCGCGCAAAGCTTTGCTTCACAAGCCTTGATACGCAGCGCGATTGCAAAAGTTTTGATAGACGTGACCTCACCTTTCAGCAAGGGGCCGGGAAAGTGGTCTTTGTCCCGCCATCGGCATGATGCGTCGAAAACGAATGACCGCTTCACGGCAGCAACCAAGATGCTGCGTGCTAGGATATTGAAATGATGTCGAGCTTTTGACCGGATGCTTCGGCTTCATCGCCAACGGCTTTGCTCATCAGCAGCCTCGCCACTGGGGAAACGAAGGAAATAGAGCCGGACTTGGGGTCCGCTTCGTCCTCACCGACGATACGATATTTCTGTACGCGCCCATCCTCGCGTCTAAACGTCACCGTGCTCCCAAAGGCAACGGTTTCGGTTGACAGGGGATCGGTGATGACCTGAGCGGTGCGAACTCTCGCCACAAAGTACCGGATATCGCGCAAGGGAATTGCCGCTTGCCGCCGTCGTTCATTCACGTCCTCGATCTTCTGCGCTGTCTCGTACGCTTCGCGAGCCTGTTCGAGTTGGAATTCAAGAGCCTTCAATCCCGTTTCCGTAACAAGGTTCGGATGAGGTGAAACCGGGCGGTCGGGCAGCAAAGTCTCCGACGCTGTTTCCGCACTGTCTTCTTTGGTGAAGGCGACGCTCAACTTAGGCTCCTTGACGTCAAACGGGCCGAATCGCTTCGTTAGCGCACCCGTCGAAATAGATCCGTGCAGACAATCTATAGATTGCCGTCGCGGTTTGCGATCCTCAATGTGCCCACCATGAGCGGGCTTCCTCACGACAGCGCAGGTGCTGCTGATATCCGGCGATATCGGTTGAAACCTTTTGTTTCCTCGGCGTGTTTCCAGTTGCATCTGCCTTTTACAATTTTTGGATTGAGAGACGACAACATGAAAGTCGCC
>Ga0208588_1000249_pt1 | contig 17747 bp, 18 predicted proteins | sample NGESurshal092012_8_FD_184483 | JGI IMG/M metagenome (GOLD analysis project Ga0208588, IMG submission 184483) | Arctic peat soil microbial communities from Barrow, Alaska - NGEE Surface sample 415-3 shallow-092012 (SPAdes) | ecosystem: Environmental > Terrestrial > Soil > Wetlands > Peat ...
GCTTCTATTGCGCGGGCATGGTGATCCGGTCTCGGACCAGACTGGTGGCGACCCTGCTGCGGCGCACGAATGAACTGCACGAACAACGCGACCGGACCGCCGCTCTTGAGGTTGCCGCCGATCGCGCTCGGGTCGGCGCGGACCTGGAACGGTTGATCCGGGCCCAGATCCAGGCGATCGGGGCGAGCGCCGAGCAAGCCCAGGCCGCGGCGAACGATGACACCGATCGCGCACAGTCCGCGCTGATCGAGGTCGAGAACTCCGGGCGCGAAACGCTGGCCCGGATGCGTGACGTGGTCGGCACCCTGCGCGACGCGCCCACCGAACCCCCGCCCGGTCTTGATCAACTGGCCGATCTGCTCCGCCGGGCGACATGTTCCGACGCTCGGCTGACCATCCACGGGGTCGTCCGTCCGCTCACCACGAACGTCGAGCTGTCCGCCTACCGCATCGTCGAACAATTGTTGACGACATTGCGCGACCATCCGACGGCGCGGGTGGAAGTGAACATTGACTTCACCGAAGGCGCGCTGAAGATCCGAGTCAGCGGGCCGACCAGGCAGGACGACTCCCCGGGCGTCGTGACGGAGCTGCGCAGCGCACTGCACGCCGTCCGAGCGCGCGCCGAAATGCACGGCGGCACGGTCATGACCAGAAACCCGGTTGGCCGTCGAGAGACCGAGGTGCGGCTTCCGCTGCTGACCGCGGCGCCGAGTTGATCACCATGTCGGTGGCAGGAGCGTCCGGTGCCGCGCCGGCGGCCTCGGCGACGGAGATTCGGGCACCGCACACTCGCACCCGGGAACGGCGCATCGACGTCGTGATCGCCCTGGTCGTCGCGGTCCCGCCGACGATCTGCATGATCGCGATCTACGGGATCCCCGCCGACAGGAACGGCTGGGCTGCGCTGATCGGATTCGTCGCCGCCGGAGCTGCGGTCCTGACGGTCCGGTGGCATGTCCTGCTCGCCGTGACGGTGCTGACGGCCGCGATTCCGTGCATCACTCCCGCCAGCCAGACCTACCCCCCGGGCGCCTCGCCCTGGGTCTCCATCTTTCTGACCCCGCTCATCGCGCTCGCCCTCGTGTACTGCGCGCTCGGCTCCGCCCTGCCACTGGTGCCGTCGCTGCTGTGGCTGGCGTGCTCGAGTGCGACATACCTGTGGACACAGGGCTTCGACCTGACCTATGTCTTGATCGCGCTCGGCTGGTGGTTGGTCGGCCGGGTGCTTCGGTCACGGCGCGCGGTGGCCGAGAATCTGCGGATCCGAGCAGCCGAGCTGAGCGCCGAGCGTGACCGATACACGGCCGAGGCCGTCCGACTGGAGCGCACCAAGATCGCCCGGGAGTTGCATGACGTGGTGGCGCATTGCATGACGGTGATCGTCATCCAGTCCAGGGCCGGCCGACATCTGCTCGTCAGCGATCCGGACGGTGCCAAGGAGACGTTAGACGCCATCGTCGCTGTCGCCGCGGAAGCGGCGGCGGACATCGGCGCGCTGGTGAACCTCATGGACCCGGAATCGACCCGACCACTCACCAGAAACCTACTCGACGAGCTGGTCACCAGGGCCTCCGCTACCGGCGCCACGATCACCGCCGAGATCACCACCGAACTCGGCGATCTCGCCGATCTCGACCCGGCGACCGCGGTCGTCGCTCACCGCATGGTGCAGGAGGCACTCACCAATGCCTTCCGACACGCCCCGGGTGCAGCCATCCGGATCGAGCTGAGCGGTGGACCGGTGTTCACCCTCGAGGTGACCAACGGCCCGCCACTGCTGGCGACGGGGGGTGCCGCTGCGCCGCCGACGGAGCCCCACCGTCCCGCCGAGCCGGAGGACGAATCGTTGCGTGACTGGGGGTCCGGCCGCGGCCTTGTCGGGATCAGGGAGAGGGTCGTCGCCGTGAACGGCGAGGTGACCTGGGGCGCAACACAATCCGGCGGCTGGCGAATGCTCGCGCGTTTCCCGATGCACGGTCGAGGTCCTTCGGCATCCGCACGGTGACGTCCCTTGGCGGACGAGACCACGTGCGAGTCAACCCCTGTCGTCGGGCCGTGCGTGGCGGGTATCGCATGTACCAACGAGGGGAACTCCCGGCCGGCTGCGTCATGAATTCCGTCGCTGGTCGTCGTGGGAGATATGGCTGAGCTGACGCCAGATCACGATCACGAACACCGCGGAGCCGACGAACGCGAACCAGAACGGCGCGGCGACGCCGAAGTGCTGGGCGAGCACACCGCCGATACCCGAGCCGATCACCAGCCCGCCGTAGGTGCCGACCATGTTCACGCTGCCCACCCGGCCCTGCAGGTTCGTCGGCACCACCCGCTGCCGGATGGTGACCGACGTGGTACCCCAGATGAATTCGTGTGCACCGAACACCAGGAAGACCGGGAGCGCGACCCACGCGCTGGTGGTCAGCGCCAGCGCGAGATGCGTCAGCGTCTCGATGATGAGCCCGGCCCGCATGATGTTGCCCAGGCTGACCCGACGGGTGATCCAGCCGTAGCACGCGGTGCCGAGCAGACCGCCGGCCGCCATGACGGTGGTGAGCAGGCCGAATCCGATGTCGCCGAGCCCCAGCCGCTGCGAGGCGTAGAGCACGAGCACCGACCACGCCGCGCCGAAGGTGATGTTGAAGATGAAGATCGTCAGCACCAGGGTCCGGACCGCCGGGTGATGGATGACCCAGCGGAAGCCCTCGATGATGTCGTGGTGCAGGTGGCTGTCCCGGCGGTCGGCACCGGCATGGGGCGGTAGCACGACCCTGGAGAGCAGGACCACCCCCAGCCCGACGACCAGCGCCTCCGCGCCGAACGGCCAGGCAGAGCCGACGACGAACAGCGCGGCACCCAGCGGCGGGCCGGCCAGTTGGTTGAAGGTGATCATGCCCGTGAGCAGCCGGGAGTTCGCGACCGCGAGATCGTCACGGGCGACCAGCATGGGCAGCAGCGTCTGGGTGCTGGTGTCGGCGAACACCTCCGCCGTGGAAATCACGAACAGCGCCGTCAGCACGACGCCGACGGATCCCTGCCCGGTGACGATCGCGAGCACCAGCACGGCCAGCATGCCGACCCGCACCAGGTTCACCAGCACGACGATCCGGAGCCGGTTGTGCCGATCGGTCAGCGCGCCGGCGATCGGCGCGAAGATCAGCGGCGGCAACCATTGGAACGTGGCAGCGAGGGCGACCAGGAATGCGTCGTCGGTCAGCGAGGCCACCAGCAGCGGACCGGCGGCCAGCGCAAACCCATCGCCCAGGTTGGTCAACCAGGATGACGGCAACAGCCAGCGGAACCCGACGCCCAGTCGGGACGGCGCCACCAATTCGGCCAGTCGACCCAAAATCGGCAGAGCGTAGTCGGATACTCGCTCGCAGTCCTCGGTGAATCGGCGCCGGCACGCGCCTCCCGACTTTCCCGTTCCCGCCGCTCAGCGATCGCCCGAGCGTTGTGGAGGTCGGCCGTCCTTCGAAGGCGGCCGGTCAGGCGGTTTTCAGCGCGTCGCGGGTACCGTGTTGCTCTGCCCGCCGCAGGCTGCCGGCGAAGAGTGTGGTGTCGAACCAGGTGGGGAATGCCTTGGCCAAGCGACTCGGGCCGAGGAATCGGGCGTGTCCGTTGGCGACCAGGTCGCGGAAAGGGACCAGCCCGACGAGCCAGCGGTGCATCTGTGCCGTGTCGGCCTCGAGAGCGAGATCGACGGCCAGGCCTTGGTCGTCCTTGCAGACGGTGATGCCCGGGCGCTGGATATCGAGCCAGCCCTGCGCGCCGCCTGACCCGGTGAGCACGAGGTGCACCACCGTGCGGGTCTCGGGCAGCTTCGCTGGAATGGCAACTTGATGCGTCCGCCAGATGAGCGTCAGACCATCACACTCCTCGTCGCTCGGGTCACCGAACATCCATTCCGCCGCCCAGGCGCCCATGGCCCAGACGATCGGCGTCAGGGCCTGACCGGCCGCGGTCAAGCCGTAGACGCCCGGGCGTCCCGGCCGGCCCGGGTCATGCCTCATCAACCCGCGTCGCTCGAGCTCGCGCAGCCGCTGGGCGAGCAGGGTTCGACTCACCCGGGGGATCCCGCGATGGATCTCATTGAAGCCGCCGGCACCGACCATCAGCTCGCGAATGATCAGGGGGGTCCAACGATCCCCCAACACCTCGACGCTCGCGGCGATCGGGCAGTAGTCCCTGCGGTTCATCCGCCCATCGTGCTCCGCAACGGCGCCCCACGGTAGTACGAATGCCGTACCGCCCAGGCTCCGTAGCGCAGCGGGTCGTGGTGGCGATTGGTCTGATTCGTCCCGAGCGCCGGGCGGTTCAGCGGCGACGTACGGTGGTACGACAGCGTCACTCGTTGCCACGCCGCAGATCCCGCATCCTCGGTGACAGGCATTCAACCGAGGAGACGTGTCATGAACACTGCATCAGCTACCACAGAAACCGTTGTTCGCAACCACCTGCAGACCTTTCTCGAACAGCAGGGCGTTACCGCGTTGGTGAGTGACTACGACGACGACGCGCATTTCTACAGCGAGGCGAAGATCTATCGCGGGAAGCAGGAGATTCACGGCTTCTTCACGGACTTCATCGCGTCCTTGCCCGCAGGCGCCATCGATCGATTCACACTGACGAGCCTGCGAGTCGCCCGAAACGTCGCCTACATCACCTGGTGCGTGGGCGACGACATCCCACTGGGCACGGACACATTTGTCGTGAACAACGGCAAGATCGTTTCTCAGACCTTTGCGATGTATGCCGTGGCAGCGCAATAGTTCTTTATGACGTCGGTCCCCCCCTCGACGTTGCCGATCGATTCCAAGGGCGCGGATCATGCCGATTCGAGGATGGGTGCGGTGATGGTGGCGGCAATCAGGTTCGCCAGCTCTGCCGGAGCCTGCAGGGGAAGCAGGTGGTTTCGACCGGGCATGACGGTGATGTCGGCGTGCGGCAGCGTGTGGGCCAGGTGGGTGATCAGGTGGTGGGTGAACGGCAGGCTGGCGCCGCCGGCGACCAGGTGGACCGGCTGAGATATCCGCTGGGCCAGTTCGTCGTCGAACCGCCACTGCCCGACTGACGGGATTTCCCCGGTGAAGAAATACTTGCAGTCGGCCCGCGCCTTCACCAGGCCCGGTGATCCGAGGGCCGCGGTGATGACGGCCGGATGGTCCGGGCCGCACAGCGCTGTCATGAAGGTGTCATAGGCAGTGGGCAGGTCGCCGCGCATCACGGCTGTCATGGCGGCATCGATCACCGGACCGAGCGCGGCGCCGAGCGCGGCGTGGTCTTCCGGGGACATCAACGGTTCGATCAGCGGCGGCTCGCACAGCACGAGATCGGTGACCAGATCAGGGTAGTCGATCGCCATTTGGAGCGCGAACAGCGTCCCGCTCGAATGCGCCACCAGGCGCGCGCGGTCGATACCCAGTGCGTGCAACAGGTCAGCGCACTCCCGGGCGTGGTCTTCGATCGACATCGGCGTCATCGGCGGGTCATTGGCGTAGCCGGTCCGGGTGACCAGAATCCGCCGCGCATCGGCCAGCGCGGGTTGGTGGTCCAGCGGGACGAACCAATCGGCGAAAACGCCGGCATGCAGCAATACCAAGGCCTCGTTGCTGGTGCCGCCGGAGTCTGTGTAATGCATGGCTGAGTTCCCTTCAGGAATCCCCGTTCACGGGGTGTGGTTGGGTTTGCAATGTCAGTCGGCGTAGAGGCGGATCTCGATGCCATCGGGATCGTGCAACCCGACCAGAACGGCTCCCCCGAGGTGACCGGTGACCACACCGCCGTGCTGCTGTCCGACGGCGTCCAGGTGCTCCGCCCAGACCTGCACGTCGTCGCGGGTCGGGACGGCCAGGGCCACCGGGTCGAAGCCGGACAGGGCCGCGGCGCGTTCGGGGTCGAGCCGCAGCGCCAGCCGGAGCGTGCGGTCGCGGTCGGCCATGGCCAGTCCGCGGAGGTCACCATCCTCGGTGAACTCGATCTCGACCTGGAAACCCAGGACGTGCTGGTACCACTCCCTGCTGGCCAGCAGGTTGCTGACCGGCAGCTTCACATGATGAATCTGCGACGACGGTGGCACACCGACCTCCTTCGATAGAGTCGACTCTAGTGATTGACTAGAGTAGTCTCTAGCGAGTGAGCGATACTGTCAAGAGCAATTCCGGGGCATCTACGACGCGGGCCGACCGGGCCCGGTTGACCCGGAGGCGGATCATCGACGCGGCCGCCGAGTTGTTCCTGGAACGGGGGTACGGCGCGACGATGCTCGACCAGGTCGCGCAGCGGGCCGGGGTGGCGGTTCAGACCGTGTACTTCCACTTCGGGAACAAGGCCACCCTGCTCAAACACGCGCTGGACGTCGCGGCGGTCGGTGATGACGAACCGGTTGCGCTGCTGGAGCGGCCCTGGATGGACCATGTCAAGGCCGAAACCGATCCGATACGGATGATCGAGCTGTGGATGGCGAACAGCCGCAGCATCATGGGACGGGTCGCGCCGATCTTGAACGTGATCCGCGGGACCATCGGCGCCGACCCGGATCTGGCGGCGCAGTGGGACCTCAACGAGCGACAGCGGCGGACCGCCTTCGATGCTCTCGCCCAGATCCTTGCCGACCGTGGCGTGCTCAGGACCGGCCTCAGTCGCGAAGACGCGGCGGACCTGGCATTCCTGATCAGCAGCGTTGAAGGCTACTTCCTGGCCACCGGCACCCTGGGATGGTCGCCCGAACACTGGGAACGCACGACAGTGTCGATGCTGACCTGCGCCCTGCTCGGAACTCAGGCCGTCGGGTTGCCGTCATGATCCGGTGGAAGCCAATGACGAACGAGTGATCCGCTCATGCTGTCGGTGGCCGCACTGATCGCATTCGCTGATGGGACGAGAACGAGGCCAGGACACCGATCGGAGGACGGCGGCGCGCACAGGGGTCAGGACTCGGTGTGCTCGAGCACCTCGTCGGCCCGCTCGGGGCTGCCTTCCGCGAGGCCGCGGTCAATCGCCCGACGGGACGCGAGCCACATCACGACGCCGACTCCGAACACGAGGCCCTCGGTCACGGTCAGCGCCCAGATGATCCCGGCCAACCCGAACCAGATGTTGCCCAGGATCACGATCGGGACGAACAGGACGCCCTGCGCCACCGACATCACGATCGCCGGCACCGACCGCCCCGTCGCCTGGAACAGCGATGTCATGAGGCCCGCGAACCCGTTCACGATCATCGCCACCAGTTGCGCAGTGAGGATCGTGATGCCGATCGCGAGGACCGAGCGGTCCGCCGAGAACATGGAGAACACCTGCTCGCGGAACACGAACAGCATCGTCGCCGAGATCAGCACGATGCCGCCCACCGTGATCGCGGATACCCGCAGCGCCGACATCAGACGTCTCCGGTCCCCCTTGCCGTACGAGTAGGCGAGCAGCGGCAGCACGCCGAGCGTCACGCCCATCACCAGGAACTCCGGCACCTGCGCGATGCGGACCGCGACACCCATTGCAGCGAGCGCACTGTCGCCGTAGGCGACCGCGAGGTTGTTGAGCACCAGCGAGGTGACGATCAGGAAGCCGGACTGGAGCAGCTCGCCGATGCTGACGCCGAAGACGGGCCTGAGCACGGTGGGCGAGAGCGTGAACCACCGCGGCGCGAGGCTCACGTTCTCCCCGTGCCGCTGCAGCCAGATGACGAAGTAGCCGACCACACCGAGGTTCGCGAGGCCCATCGACAGCGCCGCACCGGCAAGCCCCAGTGCAGCACGAGGATGAACAGGACGTCGAACACGACGTTCGCGACCGTGGACGCGATGAGCCCGACCATCACCTGGCGTGCGGCGCCTTGCGCCCGCACGAGTTGCTCGAGGCAGAACGCCGCCGCGAGCACTGGCACGAAGGCGAGCATGACGGCGACGTAGGCGCTCGTCGCGGGCACGGCGGCGGCATCTGCACCGAGCACCGACACGAGCGGGTGCAACAGGAGCAGCCCGATACCGCCGAACACGGCCCCGGCGAGCACCGAGCCCCAGAAAGCAAACGATGCGACGTGTTTGATCTCGCCGGCCTTCGCGGGCTCGTGCTCCGCCGCGCCGAGCAGTCGCGAAATCAACGCGCCACCGCCGACGCCGAACACCCCGCCGATCCCCATGACCAGGCCGAGCAGCGGCGCTCCGAACGTGATCGCGGCGAGGAGCGCGGTGTCGTGCAGCGAGCCGATGAAGCCGGCGTTGATGAGGTTGTAGATGGCGCCGACGATCATCGCGGCGGCCATCGGCACGCACAGGTGCACGAGGGTGCGGACGATCGGCGCGGCCGAGAGGTACCAGCGATTGGTGCCGACAGCGCTTGTCTCAGTGCGGATTTCGAGGTTCGCGGAGCTCATGACTCCTCCTTTCCGGGGCAGACTTCAGCGCGCGCCGACGGGCGCCGGCACGGCGGATGTGGTGAATGCGAGGGGATATCTTTCGAGGCGCGGCCTGGCCGCGCGTTCGCGGTTACGTCCGGGTCGGTCGCGGCATTTCCGCGGTGATCTTCCTGAGCAGGGCGTGCAACGTCGCCCGTTCGGCCTCGTCCAACGGGGCGAGGATCGTCTCATCGGCGGCGGCCATTGCGGTGTCGAAACCGTCGATGAGTTCGACGCCGGCCGGCGTCGCGTAGACGCGTTTACTGCGCTCGTTACCGCCCTCCGTGCGGCGCTCGACCAGTCCGCGGCGCTCGAGCCCCTGCAGCAGGCTCGACACGCTCGCCGCGGTCGTCCGGCTCACCTGCGCGATGTCGCGCTGGATCGCGCCCGGGTTCTGCACCAGATAGCCCAGCACGAAACCCTGTTCGAAGCTGATCTCGCGCTCCCGGATCCAGTCCTCGCCGGCCTTCCGCTGAGCCCATCCGATCCAGCGGAGCAGCTCGAGGCTACTGGCGAGGGTGATCTCCGGTTCGTCCATAGTGAGGACTCTAACCGTTTGATCTCGAACTGTCAACGATCGAACTGATCGTCTCCTTGTCGACCCTCACGTCAGCCGAATTCGGCGAGCACATCTTCACGGCGCCGATCAGTCGATCAGCAGTACGAGCTTCCCGCGCACGAGACCTTCCTCGCCGACGCGGTGGGCCTCTGCGATATCGGTCAGCGGGAACGTCTGCCCGACAGGGAGCGAGAACCGCCCCGACTCGATCAGGTCGCCGATCTGCGCGAGCGCGTAGACCGCTCGGCCCGAATCACCCCTGCTGAACCGCACGCCGTACTCTTCCGCGCCGGCGAAGTCGGCGATCGTGACGACGTGCTCCGGGCCGCCCGCGAGTTCGATGAGCTCGGGCAGCACCCCGCTTCCGGCGACGTCGAGCGCCAGCCCGACGCCGTCCGGAGCGAGCGCACGAACCCGCTCCGTCATGCCGGGACCGTAGGCCACCGGTTCCGCGCCGAGCGAGCGCAGGAGATCGTGCGTGGAAGGACTGCCGGTGCCGATCACCCGCGCGCCGCGCGCGACGGCGAGCTGGACGGCCGCACTGCCGACGCTCCCGGAGGCGCCATTGATGAACACCGTGCTGCCGCTCTCCACGCCGAGCTGGTCAAGCGCGCGAGCGGCCGTCTCGACGGCCGCCGGCAGTGCTGCCGCAGCGTCGAAGTCGAGCGAGGCAGGGATGGGTGAGTAGGAGGACAGCGCCGCCAGCTCCGCCTGTGCGGCGCCATAGGGAGACGCGCCGAACACGCGGTCACCAACCGCGACGTCCGTGACTCCTGCACCGAGCTCGTCGACGATCCCTGCCGCCTCGTAGCCCAGGGTCTGCGGGAGCTCGGGGTCCATCAGGCCTTGCCGCTTCTTCCAGTCGCTGGCGTTGACACCGGCGCCACGCACCGCAATCCGGACTTCGCCGGGACCAGGGTGCGGATCCGGAAGATCCACGATCTCCAGAACCTCCGGGCCCCCGAATCGGCTGAAACGAGCAGCCTTCATGAGTTCTCCGTTCCCGATCCGCGGGCCGACCGTGCCTGGCCAACAGGACCATGCGGTGTCCCGATCGAGGTCAGGAGACTGCGGCCTGCATCAGTCCGACGACCTTCCTCTCCACCTCGGGGCTCCACGTGCCGATCGCAAACGACACCGGCCATGCGTCGCCGTCGTCGAGGTGCGCCGCGTCCTGGAACTCCAGGGTCGAGTAGCGGAGGTTGAACTTGCCCGCGTTCTTGAACGCGACGACGACCTTTCCGTCAGCGTTCGCGTAGGCAGGCATGCCGTACCAGGTCCTGGGCGACAGGTCAGGAGCGGTCGCGGTCACCGTCACATGGACACGCTCGGCAAGCGCCCGATCCTCCGGTGTCATCGATGCGATGCTGTCCAGGACAGCCTGCAAGCCATCGGCCTTCTTGGTTCCCTGTTTACCCTCCGCGCGCAGCTCGGCGGCGCGCGCCTTCATCGCATCACGCTCCGCCGGGCTGAATCCGCCGGCCTCGCCTTTGGCAGTGCTCGTGGCCATGATGGGCTCCCTTCTTGCCATGCCGATCCGGTGTTCCCGGCCTTTCGTCGAAGGCTAGTGGGCCACCATACGACGGCACTTCTCGATACCTGATCAATGTGGGATCGAGGAAGAGTGCCGTCGTTCGGCACCGGCGACTCCCGAATCCGCCGGACCCGACCCCACTTCTAGTCTTGGCAGATCGGGAGGAGCACCATGCTGAAGCGGACGATCGGCTGGCAGGGAATCGACGACGAGAACCGTTCTGACGTCGCCAGTGTTCGGCTCGAGCGCGATCGGCTGACGGCGTCCGGGACCAGTCGAACGCAGCACTATCAGCTGCAGTACACGCTGCGCACCGGGTCGGACTGGGTCACCCGCTCGCTGGAAGTACAGGTCACCGGGACCGGTTGGCGCCGAGAGCTCGCGCTGGTCAGAGAGCCCGAAGGGCGCTGGCGGTCCGAGGGCCGGGCCGCCGGAACTCCCGAGACCGCTGACGGTCTGCCGTTCGTCATCGAGGGCTCGGACTGGTCGGCGACGGACGGCACGCTGCCCGGGATCGTCGACGAGCCGAGCCTGGGCGGCGCCGACGACTGTGACCTCGGCCTGTGCCCGATCACCAACACCATGCCGATGCTCAGGGCAGTCCTGCCACGGGCCGGCGCGCCCGGTCCGCAGCCCGGGCCCGGCGTGGAGTTCGTGATGGCCTGGGTGGAGGTGCCGAGCCTGCGGGTGATCCGCAGCGACCAGATCTACCAGCTGCGGAGAACCGCGGTGGACGGGACAGCGGTTGTCCGGTACATCGGTCTGCACCGATCCTTCGAGGGCGATCTGACGGTCGACCGGGACGGCCTGGTGATCGACTACCCGCAACTCGCCCGCCGGGTTGCGCCGCCAGGGTGACTGACGCGACCGACCCGACGCGCGCCACCACGTGCTGTCGGCATGTCGGGATGAGCACCTGCCCGGCTCGAGCACCGCCTTGCCTTGTACAGCCAGGAGCAGCGAATGGTGTTCGGGGCCAACACCTATCGGGCATTCGAGGGGATGCTGGCGTCGAGCACCGAGGATTCCGACGTGCGCGACCCATGGGTCACTCGGATGTGGAACATGCCGGCAACCCTGGTCTCGACGACGCTGCTGGAGCACATGGAGCGCTCGCCCAGCCGGCTGCGGCCGCACTACGGGCTGCACGCCACCGACATCCGGATCGCCAGCACGGTCGACCCCGCTGACACTTCCGCATACCCGGTGACGGTCACCGTGGCGCACCAGAAGGGCTTCCAGGAGACCGGTGAGTTCTCCACCATCCGGGCCAAGTACGTCGTCGGCGCTGACGGTTCACGCAGCGGCGTTCGCACCGCGATCGGCCGTGAACTGGTCGGCGATCCGATGAACCAGTCCTGGGGGGTGCTCGACGCCTTGGTCACCACCGACTTCCCGGACATCCGGCGCAAGTGCGCGATCCACTCCGCCAACGACGGCAACATCCTGATCATCCCGCGGGAGGGCGGCTACCTGGTGCGCATCTACATCGAGCTGGACAACGTCCGCGACGGGGAAATGTTGAAGAATCGCAGCGCCACCCCGGAGAAGCTCGCCGAGGTCGCGAACCGGATCCTGGCCCCGTACACGATCGACGTCAAGGACGTCGGCTGGTGGGCGGTGTACGAGATCGGCCAACGAGTGACCGACAAATTCGACGACGTCCCCGCAGCGGAGATGGACAGCAGGCTGCCTCGGGTGTTCATCGCCGGCGACGCGTGCCACACGCACAGCGCCAAGGCCGGCCAGGGCATGAACGTGTCCATGAACGATACCTGGAACCTCGGCTGGAAATTGGCCTCCGTGCTGCGGGGCCGGGCGAAACCGGAACTGCTGCACACGTACTCAGACGAGCGCCAGAAGATCGCCAAACAGCTCATCGATTTCGACCGCGACGCAGCCACGCCGACGCTGAAGAAGGCACCGGGTTCCGGGCCATCCTGCGCACCCCCAACCTTGCCATCAGCGTCGTGTTCGCCCTCGCCACCATGGCCACCCTGTTCGCCTGGTACGGACTGGGCACCTGGCTGCCCGGCCTCATGCAGCAGGCCGGCTACAACCTCGGCTCCGCCCTGACCTTCGCGCTCACCCTCAACCTGGGCGCCGTCGTCGGGTCAATCCTCACCGCTTGGGCCGGCGACCGATTCGGCTCACTGCCCACCGGTGTGGCCGCTGCCGGGGTCGCCGCAGCCGCACTGCTCACCATCGTCGCCGCGCCCCCGGTCGGCGTCGTCTACGCCATGCTCGTGCTCGCCGGCATCGGCACCCACGGCACCCAATGCCTGATCATCGCCGCCGTCGCCGGTCATTACCCAGACCACTTGCGTGGCACCGCCCTCGGCTGGGCTCTTGGCATCGGCCGCGTCGGTGCCGTCGCAGCCCCACAGGTCGGCGGCTGGATGCTCGCCGCAGGGCTCGGGGTCAATTCCAACTTCATCGCATTCGCCCTTGCCGCCGGCCTGGCCGCTGCCCTGATCGCCGTGGCCTGGCGGCTCACCGGCAAACGCGGCACAAGTCCCACCGGCGTTCTCGCGCACTGAAGAACCAACTCGCCGGCATTCCGACAAGCGAGCCCAGATACAGAATGCGTCGCCGCCGGTCGAGGCCTGGCGCCGTTGTCGGTCTCCAGTTGCTGTGGCGACCACGTCGACAAACGTCAGCCTGCAGACGTCGTGTGGCGTCAGTGGTCGGTGGCGGGTGGTTCGATGTGGCCATGAGTTGGGAGAGCTACCCGCTGACGCCAGAGCGTTTCGAGGACTTCGCCGACGTCATCAACCCCAACCGCCGGACCAACCACTGCTGGTGCCTGTCGCACCGCCTGCGGGCCAAGGACATCGAGGAACTCGGCAAAGGCGACCGCCAGCAGGCGATGCGGCGGCTCAGCGAACGCGAGAACCCGCCGGGAGTGGTCACTTATCTCGACGGCACACCCGTCGGCTGGTGCAACATCGGTCCGCGGGCCGAGATCCCCCGCCTGGACGGATCGAAGCTCATCCGCCCGGTCGACGCCGTGCCTGTCTGGAGCATCGTCTGCGTCGTGGTCAGGAGCGGCCACCGCAAGAAGGGCGTCACCTCCCACCTCATCGAGGGCGCTGTCGAGTACGCCGCCTCGCGCGGAGCGCCGGCCGTCGAGGCCTATCCCGTCGACCCCGATGGCCGGATGGACACGACAATGGCGTTCGTCGGCACCTTGTCGATGTTCACCAGAGCAGGCTTCGAGGTGGTCGGCACGACCGAAGCGGTGGCCTCGAAGTTGCCGCGCCTGATCGTGCGCCGCACTCTCGCGGCCTGACTGCGGCGTCCGCCGGTCTGAACCACTTCTCAGGCGACATCAGTTGGCGGGCTTGCCGAACCAGCGGGAGAGGTGGTTGTCCAGGTCCTGCTGATCGTCGCCGATCCAGGCGACGTGGCCGTCGGGACGTAGCAGGACGCACGGAACATCCAGTACCGCAGTGGGATCCGCGAGGTAGTCGACCCGGTCTGACCAGCCGCCGACGGCCAGGCGTTCGGTGCGGTCCAGCAGCAGGCCGCGGCCGCGATGCAGCAGACCGTAGAGGTGGCCCTGTTTCACCTCGATGTCGCGCTGGCGGCGGCCGAGCAGATCGGGGCCTTCGCCGAAGTCGTAGCGGATATCGATCGCGGTGATCTTCTCGATCAGATAGCGGTTCACCTCGTCGAAGTTCATCAGTGCGGTGAGCAGCCTGCGCACGGCCTGCGGGCCGGGTTCGGTGGACAGCAGTTCCATCTGGGCACGGGTGTTGTCCAGCACGTCCTCGGCGACCGGATGACGTTCGGCCTGGTAGCTGTCCAGCAGTGTTTCCGGCGCCCAGCCGCGAATCTGTGCGGCCAGTTTCCAGCCGAGATTGAAGGCGTCCTGAACGCCCAGGTTGAGGCCCTGTCCGCCGATGGGTGGGTGGACGTGTGCCGCATCGCCGGCCAGCAGCACCCGCCCGACCCGATACCGTTCGGCCAGCCGGGTGGCATCGCCGAAGCGGGACAACCAGCGCGGCGAGTGCACACCGAAATCGGTCCCGGCGATGGTGCGCAAATGTCGTCGGAAATCCTCGAGGGTGGGCGGTTCAGCACGATCGGTGACTCCCGCGACCGGGACGATGATTTGATAGACCCCTTCGCCGAAGGGCCTGAGGCTGAAACGCCTATTGGTCTCGCCGATTTCCCTCACCTTGGCGGCGATCTCCTCTTGCGGCACACCCATTTCCATCTCGCCCATCAGTGTGTCGTTGCGCGAGGGCTCGCCGGGGAAGCCGACGCCGAGCAGTTTGCGCACCGAACTGCGCGCGCCGTCACAGCCGACGAGGTACCGCGACCGCAGCTGTTCCCCGTCGGCAAGCTCGACGGTCACGCCCTCGTCGTCCTGCTCGACGTCGACCACCGCACAGCCGCGCCGGACCTGCGCACCCAGTTCGATCGCATGCTCTTCGAGCAGGCGATCGACGACCGGCCGCGGTATGCCCAGCAGATAGGCGTGCGCGGAATCCAGACCCTCGGGCGCGGGTGTGGTGATGGCGGCGAAGAAACCGCTGGCCGGACGCTGCCTTCCCTTTTCGAGAAATCTCTCCAGCAGTCCGCGCATTTCCATCAGCTCGAGACTGCGGATATGCAGACCGACGATGCGGACGAACGACGCGGGCACGGTTTCCTTCTCCAGAACGAGTACCCGCACATCGTGCAGCCGCAGTTCGGCGGCGAGCATCGCACCAGTCGGCCCGCACCCGGCAATGATCACGTCGACAGCGAGGGACGCGCGATCGGCGCCGGGGGCCGGCGACCGGATTCCGCTCACGCCCTGCCCAGCAGCAGGTCATCAAGCCAGTTCAGGGCCGCGGTCCAGAACACGATGGGCGCCATGCCTTCGCAGTGCCCCTCGGCTCCCTCGGCGCGGGTGAACCGGCGGAATTCCCTGGGGCACGTCAGGTGGTCGTAGAGCAGCTGGCCCTGGCCGGTGGACACATGGTCGGTTTCGTTGTCGGTGACGTAGGTGGGGCAGCTGATCTTCGGGGCGGCGTCCCGGTTGTGGTACCGGGTCATGTCGTTGAAATGCCCGCGGACGGTGGGCGTTCCATTGGTCACCATGCGGGGGCCGAGAAGCGCTGCCATCACAGGGTTGTCGAGCAAACCCTGGAACACCGGGTCGGCCGTGGGGTCATCCAGCCGCTGGGCCAGCGGTCCGAGCCTGCCGACGACGGCCGCTCCCATGTCGTACTGCCCGGGATCGACGATCAGCGCGGCGAGGCGGTGCTCGGCGGACGCGCCGCGCGGCGCGATGACCCCACCGAACGAGCGGCCGACCAGGACAACCCGCGCCGGGTCGACCTCGGGATGGGACAGCAACGCGTCGACCATTTCCGGGACGACGTTCTCCCAGTCCGGGCGCATCGGGATTCGTTGTTCGTACAGCACCCCGCCCTGGCCGGGACCGTCGACCGCGGCGAAGGCATAGCCGCGCTCCAGGGCCGGGTACGCGGAGGCGTACAGCTCCTCGGCGGTGCCGTCGTACCCGTCGATGTGCAGCAGGGTGGGGAGCGGTCCGTCGGCCCCCGCGGGGGTGAACAGGTATCCGGACAGCGCGCCGGTCAACACTGTTGCCCGGTGGCTCAGCAGCGGCAGCGCGTTGCGGAAAGCGGCGACGCCGGCGGCGTAGGCCAGCCGAATCTCTTTGCCGTCCAGGTCCTCCCGGTGGAAGAAGAACGCCTGCCGGAGATACTCGGTGGCCCGAAGGTACGCGCCGCGGGCGCTGATCCGGTGACCCGCGGCGAGCGCGGCGTCGGCCTGCTCGACGAGCCGAAGCCCGAAGGTCGACCACGCCCGGTACCAGCTGTCCCGGTCGCCGCCGGTGATCTGTGCGGCGATCGCCAGGCACTCACCGACGTTGGCCATGCCGGCGTCGGCCTTGCCGACACTGCGCTGCAGCTGCCCGTCGAAGTTCTCGTCATCGAAGAACAGCTTCATGGATCCGCTCCTTGACCGATCTCACACCTTCGCGGTGTGCTTGAAATCTCGCCGTCCGGGCGGCCGTCGTCGGCAACAAATTAGCAGTCGCCCGGAATTGCAGCCATCGCGAAACCGACCGATCCTCTTCGCCCGGGGTGGCGTCAGAAGGGTGCGTATGCCGGCCGGGACATGCTGAACCCACGGCCGTCGACGTTCGTACAGCGCAGACCGGTTTCCCCTACGTCACAGGCGATGTCACCCCAGCCCCGTCAAGTCGGGTCACCTGGGCGCAGCTCATGCCGCTGTCCGTCGGATCCAGCCGGCCGGCTGACAAGTCATACCAGTAGCCGTGGATCGTCCAGCAGGGGCTGGAGAGCGATTTCGGCGGCACCGACGAGCGCCGACGCCGCGAGTGCGGCCGGCCGCAGCTCGACCCGGGCTGCCTGGTCGAGGAATGAATGCCTGCTGATTCCGGTGCGGAGCCGTTCTTCCTCGGCGGTCAGGAGTTCCGCGTACATGCCGCCGAGGACGACCCGGTCGGGATTGAGAATGTTGATCATGCAGGCGAGTCCGCCCGCCAGTCGCCGGGTGACGAGGTCGACGGCCGCCCGCACTCGTGGGTCGACGCCGCGCCGTGCGATCACCGCCCGCACCGCATCGAGCGTCGGTTCGATCATGGACAATCCGGCGGCGTCCAGGAGCGCGGTGGGGTCGGCCTCGACCTCGAGGCATCCGCGGTTTCCGCACCGGCAGCGCCTTCTCCCCCGCGGGACGGGGGTGTGTCCGATTTCGAGCGCATAGCCGGCGCTACCCAGATGCAGCCGGCCATCGATGACCAGGCCGCCGCCCACCCCGACCTGACCGGTCATCACGTACAACAGCTGCGCCGCGCCCTGACCGGCGCCGTGCCTGGATTCCGCGAGCGCAGCGAGGTTGGCGTCGTTGCCGACGTGCACCGCAAGGTCGCCGTGACCGGCGTGGGCGAGCAGTCCGGCCAGCAGTCGGCGGGCGGGTACCGCGTGCGGCCAGGCCAGGTGGTGCGCGGCGAGCGCCGTGCCGTCGGAGCCGACGGCCGAGGGCAGTGCGAGCCCGACACCGAATGGCGGACGATCGGGCGTCACCCGCCGGGCCGACAGGAGGTCGGCGATCAGGCCGAGCACCGACTCCGGGGTGGCCGGCTCGGGCAGCGGTACCTCGTCGACCCGGCCGAGCACCCCACCCAGCCGCGCCTGCGCGATCAGTACCGACGTGGCCTGTACCTGGACCGCGAGGACGGTCGGGGCATCGGGATGGATCTCGACGGCGTG
>Ga0208588_1000257_pt1 | contig 17418 bp, 15 predicted proteins | sample NGESurshal092012_8_FD_184483 | JGI IMG/M metagenome (GOLD analysis project Ga0208588, IMG submission 184483) | Arctic peat soil microbial communities from Barrow, Alaska - NGEE Surface sample 415-3 shallow-092012 (SPAdes) | ecosystem: Environmental > Terrestrial > Soil > Wetlands > Peat ...
CAGCAGCGCGAGCAGCGGCAGGGCGGACCAGTCGCGCAGCGCGACGGGACCCCACTCGACCACCATCCCGGCGGCCGTGGCGAACCGCGGCGCCGCCAGGACGTTGTCGACTCCGGAGGGGGAGATGCAGGCGGCCAGGACGGTGCCCACCGCGAGCAGCACCGACCGCCACGCCAGGGTGTCGCGGGCGCCGTGATCGACGATCCGGGCCAGGGCGGCGAACCCCAGCCCCATCGGCAGGATCACCCAGCCACCGTGCACGTTGGCCCACACCACGACGAGCGGCAGCACCAGCCACCAGCGCGGCATACGGCCCTCGCGCCAGATCCGCTCCATCCACCAGCCGACCAGCGGCGCGAGCAGGAAGGTCAGCTGCTGGCTGCGCTCCTGCGAGGTGAGGGACAGGGCCAGGGCGCCGACGGCGAACACCCACACGCTGGCGCGCGGAGGTCGGCGTACCAGGGTCACGGCCGCGAGGACGGCGAGCGCGCCCACCATCATGACGACGCGGTAGACCAGCAGGGCCTGCAGCCCGCCCCACTGCTCGAGGCGGGCGAAGGCGATCTCGGCGAGCCACTGCGTGCTGACCCACGTGTCGGGGACGGCGGCGAACGACCAGCCGCGGGCGGCCCCTGCGACCCCGGTGCCGGCGAGGATGTCCTGGCCGACCAGCAGGTGCCAGTAGAGGTCGATGTCGCGGATCGGCCCGACCGCCGCCCGCAGCGGCACGAGCAGCATGACGACCGCGGCGAGCGCCAGGAACGGGACCGGGCGCTCGCCGGCGTCGGTGTCCGGTGCGGCGACCGGCTCCGGCTCGACGACGTCCACGGGGTCGATTGTGCTGTGCGCGGCCCCGCGCTCGGCGGAGCCGGGTCGTGTCGGGCGGGCCGCGCGGTCGGTGTCGCCGCTCATCGCGTCGAGGTGCGGGTGCCGGTCGTCGTTACGGCGACCCCGCGGATCAGCACTGGCTGGTGTGCCCAGCGGTGTCCCAGGCCGAGCAGGCGGAGTTGAACTGGCGCTTCGAGACGGCGCCGAGGGCGAAGACGACCACCGCGATCAGCGCCGCGATCGCGACGATGAGCAGGCCGTACTCGACCGTGGACGCGCCCTCGTCGCGGCGCAGTGCGGACAGGATGCGGGTCATGACGTTCCCCTCGACGTGGTCCCAGGCGACCGGGGTCCAGCCTGGCAGCAGTGCGTGAGCTGCTGATCGGTCCCTCGGGCGGCTCGTGTCAGCCGAACGGTTGAGCGGGCCGTCTCACGGCTGTGGGGCCGTCGGAACGAGTCCGACGGCCCCACACAGCCAGGTGCGGTGGTTTCAGCAGGTGCCGGAACCGATGCCCGAGCAGGTCGTGGCGAAGGTCGAGGAGACCTTGCCGCCGAGCAGGAAGACGACGCCCACGATGAGGGCGGCGATGGCAGCGACGAGCAGGCCGTACTCGACGGCCGAGGCGCCCTCGTCGTGGCGGAGAGCGGTGCGGATGCGCGTGATCATGGGAGTGCCCCTCCAGAAACGATGTCCCCCGACTCCCGGGGCACGTCGTAATCATGGCAGCGGAGCGTGACAATGCGATCCCTCGTCAAGCCCCAACCGCATCGACCGTTCGGACGATGTTGGCCGCAGCGTCACGGACGGTGATCGGGAGCTCAGATCCCGCCCTCGTCGCGCTTGAGCAGGCCGAGCTTGAGCGCCGTCATGAGCGCCTGTGCGCGGTTGCCCGCGCCGAGCTTCTCGTAGAGCTTGCTGATGTGGGTCTTGGTGGTCGACTCGCTGATGTAGAGCTGCCGGCTGATCTGGGCGACCCCGAGGCCGTCGGCGAGCAGGGCGAGGACCTCGCGCTCGCGCGGGCTCAGCTGCGGCCCGCTGGGGGACAGCTTGCGCTTCATCGCCTCGTTGAGGTCGTTGGCCGTGAACGAGTGCGGCGAGCTCTTCGCGTGACGGGCGGCCGCCACGACGTCCTCGGACGGCGCGTTCTTGGGCACGAACGCCGACGCCCCGGCCTCGAGCGCCTCGAAGAGCTGGTCGTCACCGGCGTACATCGTGAGGATGACGATCCCGATCTCGGGGAAGTCCGCCCGCACCTTGCGACAGGCCTCGAGCCCGTTGCCGTCGGGGAGGCGGACGTCGAGGATCACGACGTCCGGGGTGAGCAGGCTCAGCAGGCGTCGGGCGTCGGCCAGCGAGGACGCCTCGCCGGCGACCTCGAAGTCGCCGTCGCGCTCGAACGCGCGGCGCAGGCCTTGGCGGATGAGCTCGTGGTCATCGACGAGGAGCACGCTGATCGCCACGCTCGTCCGCCCCCTTCGGCTGGTTGGTGCTCGTGCCGACCGCCAGGTGCGACACGCCACCGGGGTCGGCCGGTGGGACCGAGTTGATCATGCCACGCCGGATGCGCGGACGTCGGCCCTCAGCCGCCCCGGGCCGTCGTCGGGCTCGTCGCCTGCGCGGCCTCGTAGGGCCGGCCGTTGGGCGTCCCTACTGTGACCTCCACGACGGTGCCGCCGCCCACGCGGTTGCGCACGGTGAACGTGGCGCCCAGACGTGCCGTGCGCTCGCGCATGATCTCCAGGCCGAAGGAGTCCGGCCGCGCCGACCCGAGCCCCTTGCCGTCGTCGGCGATCCGCAGGAACGCGCGTGGCGGGTCGACCCGGCAGGTGACCCACAGGTTGCGGGCGCGGGCGTGCTTGCGGGCGTTGGTGATGGCCTCCTGAGCCACGCGCAGCAGCTCGGTCTCGGCCTCGATCGGCAGCCGGTAGGCGGACTCGTCGAGCACGAGGTGCACCGTGAGGCCGGACCCCGTACCGACCGAGCGGACGTAGCTGGTCAGGGCGGCGCCGAGCCCGGAGGCGGGCTGGACGTCGGTGCGCAGGTCGAAGATCGACAGGCGCAGCTCGCTGACGATGCGGGTGAGCTCGTCGCGCAGCGTCGCGAGGTCGGACCTGGTCTCCGGATCGGTCGTGCGCGCAGCGAGGTCGTCGACGACGTAGCCGAGGGAGGCCACCTCCTGGGCGATCCCGTCGTGGATCTCGCGGGCGAGTCGACGACGCTCCTCGACCGTGGCGAGGGCACGCACCTCGCTGAACAGCTGGCCGGTGTCGATGCGCAGTGCGGCGTCGTCGGCGAGCGCCTGGGCACGCGCCAGGTGACGCGCGGACCACGGCCCGCCGTCACGCTCGACACCGATCAGGCCGACCCGTCGGTCGCCGAGGCGCAGCGCCAGCACCGCCGAGTGCCCGTGCTGCGGGTCGCTGAACGTGCCCGTCTGCTGCACGACCTGACCGCTCGCCCAGACCTTGCCCCACAGCCCTTCATCCTGGCTCGGGACCCACTCGACATGGTCCGCGCCGGCATAGGCCAGCGGCATGAGCACCCCACCCTCGGCCCGGCCGTAGAGCGCCGCACGGTCGAACCCGAGGTCCTCGTGCATCGAGGTGAGGACCTGCTGGGCGAGAGCGACCTCGTCCAGTCCGGTGGGCAGCGCCCGGGCGACCTCGCGCAGCCGCGTCAGCAGCCGGTGTGCCGCGACGTAGGTGGAGTTCGCCTGCGACTCGCGGGTCGACACCGATCGGGCCCAGGCACCGACGAGGCCGGTCGCGAGCCCGAGGCCGATCCACTCCGCGATGAGGGTGACCTCGTGGGGGTCCTTGAGGGCGCCCGCCTGGGTGCGCGCGACGACGAGGACGAGCAGGGAGATGACGGTCGCCGACGTCGAGGCCACGACGCCGGACAGCAGGCCGGCGGCGAGCGGCGGGACGATGAGGTAGGGCAGGAGCGGCTCGGGGAACGGCGTCGCGAACCCGATGACCGTGGCGACCAGCAGGGCCTCGACCAACGGGCGCAGCGCGGAGAGGCGCGAGGCCGGCAGCGGGATGCTCATGACGAGTGCGATGCCGCTGAGCACGAGCAGAGGTCCTCGAGGCGGTGTCCGGTCCGCGAGCAGCGTCAGCAGCGCGCACAGGGCGAGGACGCCGAGGCGGACCACGACGACGATGGCCTCGGCCGGATCGAGCGATCCGGTGCGACGGCCCAGGCCCGGCGTGATGCTCACGAGGACTGACGCTCGCACACCGGCGGCGTCCGGCGCATCTCCGGACACCCGCGCCGCGCCGTGTCGGGAGGGCAGGACCGGTCGTCGAGCCCGCGCCCGACCCGCCCGAGGTCCCGTCCGGATCGGTCAACGTCTGCGACCATGAGCCCATGATCGACGACGCGTCCCCGACGTTCCGGCTCTCCCGGCTCTCCGACGTGCTCGCCGCGACCGACGCGCGCCTGCGTCAGGGCGAGGCGGCCGCCATGCGCCCGTGGGCGACCGGGTTCGAGCCGCTCGACGGCTTCCTGTCCGGAGGTCTGCGTCCGGGTGAGCTGACGCTGCTCGGCGGTCCGCAGGGGCTGGGCAAGACCACGTTCGCGCTGCAGGTGGCCCGTCATGTCCTCGCCGGCGGCCACCCGGTGCTCTACGTCTCCTACGAGCACGACGCCGTGAACCTGCTCGAGCGGCTCGTGGCGGCCGAGGCGGGGGAGCGCGCGGGCCGCGACGCCGCGTCGCTCAAGGCGGTCCGCGCGCTCGTGGAGGGCGACGGCACCGCGGCGTCGCTGTCCGACAAGCTCGCGGAGACGCCGGGCGGCGCCGAGGCGCTGGCCTCCATCAGCGCGGACCTCGACCGGCTCCACGTGCTGCGCGGCGGGGTCAGCACCTCGATCCCCGACATCGCAGCGGCAGCGGCGGCGATCGCGGACCGCGAGGTGCGCCACCCGTTGGTCGTCATCGACTACGTGCAGAAGGTCGCGACGAGCATGTCGGCCCACGAGGAGGAGCTCCGCATGGCGCAGGTCGCCGGAGAGCTCAAGGACCTCGCGCTCACGGCTGCTGCCCCCGTCTTCGCGATCTCGGCCAGCGACGCGGTGGGCATCGCCGAGGGCAAACGCCTGCGCACGCAGCACCTTCGCGGCGCCTCCGCGCTGGCCTACGAGGCCGACGCCGTCCTCGTGCTGAACGAGAAGTTCGACGTCGTGGCCCGACACCACCTGGTCTACGGGTCGTCGAACGCGGAGCGCTTCCGCAACTACGCCGTGCTCACGATCGAGAAGAACCGAGGCGGCATGGCGGGCGTGGACATGGAGTTCCGCAAGCGGTTCGACCAGGCGCGCTACGAGCGCGACGGCGAGCTCGTAGCGGAGCAGCTCGTCGACTCGCGGGTGTTCACCGAGTAGGCGGTCGCGAGGGCGGCCCTGGGTCGGCACCTCGATCGGCTAGAAGCCGGTCGAGGTGAACGAGTTGATGATCTGGATCGCGGCCGGACCCAGGATCACGATGAACAGCGACGGCATGATGCAGAAGATGAGCGGGAAGAGGATCTTCACAGGCACCTTCTGCGCGGTCTCCTCGGCGCGCTGCGACCGACGGATGCGCATCTCGCGCGACTGGATGCGCAGCACGTTGGCGATCGGGATGCCGAACGAGTCCGCCTGCACCATCGCGGTGATGAAGCCGCGCAGGTCGCCGACGTCGGTGCGGTCGGCGAGGGCTCGCATCGCGTCGGAGCGACCCGTGCCGAGCTGCATCTCCTGCAGGACCCGGAAGAACTCCTCGGCCAGCGGACCGGAGGTGTTGCGGGCGACCTGGGCCAGCGCCGCGTCGAACCCGAGGCCGGCCTCGACGGAGATGACGAGGAGGTCGAGCGCGTCCGGCAGCTCGCGCTGGATCCGCTCCGACCGGTTGAACGCCGTCTGGTAGAGGATGATGTTGGGCAGGAACAGGCCGAAGATCGCCCCGCCGATCCCGAACACGATCGCGGCCAGGACGTTGCCGAACAGCAGGGGCACGAGGACGCCGACGACGCCGCCGATCAGGAACCCGAGCATCTTGAACGCGAGGATCCGGTCGGTGTCCCACCCGGGCGGGTTCCCGGCGAGGTCGAGGCGACGACGCAGGCGCGCCGACTGGTCGTTGGGCGTGAACCGACGGCCCAGTGCGGTCAGGCGCTGGAAGAACGGGCTGACGACGCGCTCACCGAAGGGGCGGTCGAACTCCTTGCGCAACGGGTCGGGCGCCGCCTTGATCGCCGCGACCGCCGCCAGCGAGCGCGCCACACCGCCGGTGTCGTCGTTGAAGGCCAGTGACGCGACGGCACCGACGATCCCGAGGAAGACGGCGGCGAGTCCTGCGTAGAGGATCCAGCTGTTCACGATCAGACCTCCACCGTGACGACCTTGCGGAGCCAGAAGGCACCGCCCACCAGCAGGGAGACGCCGACCACGATCATCATGATGCCGAGCGGCGAGGTGATGAGCAGCCCGATGTAGGCGGGTCGCACGAGCACCAGGTAGAGCACGAAGAGCAGGGGCAGGGCACCGAGGATGATCGCGGAGAGCCGGCCCTCGGCGGAGAGCACGTCGACCTGGCGACGCAGCCGCTCGCGCTCGCGCATGGTCGCGGCCACCGTGCTCAGCACCTCGGCCAGGTTGCCGCCGACGTCGCGCTGGATCCGGATCGCCATGACGACCCAGGCGAAGTCGATGGAGTCCATCCGTCGCGCCACGGTGTCCAGGGCGTCCTCCATCGGGACGCCGAGCCGGGTCTCCACCAGGGCCCGGTTGAGCTCGGCGGCCATCGGTCCGCTCGACTCGCGCACGACGGTGTCGACGGCCTGCGGGAGGGAGTAGCCGGCGGCGAGCGAGCCGGAGAGCAGCTGCAGGGTGTCGGGCAGCTGCTTGGCGAACTCCGACTTGCGTCGGGACTCCTTGAACGACAGGTAGAGGAACGGCAGGACGAGTCCGAGCCCGAGGCCCACCAGGGTGGCGATGAGGCTGAACCCCGAGAGCAGCGTGAAGACCAGGCCCGCGGCCACGGTGATGCCGAGGTGGATCAGCATCCACTCGGCCGGCTTGAGCGGGATCCCGGCGGCCTCGAGCCTGGTGCCGAGGCCGGACTCGAGGTCGCGACGCTGCACGACCCGACCGGCGAACTCGACCGCGGAGCGGGCCACCTGGCTCTGTCCGAGGGCGCCGCTGGTCGCCACCGTGGAGGTCGGCTCCTGGCGTGCGGTCAGGGAGTAGCGCGACAGGCGACGACGGACCCGGCCGGAGGTCTGGTTCTCCCGGTCGCTGGACATGAACGCGATGGCGAGCAGGCCGAACAGCCCGATCGCGACCGCTCCAATCGCGACGGGGAGCAGCCACCTCTGCGACCAGATCCCCGCCTCGGTGGCCGGCACCGGGACCGGACCGAACTGGTCGGACGGGCTGGTCGGCCCCGCGGTCGCTGCCGCCGGAAGGAACGCGACGGCATGGTCTCCGATGGTCTGGTTGCCGGCGCTCGCCTCGACCTCTACGTTGCGGGACGTCCCGGCGACATTGGGAGGCACGGGGACGTCGATGATGATCTGGTTGGCCTGGTCGTTGGCCGCCGTGGTGAAGAACGACGTGAGGGTGTCGACGTTCTGCGCGGGCACCGTCTTGCCGTCGTTGCCCGCCTTCGCGAGGGCCTGCAGCTGGGCGAAGCCCTGCGCGTCCGAGCCGATCGACACCGCGTCGAGCGAGACGTTGCTCTTGGCGAGGCTGGTGAGCGTGCTCGAGGCCGCGTTGTTGTTCACGTCGTTGGCGCCGTCGGCGAGCAGCAGGATGTTGTCGAGGGTCTGCCCACCCGCGTCGGTGAGCCTGGCCTGGGCGAGCGCGACCCCGTCGTAGAGGGCGGTGCTGCCGTTGCTGGCCTTCAGCCCGGCGATCGCATCGCCCACCTTGGCGTGCGACTGCGTCGGCGCGACCACCTCGGTCGCGGTGGACTCGAAGGTGACCAGCCCGACGAAGACGTCCGAGGGGACGGCCTTGAGATAGTCCGCGGCCGCCTTCTTCGCGGCGTCGATGCGGCGCACCGTCGTCGTGCCGATGGGGTCGTTCATGCTGCCGCTCACGTCGATGGTGAGCATGGTCTGCCGGATCGCCTTGGCCGTCGTGTCGCCGACGAGCTGGGCCGTCACCCCGGGCGCGACCTGGGTGTCGATCGACACCTTCACGCTCGCGAGGTCGATGGTCTCGCCCGGTGCCAGGCCGACGGCGCTGAACAGGATGCCGAGGTGTCCGTTGGGCAGGGCCGGGAACTGGTCGATGTTGCCCCCGATGGCGAACGCGGGGCCGGCCGTCAGCGCCACGACGGCGAGGGCGGCCACACCGGCGCCGACGCGCGCCAGGACCAGGGACGGACGGCCACGCACAGCGATCAGCCCCCGAACTTCTCGAACGCGAAGATGGTCGGGTCGATGGTGATCCCGTGCTCCTTGAGCTTGTCGAGGAACTTGGGACGCAGGCCGGTGGAGCGCAGCTGCCCGAGGGGCTGGCCCTCCTCGCCGTAGCCCGCGCTGAAGTCGAACAGGAAGATGTCCTGGAGGGTGATGACGTCGCCCTCCATCCCGACGACCTCGGTCACGTGCGTGATGCGACGTGACCCGTCGCGGAAGCGCGACTGGTGCACCATCAGGTCGAACGCCCCGGCGGCCTGCTCCCGGATGGCCTTGAGCGGGAGGTCGGCGCCGGCCATGAGCACCATCGTCTCGATGCGCGCGAGGGTGTCGCGCGGGCCGTTGGAGTGCGCCGTCGTGATCGAGCCGTCGTGGCCGGTGTTCATCGCCTGGAGCATGTCGAGCGCCGCGGCGTCGCGGACCTCGCCGACCACGATGCGGTCGGGCCGCATGCGCAGCGCGTTGCGCACCAGGTCGCGGATCGAGACCGTGCCCCTGCCCTCGATGTTCGGCGGTCGCGACTCGAGGCGGACGACGTGCTCCTGGTGGAGCTGGATCTCGGCCGCGTCCTCGATCGTGATGATGCGCTCGTCGTCGGGGATGAACGACGACAGCACGTTGAGCGTCGTGGTCTTGCCGGCACCGGTACCGCCCGAGACGATGATGTTCAGCCGGCCCTCGACGCACTGCGCGAGGAACTCGATGACCGTGGTCGTGACCGATCCGAACGACACCAGGTCCTCGGCCTCGTAGGCGTCGGTGGCGAACTTGCGGATCGTGAGGGTCGGCCCGTCGATGGACAGCGGAGGGACGACGGCGTTGACCCGGCTGCCGTCGGGGAGGCGGGCGTCGACCATGGGGGAGGACTCGTCGACGCGCCGGCCCACGCGCGCCACGATCTTGTCGATCGTGCGCCGCAGGTGCGCGTCGTCGGTGAAGCGGCCCTCCGCCGGGTAGAGCTTGCCGCCACGCTCGACGTAGATCGTGGTCGGGCCGTTGACCATCACCTCGGTCACGTCCGGGTCGCGGAGGAAGGGCTCGAGCGGTCCGTAGCCGAGGATGTCGTCGGCGATCTCCTGGGCGAGCCGGGCGCGATCGGTGACGGTCAGCGGCGTCTCCTCGTGCGAGAGCACCTCCTGCAGCGTCACGCGCACCCGGCTCTCGAGCTCGTCCTCGGTGAGGCGCGAGTCGTAGAGCTGCGGCCCGAGGCTCTCGAGCAGGCTGGCGTGCACGGTGCGCTTGAGCTCCGCGAGCGGGTCGGCCGCCGAGTGACGACGGGACCGGGACGACCCGGGGTCGGCGACGGCGTCGGGCGTGGTCCCGGAACGTCCGCGGCGTGCCAGGGCGAGGCGGTCGGCGAGGCTCATGGTCTACCTCCTCCACCGGCGCGTCGTGCGCCGATCAGTGCGCATCTGCGCGGGGATGGCGTCGTCACCAGTGGTGACGACGTACTCGTCGATGAACGCGCGGATCGCAAGGCTGACAGGGTTCTTGGGCTCGTCGGACACGATGGCGACACCGCGGTTGGTCGAGGCGGGAACGTCCCGGCTCGACGGGATCTGCGCGACGATCGGTGCCTTGAGGGTCTTCTCGACCTCGGAGAGGGCGAGGCCCACCTTGGAGTCCGACCGGTTGAGCACGATCTTGAGCCGGTCGCGCGGGAAGCCGATGAGCTCGAGGGTCTCGAGGGTCAGCTTGAGGTTCTTCAGCGCCGGGATGTCGAGCGTCGCGAGGAGCGCGACCACGTCGCTGCGGTCGAACGCCGCGAGCACGTTGTCGTCGAGTGCGGGCGGGGTGTCGATGATGACGTAGTCGAACTCCTCCTTGAGGAGGTCGACGATGTGGACGACGAGCGAGGTGTCGATCAGGTCGGCGGCGCTCGGCTCCATCGGTGCCACGAGCGCCTGCAGCCCCGAGCGGTGGGAGGTGAGCAGGGAGAGCAGGGCGGGGCCGTCGAGGTCCTCCCCGATCGGCACGGCGTCGGCGATCGTGTGCGTGGGGAACAGCTGCAGCGCGATGGCGACGTCGCCGAAGGCGAGGTCGAGGTCGAGCAGCGCGACGCTCCCCTTGCCGGAGTCGGCCAGCGATGCCGCGAGGTTGGTCGCGAGCGTGGTCTTGCCGCAGCCGCCCTTCGCCGAGAACACGGTGACGACCTTGCCGCCACGGCTCACCGGCTCCCCGCCCTCGGGCCGCTCGATCTGCTCGCGCAGCCGGGTGGCGATCTCGCGCTGACGGCGTACGGCGGTGGCCAGGCCGGCGAGGTCGCGCTCCTGCACGACCTCGCGCACGCCGGAGCGCAGTGCGTCGGACAGGATCGCCGTGTCGATGCGTCGGCGCACCATGACCACGCCGAGGCTCGGGCGACGCAGCCGCATCTCCTCGGCCAGGGCGAAGACGTCCTGCTGGTCGACGCTGGGCCCGAGCACGACGCAGTCCTCGAAGACGTTGACGTCGAGGTGCGACTTGAGCGCGTCGAGGCCAGGAAGGATGGCAGCGTCCGGCCCGAGGGCGCCCTTGATCGACTCGGCGCCGATGGGGTCGAACTCGACGATCGCGGTCATGACGTGGTCAGTCCTTGTCCTCGTGCCAGGTGTCCGGGCCGGGCGCTCAGCGTCACTTGAACAGGCTGTCCGCCGTGGTGCCCTGGTTGGCCGGGTCGATCTTCGAGTTCTTGTCGAGCAGGGCCATCGTGAGACCGCTGTAGGGGCTGCCGGGCGCCTTGGTCACGAACAGGATCTTCTGGAACTGGTCCTGGGTGAGGGCCAACGTCAGGATCGCAGTGGGGAGCGTCTCGGTCGAGGTGGAAGCCGAACCGCTCTGCGCCTGCCCGACCGTCGTGCTGCCCACCGCGAGGACGGGGACCTTGGGGAGCAGCACGCGGGCCACGCCTCCGGCCTTGCCGCCCACGGTCTGCGTGCCGGTCGTGAAGATGGCCACGAAGCTGCCCGGCGCGACGAACCCGGCCACCCGCTCGGGGTCACCGAGCTGCACCTGGATCGCCACGGTGCCAGCGGGGAGCGGCAGCCCCGAGGTCTGGGCCACGGCGCCCCACTGCTGGCCGATGATCTGCTGCCCGGGGTAGATCGGCACGAGCGCGACGAGGCTCTGCAGCGGGGTGGCGTCCGAGAGAGCGCCGGTGACGACGGTCGACTGCGGCACCTCCTGCTGCTCGAAGGCGCCGTTGGTCGAGGCGGTCGCGCCCGAGGTGCCGACGGCGATCTGGGACTTGGCCACCAGGACCTTCACCAGCGACTGCCCCTCCACCGCGACGTTCTTGGCGTTCTGCGCATAGAGGAACACGAGGACCGTGCCGAGGGCGGCCACCAGGAGGGCGGCGATGAGCAGGACCGTGCGTCGACCCATGAAGACCTCAAGCGACTCGCGACCGCGGGCGCGGCAGGACCGGCACCGGACGAGGGCCCCGCATCGGTCGGGTCACCCCCCGGTGGGAGTCGTCCGGTGTCGGCCGACTCCGCCACTTACGGTAGCGGGCGGTCACGGAAAGGGAATGCCTCCGCGCCGGTTAAGGGACGTTCGGCGCGGCGACCCATCCGTTCGGATGACGCAGCGTGACGATCGGGTCCGTCCTGGCGGTCGCGCTTCGTGAGCGCTGCGCGGACGGGTGCGCGGCTCAGCCGGCGGCCACCGTCGCCACGACGTGGGCCCGGGTCGTGACCTCGCCCCACAGCCGGCGGGTGCGCAGCCACGAGAGCGTCGCCCAGCACAGGAGCCCGGCGGTGACCAGGACCGGGACGGCCCACTCGTGGGTGAACGTCGAGACGGAGAACACCAGCCCGACGGTGGTCGTGACCGCGGCCAGCCGGGCCGAGTAGATCGCCATCGTGCCGGGCGGTGCGGGGGTGTCGCGGGGTCCGCGCAGCTCCGCCCGGTGCGGTCGGGTGACCGACAGCCGCATGCAGGTGGCGACCACGAGGGCGACACAGCTGATCGAGGCACCGACGACGCAGAGCAGGTCCTGCGCGTCGGGCGCGCTGTTCGCCCGGACGCCGGCGCCGACCAGCACGAGCAGCACCGAGCCGCCGACGACCTCGGCCACCACGCGCGCCTTGCTGGTGAGCACGAGGACCGGGTCGTGCGGGAGGGTCGAGATCCACAGCGCACCGGAGCCGTCGAGGGAGAGGGCGTTCACGCCGAACAGCAGCGCCGCGCCGGAGGCCACGAGCGGCGGCAGGAGGGCGATGGAGGACCAGGGCAGGCTCGCGACCGCCGCTGCGGCGACCGGGAGCACGAGCAGCACGAGCAGGCCGCGGCGCAGCGGCGCCGAGCGCCACACCGAGGCGCGGTCGACCTGGTGCAGCGCTCGCGCCGCACTGGACGGGAAGGCTCGCCGGCGCACGGGCCGCGCGAGCGGGCCGTCGATCCCCAGGTCGGCGGGTCGGCGCAGCGCCCAGTCCGCGACCCGGACCGTCAGGAGGTAGCCGACGAAGGCGGCCGTGAGCAGCACGAGGACGGTGGGCGCGGCGCCGCCGCCGTCGAGCGCGACCGCCCGCAGCTGCGCGCTCAGCACGGTCCGGGTCGGCGCGGCGTCCAGCAGCGCCCCGCCGCGGTCGGTGACCACGACCCAGGCGGCGGTCGCGAGCACGGCAGCGAGCAGCACCCACGTGGCGATGCGGCCGCGTCGGGAGCGGCGTACCCCGACCAGCGCCCACCCGAGCGCCTGGCCGAGGGCCGTGCAGGCGGCCATGAACACCAGGAGCACGCCGATCGGCGGGACCGGGCCGCCGGGCCCGCGGACCGCGTACGCCGTGGCCGAGACCAGCACGAGCACCTGGATGTACCACGCGATGTTGAGCGGGGTGAGCACGAGCGAGAGGCGCACCAGGGTCGGGACGCGGACGGGGTAGGCCACGAGCTCGGCCTCGGGGATCAGCTCGAGGCCGCCTCCCGCCGAGAGCGGCGCCACGATGCAGAACAGGCCGAAGGCGAGCATGCCGCTCGGCAGCAGGGCGGCGATCTCACCCGTGCGGTCAGCCGGTCCCGACGACCCGAGCAGATCTCCGGTCGAGAGCCCCGAGGCGCTCAGGCGCCCGAGCGGGGCGCCGGCGGTGGCCACGACGGCCAGGGCGATGAGCCCGAGCGAGACGACGCCCAGCACCGCGAGGCCGACACGGACCCGACGGGACCGCACCATCCGCCAGCGCAGGGACAGCAGGGCTGCGACCTGACCTGGTCGGCGCGCGCTCACGTGAGCAGCTCGCGGTAGCGCGCGGCCCCGGCCTCCCCGGACAGCTCCGAGGCCGGCGAGGCGGCGACGACGCTGCCGGCGCGCAGCACGACGGCCTCGTCGCAGGCCTGCACGGCCAGCTCGAGCAGGTGCGTGGAGACCAGCACGGCCGCGCCGCGCATCCGGGCCCGGCGTATCTCCTCGAGCGTCGCCTCGACGCCGAGCGGGTCGACGCCGTCGAACGGCTCGTCGAGCAGCAGCACCGCAGGCTCGTGGAACGCGGCGAGCAGGACCGACAGGCGACGGCCCATGCCGTGGGAGAACCCGGACGCGACGCGGTCCGACGCGCCGGCGAGGTCGAAGCGCTCGAGCAGGTCGCGGGCGCGGCCCTCCCACTCCGGACCCATCCCGCGCAGGCGGGCGGCGAGCTGCAGGTGCTCCCACGGCGTGGCGCGGGGGATCAGGCCGCCCACGTCCGGGCAGTAGCCGACCACCTCACGGGCCCGTCTCGGCTCGCGCGCCGCGTCGACCCCGCCCACGTGGACCACGCCGCTCGTCGGCGGCAGCACCCCGCCCAGCACACGCAGGGTGGTGGACTTGCCGGCGCCGTTGCGGCCGACCAGCGCGACCGCGCCCCCGGCCGGGACGAGCAGGTCGAGACCCTCGACCGCGTGGACCTGGCCGAAGGTCACCACGAGACCCCGGACGTCGACGGGGACGCCCGAGGGGACGACGGCGCTGCTCACGACGCACCATCCTCCCCTGTCAGGTGCCGCTGTGCGAGGCGGACCGCTGCGCCCTGCGGCGACGCTGAGCCGGACGGGTGGGTCCCGCGCGGCCGCGCTTCGCCGGCCCGCGCAGCGGCGACCTCAGCCGTACAGGGACTCGACGTCGCTCGCGAACTCCCGCATCACGATCGCACGCTTGAGCTTCATCGACGGCGTGAGCTGGCCGGAGTCCTCGGTCCAGTCGACCGGCAGGATCCGGAACCGGCGGATCGACTCCGCCTTCGACACGGCCTTGTTCGCGTCGTCGACGGCGTGCTGGACCGAGGTGACCAGGTCGGGATCGTCGAGCATGTCGGCCAGCGCGGCGGCGGGGTCCTTCCCGTGCTCGGCCTTCCAGACGGGGAAGGACTCCGGGTCGATCGTGACGAGCGCCGCGATGTAGGGACGCGCGTCGCCGACGACCATGCACTGGCTCACGATCCAGTGCGCGCGCAGCCGGTCCTCCAGCACCGCCGGGGCCACGTTCTTGCCGCCCGCGGTGACGAGCAGCTCCTTCTTGCGGCCGGTGATCGTCAGGTAGCCGTCCTCGTCGAGGGCGCCGAGGTCGCCGGAGTGGAACCACCCCTCGGCCTCGAGCACCTCTGCCGAGGCCTGCGGGTTGTTCCAGTAGCCGTCGAAGATCTGCGGCCCGGCGAGCAGCACCTCGCCGTCGTCGGCGATGCGGACGGCGGCACCGGGGAACGGCCGGCCGACCGTCCCGATCTTGAGGAGGTCCGGACGGTTCACCGTCGTCGCGCCCGCGGTCTCGGTGAGCCCGTAGCCCTCGAGGATCGTGACGCCGGTGCCGCGGAAGAAGTGGCCGAGCCGGGCACCGAGGGGAGCGCCGCCCGACACCGCCCAGCGAACCTTGCCGCCCATCGCGTCGCGCAGCTTCGAGTAGACGAGCCGGTCGAACAGAGCGTGCTGCGCCCTGAGCCACAGGCCGGCCCCACCGGCGTCGAGCGCCTCGCTGTAGGCGATGGCCACCGCGGCGGCCCGCACGAAGATCGGGCCCCTGCCGCCCTCGATCGCCTTCTGCCGCGAGCCGTTGAAGATCTTCTCGAACACGCGGGGGACCGCCAGCAGGAACGTGGGACGGAACTCGGCGAGGTCGGGCAGGAGGTTCTTGACGTCGGGGCTGTGCCCGAGGCGTACGCCGGAGCTGATGCAGGCGATCTGGATGATGCGTCCGAAGACGTGCGCGAGCGGCAGGAACAGCAGGGTCGAGCAGTCGGGGTCGGTGAAGATCTCGGGCACCGACGCGACGACGTTCTCGGCCTCGAAGGCGAAGCTCAGGTGGCTGAGCGAGCAGCCCTTAGGCCGTCCGGTCGTGCCCGAGGTGTAGATGATCGTGGCGAGATCGGTGGCGGCGACCGCGGTGCGGCGGTGCTCGAGCTCGTCGTCGTCGACCGCCGTGCCGGAGTCCCGCAGCCCCTCGAGCTCGCCGCGGTCCATCACGAGGAGGCGCATCGACGCGGGGAGGTGGTCGGCGACCTCGGCGTAGGTGGCGGCGTGCCGTTCGCTCTCGACGACGACGGCGACGGCACCCGAGTCGGCGAGGATCCACTCGACCTGCTCGGCCGAGCTCGTCTCGTAGATGGGAACGGTGACGCCGCCGGCGAACCACACGGCGTAGTCGACGAGGGTCCACTCGTAGCGGGTGCGCGACATCAGGCCGACACGGTCGCCGACGCCGATGCCGGCGGCCACGAAGCCCTTGGCGAGCCGGCGCACCTCGTCGAGGAACTGCCCGGCGGTGACGTCGGTCCACGCGCCGTCGACGCGGCGCGCGAGCAGCACCCTGCCGGGATGCTCGGTGCCGTGGCGCACCACGTCGTCGGAGAGTCGGCTGGCGACCGGAGTCGGGACCAGGACGGTCTCGTGGATCTCGCGCATGCGTGCTGCTCCTCGCGACTGTGTGCGGTCACCGTAGGCGTGCGGCGGGCTCGTGGCGACCGATCTCGCCCGCGAGTCGCGCCGCGTGCCAGGATCCGGGCGTGCCTTCCGTCGATCTCGTGGACGAGACCTACGTGGTGGTGGACCGGTCGACGCTCGCGGAGGTCGTCGCGGACCCGCGCCGTTGGGCGCAGTGGTGGCCCGGGCTGCGCCTGAGCGTCTTCATGGACCGCGGCCTCGACGGCATCCGCTGGTCGGTCACCGGGCGCTGGGTCGGATCGTTGGAGATCTGGCTCGAGCAGGTCGGTGACGGCGTCCTCGTGCACCACTACGCGCGTCTCGACCCGGTCGATCCCTCGACCGGCGCCGCCCGTCCCTTGCCGGACGACGCGCGCGGCCGGCGGCGCGCGGCGCGGGCGCGGGCGGCACGTGCCCGGGCCTGGAAGCGGTCGGTGTGGCAGCTCAAGGACGAGCTCGAGACCGGGCGCCTGGTGGGCACGCCGCGCACGACCCTCCCGGTGCCGGAGCGGGGAGCGGGACGGGCCGGGGAGCGCCGCGACGGCCCGGACGGTCCCTGATTCCGGCTGCCCGGGTCCCAGGTCGCGGGTCAAGGACTGTGCGTGGACTGCCGATGCAGTGGACGTGCCGATCCAGACACGCTGCCCCTCGTGCGCCGCCGCCGTCCCCTCCTTCGCGGCGTGGTGCTCGCTGTGCCACGCCGACCTGCGACCCGAGACGGAGCGGCCCGACCCCGCCGCCCCGGTTGTCGTCGCCGACGCGGTGCAGGTGGCCCTGCCGCCCGATCCCGAGCCCGAGGCCGGTGCCCCGGCGGGTCGGCACGCCGCCACGGGTGTCGTGCCCGCCGTGCGGACCGGGTCCTCGGGCGGGCGCCACGCCGCGCGGCGCAGTCTCGTGGGCGCCTCGGCGTCCTCCGCCCCGTCCTCGTCGCCGTCCATGGCCCCGTCCTCGGCCTCGGCCCCGTCCTCGTCGTCGCGCCTCGCGCCCCCGGCCCCCGAGGACCTCGTGCGGCCGCACCACGACGACGTGACCCCGGACCAGGTCGACGCGCTCGCCGAGCAGATGCTGGCGCGACTCGCCGTGGCCGAGCCGCGGGACCGCCTGCTCGACCCTCGGGCGCTCCCCGGTGGGGTGTGGGCGTTCTCGGCCGCGTGCGCCCTCGGCGCGGTCGTCCTGTTCGTCGTCGTCGCGAACGTGCTGGGCCTGTTCCTCAACCGCTGAGATGAGCGCCGGGCCGGTCCTGCGGCGAAGCCCCATGCTGCCTAGGGTCGTCCTGTGCGCATCCATGTCGTGAGCGACGTCCACGGGAGCACGGAG
>Ga0208588_1000258_pt1 | contig 17386 bp, 14 predicted proteins | sample NGESurshal092012_8_FD_184483 | JGI IMG/M metagenome (GOLD analysis project Ga0208588, IMG submission 184483) | Arctic peat soil microbial communities from Barrow, Alaska - NGEE Surface sample 415-3 shallow-092012 (SPAdes) | ecosystem: Environmental > Terrestrial > Soil > Wetlands > Peat ...
GAGTCAGGCAGGTTCGGAGAGCCTTGCCATGGGTCAGCCGTGGGTCGGGAAGCCCAGGTTGATGCCGCCGTGGCTCGGGTCGAGCCAGCGGCTCGTGACGACCTTGCCGCGGGTGAAGAAGTGCACGCCCTCGGTGCCGTGCGCGTGGCTGTCGCCGAAGAGCGAGGCCTTCCAGCCACCGAAGGAGTAGTAGGCCATCGGCACCGGGATCGGCACGTTGACGCCGACCATGCCGACCTCGACCTCGTTCTGGTAGCGGCGCGCGGCACCGCCGTCGTTGGTGAAGATCGCGGTTCCGTTGCCGTACGGGTGGTCGTTGACCATCTGCAGCGCCTCGGCGTAGCTGTCCACGCGCACGACGGAGAGCACCGGGCCGAAGATCTCGTCGGTGTAGACGGTCATTCCGGTCGTGACGTGGTCGATGAGCGTCGGCCCGAGCCAGTAGCCACCGGGCTCGCCGTCGACCTCGGGGTTGCGCCCGTCCACGACGATCGTCGCGCCCGCAGCCTCACCGGCGTCGACGTAGGACCTCACCTTGTCGCGGTGCGCCTCGGTCACGAGCGGTCCCATGTCGCAGCCGCGTCGACCGTCGCCGGTGCGCAGGGTGGCCATCCGCTCGGCGATCTTCCCGACCAGCGGATCGGCGACGTCACCGACGCAGACCAGGGCGGAGATCGACATGCACCGCTCGCCGGCCGAGCCGAAGCCGGCGTTGACCGCGGCGTCCGCGGCGAGGTCGAGGTCGGCGTCGGGCAGGACCACCATGTGGTTCTTCGCGCCACCGAGCGCCTGGACCCGCTTGCCGTGCGCGGTGCCGGTCTCGTAGACGTACTTCGCGATCGCCGTCGAGCCGACGAACGAGACGCTCTTGACGTCGCGGTGCGTGAGCAGCGCGTCGACCGCGACCTTGTCACCGTGCACGACGTTGAACACACCGGCGGGCAGGCCCGCCTCGGCCCACAGCGCGGCGATGAAGTTCGCCGACGACGGGTCCTTCTCGGACGGCTTGAGGACGACCGTGTTGCCCGACGCGATCGCGATGGGGAAGAACCACATCGGGACCATCGCCGGGAAGTTGAACGGCGAGATGATCCCGACGACGCCGAGGGGCTGACGGATCGAGTAGACGTCGACCCCGGTCGACACGCTCTCGGAGTATCCGCCCTTGAGCAGGTGCGGGATGCCGCACGCGAACTCGACGACCTCGAGTCCACGGGTGACCTCGCCGAGAGCGTCGGAGAGCACCTTGCCGTGCTCCGCGGTGATGATCGCGGCGAGCTCCTCCTTCTTCTCGTTGAGCAGCTGGCGGAAGGCGAACAGCACGTTCGCCCGCTTGGTCAGCGAGGTCTTCCCCCACTCCGCGAACGCGGCCTTCGCCGCGGCGACGGCCTCGTCCATGACCTCGGCGGTCGCGAAGTCGACCCGCCCGGTCAAGGCCCCGGTCGCGGGGTCGTGCACCTCGCCGGTGCGCTCGGCGACGGCGCCGAACGGCTTGGCGTCGATCCAGTGGGTGATGCGTGTGGGCTCGGTCATGGACAGAGTCTCACCGCCGCCCCGCCAGGACGCCACCTGCAGACCGTCGGCGTATCGCCTCGGGGCTTGACGACATGTCACGGGTTCGCCGACTCAGGGGGTGCCACGGGTGCCGCTATCGCGCGCCGGGCACAGTCATGCGCCGACGGGCGGGGGGTCAGGAGTCGAAGCCGAGGCCGAGGCGGTCGAGGGTGCGCAGCCAGAGGTTGCGGCGCCCGTCGCGGCGGTCGGCGCGGCCGAGCGACCAGGTGGTGAGGCCGATCGCGGCGCCGCGCAGCGGCTCCGGCGGGAACGGCAGCGGCATGCTCGAGACCATCCGGGTCCGGGTGCGCTCGGTGTCGCGACCGTCGAGCAGGTCCAGCATGACGTTCGCCCCGAACCGCGTGGCGCCGACGCCGAGTCCGGTGAACCCGGCCGCGTAGGCGACGCGGCCGTCACGCGCCTGGCCGAAGAACGCCGAGAACCTCGAGCAGGTGTCGATCGCGCCGCCCCAGCGGTGCGAGAACCGGATCCCCTCGAGCTCGGGGAAGACCTCGACGAGGTGCTCGGCGAGCAGGGCGAAGGACTCCGCACGCTGGTCGTGGCGCGAGTCGACGCGCCGCTGGTAGACCGCGTCGTATCCGCCGAACAGGATGCGCCCGTCGTCCGTGCGTCGGTAGTAGTGGAACTGGTTGCCGATGTTCGACAGGCCCTGGCGGCCGTCCCACCCGATCGCCGTCCACTGCTCGGCGCTGAGCGGCTCGGTGACGAGCACGTAGTCGTAGACCGGCACCACGTAGTGGGAGAGGCGACGCAGCAACGGCGGGAAGGCGTTGGTGGCCAACGCGACCCGGCCGGCACGCACCGAGCCGGGACCGGCTGCGGACTCGGTGAGGATCTCGACGGCAGGACCAGCGGTGTCGCCGAAGTCGACCGCGCGGGTGTGCTCGTGGATGCGCACCCCGAGCGACAGACAGGCGTCGCGGAGCCCCCACGCGAGTCGCGCCGGGTTGACCAGGGCGACGCCGTCACGGTCGAGGATCCCACCGAGGTAGCGCGGCGAGCGGACGAGCTCGAGGACCTGAGCGCGGTCGAGGAGCTCGAGCTTCTCGCCGTAGGCCGCCGCCACCTCGGGGGCGCTCGCCAGCCCGTCGAGCTGGTACGGCTCGGTGGCCAGCGCGATGTCCCCGGTGCGCTCGAACGAGCAGTCGATGCCGTACCGGTCGATGGTCGCCGCGATCGCCTCGAGGTTCTCCCGGCCCAGACGGGTGAGGACGTCGAGCTCCTCCGGCCAGCGGTGCAGCCCGTTCTCGAAGCCGTGAGTGATCGACGCGGAGCAGAAGCCGCCGTTGCGGCCGGACGCAGCCCACCCGATGCGCGAGCCCTCGAGGAGCAGCACGTCGCGCGACGGGTCGGCCTCCTTGGCCAGCAGCGCCGTCCACAGACCCGAGAAGCCGCCGCCGACGACGAGCAGGTCGGTCCGGGCGGTGCCGGAGAAGGGCTCGAGCGCGTCGGGTCGACGCGTGTCGTCGAGCCAGAACGACAGCGGCGAGGCGTCCGCGACAGCGGCGTACGACGAGGGGCGGGGGGTGCGTGCGAACGGCACGACTCTCACGGCTCCGGTGCTGGCCGCCCCGGGTCCTCCGGACGCTACGACCGCCACGGGCGGGCGGAGGGTCCGCCTCATCCTCCCGGGGCGTGGTCAGGCTACCTCACATCCTGAACGGCGGTACAGCATCACGAGCACCGCGCCAGCCGCGCAGTTCGATGCTCTCGACGGGTGTTCCGGTGGGCGGCAGCGTGCGGGTGAGCGTCTTGGTCGGGTCACTAGGCATCGGGTCGCGCGGCGCGAATCGTCTTCCACCTCCGTGGTACGGGACTGCGTCGCCGTCCCGGGGACTCGCGGGGAGGCGATCGGTGGGTCATGGTGTGTAGTTCATGTGAGTGCGAGCCGGATCCGTCGGCCGGGGTCGTAATCACGGCAGCATGGCCGCCGTTCCCGTGCCGCGACTGGGATGTGCCGAACGTGGGGAGAAGCGCGATGCTGGACCCAAGGGTCGCCCTGCGCGTAGGGTTGGTCGTCGCTGCTGCAGTGGCGCTGGCGTTCGCGGCCGTTCAAGTGCGCGAGAAGCGGAGTCTGGCCCTTGCGACCGTCGACGACATCGAGAGGCAACTCGCGTCGCTCGACCCTGCAACGCGAGCTGCGGTGATCACGCGGATGTCCGCCGACGCGGCGAAGAAGATGCACGACCTGCACGGCAAGCCGTAGAGCGCGCCATGCAGCAGATCATCCTGTTGGCGCTCGCGAACGCCGGGTCCCTTCTGGTTCAGCTGCTCGCGGTGGTCCTGGTCATCCTGACCCGGCCCCGGCCGCGACCCTTGCTGTGGGCCTTCTGGCTCAGTGCCGTGGTCGTCCTGTGCGGCGTCTCAGCCGTCGTCCTGGCGGTCTTCCGTGCCAAGGGCACGATCCTCGGCAGCACATCGACGACGGTCAGCCCCACGGCCTACCTGATCGTCGGGGTGATCGCACTGGCGGTGGCGGTGTTCGCCTCGACGAAGCGTGGCCGGGAGCTGATCGGCCGTGAGATCGAGAAGAGCGAGGCGGTCGATCCCAACCCGAAGGGTTCGCGTGGCGATCGAGCCAAGGCCAAGGCTGCGGAGGTCAAAGCCAAAGCAGATGAGGCCTTGAAGCAGGGGTCGGTGTGGATGGCGATCCTGGTGGGTGTCTTCCTCGGCGCACCGTCACCCTTCTCGTTGGCCGCGGTCGGGCTCATGGTCCGCAACGGATACGGCCTGGTCACGCAGCTGCTGCTCATCCTCGTCTTCGGTCTCATCACCTACCTCGTCGTCGAGGTGCCGATCATCAGCTACGCGATCGCCCCTGAGGGGACAGCGACCCGGGTAGAGGCGTTCTCGACATGGCTGGGCACGCACAAGATTCAGGCCGTGGCGGCCGTTGTCGCCGTCATCGGCGTCGTCCTCGTCATCAAGGGCCTGACGTCGCTGTGACGGGTCGCGTCCAGCGTGCCGGGCACACTCTCGGACTCCCCAACGTGGCGGGACGGCGTTTCCGGTGAGGGCGTCGGATCGCTTGGAGTCGCCGACGTGGGGGACGTCGCTGCTCGCGATCGTGGTCGTCGCGAATCTGCTGCTGTGGGTCCTGCTGCACCCGGCTGACCAGCCATGGGGTCGCTACGTCGGGGAGATCGTCGGCGTCGAAGCGGTCCTGCTGTTGTCCTGCTCGCTGGTCCTGGCCACCCTCCTGCCGGTGGTCGAGCGCGCCTTCGATGGGCTCGATCGGGTCGCTCGCTGGCACCGCTACACCGCGGTCACGGGTGTCGTGATCATGCTTGTACACCCCACGCTGGCCGGTCTCACGGCCGTGCCCGACGTGTCCCAGGTCGGGCTCAAGCTGGGCAGCCTGGCGATGCTCGGGCTCGTGCTGCTCTCGATCTGGGCCCTGGCGCCCAGCCTCAAGGCCGCGCGCTGGTCGAGGCTCATCCGGCATCTCGCGTCCCTGAGCCACGAGCGCTGGCTGACCGGGCACCGGCTCACCGGCCTGTTCGTCATCGCGGCCGTCGTCCACGGTGCCGTGGTCGATCCGGTGCTCGCGCAGTCGCCCACCCTGAAGGTGACCTACCTGCTCATCGGGACAATCGGCGTGGTCGCCTACCTCTACCGAGAACTCCTCGCCCGCTACGTCGTCCCGATCTACGACTACGTCGTGGCAGAGGTGCAACGACCCAACGACGTCACCATCGACGTGTTCCTCGAGCCGGACGGCCCGGCCCTCGCCTTCGAGCCGGGCCAGTTCATCTTCCTCGCGTTCGGCGGCACGAACGGCTGGGAACGCCACCCGTTCACCGTCGCCAGCGCCCCGTCCCAGGGCCGCCTCGAGGTGTCGATCCGAGCACTCGGGGACTACACCCGGGACCTGCGCGAGAACCTCCAGCCCGGAACCCCCGCCAAGATCGCCGGCCCCTTCGGCGCCTTCGATTTCCGTCACGGCGGCCAGCAACAGATCTGGATCGCCGGTGGCGTGGGCATCACGCCCTTCATCAGCTGGATCCGATCGCTTCCCCAGGACTTCGACCGCGACGTCACCTTCTACTACTCGGTCAACCACGCCACCGAGGCCCTGTACCTCGACGAGCTCACCGCTGCCGCCCAGGCGCACCCCAGCCTTCAACCCCACCTGGTCGACTCCAGCGTCGACGGCTACCTCACCGCCGACCAGGCGATCGCCGACCTGGCCGACCCCTCCCGCGCCTCGGTCTACATGTGCGGGCCTCCGGCCATGATGACGGCGATGGCAGACGGCTTCCAGAGCCACGGCATCCCACGCAGCCAGATCCGCTGGGAGCAGTTCAGCGTCCGCTGACCACGACCCCACGGACGCCGCTCAGAGCCAGGCACCACGCACCCGTGCCGAGAGCGAGCGCCGCCGACGGTGCCCGCGAAGTGATGCTCGCCCGCTCGGGCGCCGACGTAGCGCCCGTGCTTCCCGCTACACCCAGTGAGGGACGATCAAGAGCAGGTTCTGGTGGCTGATGTTTGGTGGGTTGGGCTTGGGGTTCAGGGCTTGGCTCGGCGGCGTTGGACGACCTGGGCGACCAGGACGATGGCCAGCGACACGAGGAACATGAGCGACCCGACGACGTTGATCTGCGGCGGCGTCCCGCGCTGCGCGGCACCCCAGACGTACATCGGGAAGGTCACGGTGGAGCCCGAGTTGAAGTTCGTGACGATGAAGTCGTCGAACGACAGCGAGAACGCCAGCAGCGACGCCCCGACGATGCCTGGCAGGACCAGCGGGAAGGTGACCTTCCAGAACGTGGTGCGCTCGTCGGCGTAGAGGTCCATGGCCGCCTGCTCGAGGCGCGGGTCGAGACCCGCGATGCGGGCCTTGACGGTCACGACCACGAAGCTCAGGCAGAACATGATGTGCGCGATGAGGATCGTCGGCAGCCCGCGGGCGAAGCTCATCGCCACGAACAGCGTGAGCAGCGACGAACCCATGACGACCTCGGGGGTCGCCATCGGCATGAAGATGAGCAGGTTCGTGGCACTGCGACCGCGGAAGCGGTGACGTCCGATCGCGAACGCGACCAGCGTGCCGAGGATCACCGCGCCCAGCGTCGCCAGCAGGCCGATGAACAGGCTCAGCCGGAGCGCCTCGCACATGCCGCCCGGCGCGCACAGGTTCGTCCAGGCCTGGGTCGAGAACTGCACCCACTGGTAGTTGAACCGGCCGTTGGGCAGGTTGAACGAGAACAGGATGACCACGAAGATCGGCAGGAACATGTAGAAGAGCACGAGCGATCCGAGGATCGGGATGATGCGCTCGCGGACCCAGCGCACCGGTCCCGACGGTCGCTTCGTGGTGCGGACGACGCGCGGCTCGGCGGCGCTGCCCGGCGGGGCGGTCACGGTGGCCATCAGACCAGCTCCTCCGTTCCGGCTCGTCGTACGTAGAGGAAGACCAGCACCAGGATCGCGAGCATGAGGACGAACGACAGCGCGGACGCCGTCGGGTAGTCCGTCACCACGAAGAACTGGTCCTGGATCACGTTTCCGATCATCGACACCTTCGTGGTGCCCAGCAGCTCGGCGTTGATGTAGTCGCCGGCGGCCGGGATGAAGGTGAGCAGCGTGCCCGCGACCACGCCGGGCAGCGACAGCGGCCAGGTCACCTTGCGCAGCGCGGTCCACGGCGAGGAGTACAGGTCCTGAGCCGCCTCGACCAGCCGCGGGTCCATGCGGTCGAGGGACGCGTAGAGCGGCAGCACCATGAACGGCAGGAAGTTGTACGTGAGACCGAGCACGACCGCGAGCGGGGTGTTGAGCACGCGGTTCGACTCGGTCAGGCACAGGCTTCCCAGGCACATGTGCGACATGAGGTCGGTGATGTGCAGCGCATTCATCACGCTCACGACGAAGCCGTCGTCGGAGAGGATGGTCTTCCAGGCCAGGGTTCGGATCAGGAAGCTCGTGAAGAACGGTGCGATGACCAGGACGAGCAGGGTCGCCTTCCACCGCCCGGACCGGAACGCGATGAAGTACGCGAGCGGGTAGGCCAGCGCCAGGCAGAACAACGTGGCCAGTCCCGCGAACACGAACGACCGCATGAACTGCGGCAGGTAGGTGATCACGGCGCTGTACGTCGACCAGTTGCCCGGGAACTCGAAGCTGTAGCCCTGGTCGAGCGACCCGGTGTACAGCGATGTCGCCAGCAGGACGATGGTCGGGACGACGAAGAAGATCGCGAGCCAGAGGAAACCCGGGGCGAGCAGGAGGTAGGGCGTCCACCTGGACGTCCCGACGCCCTTCGCCTCCGTGGCACCGTCGTCGTGCGGGCCGCGGATGTCCTGCTGCTCCGCCGCCGTCGCGGCGACCGCGCCGCCGCTCACGAACTCGCTCCCACGGGATCCGGGGCCGCCGCGTCCTCGTCGATCTCGACTCCGGCCTCGACGTCCTGCGCGGCGTCGAGGGCGAAGCTGTGGTCGGGCGCCCACGTCACCGTCGCGGTCGCACCCGGTGCCAGCCGCTCGTCGCGGTGGGTGTTCTGCGCGAACACCGTGAGCTCCTGGCCCCACGGCGTGTCGACCAGGTACTGGGTCGAGACGCCGATGAAGGAGGAGTCGGTGACGGCGACGTCGAGGCGGTTCTCGTGGTCGCGCACCTCGGCACCGTCACGGAACTGGATCCGCAGCTTCTCCGGACGGACGCCGACGTGGACGCGGGCGCCCTGGGTGTGGACGCGACCCAGGGGCAGCCTGACGTGGTTCCCCTTGACGTCGACCGTCGCGTAGCCGTCGGCGCCGCGCTCGGAGATCGCGCCGTCGAAGAAGTTCGACTGGCCGAGGAAGTTCGCCACGAACGTCGTGCGCGGGTTCTCGTAGAGGTCGGCGGGCGCACCGAGCTGCTCGACCTTGCCCGCGTTCATGACGGCGATGGTGTCGGCCATGGTCATGGCCTCCTCCTGGTCGTGCGTCACGTGGACGAACGTCAGGCCGACCTCGGTCTGGATGCGCTTGAGCTCGAGCTGCATCTGGCGACGGAGCTTGAGGTCGAGCGCGCCGAGGGGCTCGTCGAGCAGCAGCACCTGCGGCTGGTTGATGAGCGCACGCGCCAGCGCGACACGCTGCTGCTGGCCGCCCGAGAGCTGGGTCGGCTTGCGCTTGGCGAGGCCGGTCAGCTCGGTGAGGGCGAGCATGTCCTCGACGACCTTCTTGACGTCCTTGATCCCGCGGCGACGCAGGCCGAAGGCCACGTTCTCGTAGATGTCGAGGTGTGGGAACAGCGCGTAGCTCTGGAACACGGTGTTGACCGGACGCTTGTAGGGCTTGGCCCACGTGACGTCCTCGTCGCCGATCAGGATCGAGCCGGCGGTGGGCTCCTCGAGCCCCGCGACCATGCGTAGCGTGGTGGTCTTGCCGCAGCCCGACGGGCCGAGCAGCGCGAAGAACGAGCCTGCCGGGATCGTCAGGGTCAGGTCGTCGACCGCGACGAAGTCACCGAAGCGCTTGGTGACGTCGACGAGGCGCAGGTCGGCTCCGGCGGAGGCGTTGGCCATCGGATCAGGAGCCCTTCACCTTGTTGAACGCCGCGGCGTAGGTCTTCTCGGTCGCCTCGTCGAGACCCATGAACAGGTGGGTCTGCTTGAGGAAGGCCTCGTCGGGGAAGATGAGCGGGTTGTCGACGAGGGTCTTGTCGATCTTCGCCATCTCCTCCTTCGCACCCTTGACCGGGCAGATGTACTGCACGTACGCCGTGAGCTGCGCGGCGATCGCCGGGTCGTAGTAGAAGTTCATGAGCTCCTCGGCGTTCTTCTTGTGCTGCGCCATGTTCGGGATGAGCATGTTGTCGGCCCAGATCATCATTCCGGCCTCCGGCTGCACGAACTTGATCGCCGGGTTGTCGGCCTGCAGCTGCACGACGTCGCCCGACCAGGCGATGGACGCGAGCGCGGTGCCGTTGGACAGCAGCGAGGAGTAGTCGTTGCCGGTGAACTGGCGGATCTGGCCCGAGTCGTTGGCCTTCTGGAGGTAGTCGACGGAGGCGTTGAACTGGTCGGCCGTGAAGTTCGCGGGGTCCGCACCCTGCTGCAGCAGGATCAGCCCCAGGGTGTCGCGCCACTCCGTCAGGACCGTGACCTTGCCCTTGAGGTCCGCGCGGGTCAGCAGCTCCTCGATGCTCTTGACCTCACCGGTCTTGGCCGAGTTGTAGGCGATTCCGGTCACGCCGGACTGCCACGGCGCGGAGTAGTCGCGGTTCTTGTCCCAGCTCGGCGACTTCAGCGAGTCGATGAGATTGGCCGTGACGTTCGGCGTGTTGGCCTTGTCGACCTTCTGGACGAAGCCCTCGCGAACGAGGCGCGCGGCCATCCAGTCGGTGAGCGCCATCAGGTCGCGACCGGTGTCCTGGCCCGCACGCAGCGCGGGGACGATCTTCGCGTAGAAGGAGTCGTTGTCGTTGATGTCCTCGGTGTAGGCCACTGTGACGCCATACTTCTTCTTGAACTCGTCGAGCGTCGGGTGGACGTTCTGGTTCTTGGCATCGACGTCGATGTAGAGCTGCCAGTTGCTGAAGTTCAGCGTCTTGTCCGTGTCGGACTTGTCGGGCGTGGTCGGCGCGGCCGAACCGCTCGTGTTCGCGGTGCCCTTGGTGCCGCACGCGGCGAGCAGCGGCGAGCCGGCGACGGCGGCGCCGCCCAGGGCGGCCGCCTGCAGGAGGCGACGACGCGGCACTCCCGCGCGGGCGGCGGCACGGACGGCCTCGGTCATCGGGTCAACAGGGCGCTCGGCCATCGTGGTGTCTCCTCGGTGCGGTGTGCGAGTCGTGCGGTGGGGGCCTGACGATCCGGCGCTGCGGTCAGCGGTCGCCGAAGATGGTGCGGTGCCAGTCCTTGCGGACGTCACCGGTGATGTCGATCGAGACGTGCTTGACCTGCGTGTACTCGTCGAACGAGTACTGGCTCATGTCCTTGCCGAAGCCGGAGGCCTTGTAGCCGCCGTGCGGCATGTCCGACACGATCGGGATGTGGTCGTTGATCCACACGCAGCCCGCCTGGATCTCGCGGCTGGCGCGCATGGAGCGCACGACGTCGCGGGTCCACGCCGACGCGGCGAGCCCGAAGGGGGTGTCGTTCGCGAGCGCGATCCCCTCGTCGTCGGTGTCGAACGGCAGGACCACGAGCACCGGCCCGAAGAGCTCCTGCTGCACGATCTCGGAGTCCTGGGCCACGTCGGTGACCAGCGTCGGCTCGTAGTAGGCGCCACGAGCCAGCTCGCCGCCCGGAGCCTGACCGCCGACGACGATCCGCGCGCCGTAGCCGCGCGCCCGGTCGACGAAGCCGCCGACCGAGTCGCGCTGGCGCAGGGACACCAGAGGACCGAGGTCGGTGGACGGGCTCGTTGGGTCGCCGAGGCGCACGGTGCGCATGACGTCGGCGACGCCCTGCACGAAGGCGTCGTAGAGCGGGCGCTGGACGTAGGCGCGAGTCGCTGCCGTGCAGTCCTGGCCGGAGTTGATGAGTGCGCCGGCGACCGCGCCCTGGACCGCGGCGTCGAGGTCGGCGTCGTCGAACACCACGAAAGGCGCCTTGCCACCGAGCTCGAGGTGCACGCGCTTGACGGTCTTCGACGCCAGCTCCATGACCCGCATGCCCACGGGCGTCGACCCCGTGAACGACGTCATCCGGACGTCGGGGTGGGTCAGCAGCGCCTCACCGACGATCCGACCCGCACCCGTGAGGACGTTGACGACGCCGTCGGGGATCCCGGCCTTCGTGCAGTCCTCGGCGAGCATCAGCGACGTCAGCGGCGTGATCTCGGCCGGCTTGAGCACGATGGTGTTGCCCGCCGCGATCGCGGGGAGCACCTTCCAGATCGCCATCTGCAGCGGGTAGTTCCACGGGGCGATGGACCCCACGACGCCGACCGACTCTCGGCGGAGCATCGAGGTGTGCAGGCCGTCGTACTCGGCGGCCGCCTTGCCCTCGAGGTTGCGTGCGGCTCCGGCGTAGAAGCTGACGTTGTCGATCGAGCCGGGCACGTCGAACTCGCGGGTGAGCTTGATCGGCTTGCCCGCCTGCGCGGTCTCGACCTGGGCGTACTCCTCGGCCCGATCGGTCATCGCGGCAGCGAGCGCGTTGAGCCCCGCGGCCCGCTCGCCGGGGGTCGCCCGGGACCAGTCGGCATGCGCCGCCTTCGCTGCGGCCACGGCGAGGTCGACGTCGCGCGGACCGGCGAGGTCGGTGCTGGCGACGACACTGCCGTCGGCCGGGTTGACGACGTCGTGCGTCTCCCCCGACGTACCGCTGCGGAACCCCCCGGCGACGTACTGGTAGCCGTGATCCGGCACCGGTTCCTCCTGCGACGTGAACGACGGACGACGAGATCTCCACGGGACCCCCGCCGGAAGTGTCGTGATCCTTACACGGGGTCCGGACTGAGACAAGGGATTCCGTGGCCAAAACCACATCTCGCGACGGATTGCATCGAGTTTGTAACCTGTGAGTGAGGTTTCCCGTACCTCAGCGTGGTCGGCCCACCACGCTCGGGACGACCACGACGGGCGTCGGGATCCCGCCAGCGGGACCGACAGCCTGACAAACCTGCTAGCAGATGTCTGACGCTCTGTCTCGATGCGGGATAGCCTCGTCCGCCGTGGGCTCCCCCGACCGCCTCGCCGACATCTACCCGACCGTCCGCGAGGTCCTCGACCTCCCCGCCGTGCGCGAGGGTGCCCCGGTCGTGCGTGCCGGGGCGGCGGCGCTCGGACGCGCGGTCCGCTGGACGCATGCCGCCGAGGTCGCCGACGTCGCCCGGCTGCTCAAGGGCGGCGAGCTGCTGCTCACGACCGGTGTCCTGCTCCCCGCCGACGACGCCGGGCTCGCCGACTACGTGCAGGGCCTCGCGGCCGCAGGTGTCACCGGCGTCCTGGTCGAGGTCGGGCGCCGCTTCGACCGGCTGCCCGACTCCATGGTCGGGACCGCCGAGGAGCACGGGCTCGTGCTCGTCGAGCTCACCCATGAGGTGCGCTTCGCCGCGGTCACCGAGGCGGTGCACGCCCGGATCGTCGACGCCCAGCTCGCCGAGCTGCGTGCGTCCGACGAGGTGCATGCGGCGTTCACCGCGCTCACCGTGGAAGGGGCCCCGCCGACCGAGATCGTGCGGCAGGTCGCGCGGATGGCGGGCCGCCCCGTGGTCCTGGAGAACCTGGCCCACCAGGTCCTGGCCGTCGACGCCGCGGGCGAGGACCTGGCGAGCGTCCTCGACGGGTGGGAGGACCGCAGCCGGGCCGTCCGGGTCCGCGAGCGGACGGCCTACGACGCCGCCAGCGGCTGGCTGCTCACGACCGTCGGCGCCCGCGGGCAGGACTGGGGACGCCTCGTGCTGGTCACCGCCGCCGCCCCCTCGGTGCGCGACTCCATGCTTCTCGAGCGCGGCGCCGCCACGGTCGCGCTGTCGCGACTGGTCGAGCGGGACCGCGAGTCGCTGGAGCGGCAGAGCCACCGCACGCTGCTCACCGGCATCATCGCCGGCTCGGTCGCGCTCACCGAGACCACGGCGCGGGCCCAGGCGCTGGGCGTCCCGCTCGAGGGACGTGCGCTCGTGTCGGTGCTCGTGCGGCTGACCGGCGGCATCTCGGGCCCGGCGCTGGAGACCCAGGAACGGCTGCGCGACTTCGCCGAGACGGTGTCGGCGGCGGTGCGGGACACGCGTGGCGTCGCGCTCGTCGGCGGCGTGGACGACGCCACGGTCGGCGTGCTGCTCTCGCTTCCACCGCGCGAGGACGTCGACCGGGCCCTCGAGCGGCTCTCGGCGGCGCTGGCGAAGCGGGCGGCCACCGGCAGGGTCGTCGTCGGCTCCGACGACTGGGTCATGGCGGTGGGGTCGATCGTGTCGTCGGTGCGCGACGTGCGACGCGCGTTCCTCGAGGCCGCACAGGTCGCCGACGCCGCACCCTCGGGCGACGACGGCGTCGTGCGGCCGTACTACCGCCTCCCGGACGTGCGGCTGCGCGGACTGCTCCACCTGCTGCGCGACGACGACCGGCTGCAGACGTTCGTCGAGCGCGAGCTCGGACCCCTGCTCGCGCACGACGCCCAGCACTCCTCCGAGCTCGTCGGCGTCCTGCGGACCTACCTCGCGGCCGGTCGCAACAAGTCGGCCGCGGCCGATGCCGCGCACATGTCGCGCCCGAGCTTCTACGAGCGGCTGCACCGCATCGAGCGGGTGCTGTCGGTCGACCTGGACTCGGTGGAGTCCTGCCTCTCGCTCCACGTCGCCCTGCTCGGCCTCGACGCCATCCGCCGCTGAGGCCGTCCGCCCCCGTCCCGGGCTGGCGCTAGGTGCGGACCGGACGGAGTCGCGGGTGGGTCCCGATGCGATGACCGGTGGCCACCGCAGGCGCCTGGCCCGAGCCGTCCGCCCGGATGGTGGCCATCTGCCAGCCGGGCCAGTCAGGTCCGTCTACCTGGACGAAGGTGATGGACCCGCCGTCGGGGGACCAGGTCGGCTGGGTCGACAGCGGCCCGCTCGCCGTGCCGTTCCGCGTCAGCTGCGAGCCGCTCGGGTTGTGCGTCAGCTGCGTCAGTCCGGTGCCGTCGGGCCGGACCGTGTAGAGGTCCGAGGGCGGAGTCATGTCCGCGAAGTTGCCGGCGTCGCGGACACCGAGGTCGTGCGTCGAGAAGACGATCCGATCCCCGCGAGGGCTCCAGTCGGGGTACGCCGCGAACATCGCGTACGGCGTCAGCGGCCGCGCCTTCGCCCCGGGCCTGGTGACGTCGACCGTCGCCACGGCCGAGCCGGAGACCACAGCCGAGTCGATGCTCGGGAACGTCTGGAGGTCCAGCACGAGGCTGCGACCGTCCGGTGCCCACCTCAGCCACGACGTCCCGACGGAGTGCGGAGGTGTGTAGAGGGTCGTCACGGCGCCGGTGTCGATGGCCAGGCGCTGCACCCGGACGTAGGGGTCGTGGCCCACGGGGTGGTCCTGGCGCATGAACGCGATGGAGCGACCGTCCGGGGACCAGGCAGGTGCGTCGAGTGCCTCGCACGTCGCGTCGCAGGGGATGGGCAGCCGCCGCAGGTCCGTCCCGTCGACCCCGACGGTCCACAGCTCGTGGCCGTCCAGTGAGTAGACGATCCGTGACCCGTCCGGCGACCAGTCAGGATGCACTTGCGTGGCGGGGACGGAGTCGGGCAGCAGCTGGTGGTCACCCGTTCCGTCGGGACGGATGAGCCTGATGTGGAAGGGACCCCCGCTGTAGAGCTGGTACACGATCCAGGACTCACCTGGACGGACCTGCTCCGCGGCGTCCTGCGAGGGCGCCGAGCCCGACGCCGACGGTCCGCTCGGGCCGGCGGGCGTCGACCGGGTCGAGGACCCGGCCGTGGAGGTCGTCCCCCCGGCGGCGGTGCACCCGACGAGGAGCGCCGCGCCGAGCCCGGACATCAGGACCGCGCGGGCGGGTGTGCGCGGCCGTGGCCGAGACGGCCGTCGACGAAGGAGATCGCGGCGTGGACCGGCCGACCCCATCGCACGAGGATGCCACCGGCGCGAACAGCGGTCCAGGCCCGCGTCGCCACCGACCCCGCGGTACGTGCGAGGGTCGCACCCCACCGGGCGCGACCCTCGCACGCGACGACCGGGCGTTCAGTCCAGCGAGGCCATGACGTGCTTGATGCGCGTGTAGTCCTCGAACCCGTACATCGACAGGTCCTTGCCGTAGCCGGAGTGCTTGAAGCCGCCGTGCGGCATCTCGGCGACCAGCGGGATGTGGGTGTTGATCCACACGCAGCCGAAGTCGAGGCGCTTGGCCATCCGCATCGCACGCCCGAAGTCCTTGGTCCACACCGAGGATGCGAGGCCGTACTTCACGCCGTTGGCCCAGCGCAGCGCCTCGTCCTCGTCGGAGAACCGCTGGATGGTCATCACCGGCCCGAAGATCTCGTTCTGGATCATCTCGTCGTCCTGCCGGAGGCCGGCGATGACGGTGGGCTCGACGTAGAAGCCACGGTCGCCCTGGCGCACCCCGCCGGCGGCGATCGTGGCGTGGTCCGGCGTGCGCTCGATGAACCCGAGGACCTGGTTGAGCTGGTTGATGTTGTTGACCGGCGGCACGAGCGAGTCGCCGCCCCGGCCGCCTTCAAAGGTGGTCTTGGTGGCCTTGGCCTGCTCGGCGAGGGCCGCGACGAAGTCGTCGTAGACGCCGGCACCGACGAGCACGCGGGTGGCGGCGGTGCAGTCCTGGCCGGCGTTGAAGTAGCCGGCGACGGCGAGCCACTCGGCGGCGGCCGCGACGTCGGCGTCGTCGAAGACGACGACGGGTGCCTTGCCGCCGAGCTCGAGGTGGACCCGCTTGAGGTCCTTGGCCGCCGACTCCGCGACCTGCATGCCCGCGCGCACCGAGCCCGTGATGGAGACCATCGACGGCGTCGGGTGCTCGACGAGCGCGCGCCCGGTCTCGCGGTCGCCGGTGATGACGTTGAGGACGCCCGGCGGGAGTGCGTCGGCCTCGGCGATGATCTCGGCCATCCTGACCGTCGACACCGGCGTGGTGTCCGACGGCTTCAGCACCACGGTGTTGCCCGCGGCGATCGCCGGGGCGTACTTCCACACCGCCATCATCATCGGGTAGTTCCACGGAGCGACCTGACCGATGACGCCGACGGGCTCGCGGCGGATCATCGAGGTGAAGCCAGCCATGTACTCGCCCGCTGCACGGCCCTCGAGGACGCGAGCGGCACCGGCGAAGAACCGGATCTGGTCGATCATCGGAGGGATCTCCTCCGAGTGAGTGACGGCGATCGGCTTGCCGGTGTTCTGCGACTCGAGCTCGACGAGCTCGTCGGCGTGCGCCTCGAGCGCGTCGGCGATCGTGAGCAGCGCCTTCTGGCGCTGCGACGGCGTGGTGTCGCGCCAGGTCTCGAACGCGGCCGCGGCAGCGGCGTAGGCCCGGTCGACGTCCTCGGCCCCGGAGACCGGGGCCGTGCCGAACACCTCGCCGGTGCTCGGGTCGACGAGGTCGCTCGTGCGGCCCTCGACGGAGTCGACGGACTCGCCGTCGATGAAGTTGCGCAGGGTGCGCTTGTCGCTCACGCGGATCTCCCAGGTCGTGGGGTCAGGGGCGCGGCGGTGGCTCGCCGAAGGGTTCCGCGGCCGCCGTGACGCGGGTCATACCCTAGCCACAGCGGTTCGGTTATCGATAGACAGACCGCCCGTCAGCGACAGAATCCGCAACAAATCGTGACTGAAACTGCGGATTCGCTTGCCAACGGCCACCGCCATCCCGGACGATGCCAGACGTGGTGACCCGTGAACGGACGGCCAGCGTCGGTCTCGACGACGTGAGCAAGGCCATCATCGAGCAGCTCCAGGAGGACGGCCGTCGGCCGTACGCCGCCATCGGCAAGGCCGTCGGCCTGTCCGAGGCCGCCGTGCGCCAGCGCGTCCAGCGGCTGATCGATTCCGGCGTGATGCAGATCGTGGCCGTGACCGATCCGATGCAGGTCGGGTTCGCGCGCTCCGCGATGATCGGGGTCCGGGTCGAGGGCGACGTCGAGGCCGTCGCCGACCAGATGGCCGCCATGACCGAGGTGGACTACCTCGTCATCACCGCCGGCGGCCACGACATCCTCGCCGAAGTCGTGTGCGAGGACGACGAGCACCTCCTCGAGGTGGTCAACCGCCGCGTCCGGGCCATCCCGGGAGTGCGTCACACGGAGACCTTCGTCTACCTGAAGCTCCGCAAACAGATCTACACCTGGGGTACCAGATGAACTTCGATCCGCAGGACGTCCAGGCACTGTCCGACAGCGCCCGCGACCGTCTCTGGATGCACTTCACGCGCCACTCGGTCTAC
>Ga0208588_1000262_pt1 | contig 17242 bp, 22 predicted proteins | sample NGESurshal092012_8_FD_184483 | JGI IMG/M metagenome (GOLD analysis project Ga0208588, IMG submission 184483) | Arctic peat soil microbial communities from Barrow, Alaska - NGEE Surface sample 415-3 shallow-092012 (SPAdes) | ecosystem: Environmental > Terrestrial > Soil > Wetlands > Peat ...
CGGTCCAGCTCATCACGCCGGGGTTCAGGTGCGGCAGCAGACCGGTTTCCTCCAGAACCCGGATCGCCATCGCGCGCACGTAGTCCAGAGTCGAGTCGTAGCCGCGTTCGTCGAGCCACTGCCGGGCCTCCGGCCACCGGGCCTCCGGCCGGTCGCCGAGGGTGAACAATGCTTCCTTGCAACCCAATTCGGCGCCGCAGCGGACAATGTCGAGGATCTCGTCGGGCTCCAGGTACATCCCCTTGCCCTCGGTGCGCAGCTTGCCAGGCACGGTGACGAACGTGCAGTAGTGGCAGGTGTCGCGGCACAGGTGGGTGACCGGGATGAAGACCTTGCGCGAGTAGGTCACCGGCAGGCGTCCGCCGGGCCCGAGGCGGCCTGCCGACTGCAGTCCGGCGTCGCGCACCCGGGCGGCGCTGGCGCACAGGTCGGCCAGGTCCGCGCCGCGGGCGATCATCGCGATGGCGGCTTCCTCGACGTTGAGCGCGACACCGTCCCTGGCGCGGCGCAGGACGCGTCTCAGCGCGGCTGGTGAGGGCGCTTCAGTCCGCGGCGGCACCACCGGAGTGGGCAGCGAACTGGGGTGCTGCGGGTTCAGGGCCACTCCCGGGTAACGGTCGGCAGCGGGGAAATCATCCGCACGTCCCACAATCTGAAACCGCAGCGACTGACATGGTGCCCACAGTAATACCCATGGTTAACGGTGTGACTGCGTGGACGGGACCATTGTCATCAATGCGCCGCGCCGGGCGGCAGATTTGTAACATCCAACTGACGGAAACGTAAGTTGTCAGTGTTAGCTAGCCAACACCTGGGAGTTCGCGCCATGACCGTGTCCGTTCGTTCGTATCTCACTGTCGGGGTGGCTGCGCTGGCGGCCAGCGCAGTGGCTGTGGCCCCAGTCCACACTCCCGCGCCTGACGCGATCACCTCGGCCGCCGTGCGGCTCAGCGCCGCGGTGCAGCCGCTACTCCAGCCGGTCGACACGGCCGCGGCGGTATTGGGACTGGTCAGCGCGCCGGCACCGACAACTCCCAAGCCGGCGGCCGCCACGTCGACGGGAGCTCCGCAGGCGGCGGCGACGGCCAACAACGCCGCCAGCAACGCGATCATCAACATCCACAACGCCGCGGAGCCTTGGGTGCAGTGGGGATTCGCGGTGGCCGCGTGGGCCACCAGCTACGTCCCGATCGCGGGCTATTTCGCCCAGCAGATCAACATCGCCTACAACACCGGTGAGCCGATCGTCGGCAGCTGGGTGTGTACAGCTTCGCCGCTCTGCTCGACGGCCAGGTCGCGACGATCCCCTCGATCTTGGCCACCGGCGTGACCACGGCGGTGAACAACTTCATCCAGGGCGAGATCCAGTGGATCGCGGGTTACATGCCCCCGTTGCCGCCGTTCCCGCCGTTGGCGGCGACCGCTGCCTCGACGTTGGCCGCACCTGCAGCGGCCGGGGCAGCCAACGTAGTCGCTGCGCCGACCGTGGCGTCGCGAAATGTCAGCCCCACCCATGCTCTGCCGACCCGGATTGTTAGTGCTGTCGAGGATGCGGTGGCTCCTGCCACCGATGCCGTCGAAAGCACGCACAAGACGGTTGCCGATCCCACGGACGTCAAAGTCGACCCACAGGACCAGGGCAAGGCGGACGCCACCCAACCTGACACCCCCAAGACCGGCACCCAGGGCGTGACGTCCGGCGTGCAAGACGCGGTCAAGGACACGGTCAACTCGGTGCGCGACACCGCCAAGAAGGCCGGTCGGCAGCGGGATCAGCACGCGACCACAGTGAGAAGAAGCGGGCCGCGCACGATTCGGGCGAATAGCCGCCCGAGTCAGGCCGGGCGGCTGCGTCGGTAGAGCAGCCAGCCCGGCGGCAGTGCCCCGAGGGCCACGAAGAGCAGCACCGAGTACTCCATCAGTCCGGGGCCGCCGAAGACGATGTCGCCGCCGGGACCGCCCAGCGTCAGGATGGCCACGGTCACCAGCCAGGTCAGCAGCGGCAGCGCCGCAAGGCGATTGGACTCCGTCCAGTACATGGCTGCCCAGACGAGGACGGCATTGACCACTCCGGTTATAAGTGCGCTGATGGGAAACGGCACGGGCCCTAGATAGAACGGCAGCAACAGCGCGCCGACCAGAGCTGAGATTACACCGTCGACAGCGAGCAGGACGAGGATGACGGTGCGGATGGCGGGATCGTTCGCGCCGGGGTCCTCTGCGACCTCGGTGCGACGCCGGGCGGCGGTCAGGTGGGGATGCTGTCGAGCAGCGGGACCAACGAACCGACCACCCAATGGAAGTTGTCGAGCCGATCCTGCCAGTGCTGCAAGGGGTCGAGGTCGGGGTCCATGGCTGTCCCTTCGTCGCTGCCTGATCCGCAGCCTACCCCCGTCGCGCGCTACTTCAATCCCGCCAGAAGGTCGGTCTCCCAGCCTCTCCCGTTGGTCGGGCCGGCCTCGCCCCCGACGAGCACATAGTGCTCGGCGCCCAGCACGGGCAACACGATCTTGTTCGACAGCGCGAACGCGCGACGGGTTGGTCCGAGAAAAATCTGCGTGGCGTGCGCCGCTATGGCGTCAGCCTTGGCCGGCAGGCGCTCGGGGGCCTCGACGACGGTGGTGATCCGGTCGTCGGTGGAGCCGAACGTCGCCTCGGCGGTAAGCCGGATCCAGTCCGGCAACACGTCGTCGTCCCCGAGCGCCTCGATCCCGGCGCGAAATGCGTTGACATTCATGACTGTCCAGTAAAACTTGGGCACGTGCCAGGTGGGCGCCGCGGCGGCCACCGCTGCGGTGGTGACGCGATGAGTCTGGATGTGGTCGGGATGGCCGTAACCGCCGTCGGGGTCGTAGGTCACCACGACGTGGGGCCGCAGTTCGGTGATGACCGTGACCAGTTCCGCGACGGCCTCGTCGAAGTCGGCGTCGACAAACCGGGTGTGATGCCGTGGTGGGGTGCCGACCATCCCCGAGTCGCGCCATCGGCCGGCGCCGCCCAGGAACCTCGGCTGCCCCAGCCCGAGGCTGCGCAGTGCCGCGGTGAGTTCAGCGATGCGGTAGCCGCCGAGTTGGTCGGCCTCCTCGACGGCCAGGCGAGTCCATCGGTCGTCGATGATCTCGCCCTCTTCGCCCAAAGTGCAGGTGACGACGGCGACCTCGGCGCCCCGCGCCGCGTAGTGGGCCATCGTCACGCCGTTGTTGATGGTCTCGTCGTCGGGGTGGGCGTGCACGAACAACAGCCGCGGGGTCTCCTGCATTGCCACGGCGTCACCCTACCGGCCACCTGGGTGGCATAGATTCAGCGCGTGAACCGGCGCAACCTCGAGTTCGGCTGCGGGGTCGTGCTGGTGGGACTCCTTGCCGGAGTCGCCGGTGCGGCGACGACGTTGCTGCTGCACTTCGTCGAGCACCTCACCTACCACTACAGTTTCGGCACCCTACTGGAGGGTGTGACGGGTGCTAGTCGCGTGCGGCGCGCCGTCGGCCCGATGATCGGTGGCGCCCTGGCCGGTCTCGGCCCGGCGGTGAGCATCTTCGGCTCGGCGCGCACCACGCCGGACACCGGCGACTACGCCGCGGCGAGGGAGCTCGCCGGGGCGCTCGCGCGCAGCGGCTACGCCGTCATCACCGGAGGCGGCCCCGGGATCATGGAGGCCGCCAACCGGGGTGCCTGCGAGGCCGGCGGGGTGTCGGTCGGCCTCGGCATCGAGCTGCCGTTCGAGCAGGGCATGAACGAGTGGGTCGACATCGGGGTGGACTTCCGCTACTTCTTCGCCCGCAAGACCATGTTCGTGAAGTACGCCCAGGCCTTCGTCGTGTTCCCCGGCGGGTTCGGCACGTTCGACGAGCTCTTCGAGGCGCTCACCCTCGTCCAGACGGGGAAGGTCACGTCGTTCCCCGTGGTGCTCATGGGGTCGGCGTACTGGGGCGGTCTGGTCGCCTGGCTGCGCGAGACGGTGCTGACCGAGGGCAAGATCTCGGCCCGCGACCTCGACCGGTTCCACGTGACCGACGACGTCGACGAGGCCGTGCGGCTCGTCGACGCCGGGCTCCGCGGGCACAACGGCGGCAGTGTCGTCGAGTGGTACCCGCCCGTGGAGGTCTGACGTGCCCTCGGTCGCGGTCTTCTGCGCGTCGAGCGAGGACATCGACGAGCGCTACGCCGTCCTCGCGGGCGAGGTCGGGTTCGCGCTGGCGCGACGCGGCTGGACCCTCGTGTCCGGTGGCGGCTCGGTGAGCTGCATGGGTGCCGTGGCCCGCGCCGCACGGGCGGGCGGGGCGCACACGATCGGCGTCATCCCGCGTGCGCTCGTGGAGCTGGAGGTCGCCGACCACGGTGCCGACGAGCTCGTCGTGACTGATGACATGCGCGAGCGCAAGGGCGAGATGGACCGTCGCAGCGACGCCTTCCTCACCCTCCCCGGCGGCATCGGCACGCTCGAGGAGCTGCTCGAGATCTGGGTGGCGCGGTCGCTGCGGATGCACGACAAGCCGATCGTGGTCCTCGACCCGTGGGGCGACCTCGAGCCGCTGGCGCTTCTCGTGAGCGGGCTGGTCGAGGCCGGCTTCGTCCGCGACAGCGCTGCCGCGCAGCTGGTCTGGACCGCGACCGTCGACGACGCGATCGCGGCGATCGAGAAGGGCTGGGCCGAGGCCGGCCGGCCGGGTCAGGCCGAGCCCACCGCCGCCGAGTGGCTCGAAGCCGAGCCCTGACCGCCCCCGGCGTTCTCCCTGAAGGACGCCTTGGTTCCTCAGAGGACAACAAACTCCGCCATCATCGTCCGCCCGTCACCACACGTAGGGGAGCAGCGCCTTCCTGACGGCACGCCGATAGTCGGCGTAGTCGGCGTACGCGGAGGCCAGGAAGTCCTCCTCGACGCGTCGCTTGAGGTCGAGCACGGCAGCGAGCGCGACCGTCGGGACCAGTGTCCAGGGGCTCGACAGCAGCGCGACGCCGAGCGCCAGCAGGATCAGAGCACCGTAGATCGGGTGCCGGACGACGGCGTAGATCCCGCTCGTGCGCAGCCGCTGCCCCTCGAGCGGCGCCGGCAGCGCCGTGAGCGCCGAACCCAGGCCGGTCACGGCGAGGACGGCGCCGAGCCCCCCGACCACCAGCAGGACGACGCCGACCACGGCCGCCGGCGTGCGCTGGGACGAGGGCCACCCGCCGCGGGTGAGGACACCGACGACCCCGATGGCGACCAGCAGCGCCAGCTGGAGCGCGACCCAGCCCTGACCGCGGTCGCCGAGCCGAGGTGGGCGCATACGGCGAGTCTGCCGCAGCCGGCGACCGAGGGCCGACCCGGGAGATGACGGCGGACTTTGTTGCCCTCTGAGCAACCAAGGCGTCCTTCATGGGATACGTCGGCGGGGTCAGGCGAGGCCGCGACGGGCTACTGCGGGGGGGCGCAAGCCGGCGACCGAGGCGACCATGTCGAGGGTCTGGCGGGTCGCGGCGACGTCGTGGGCGCGGTAGACGCGCGCCCCGAGCCACGCCGACACCGCCGTGGAGGCCAGGGTGCCCGTGAGCCGGTCCACCGGTGCTGCGACGTCGAGCGTCTCGCCCACGAAGTCCTTGCGCGACAGGGAGACCAGGACGGGCCACCCCGTGGCGACCAGCTCGGGCAGGCGCCGGGTCGCCTCGAGGGAGTGCCGGGTGTTCTTGCCGAAGTCGTGCCCGGGGTCGACCAGGATCGACTCGCGCGCTACGCCGAGCGCCAGCGCCCGCTCGGCCTCGGCGACGGTCGAGGCCACGATGTCGGCGACGACGTCGTCGTACTCCACGCGGTGCGGTCGGGTGCGCGGCGTCGCGCCCCCGGTGTGAGTGCACACCAGGCCGACGCCGTACGCCGCCGCCACGGCCGCCAGCTCCGGGTCGTGCCCGCCCCACGCGTCGTTGAGCAGGTCGGCGCCCTCGGCGCAGACGACCCGACCGACCTCGGCGCGCCAGGTGTCGACGCTGATCACGACGTCGTGGCGCGCCCGGACGGCCGCCACGAGCGACGCCGTGCGCCGGATCTCCTCGGCAGCGTCGACCTCGGCGCCCGGACCGGCCTTCACGCCACCGATGTCGACGATGCCCGCACCCTCGTCAACCGCACGGTCGACGGCGGCGAGAGCGGCCTCTTCGGCGTACGTCGCCCCCCGGTCGTAGAACGAGTCCGGGGTGCGGTTCACGATGGCCATGACGACGGTCTCGTGGTCGCCGAAGGTGCGGCGACCCAGGCGCAGCGGCACGGCTCGGACTCCTCGTCACGACTCGCCGGGGGCGGCCGCCCCCGGCACCGTCAGCGTGGCATGCTCGTGCCCAGCGCGCCGCCGGAGGGCGGCTCACCGCCCGACGGCGGTCCGACGAGCGAGAGGGTGCCGCATGACGCTGCCGTACGTCCTCGTCGGCATCCTCGTGATCGCCGCCGTCGCCCTGCTCGCGGTCGGGCGGCTCGGCGAGCTGCCCGAGGTCGTGCCGGACCGCGCCCCGCTCGCCCTGCCCGGGGACCGGCTGCTCGCGCGCGTCGACGTCGACGCCGTGCGCTTCTCCGTGGGCATGCGCGGCTACCGAATGGACGAGGTCGACGACGTGCTCGACCGGCTCGCGGTCGAGGCCCAGGAGCGTGACGCGCGGATCGACGAGCTCGAGACACGGCTCGCGGCGCGCGGCGTACCCCGCCCCGATCCCGAGGCATGAGCGACCTCGTCCGAGGCGACGACGGCCTGCTGCGCTGCCCCTGGGGCGCGTCCACGCCGGACTACCAGCGCTATCACGACACGGAGTGGGGTCGCCCGGTCCACGGAGACGTCGCGATCTTCGAGCGTCTGACCCTGGAGGCGTTCCAGTCCGGCCTGTCCTGGCTCACGATCCTGCGCAAGCGCGACTCCTTCCGCGCCGCGTTCGACGGCTTCGACATCGAGCGCGTCGCGGGCTACGCCGACGGCGAGCGCACCCGGCTGCTGGAGGACGCCCGCATCGTGCGCAACCGGGCCAAGGTCGAGGCGACGATCACCAACGCACGCGCGGCGGCCGCGTTGCGCGAGTCCGACGGCGAGGGTGCGCTGGACCGTCTGGTCTGGTCCTTCGCGCCCGCCGGGCGCCGAGCCCGTCCGCCCCGGCTCGTCGACATCGTCGCGAGCACCCCGGAGTCGACGGCGCTCGCGAAGGCGCTCAAGAAGCACGGCTTCGTCTTCGTCGGCCCGACCACGATGCACGCCGCGATGCAGGCCATGGGCCTCGTCGACGACCACCTGACGGGCTGTGCCGCCGTCCGGGGTGCGGGTTAGGACCAGTCGCGGGTATCAGGGATAATGCTCCTGAGGAGTTCGTGCCGGCCCTTCCGGCGGCGCGACGATGTGACAAGGGGTGCAGCATGGCCGCCATGAAGCCGCGTACGGGCGATGGCCCGCTCGAGGTCACCAAGGAGGGTCGCGGCATCGTCATGCGCGTCCCGCTCGAGGGCGGCGGCCGTCTCGTCGTCGAGCTCACCCCGGACGAGGCGCGCGACCTCGGCGCCCAGCTGAGCAGCGTCGCCGGCTGACCCACCCACCGCGTACGGCGGCCCCGCTCCCCTTCGCGGGGGGGCGGGGCCGTCGGCGTCCGGCGTCGCGCTAGCGGCGTACGGCGGTCAGCAGCCCGTCGCCGACGGGCAGCAGCGCCACCAGCCAGCGCTCGTCGTCGCGCAGCGCGGTGAGCGTCCCGCGGATCGCGATCGTGTCGGGGTCGCGCTGCGCCGGGTCGGCCACCTTGTCGTGCCAGAGGCTGTTGTCGATGACCAGGACCCCGCCGACGCGCAGCAGGCGGGCCGCCTCCTCGACGTAGTCGGGGTACTCCTCCTTGGCGCCGTCGGCGAGCACGAGGTCGTAGGAGGCGTCGGCGAGGCGGGGCAGCACCTCGAGCGCGCGGCCGGTGATCAGCCTGGTCCGCGACGCCGGCACGCCTTCGGCGGCGAACGCCTCCCGGGCCTGGCGCTGGTTCTCGGCCTCGATGTCGACCGAGGTCAGGACGCCGTCCTCCCGCATCCCGCGCAGCAGCCAGATGCCGGAGACGCCGGTCCCGGTGCCGATCTCCACCACGTGGCGGGCGTCGAGCACGGCCGCCAGCAGGCGCAGCGCGGCCCCCGCGCCGGGATGGATCGGCACGCACCCCACCTCCGTGGCCCGCACCCGGGCGGCGGTGAGCACGTCATCCTCGGCGACGTACGCCTCGGAGTACTCCCAGCTGGTTCGGAACGCGGCGAGCGCGCGAGCGTCAAGGTCCACGGCGCGAGGCTATCGGGGCAGCGGCTCCGAAGGACTCCAACGCGCGTGGAGGGCGGGAACCTCGTCCGGCGGCGGTTCGTCGTCCTGGTGGAGCGAGGGGCCGCGAGCCACTCTCTCAGTCGATTCTCAGCGGGTTTCGTGCTCAGGGCGTTTCGCCAAGCCCCGGACCGGGAAGGCACCATGGACATCACGACCGGAGGGGCGAGCAACGGCCTCGCCCTGCTCGACCGGTTCGTGGCCACCTCTGAGGAGCTGGGCCCCATGGTCGACCCGTCGCGCGAGCTCGGGGGAGCGCCTTCCCCCGTTGCGAAGACCGCGCCGCCCGCGCCGTACGCCGCCCCCTCATGGGACGACGTCGTGCGCGACCACGGCGCCCGAGTCTATCGTCTCGCGTACCGCCTCACCGGCAACCAGCACGACGCCGAGGACCTCACGCAGGAGGTCTTCGTCCGCGTCTTCCGCTCGCTGTCGCAGTACACGCCGGGCACGTTCGAGGGCTGGCTGCACCGGATCACGACCAACCTGTTCCTCGACCAGATGCGCCGCAAGGCACGCATCCGCTTCGACGGCCTGCCCGACGACGCCGCCGACCGGATCCCGTCACGGGAGGCCGGTCCGGCTCAGCTCATCGACGACCGCAGCTACGACGCCGACGTCCAGGCCGCGCTCGACGCGCTGCCGCCGGACTTCCGCGTCGCCGTCGTCCTGTGCGACATCGAGGGCCTGACCTACGAGGAGATCGCCGACCTGCTGGGCATCAAGCTCGGCACCGTGCGGTCCCGCATCCACCGCGGCCGTGCCCAGCTGCGCGAGTCTCTGGCCCACCGCACCCCGCGCACCGCGCAGCGTCTCCCGGTGGGCGGGATGCCGTGAGCCGGTGCCTGGGTCCCCGCATCGCCGACCTCGCCGACGGCCGGATGGCCCCCGCCGAGGCGGAGAAGGCGTACGCCCACGTCGCCGTCTGCGCGACGTGCCGTGACGCCCTGGCAGCCCAGCTCGCCGTGATCTCCCGGCTCGACACCGTCGGTCCGGTCGAGCCCTCGACCGACCTGTTCGCCCGCCTGGCCGGCATCTCCGCCGCCGACCCGGTCCCGCCGATCCCGCCGCAGGGCGGTGCCGGCGCGCGCCCCGGCGGTGCCGCCGGTCGCCGACCGGCCGGCTCCGGGCCGGGCTCCCTGCGTCCGCCGTCGCGCGGCCGGCGCGGCCGCATCGTGCTGGCGTCCGCGGCCGGCGCCGCAGCCCTGGCCGTTGCCGTCGTCGTCGGAGGCTCGTCCGCGCTCACGAGCGCGGTCGTCTCACGCCCCTCGGTCGCGCCGGTCGTCGACACGCTCACCGCGGAGCACGTCGTCAGCGCCGACCAGATGCCGTTCGCCGGGCCCCGGATCGAGACGGTCGCCTTCACCGACCCGTCCGTGACGGTGTCCCCGACCTCGGCTCCGTGAGCCGTCGGGTCGCCCTGGTCGCCGGCTGCACCGCCGGCGTCCTGGGCCTCGGCGTGGCCTGCCTCGCCGCCCTCGGGTCCGTCCCCTCCGCGACCGCGGGCACCGGCGCGTGGTCGGGCTGGACCGGCCGCATCGACACCGCATCGGTCTCAGACAAGGCCGCGATGACCCCCGACGACGCCGTGGCGGTCGCCCTGCTCGCGCGCTCCGCGCGGGCGGCGTCGGCCGTGGCCTACGCCGGTCGGGCGCAGACCTGGACGCGCTACGGCAGCTCCACCACGGACATCACCCACGTCCCCGGCACCGGCACGATCTCGGTGCCCGCGGGTGCGCCGTCGACCGAGGCGCGGCTCGCACCGGACGGGCGCTCCGACTCCTTCGCCGACGACGGCCGGGCGCTGACGGTGCTCCGCGACAACTATCGAGTTCTGCGCCAGGCCGACCTCGACACCACGGTGGCCGGCCGGCCGACCGATGCGGTCGTGGCGGTCGACGCCGAGGGCGTCCTCGACGCCCGCTACTGGCTGGACCACGCCACCGGACTGCTGCTGCGCAAGGAGCTGCTCGACCCCAAGGGGCTGGTGCGCAGCCGGACCGGTTTCGAGACCTTCGCCCTCGGAGTTCCGCGGGGGACCGTGGTCCCGCCGGCGGCTGCGGACCCCTGGACCGAGCGGCTCAGCGCGACGGGGCTCGTGGCGGCGCGCGCGCACGGCTGCGCGTGCCCCGACTCGCTGCCGGGCGGGCTCGCGCTGCTCGACGCCCGCCGTGCTCCGGCCGGCACGGTCTCGAGCATGCCCGTGGTCCACCAGCTGTTCTCCGACGGTGTCGAGACGGTGTCCCTGTTCTCCATCGAGGGCGGCCTCGGCGCCGACGACGCTGCCGGGCTGTTGGCTCGCGGCTTCACCCGTCAGGAGCTGGGAGACCACTACGCCTGGGTGCGGGGCGGGACGGGCAAGGAGCCGACGGCGACGGTCGTCTGGGCCTGCAAGGACTACGTGCTGACCCTCGTGACCGACGACGCCGTCGACCCGCTGGGCACGGCGGGGGCGGTCGTCGCGGCGCTCCCGCCGGTGCCCGACCCGCAGGACTCCTCGCTCTGGTCCCGGATCGCCAGGGGCTGGCACCGCATCACCGGAGGCGGCTCGTGAAGAAGGCGCTGATCATCACGACGGTCGTCCTGTTCGTGCTCTCGGTCCTGGGGCTGGTGGCCGACCGTGCCACGGCCGCGGCCGCGGAACGCACCATCACCGACCGGATCGAGCAGTCGTTCCACGGTGCGTCGTCGGTCTCCACGTCGATCTCCGGGGTCCCGATCCTGACCCAGGTCGCGCGGGGCAGCCTCGACCACGTCACCGTGACCCTGGGTGGTGTCGACTCCGGCAAGGGCCTCAGGATCGAGAAGGTCGTCGCCGACCTCTACGACGTGAGCACGACGTCGCCGCGGACCGCGGCCCAGGTGGTCGCCCACGCCGACATCACCACGGCCGAGCTCCAGAAGCAGCTCGGCGACGCCTGGACGATCACGCCGGACGGCGGCGCCTTGGCCGTGCGGTGGAGCGGCCCCCTGCCGGTGACCGCTCGTGTCGTCCCGACTGTGCGCGACGGCGCGCTCGCGCTCGACCTCGACTCCGTGACGGTCCTCGGCGTCAGCGTCGACGGGGCCTCGGTGCCCTCCGCCGTGACCGACCGCATCTCGGCCTTGGCCGGGTCGGTGGGTGCGCTGCCGCTCGGTCTCACCCCGACCTCGGTGACCGTCACGCCTGACGGCGTCCGCCTCGTCGCCTCGGGCACCCACGTGGATCTCGAGCAGGCATGACCCCGGAGCCGAGGTGCCCGACCGTGCGGGCGTCTGGGAGCCTTCCTAGGGTGGCTCACCAGCACCGCGCAGGCTCGGCACCGGAGAGGATCGCAGGATGACGACGTACCCCGAGGGATCGGAGCAGGGCTCCGCCGGTTTGCCCGGGGTCGAGACCGCGCCGGCAGCCGCGATGGACCACCACGCGCAGGGACCTGGCGGCGACGAGAGCGCTGCCGTCCCCACGGCGCAGTCTGCGGCCTCGCCGCAGGAGGGCCTCGCCGCGTTCGCGGCCCCCGATCCCGCCAGCCGCGTGGCCGGCCCCGCCGCCCCGGCCCCGGCGCCCACGGGTCCGTCCTACGCCTCGCCCTTTGCTCCGGTCGACGGCGGCGGGATCGCGCCCCTGCCCGAGCCGGTGGATGCCGCTGATGGCGCCGAAGCCCTCGAGCGGCCGCGGCGCGGTGGCGCGGGGCGCGTCGTGGCCGTCGCCGTCGTCGCCGGGCTCCTCGCAGGGGCGGTCGGCGGGATCGGCGCGTACGTCGTCGCCGACCGACGAGCCTCGTCGTCCCTCACGTCGCCGGGCACTGTGCTGCCGCAGTCCTCGGCCGACCTGTCGGCGCGCCCGAACGGGTCGATCGCGCAGGTCGCCGCTGCCGTGCTGCCGACCGTCGTCCAGATCGAGGAGCGCAACGGCCAGCAGGGCGGCACGGGCTCAGGCTTCGTACTGCGCTCGGACGGATACATCCTCACCAACAACCACGTGGTGGCCGGCGCGGCGAGCGGTGGCACGCTGACCGTGACCTTCCAGGACGGCACGACGAAGGCCGCGAAGATCGTCGGACGCGACTCCTCCTACGACCTCGCCGTCATCAAGGTCGACGCGTCCGGCCTGACGGCGTCGTCGCTCGGCAACTCCGACGGTGTCGTCGTGGGCGACACCGCGATCGCCATCGGCTCGCCGCTCGGCCTCGAGGGCACCGTCACCTCGGGCATCATCAGCTCGCTCAACCGACCGGTCACCGCCGGCGGGTCGGGCGAGAGCTCGTTCATCAACGCCATCCAGACCGATGCCGCGATCAACCCCGGCAACTCCGGCGGTCCGCTGGTCGACGCCGTCGGCCAGGTCATCGGCGTCAACTCCGCGATCGCCTCCCTCGGGCAGACCTCCACCGGCGCACAGAGCGGCTCGATCGGGCTCGGCTTCGCCATCCCCATCAACCAGGCCAAGCGCGTCGCCGAGGAGATCATCTCCACGGGTAAGTCCAGCCACCCGGTCATCGGCGTCTCGGTCGACCTCACCTACGCCGGCCCCGGAGCGCAGGTCAAGACCGTGACCGCCGGCGGCCCGTCGGACAAGGCCGGCATCAAGGTCGGCGACGTCATCCTCAAGGTCGACGGCCGCACCGTCGCGGACGCCACCGAGATGATCGTCGCGATCCGCTCGCACACCCCGGGCGAGACGATCACGCTCACGATCAAGGACGGCAGCGGGACGCGCGACGTCCAGGTGACGCTCGGCGCCGACACGCGCACCGGCTGACCCCACGACGTACCCTGGGCTGGCGTCCTGCGACGCACCCGCCCCTCGGCCCCGCGGAAGGACCGGCACGTGCTCTTCGACATCGGCCCTGGCGAGTTCCTCGTCATCGCGGTCGTCGGGCTGCTCATCGTCGGCCCGGACCGGCTGCCGAAGATGTTCGCCGAAGCCGTGAAGTGGCTGCGCTTCCTTCGCGACCAGGCTGCCGGAGCCCGGCGAGAGATCATCGCGGCCGCCGACATCGACCCCGGGATCACCGACGAGCTGCGCAGGTCGGTCAGCGACATCGCCGAGCTCCACCCCAAGCGGCTGATGGGCTCGATCCTCAGCGACGACGCCATCACCTCCGCGCCGACGCCGCCCCCGCCCCCGCCGCCTGCGCCGGTGAACTCCTTCGGCGCCTCGGCGACGTCGAGCTCCTTCGCCCCCCGCCCGGCCGACGCACCCGTCGCCCCGGCCCAGGAGCCGGCCGCGTTCGACCCCGACGCGACCTGAGCGTTCCTGCTGTGTCGGGTTGCCGACTGCCACCCATGTGATTCGCCGTCGCCGGTATCGCAGCCGGCGCCGGTTGTGCCCCCGTTCCCCGTGATCGCGCGCGCACCCGTGCGACGGCAACTGGCGCGCGGCGCGGCTGCTCGTGTCCGCGAGCCGACACATGACAACGGCGAACGCCGTCGTGATCCACCGGTCTCGGGGCGCAGCAGGAGCCGCCGCGGACCGGCTCAGGTCAGCGGGGCAGGCCGCAGCGGCAGGTCGGGCGAGAGGATCTCGAGCAGCCAGCCGTGGACGCCGTCGCCCCACTCGGTCCAAGACGGCTCGTCGCAGCCCACGAGCGCTCGCCGCCAGGCCAGGGCGCGGGTCAGCGGCCCGACCCGGATCGCGAGCCCCACGAGTCGGCGCAGCGTGGCGCGGTCGGCGACATCGGTCCAGCATTCGGTGTAGGCGTCCGCGAGCCGTGCCAGCGCCGGGTCGTCGCGGTCGAGCGAGTGACGGGACGCCACCGAGCCCAGCGTCGCGAGCATCGTGCCGAAGGGGTGTCCGACCACCGCGTCGCCCCAGTCGATGACCACCGGACCTCGCGCCAGCACGTTGTTGTCGTGCAGGTCGTCGTGCTGCAGCGTCGCCGCGATGCCCGACTCCTCGAGCTCGGCGCAGGCGTCGGCGTACGCCGGCAGGACGCCGTGCAGCCGTGCGGCCGCCTCGTCGTCGAGGCGATGTGCGCCGGACGCGCCGAGGCACTGCTCCACGAGCGCCCCGAGCTCGTCGGGCATGCGGCGCGGACGTACGTCGTCGACGCCGACGTCGAGGAACCGCTCGACATGGGACTCGGCGGCACGCTGCACGGCGGCGTAGTCGACCAGCAGGCGCTCGAGTCCGTCGAGCGGCGTGAGACCTCCGTGCGCCGCGCGCAAGGACGCACCGCCGTCGGGCATCAAGGTGAGGCCGAGAGACGCATCCCACGCGAGCGGCCGCGGGGTGAACGGCAGGTCGAGGCCGGCAAGGGCCCCGAGCAGTGCGGCCTCGTGCCGCGTACCGTCACCGTTCGCCTTGAGCCACAAGGGTTCAGCGGAGTCGGTGTCGATCCGCAGAACCGCGGACCAGGGCCGCACGTGCGGCGCCGTCCAGCCGGTGCGGCGTAGCCCTGCCTCGTCCATCGCGGCATCCGCCCAGGACAGCGCGCCGACCAGCCAGGCCGGGTCCGTCCAGCGTGCGGGAGTCGAGATCACGGCTCCATGGTGACCGAGGTCAGAGCCGTCCCGCAGGCGTGATTCCGAGCGAGAGGCCGGCGAGCCCGCGCGCACGGGTGCCGAGGCGGGTGGCGACCTCGCGCAGGACGGTCGACGCCGGGGCATCGGGGTCGGTGAGCACCAGTGGGTTCCCGGAGTCGCCGCCCTCGCGCAGCCGGACGTCGAAGGGCACGCGACCGAGCAGCGGGACGTCGGTGCCGAGCTCGGCGGAGAGCGTCGCAGCGACGACCTCGCCACCGCCGGAGCCGAACAGGTCCATCGGCTCGCCGCAGTGCGGGCAGGGGAACGACGACATGTTCTCGATGACGCCGGCGACGCGAGTCCTGGTCTGCTGCGCGAGCATTCCGGCGCGGATGGCCACCTCTGACGCCGCCGCCTGCGGCGTGGTCACGACCACGACCTCGGCTCCGGGCAGCAGCTGCGCGACGGAGATGGCGACGTCGCCGGTGCCGGGCGGCAGGTCGAGGAGCAGGACGTCGAGGTCGCCCCACCACACGTCGGCGAGGAACTGCTGGAGCGCGCGGTGCAGCATCGGGCCGCGGAACGCGACGGGCTGGGACACCCCACCGGGCTTGAAGGGCAGCATCGAGATGACGCGGACCCCGTAGGCCGTGGGCGGCATGATCATGCCCTCGACCATGGTGGGGGCGTCGGTCGCACCGAGCAGGCGCGGGATGGAGTGGCCGTAGATGTCGGCGTCCACGAGACCGACCGACAGCCCGGACGCGGCCATCTGCACCGCGAGGTTGGCGGTGATCGAGGACTTCCCGACGCCGCCCTTGCCCGAGGCGACGGCGTAGACCCGGGTGAGGCTCCCGGGCTTGGCGAACGGGATCTCGCGCTCGTCGTGGCCGACGAGGGAGGCGCGCAGCTCCTTGCGCTGCTCCTCGCTCATCACATCGAGCTCGACCTCGACCGCGGAGACGCCCGGCACGGCTCCGACGGCCGCCTCCACCCGTGAGGTGATCGTGTCGCGCATGGGGCACCCGGACACCGTGAGCCACACCGCGACGCGGGCGACCCCGTCGACCACGTCGCGCGACTTCACCATCTTCAGCTCGGTGATGGGTCGGTGGATCTCAGGGTCCTCGACCGTGGCGAGGGCGGCATCGACGAGGTCGAGGAGGGAATCGGGCATGGCCCCGATGCTACGTCGGGCCGCGCAGCACGACGAACGGCGGTGACCGGGTCGTCAGCCGACCGGCGTGGACGGGTCGTCGGCCACCGCGTCGGTGACGCTCGCCTCGGCGTCGTCGTAGGTCGACGCCTTGTTCTTCTTGTGCTTCTTGCTCTTCGAGTCGCGCTGGTCGAGGTCGTCGATCAGGTCGCGCAGCTCGCTGCGGATGTAGTCGCGGGTGGCCACCTCGCCGAGGGCGACGCGCAGCGACGCGATCTCGCGCATGAGGTACTCGGTGTCGGCGATGAGCCGCTCCGTGCGTGCCCGGTCCTCCTGGTACTGCACGCGGTCGCGGTCGGCCTGACGGTTCTGCGCGAGCAGGATCAGCGGCGCGGCGTACGAGGCCTGCAGCGAGAGCAGGAACGTGAGGAAGATGAAGGGGTACGGGTCGACGTGCCACGGCGACACGTTGAGGAGGATCCAGAAGGCGATGAACGCCGTCATGTAGCCGATGAACCGCCACGACCCGAGGAAGCGCGCGATCCGCTCCGAGAGACGGCCGACGGCCTCCTCGTTCACGGACGGGCGCAGCGAGATCCCGCGCTCGAGCGGCTGATCGAGGCGTGGGCCGCGGCGCTGCTCACGAGCCATGAGCCACCTCCTCCTCGGCGTCGGCCACGGCGTCGGCGTCGCGCCAGTTCTCCGGGAGCATGTGGTCGATGACGTCGTCGACGGTGACCGCGCCGAGCAGGTGGTCGCTCTCGTCGACCACGGGCAGCGCGACGAGGTTGTACGTCGCGAAGTAGCGGGTGACCTGGCCAAGTGGCGCGGTCGGTCCGATCGGCTCGAGCGAGTCGTCGAGGACCGCCGACACCAGGGTCGACGGCGGTTCGCGCAGCAGCCGCTGGAAGTGGGCCACCCCCAGGTACTTGCCGGTGGGCGTCTCGAACGGTGCGCGAACGACGTAGACCTGTGCGGCGAGGGCGGGTGAGAGGTCGGCGTCGCGGATGCGTGCCAGGGCCTCGGCCACCGTGGAGTCGGGCGGGAGGATGACCGGCTCCGGCGTCATCATGCCGCCGGCCGTGTAGTCGTCGTAGGCCAGCAGCCGGCGCAGGTCCTCGGCGTCCTCGGGCTCGACGAGGGCGAGCAGGGCCTCCTGCGTCTCGGCCGGCAGCTCGGAGAGCAGGTCGGCCGCGTCGTCGGGGTCCATCTCCTCGAGCACGTCGGCCGCGCGCTCGCCCTCGAGCGAGGCCACGATCTCGATCCGGTCGTCCTCGGGCAGCTCCTCGAGGACGTCGGCCAGCTTCTCGTCGTCGAGCGCGGCAGCGAGCTCGAGCCGGCGCTTGGGGGA
>Ga0208588_1000264_pt1 | contig 17231 bp, 18 predicted proteins | sample NGESurshal092012_8_FD_184483 | JGI IMG/M metagenome (GOLD analysis project Ga0208588, IMG submission 184483) | Arctic peat soil microbial communities from Barrow, Alaska - NGEE Surface sample 415-3 shallow-092012 (SPAdes) | ecosystem: Environmental > Terrestrial > Soil > Wetlands > Peat ...
CTGGCTGACCGCGTCGTCTGCGCCATGACTGAGGCCGGCGCCGATGCGACGAAATTCATCGCCGCCGCCTTCGCCGGCATTTTCGAACAGCAGCGCAACCTCGCCGACCCCGCGACCATCGCCGCCATACTCGACGAGTCCGGCGCCGGGGCGCATTGGCTGGAACGCGGCCAGAGCGGCGCGGCGGAAGTCGAATATCAGCGCAATCTCGCCCTGGCCCTCGGCGAAGGCGTTTTCGGCTCGCCGTCGTATCTGCTCGATGGCGAGGTTTTCTGGGGCCAGGACCGGCTCGACCTGCTCGACGACGCCCTCACGAGCGGACGCAAGAGCTTTAGCGCCGACGCCTGAAAAGATCGCGGACGGATCGTTGGCAATGGCGGAACGCGAACTTACGGCGCTGAAGCAGGCCTATGGCTTGAAACCCTTGGCGCTTTCGCGCCTCTGGCGCAATCCGGGGGAGGCCGGAGTGGTCACCTATTGCGTCTTGCCATCGCCCTTGCCCTCGCGCTTTCCGGGTCTGGCAACGACTGAAAAGCGCGACGCCAAGCGACGGCGCACACGCTTGCGTTCGGGCAAAATACTCGATCGCGCCAACCGCTTTCTGATCGATGCGGCGATCATCGACCGCTCCAGCGCTGGCCTGCGCCTGCGTCTGGCCAGGGACGAGCCGATCCCCGATGTGTTTCGTCTGTTCGATGAGGAAACCGGATGGGTGCTCGGCGCGCGCCTCGTCTGGCGCCGGCAGGCTCTGGTCGGAGCCCGGCTCGACCCCGGAGGCCCCCTGCCCGCCAGCCCCCGCCAGATCGCAGGTTTGCGTGGGAAATTCTACGCCATGCGCGATTGACGCAAGAAATTCAGTTCAGCGTCAGGCAATAGCCAAGGTAGCGTTTGGAATCGATCGGATCATAGCCGAGGCGATGGCGCAATTTCTTGCGCAGCTTGCTGATATGGCTTTCGACCACGTCCTCCTCGACCTCCTCGTCGAACAATCCGTAGATGGCGTTGAAAATTTGCGCCTTGGTGACACGTTTGGACTGGTTGGCGACCAGATATTCGAGAATGCGGCGCTCACGGCGCGGCAGCGGCAAGGCCAGCCCCTTCACTTCCGGGTCGCGGCCATCAAAATAGACCCGCATCTCGCCGACCAGCTTGAATTCCTGCTGCGCCTCCTTGCGGCGGCGGATCGCGCCGACCCGCGCCATGATCTCGCGCACATGCACGGGCTTGCGCACCACGTCATCCACGCCGGCAGCGAATAAATCCAGCGTCTGCTCCAGAGACGGCGAGTCATTGAGCGCGATCACCGGAACATGGCAGCGCTCGCGAATCATGCGCGGAAAAACATCGCGGCGGCGGCAATCGCCGATCAAAAAAGCCTCGACCGCCAGAAGATCCGGCTTGCCGACGCCCGCGACCCATTCCTCGAATTCGTCGGGGCGCAGGCCGGTCGAGGCGACGCCCTCTCGACCGAAGCTCGAAGCATAGCCGGCTTTGACGATTTCGCGGTCGTCGACGATGACAAACATTCGAGCCCCAATTCAGAAAATGATTTTCGTAACTTCGCTTTGCCTCGGGCCAACCCGATTTCCGGACCGGGTTGCGCCGCGGCGCCGAACACACTCATAGGTTGTGCCAATATGGTTAATAAAAGATTAACATTTGCCATTCTGTGCCAGAATGGCGCGGCCGGCGCCGGTTTTTCAAAAGCTTCTTCTGCGTTTATTGAGGTTTCAGGCCCTACGCTTTCCGCGCGGCCGAAAGGCGTCGCCCCGACCGACAACGACCTTGAGTTGTGTAAATGGCCTTCGAGGATTTTGGGGGACGGCCAAGCCCGTTCGAACGCCTGCTGGAGGCCCTCGACGATGAGGTTCAGCCCTCGACCGAGAAAGGCGCCTTTTCAGCCGCCGAGCGACTGTGGCCGCGCGTTTCCTCCGCAGCTCTGAGGGAGGCCTTCCATTCCAGCGAGGCGGTCGAAAGTCTCTATGTCCAAGCCCTCGACGTCGAAACCTTCTATGTCGACACGCTTGGCCCGGAACATTCTTCCGCGCCCACCAAACCTGTCAAAGCCGACCTGACGGCCCAATTCGCCGCCATTCGCCAGCAACTCGCACGGACGCAGACTCTGCCCGAACTGCGGCAGTTGCGCCGCCACTGCGCCCTTCTCCTCCATCCCGACCGCGCCGCGCCGCTAGACCGATTTTTAGCGGAAAACTTCATGGCGGAGATCAACGCCGCCATCGACCGTGCTATCAAGGGCAAATAAACTGTCGCGCAAACGCCGCAAGGCGCTTGTCGTGATTGGCAAGCGGTCGGAATTCATGCGCCAGCTCATTTTGCTCACCGGTAGCGGCATTTCCGCCGACTCAGGCCTCGACACCTTTCGCACCTCTGGCGAAAAAAGCCTGTGGGCGCAATATGACGCCGACGTGGTCTGCAATTTCGATTGCTGGGAAGAGAATTTCGACCTCGTCCATCAGTTTTATTCGGCTCGCCGCGCGCAACTCGGGACCGTTTCGCCCAACGCGGCGCACAAACTGGCCGTCTCCTGGCAGGAGCGTTTCGGCGCGGACCTGATCACCCAGAATGTGGACGATCTTTTCGAACGCGCCGGAGCGCGCGACGTATTGCATGTGCATGGCTCGCTCACGTCGATGCGCTGCCTCGACTGTGAAACGACCTGGGACGTGGGCTACCAGGCCTTCGACACGGCGACCGGTTGCTGTCCGCATTGCGGCGCCCTGTGGGAGGTCAAGCCGAATGTGGTGTTCTTCAATGAAAGAGCCCCGCTCTACACCGACATGTGGCGCCGCCTCTCCGAATTGACCGATGACGATGTGCTGGTGGTGATCGGAACCTCCGGGACCGTGTTGCCGGTTGGCGAGATCGCGCGCCGATGCCCGGCGACCAGCGTGCTGTCCAATCTCCAATCGGAAAGCTCGGTCGCCGACCGCAACTTCACCCATGTGCTGCATGGGCGCGCGGCCGAAATCGCGCTGGATCTCGACGCCCTGGTCACACGCCTGATGGAGCTTTGAGTCCACGGCTTTGACACCCCGCGCCGCCGGCCCTAGAAACGGGGTTTCAAAAATCGAGCGAGCCAATCAATGACTTTACGCTACGTCGATCTGGCGGGGTTCAAGGCCACGCCGCTGACCCGCGAGCCCTTCCTGTTCCTCAGCCTGCCCGGCTTCCTCAACGCCGAGGCCTGCGCCGAAATCAACCGCGATTACCCAAAAATCGCCGAGAGCGGCAGTTTTCCGGTGGCGCAGGCAGCCTTCGGACCGGCCTTCCAGCGATTGCTCGATGAGTTGGGCAGCGACGAATTCCGCAAGGCCTTCGAGGAAAAATTCGCTGTCGATCTGACGGGGCGCCCGCACACCATCACGGTGCGCGGCCGGTGCAGCCCGAAGGATGGGCGCATCCACACCGACACCAAGAGCAAGATCATCACGATCCTGATCTACATGAATCCCGAATGGGAGCATTCCGGCGGACGCCTGCGCCTGCTGAAGTCCAACGCCGGCCTCGACGATCCGATCATGGAAGTCCCGCCTGCGGCAGGAACCCTGCTGGCTTTCAAGCGCTCGGAAAACTCCTGGCACGGCCATATGCCTTTCGAGGGCGAACGCCGCGTCATCCAGTTCAACTGGGTCACCTCGGAAGGCGACCGCCGCATCGCCATGCTGCGCCATCATCTCTCGGCGGCCTTCAAGCGTCTGCTCGGCAAGACGCCGGACCAGCTTACACTTAGGCGCAGCGAGAACCTGAAACGCGAAGCGGGCGAAAGGCCGAAGCCTCTCGCCCGCTTTATTTTTTCAATCGTCGGCCGAAATCAGGCGGCCGTGGGAACTTCGGCGATCGTCTTCAGGATCTGCGAAGCGATCTGGTAGGGGCAGCCCTGCGAATTGGGGCGGCGATCTTCCATATAGCCACGATAGCCATTGTTGACGAAGCTGTGCGGAAGGCGGATCGAAGCGCCACGATCGGCCACGCCATAGCTGAAGCTGTGGATCGAGGCGGTTTCATGCAGGCCGGTCAGACGCAAATGATTGTCCGGACCATAGACGGCGATGTGATCGGCCGTGTTCTTCTCAAAGGCGGCCATCAGGCTTTCAAAATAGGCCTTGCCGCCCTTGTCGCGCAGGTAATCCGTCGAGAAATTGGCGTGCATGCCCGAACCGTTCCAGTCGCTGTCGCCGAGCGGCTTGCAGTGGAACTCGATGTCGACGCCATACTTTTCCGCGAGGCGGAGCAGAATGTAGCGGGCGATCCACATTTCGTCGGCGGCCTTTTTGGAGCCCTTGCCGAAAACCTGGAATTCCCACTGGCCCTTGGCCACTTCGGCGTTGATGCCTTCATGGTTGATGCCGGCGTCGAGGCAGATGTCGAGATGTTCCTCGACGATCTGGCGGGCGATGTCGCCGACATTCTTGTAGCCGACGCCGGTGTAATAGGGGCCCTGCGGAGCGGGGAAGCCATGTTCCGGGAAGCCGAGCGGACGGCCGTCCTGATAGAAGAAATACTCCTGCTCGAAGCCGAACCAGGCGCCGTTGTCGTCGAGAATGGTCGCGCGGGCGTTGGTCGGGTGCGGGGTCACGCCATCGGGCATCATGACTTCGCACATGACCAGGACGCCATTGGTGCGGGTGCTGTCCGGGTAAGCCGCGACGGGCTTCAGAACGCAATCCGAGCTGCGGCCTTCGGCCTGCTTGGTCGAACTGCCGTCAAAGCCCCAGTTGGGCAGGTCTGACAAGGTGGGAAACTTGTCAAATTCTTTGATCAGCGTCTTGCCGCGAAGATTCGGAACAGGCGTATAACCATCAAGCCAAATATATTCGAGTTTGTACTTGCTCATTTTGCTCACGAGTCCTTAGGCAAAGCGAAACGCGACGAATTTCGCCTATGTCACACAGAAAGAACGATCTCCGCCCGCTCTCGGCATATGCCTACGGGTTTCAGGTCGTTCAGCCGAACAAGCGCGGCGAAGCACAAATTGCGCCAGAAGCGGGCAGCCCGAAAATTGCGATCCTCAAAGGATTTTTCGGGTGCCGCCGGTCTCGGCAGAGCAAAAATAAGGCAATCTAAAACGAAATAAGGCATTTTATGCCTGAATTAAGTGCAGACCGTCCGGCGTGGCTTAAACCTCACATCGAACTCTGGAGTCGCGCCTCTGTCTCCGCCCACAGGCGCCGGTAGACCTCCACGATCTGATCGACCTCGCGATTGCGGTTGAAGTTTGCGACGATCTCGGCCCGCGCCCTTGCCCCAATCGCCCCGATGCGTTCGGGCTCTTGCATCAGCGGCTCGATGGAAGCCACGAGCGCCGAAACATCTCCGGTCGGGGCCAGCACGCCATTTTCGCCGTCGGTGATGACGATTTCGGCGGCCCCGGCCCGCGTGGCGACCACGGCGTTGCCGGCGGCCATGGCCTCCAGCATGGTCAGCCCAAAACCTTCCACCCGCGACGCGAAGACATAGATGGAAATGCGCTGATACCACAGCGGCACCTCCTCGATCGGCAATTCGCCGAGAAAGCGGATGCGATCCTGCAGCCCGGCCGCGGCGATCTGCGCTTTGAGCTTTTCGACGAAAGGCAGGTTGTCTGCCGTCGTCAGGCCGATGATCACGGCTGTGAAATCGGGGTAGCGCGGCAGCAGGAGGCACATGGCGTCGACGAAGAGATCGATGCCCTTTTGCTTGCGCACCCGGCCGAAGACGCCAATGCCATATTTCCCTGGCAATCCGGTCTCGGCAAAGCTTTTCAGGCGGTCGGCGGGCGGACGATAGGAGTCGACGTCGATGCCATGCAGGATGACGGTCGAGGGGCGATCCAGGAACGAGGCCGCGATGTCGCTGGTCGCGATGATCGCGTCCATGCGCGCGAGCAGGAAGCGGGTGTAACCGGAATGACGGCGCTGGGCGGCGGAGTTGAAAATCAGCGCGAAACGGAATCCCAGCGCCTTGAGGACCACGCCGGCCAGCATCTCGACATTGCGCCGGGCGTGCCAGATGCGCAGGCGATGGCGCCGGGGCTGCTGAAAGCGCAACTTGATTAGATCGATCCAGCCGGGCCTCGTTATGCCGTCCGGAACGTCGGGTCCAAACCACGCCGCGCGGCAATTTTGGGCGATCAGGGGCGCGATGGTCCGGTTGACCGCCGTTCCGCCGGAATAGCGCCAGCTCAGATTGGGAATGATGACTTCGATCTCATCCTGCATTTTATCTTGCTGCAACGTGCTTCGCCCTTGGCTTTGTTCAGGGCTTATCGACCGTCAAAGCGCCTCCGAGTCAAGGGCGCGCGGCAAAGCGCCGCAGCGGCGGCAAGAATCCGGGTTCTGCACTCCGGGCCCTGCGGATTTGCCTTTTTCGCGCGTCGCTCTAGATACTGAGGCAACCATTTCCTTCCCCTGCGGAGACTCCATGTCCAACGCCGATCCTTCCTCGCCCATCCACGCCAAGGTCATCGTCATCGGTTCTGGTCCGGCCGGCTATACGGCGGCGATCTACGCGGCGCGCGCAATGCTCAAGCCCATGCTGATCGCCGGCTTCGACGCGGGCGGCCAACTGATGATCACCACCGATGTCGAGAATTATCCGGGCTTCGCCGAGCCGATCCAGGGCCCCTGGCTGATGGAGCAAATGCGGCTTCAGGCTGAACATGTTGGAGCCGATCTGGTCAGCGATCACGTGGTCAAGGTCGAACTGGGCCAGCGCCCCTTCAGGATCGAGGGCGATTCCGGCCGCGTCTACACCTGCGATGCGCTGATTGTCGCCACCGGCGCCAAGGCGCAATGGCTCGGCGACGCGTCCGAGGAAAAATTCAAGGGCTTTGGCGTCTCCGCCTGCGCCACCTGCGACGGCTTCTTCTTTCGCAACAAGCAGGTCGTGGTGGTCGGCGGCGGCAATTCGGCGGTGGAGGAGGCGCTCTATCTCTCCCATATCGCCTCCAAGGTCACGCTGGTCCATCGCCGCGACACCCTTCGCGCCGAGCGTATCCTGCAGGAACGGCTCGCCGCGCGGCCCAATGTCGAATTCCGCTGGAACAGCGCCATCGACGAGATTCTGGGTTCTGAAAACCCGCTTTCGGTCGAGGCCGTGCGCCTGAAGAACATCCAGACCGGCTTGACCGAGACCATCGCCGTCGATGGCGTCTTTGTCGCCATCGGCCACAAGCCCGCGACCGAGCTTTTCGCCGGCCAGATCGACCTCAAGCCCAATGGCTATATCAAGACCGCGCCGGATTCGACCGCGACCAATATCGAAGGCGTCTTCGCCGCCGGCGACGTGGCCGACGACAAATACCGCCAGGCCGTGACGGCGGCCGGCCTCGGCTGCATGGCGGCGCTGGAGGCCGAGCGCTGGCTGGCGATCCAGGAGGCCGCCGCGCCCACAGCCAAAGCCTGAGACCATCCCTAAGGCCCATTGTCGCCACTCGCCGCCATCGACCAAGATGCAACAGGCGGCGAAGGAGCGAGAGAAATGTCCAGGGCGATCATTGTGCAGCCGGGCGGCGGCTTTGAACGGGTCACGATGGGCGAGGCCCAGGCGGCCGACCCCGGCCCCGGCGAAATCAAGGTGCGTCTGCACGCCAATTCGCTCAATTATCACGACTACGCCGTGGTCAGCGGCATGTGGGGGCCGCAGGCGCCGCGGATTCCCATGGCCGACGGCGCGGGCGAGGTCACGGCGGTCGGCCCCGGCGTGAGCGAATTTTCGATCGGCGATTCAGTCGTCAGCACCTTTTTCCCGGACTGGCTCGACGGCGAACCAACGATGGACAGCTTTGCGTCGGTTCCCGGCGACGGCCTCGACGGTTATGCGCGCGAAAGCGTCACGGCGTCGGTCCAGTCCTTCACCCATGCGCCGAAAGGTTACAGTTCTGCCGAGGCGGCGACGCTGACCACCGCCGGCTTGACCGCGTGGCGGGCGCTGCATGACGATGGCCGCCTCAAGGCGGGCGAAACCGTGCTGGTTCAGGGAACCGGCGGCGTCTCGATCTTCGCTCTGCAATTCGCCAAAATGGCGGGAGCGCGCGTCATCGCCACCTCATCCAGCCCGGAAAAACTGGCGAAGCTGGAGGCTCTCGGCGCCGAGCATCTGATCAACTACCGCACCGACCCGGCCTGGGGCGAAACGGTGCGAAAGCTCACCGGCGGGCGCGGCGTCGATCATGTCATCGAGGTCGGCGGCCCGGCGACACTGGAGCAATCGATGATCGCGGCCCGCGTCGGCGGCCATATTTCGCTCATCGGCATTCTGACCGGCCTCGGCGGCCCCTTGCCGCTCATCACCGCGCTGCTGCGGCAATTGCAGATGCGGGCGGTGCTGGTGGGCAGCCGCCGCCAGCAGATCGAGATGATTCGCGCGATCGACGCCAATGGCCTGAAACCGGTGATCGACAAGAGCTTTCCGCTCGAAGACATTGTCGCGGCCTTCCGGCATCAGGAAAGCAACCGGCATTTTGGCAAGATTTGCCTGGAGTTCTAGAGCATATTCCCGAAAACTGTGTGCGGTTTTCGGATCAGAATATGCGGCGCCAAACGCAAAAAGCCCCGTCTCGCGGCGGGGCTTTCCAGAAACAGGCGCGGATGCTTGGGCTCAGGCGATGCTTCGTTCTTCGGCTTCCGAGGGCTCGCGCAGCACATAGCCGCGGCCCCAGACGGTTTCAATGTAATTGCGGCCTTCGCTGGCGTTGGCGAGTTTCTTGCGCAATTTGCAGATGAAGACGTCGATGATCTTGAGTTCCGGCTCGTCCATGCCGCCATAAAGATGGTTTAAAAACATTTCCTTGGTCAGGGTCGTGCCCTTGCGGAGCGAGAGCAGCTCCAGCATCTGATATTCCTTGCCGGTCAGATGCACGCGCGCGCCGCCGACTTCCACCGTCTTCTGGTCGAGATTGACCACCAGATCGCCGGTGGAGATCACCGACTGGGCGTGCCCCTTGGAGCGGCGGACGATGGCGTGGATGCGGGCGACCAACTCGTCCTTGTGGAAGGGCTTGGTCATGTAGTCGTCGGCGCCGAAGCCGAGGCCCCGCACCTTGTCCTCGATGCCGGCCAGTCCGGACAGGATGAGAATGGGCGTCTTGACCTTGGCCACGCGCAAGTGGCGAAGCACTTCATAGCCCGACATGTCCGGCAGGTTCAGATCCAGCAGGATGATGTCGTAGTCATAGAGCTTGCCGAGATCTATGCCTTCCTCACCGAGGTCGGTGGTATAGACATTGAACGTCTCGGACTTGAGCATCAGTTCAATGCTTTGCGCGGTGGCGCTGTCGTCTTCAATCAATAATACGCGCATCTGAAGTCCTCATCCCCGCCCCAAGAAATAGCGACGCCGGCCGATACCGCCACCGGATGACGGCTGGCGTCCGACTCAGGACGAACGCCCACGCAAATCATTTCCAAAAACGCTTAACGCCAAATGGTTAACAAACTGTGATTCCATCTGGCAAGCGCCTTCGACGTTAATTTTCGTAGGACCGCTCCGTTGTCCCGCCCGCAGCAAAATGACCTGTGGAAAAACCCGGCGCCGACCTGTGGTGAAGGCGACGCCGCATATTTCCTGTCCCGTCCCCGCGATCCGCCCGGCGGAAGCTTGGTTAGGAACATGGAAAGGAGTGTTAATCACGGCGGTTAAGGAAAGCTTAGCAGAGCCCCGGCCAGCCCCTCCCTCCCCAATTATTTTTCATTCCCCTGCCTTGTTTTCGTCACGCAGGTAAGGAAACGGCAACCTCCATGCGGCACTGTTCGGCTGTCTCGCGGAAATCCCCTGGTGGTTGAAATGTGATTTCAACGCATCCGTCCTTGGAGTGAAATGTGATGAAATCGCGGGATACGCTGGTTCGCCTCAAGCGTTTCCAGGTGGAGGATAAACGCCGCCGCCTGTCTCAGATCGAAATGATGATCGCCGAATTCAACCGCATGGCTGCGGAGCTCGACCGCGAGATCGGCATCGAGGAACAGAAGTCGGGCGTCAAGGACGTGACTCATTACGCCTATTCGACCTATGCCCGCGCGGCCCGCACGCGCCGCGACAACCTGCTTCATTCAGCCGACGAACTGCAGGGCCAGCTTGAAGAAGCGCGCCTGCTGTTCGATCAGGCCACTGACGACCTGGCCAAGGCGCAGGTTCTCGAAGGCCGCGACAAGGCGCCGGTGCTCGGCGATCTGACCCGCGACGCGATGGATCTGGCGGCCATGCGCGGCGCCCGCGCCTGAGGAAAGCACAAAAGCCGCCGGGCGCTCCTTACTTGAATCCGGACTTGCGCTTGGCGTCGCCCTGTAGCAAAGGAGTCGGGTGGCGACGCGCGCCCGCGTCGGCGCCAGTCGGAGCTTTGCAGGGCCCGGATGAACTTCATAAAACGCAACCTTGACTACGTCTGGCCCGCGCTCGGATTCCTCGCCGTCCTGGCTTCTTTCTGGCTGCTTTATCGCGAATTCCAAGGCCAGCATCTTGGGCCGCAGCTTTTCGCCGCCTTCCGCGCCATTCCCCTGACCCATTACGCGCTGGCGGTCCTCGCGACCCTTCTGGCCTATGCCGCCCTTGCCTATTACGACCGCATCGCCCTCCTGCATCTCGGCGTCACCGGCATTTCGTGGCGTTTCATCGCGGCCTGCTCCTTCACCACCTACGCCCTGTCACATAACATCGGCGCCTCGGTGGTTTCCGGCGCCGTGGTGCGCTATCGCGGCTACACCTCGAAGGGTCTTTCGGCGGCGCAGATCGCGGTGCTGGTGGCGATCTGTTCGCTGACCTTTCTGCTTGGCGCGGTTTTCCTCGGCGGCCTCGTGCTTGTCCTGCGTCCGCACGTCCTCGCCCAGCTCAATGAACTCCTCCCCACCTTCCTGACCAATGCCTCGACGGCGCAAATCATCGGCGGCGCCTGCCTCGCGGCGGTGGCGCTTTATTGCGTCGGTTCGGTTTTGCGGCTGCCGTCCTTCAGCGTTTCGGGCGTGAAAATCGCCTATCCGCGCTGGGACATCGTTTTGCGCCAGATGATCGCTGCGCCGGCGGAGATCATTGGCGCGGCGGGCATCATCTATTTCGCGCTGCCCGAAGCCGGCAATCCCGGCTTTCTCGTGGTGCTGGCCGTGTTCATCTTTTCGTTTTCCGCCGCGCTGGCCTCCAACGCGCCGGGCGGACTGGGCGTGTTCGAGCTGATTTTTCTGAAAAGCATGCCCGGGGCGCCGCAGGACAGCGTGCTCGCGGCGCTATTGCTGTTCCGGCTGCTCTATCTGCTGATCCCGCTGGGCCTGGCGATTTTTGTCGTGCTGGACTTCGAAAAGCGCCGCCTAGCCGAAGCGATCAAACATCACCACGAACTGGCCGTGGAAAAAACCACAAGCCGCACCCGTACGCGCGCCCAGAACGAGTAAAGCCACACGCCGATCCTAGAGCCTTTTCCGATCTGATTGCATCAGATCGGGGCTCTAGGTCTTTGTCTTTGCGCGTTTTCTTCACGCCAACCGGCATCCACTTGGCTTGAAAACGCTCTGAGGACCGGCGCCCGCGAAGCTGAGCGTTTAGATTACATGCGGTATTGTTGCAGGCGCGTGGTGCGCAGTCCGGCCAGTCCATGCTGGTCGATCGACATCTGCCATGACAGGAATTCGTCCACCGTCAGCGTATAGCGGCTGCAGGCTTCCTCCAGCGACAGCAACCCGCCGCGCACGGCGGCGACAACTTCCGCCTTGCGGCGGATGACCCACCTTTTAGTCGAGGTCGGCGGCAGATCGGCGATGGTCAGCGGACTGCCATCAGGCCCGATGACATATTTGACCCTCGGGCGGTGGGGCTCGGTCATGTTCATACTCACGTTACGCGGAGAACCCTTACTATGGCCAGACCATAGCCTGCCCGACTTAAAAAACGCCTAAGCAAATGCTGGCAATTTTCGCTATAAATGCTTGTCAGAAGGCGATTTTATTGCCAATTCCTTAGCGGCGCCCCGGATGTGTGCGCATTCGGCACAGGTCAAAGCCTTCCGTTAACCAGTGTGCGAACAGCCCTATCGCGGCGCGTAAAATGAACACTTTATCTCGGGCGCCCTGCGATTCGCCGGGCGGTCCAGGCAAGTCCGTTGAAAACCGGCGCAAGAGTCCTTATTGATGAGGCGGCGTCCAGCGAGGGACGCCTGTTTTCCGCTCATCTCCTTGAACGGCGGGCGCGCGAAAAACGCGTTCACGGCGATGAGACAGACCACGGCCGTCCGCGAGACCAGATCCATGAACGCCGCAGCAACGCCCCTTCTCAACTCTCTCGACCTGCCCGGTCGGCCCGAAAACACCCGCGTGGTCGTGGCCATGTCGGGCGGCGTCGATTCCTCGGTGGTCGCGGCCTTGCTCAAGGAGCAGGGCTATGACGTGATCGGCGTCACCATGCAGCTTTACGATCAGGGCGAGACCGAGCACCGCGTCGGCTCCTGCTGCGCCGGCCAGGATATTCTTGACGCCCGCCAGGCAGCCGCGCTGATCGGCATCCCGCATTATGTGCTCGATTACGAGGCCCGTTTCCGCACGAAGGTCATCGACGCCTTCGCGCAATCCTACGCCGAAGGCGAGACGCCCATCCCTTGCGTAACCTGCAACCAGCAGATCAAATTCGTCGATCTGTTCGACATGGCGCGCGATCTCGGCGCCGCAGTGCTGGCGACCGGTCATTACATCGCATCGCGCGCAGACGGCGACGAGCGGGCGCTGTACCGGGCGCTCGACGCCGACCGCGACCAGAGCTATTTCCTGTTCTCGACCACGCGCGAGCAATTGCAAATGTTGCGCTTTCCGCTCGGCGACATGAGCAAGCCGGAAGTGCGCGAACATGCGCGCCGCTTCGGCCTCGCCATCGCCGACAAGCCGGACAGCCAGGATATCTGCTTCGTGCCGACCGGCCGCTACAGCGAAATCGTCGAAAAGCTCGCGCCGCAAGCGGCCACGCCGGGCGATATCGTCCATATCGACGGCCGCAAGCTCGGCCGCCACGCCGGCGTGATGCATTATACCATCGGCCAGAGGCGCGGCCTCGGTCTCGGCGCCGCGGTCGCCACCGGCGGCGAGCCGCTTTATGTGGTCAAGATCGACGCCGCCCATACGCAGGTCACGGTCGGGCCGCGCTCGGCCCTGGCCACCAAAAGGGTTTTTCTGCGCGATGTGAACTGGATCGGCCCCGGCATTTTTGAAGAGGCGGCGGCGGGCGCGGAAATTGCGGTGCGGGTGCGCTCAACCCGGCCGCCGGCGCCAGCCTTGCTGGAGATGAAGGCCGGTGAGGCGTGGGTGGAATTCCTTGATGACGAGAGCGGCGTGGCCCCCGGCCAGGCTTGTGTTTTCTATGACAATACCGGCCCTCGCGCCCGCGTGCTTGGCGGCGGCTTTATCAAGAGCGCCGAACCGGCAGGCTTGGCCGCTGCGATTCCGCCCTCGCACGAGTCGGCGGCGCGCGCATGAACGAGACGCGCCGCATCGTCGCCCAACTCGAAAACGCCCATGTCGAGGAGGCCTACGCCCGCTGGGCGCCCGTCTATGACCTCGCCTTTACCGCGATCATGGCGCCGGGCCGCCGCGCCGCCGTCGCTGCCGCGCAAAGGCGGGGCGGCGCCATTTTGGACGTTGGCGTCGGCACCGGGCTCGAATTGCCGATGTTCAATCCTGACGTCAATCTCGTCGGCGTCGATCTGTCGGAACCCATGCTGCGCCGCGCCCAGTCGCGGATCCTGCGGCAAAACCTCCGGCAGGTGGCGGGGCTTTGCGTGATGGACGCCACGCGGCTGGCTTTCCCTTCGGCGCATTTCGATTCGGTTGTCGCACCTTATGTGCTGACGGTGGTTCCCGATCCCGCCGCGACATTGGATGAATTGGCCCGGGTGGTGAAGCCGGGGGGCGAGATCGTGCTGGTGAATCACGTCGGCGCCGATTCGGGACCCATCGCCGTGATCGAGCGCTGGCTGGGCCAGAAATCGGCCAAACTTGGCTGGCGCCCGGAATTTCCCTGGTCGATCCTCGGCGACTGGATCATTTCGCGACCCGACTTGCGTCTGGTTGAGCGGCGCAAGATCGCGCCTCTGGGCCTGTTCACTTTGGCGCGGATCGAACGGCTGAAATAAGGCCCCGGTTCCTTGACAATGGCGGCGGCGGCGCACTATACACCGCCTTCTTGAGGCGTCGGCGACGGCGCTTTGTGGCGGGGTAGCTCAGCTGGCTAGAGCACGGGAATCATAATCCTGGGGTCGGGGGTTCGAGTCCCTCCCCCGCTACCACTTCCCCTCGGGGCGAATTTTTCATTTTAATCCAACGACTCGCGTGTCCGCTGGTTGCCGTGCGGACGTGGCCCATCTTACTCGATGTGTCACGTTCATGTGTCACGTTCATGTGCGACGCCAAAGCGCGAAACCAAGCGATATGGCGCGGGCGAGTTGTCTGGCGCGGCGAGACGACCGCTATTGGGTGCAATTTCGATTTGACCCCTTCCGAATTCCGCCGGACCCCTATTCGACATATTCGATTCGCTCTGCGCAGCGCGAATACGCAGTCGCCCTACGCCGGACGTTTCCAGTTATTTCTCTCATCGCCGAGTTCAAGTTAATCCCGGAACGTCGCGCCACCCTGTTTTCTGGGCGATCGCATGAATGGCAACGCGTTGAGTGGGCAGCATTGGAGCGAGCAGGCGATCGCATCGTCACGGCTGCGATCGGCCCCGGGCCGCCATGGCGCCTTGCATTGTTCTCCGGCTTCGGCTTCGACTGCGGCTGTCTGCATGCAGGTTAGGTAAATTCCGATCCTGTTGAGTTCGAATGGCGACAGCTACCGTTCTGATCGGACGGGCGCCGAAAAGCCTTGACGATGGCATTCAATGGAGAGCGAAATGCAATTACATCATATGGCGCTGGCCGGTGAACCGCGCTTGCGCGTCGTTTTCGGGAACAAGCCTGTCGCGATGGGCCTGCCGGCGGGCTCGACGCTCGGCGACATCGCTGAGTGGGTCGGCGATGTCGCACGCAACCACAACGGACCTGTCCGATCCATCGCCATCAAGTTGTCCGCGCATCGCACCGCTCCGCCTTTGTCGATACGCGCCGAGCTGTCCGATTTCCTTCATCTTCTGCGTCGTCCCGCATGAAGGCGCCGCACCGAACGGAAACGCCCGCGGTGCAGGCGTGCTCACACGATTGTCCCGACACGGCTCCATGCCTGCCGTCAGGGCCATGGCCGGTGCGCCCCTGAACGTCACGCGAGTCGCGCGGCGGCCACGGCGGCGCCAGGCTCTCCCTGACTCGTAACGTTGGAGACGACCCATGCTAAAAATCAGGGTTAGCGCTCTGCCGCTTTTGCGGCATCCTTCGCCGCCTCTATCTGCGGCAGTTTCGTTTGCCAGAATGAGCGGCTGCGCGCTTTCTCAAGACCATATGCATAAAGGTCGCGCATCGCCTCGGTCTCGAAGTCCGGACCGCGCATTTTTGGCGCGTCCTCGCCGATATAGCTCATGTGAAAGCCCATGTTTTTATCAAGGGCGAATTTATAGGTCTCCGCCAGAGCCGCCTTGGTCTCGAATCTGGTCATCGTCTCGATGGAGCGTTCGGCGATCTTCAACGTCTCATTCGGCACAACCTCGAAATTCGGGTCAATGCGTTGATTGACGATGACATAGAATTGAGGCTGTGCGCGGCCCGTCGCAATCGACTTGCCGCCAAACAGAAACATGTCCGGCAGGGTGAAGACAGGCGTTCCTACGCCGCCATCGACATGCATTTCCTTGAAACTGTGTCCGTTGGCGTCGACATCGATGAGTTGTGGCGCAAAGATAACGGGAACGCTGGCGGAAGCGGCCAGCACGTCACGGCATAGTTTGTATGCCTTCGGCCCCCCGCTCGCGGCAATGGCGCCGATATCCCAGATCACGGCGCGCTGCGCATCGAGATTGGTGGTGACGACCAGCAGGCGCCGTCCCTTCGCGTCCTCGCTTGCGATGGCGGCAAGCAGAGCAACAACTGGCACAGCGCCAGCGCTGGAATAAGGCGCATGACTCTCATGGTCGGCGCACTCTCCGATGCAGTCTGAATTCGCTGCATCGCTCTCACTTCCTTGTCGAACCGCATGCTTGTGCTCCGGCCCAAATGGCGCGCCGAAGGCGATTGCCCAAGGCGCGCCTCGGCCGATGTCAGGCCTAGTCGATGATCTGCATGATGCGGTGGCTCTGCGGATCCACGAGAACCGTCTGACCATTGATGATCGCGTATTTGTAGACCGGCACTTCATATTCCGGCGGAACGTCGTAATAGGTTACGCCTTCGCCGGGCAGGACGGCGCCGACGTCGACCTGCCGGTCATAGGCGTAGGAGGGATGATGCTCGTGGGTCGCATAGGTCCGAAAGCGCGGGCGCTGATCGACGCCGAGAAGGCCGGCTACGCCTCCACCGACTGCGCCAGCCACGCCTCCGACGACGGCGCCGACCGGACCGGCCGCGTGATCACCCTCGCGAGATCCTTCAGCGGCGCCGCGGATAGCCCCCTGCGCGACGGCAGCGCCCGAGAGAGCGAGAAAAACGATCGTGGTGACGGCGAGAGTGTTCTTGCGCATGAGTCTGTTCCTGAATGTTTGATAGGACGCCCGAGGTGGCCTGCATCAGTAGCGGTGATGACGGTATTGGCTGTGCCCCCAACCGTAATGGTGGCCCCGGCCCCCTCCGCGATGGCCTCCATAATATCCGTGCACAGGCACGACCATTTGAGCGGATTGAGCCGACGAGGATGAATGAGCGACTGGCAGAGCCAGAGCTGGCGCAGCGAGCATGAACGCAACGACTGAGCCTGCGATAAGTAGTTTCATGAATTAATTCCTCTCGGTTTACAGATCGGGTGGGTAACATCAACCTCCGACTGCCGAACAGACCCTAATCGCCATCACTCATGGCGATAGGATCGGAAAACACTCATGCTCGATGTCGATAAAACGGGGCGTTTGGCCACACACGCTCCGCGGAGCCGCCGGCGACAGGCGTGGGGTTTCCGGCGCTGACAGGGTCGGAACCGGCCGCCGCGGGTATCCCGCAGCCATGAGTGTTTTCCGATCCTGTCGCCGCTGGACTCGCCAGTCCAGGGTCGCCTCACGTCAACGAAGCGGGCAATGCCTTCGACGCCCGCCTCCTAAAGGACATTCCCCATGCACCAGACACGCAACACGTTATCCGCCAATATCCGCGCCGAATCCGTCGAACTGTTGAACAAGCAACTGGCTTCGGC
>Ga0208588_1000270_pt1 | contig 17028 bp, 19 predicted proteins | sample NGESurshal092012_8_FD_184483 | JGI IMG/M metagenome (GOLD analysis project Ga0208588, IMG submission 184483) | Arctic peat soil microbial communities from Barrow, Alaska - NGEE Surface sample 415-3 shallow-092012 (SPAdes) | ecosystem: Environmental > Terrestrial > Soil > Wetlands > Peat ...
GAATTAGCCTTGTAACATTATCGGATTGAGCCTATTTACCCACTATCGTTATTTTTGTTGCGCAATATGGACGCTTCGCCGTTTCTGATTGGTCTGCCAGCAAATATGCTTTCGATGACGAAGCCTTGCAGGCAAGCACTATCAAGCTATGGAAAGACAATCAGATGGCCAACGGAACTGTGAAGTGGTTCAATCACGAAAAAGGCTACGGCTTCATTCAGCCGGATGACGGCGGTAAGGACGCCTTCGTTCACATCAGCGCTGTTGAGCAGGCCGGCCTGAACGATCTTCGCGAAGGCCAGAAGGTCTCGTTTGAACTCGTGTCCGACCAGCGCACCGGCAAAGTGTCGGCTGGAAAGCTCGAAATCCTCGGCTGATCTTTTTCGCGGCCGCAGCGCCGCGATTTAGAAGATCATCGCACCATTCCAGCCAGGCCGAGCACGGATGAACTGCCGGCTTGGCGCGCGCCCCAAAACCCCGCGTCCCGAACGGAACGCGGGGTTCGTCGTTTTCAGCGTTGGCTTTCCGGAGAAGAATTTCATGGCCAAGGAAAACAACCGCAGCAATCGCGAAGTTCGCAAGCCCAAAGCCGATAAACCGGCGAAGTCGCCTTCGCCGGCCGCGTTATTGACGCTTGGCGCGCTGACTCCCATCAAGCAGCCCAAGCCTAAGCGCTAAGAGCCCCAACGCTGAAGCGTCCCTTTGCGCGGCGTCCATTGACGCCTCGTCAACGAAAGCAAGGAGGCCATCCGTGGCAAATCCCGATATGGGCATCAAGCGTCAATGCCTGAGCTGCAACGCCAAGTTCTTCGATCTGGCCAAAGACCCGATCCTTTGCCCGAAATGCGGCGAGACCTTCACGCCGGTGGTGCTTGCCCGCTCGCCGCCGCGCCGGGTTGGACGTCCATTTTCCAATTCGAACCGGCCTTTTGAAGATCAGGGCGCGGCGACAGCCGAAGCCAAGGTCGAAGACGCCGTCGAGAGCGAGGGCGCCGAAGCCGAAGATGACGGCGAGGAAAAGCCCGACCTCATTGAAAACGACGCGGCCTGACGCCATTCAAGGCCAGGGGAATGCATTGATAACGCCCTGTTGGCGGGCGGGACAGCGCGTCCGTTTTATCGGGTCATAGCCAGTCGCTGACCGCCGTTCCCACTGCCTCGTCGATCTGGGTCAGGCCGCGCGCCTGCAAATGTGCGACCAACCCGGCCTTGATGCGTTCGACGAGCCCCATGCCCTCGAAAACCAGCGCCGAATAAAGCTGCACCAGGGTCGCGCCTGCTTCGATCTTGGCCCATGCGGCTTCCGGGCTATCCACCCCGCCGACGCCGATCAGCGGAAACTGTCCTTCCACGCGCGCAAAGGTTTGGGCCAGCATCCGGGTCGCGAGCGCGAACAGCGGCGCCCCGGACAGGCCGCCCGCCTCGAAGCCAATGTCATCGCGCAGGGTGTCGGGCCGCGACAATGTGGTGTTGGACACGATCATTCCATCGACGCCGCGATCGCGCGCCACCCGCACCACGTCGTCGAGGCCGGTCATCGCGAGATCGGGAGCGATTTTCAGCAGAACCGGCCGGCGCGGACCAATCTCCGCCGCAAAATCGCGGGCGTCGAGAACGCGGGCGAGCAACTCATCGAGCGCCGACGCCTGTTGCAAGTCGCGCAAGCCGGGCGTGTTGGGCGAGGAGACATTGACGGTGAAGTAAGAGGCGATGTCGGCGAAGGTCTTTATGCCGGCGACGTAATCGGCGGCGCGGTCGGTCGAGTCCTTGTTGGCCCCGATATTCACGCCCACGACGCCGCCGCGCATGTGACGCGTCAGCAGCCTTGAACGCGCCGCCGCGTGGCCGTTGTTATTAAATCCGAAGCGGTTGATGACGCCGCGATCCTCATGCAACCGGAACAGGCGCGGTTTGGCGTTACCCGGCTGCGGGCGCGGTGTGATCGTGCCGACCTCGGTGAAGCCGAAGCCCAGTTGCAGCAAAGCGTCGGGAACGCGGGCGTCCTTGTCGAAGCCCGCCGCCATGCCGAGCGGATTGGGGAAATCCAGCCCGAACACGTTGAGCGCAAGCAAAGGGTCGTCGGCCGGCGCCGCCGGCAGCGGCGCGCGTTCCAGCGCGAAAACTGTCATGTTATGCGCGCGTTCGGCGTCGATGGAATGGAGCAGCGGCAAGGCGAACTGGTCGAAAAAACCCATCATGGAAGAAGTCCGGCAAAATCATGGGCGCCGTCCGGGCGCAACGGCAAAGGCAAAGCAAAAAGGGCGAGCGCGGTCGGCAGGGGACCGTAGAGATGGGGAAACATTTGGCCGCCGCGCGAAGGCTCGTAGACCAGCGCGTCGCCCAGATCCTGCGGCGCCACGCCGACCAGCAGCAGACCGTCCTGCCCCGCGAAATGTTTGGCCGCCGTCTCCTGCACTTGCTCGCGGGTCGAAAAATGAATGAAGCCGTCGGCGAGATCGATGGCGGCGCCGTCGAAGCGCCCCGTCTCGACCGCCGCCGCCCAGGCTTGCGCCGTCACGATTTTGTAGATCGACGCCAAATGCCGAGCCCTCGCTGTAAAAATGGATTTACAGCATTTTTCCTCGATTATAGCCAGTCGGCCGCCGCGTATTTTCATGCGACTCTGGCCTTGTCGGCGCGCAAAGGCTAAAAACGCTGTTCTCACTCGCCGAAGAGCTTCCAGGAAGACTTGTGGAATGACCGGAAACGCATCCGAACTTGCCGAATTCGCCCGTCAATCGAACGCATGGCCGTTCGAGGAGGCGAAGAAACTCGTGCAGAGAGTGGAGCGCACCGGTCAGAAACAGGTGTTGTTCGAGACCGGCTACGGTCCTTCGGGACTGCCGCATATCGGCACTTTCGGCGAGGTCGCCCGCACCACCATGGTGCGCCATGCTTTCGAGACGCTGACCGAAGGCCGGATCGCCACGCGCCTGCTGGCCTTTTCCGACGATCTCGACGGCTTGCGCAAGGTTCCGGACAATATTCCCAACAAGGATCTGGTCACCGCCCATCTCGGCAAGCCGCTGACCCAGGTTCCCGACCCCTTTGGCGAGTATGACAGCTTTGGCGCGCATAACAACGCGCGGCTGCGTTCCTTTCTCGACGCTTTCGGCTTCCAGTATGAATTCGCCTCTGCGACCGACTATTACCAATCTGGCCGTTTCGATGCGAGTTTGCTGAAAATGCTGGCGCGCTACGAGGCGGTGCAGGCCATCATGTTGCCGTCGCTGCGCGCCGAGCGCGCGGCGTCCTATGCGCCTTTCCTGCCGATCCATCCTCATACCGGCGTCGTCATGCAAGTGCCGCTGGACGAGATCGATTCGGCGCGAGGCCTCGTGGTCTGGCGCGATCCAGAGACGGGCGAGCGATTCGAGACGCCGGTGACGGGCGGCCATTGCAAGCTGCAATGGAAGCCCGACTGGGCGATGCGCTGGTGCGCGCTCGGCGTCGATTACGAAATGGCCGGCAAGGATCTGATCGATTCGGTCAAACTCTCCGGCGAAATCGCCCGCGCGCTCGACGCTGCGCCGCCTGAGGGCTTCAACTACGAACTCTTTCTGGACGAGACTGGCCAGAAGATTTCCAAGTCCAAGGGCAACGGCCTGACCATCGACGAGTGGCTGCGCTACGCCAGCCCTGAAAGCCTGTCCTTCTTCATGTATTGGAAGCCGCGCGAGGCCAAAAGACTCTATTTCGACGTGATTCCGCGCTGCGTCGACGAATATCTGGCCTTTCTCGACGCTTATCCGCGTCAGGACTGGAAGCTCAAGCTCGGCAACCCGGCCTGGCATATTCACGCCGGCGAACCGCCGGCGCCGGAATTCATTGCGCATGAAGCCGGAACCAAGGGAACCGCGATTTCCTTCGCCATGCTGCTCAATCTGGCGGCGGTGGCCAATGCCGAAGACCCCGCCGTGCTGTGGGGCTTTCTGCGCCGCTATGCGCCGGACGCCACGCCTGAAAAATTCCCGCGCCTCGACCGGATGATCGGCTATGCCGTGGTCTATTTCCGCGATTTCGTGCGGCCAAAAAAGGTTTACCGCGCTGCCGATGAGATTGAACGCGCGGCGCTGGAAAGCCTGTCCGCCGCGCTGCAAGGCTTGCCCGTCGGCGCCAGCGCCGAAGAGGCGCAGACCCTGCTTTATGATGTGGCGCGGCCGATTCCGCGCTACCAGAATCTGGCCGCCAAGGGCGCGACGCCGGAGCGTCCCGGTGTGTCGAACGACTGGTTCAACATGCTCTATCAGGTGCTGCTTGGCGAAGATCGCGGCCCGCGCTTCGGTTCCTTCGTCGCGCTTTACGGCGTGGACAACACGCGTTCGCTGATCGCCGACGCGCTAGCCGGGAAATTCTTGAAGCCCGAAGCTGCCTGACCAGCGGCCCCGGTCGGCCGCGGAACATGCTCCGTCTTGGTCCACACAAAAGGCTGGCGCGTCCATTCCCACAGGGCGCGCCATGTGGCGAGGCTCATGAGCAGCAAATAGGCGGGCGCCAGCAGCAAAAAAGAAGATGCGCGCAGACGGCGGCGGCGCATGCCGATCACATTGGGCAGGATGAAGACCAGCGCGCCGAACACGGCGACGCCGAGGCTGAGGCTGGAATAAAACAGACGCGGAAAAGTCGGTGGTGCAAGAAGATCGCCCCAAAACAGGTCATAGGCCAGCCGCAGACCATAAAATGGCCCGAACAGCGGGCCAGCGATCAGGCTCGTCATGACGCAGAAGGCTGACAGGGCCGGCAGCCAGCCCATCCGCCGCATGTGGCGGCGTGGCGCGCGCAGAAACACGGCGAGGGTCTGCATCCAGCCCTTCATCCAGCGAGTCCGTTGTCCGAGCCAGTCGCCCAATTTTACCGGCGCGTCCTCGTAGGTCGCTGAATCGATCGTCTCGATCAGATAGCCGAAACGGGCGAAACGCAGGCCGAGATCGGCGTCCTCCGTTACATTCCAGGCGTCCCAGCCGACGACGCGGCGCAGGAGGTCGGTTCGGAAATGGTTCGATGTGCCGCCGAGCGGCATGGGCAAGCGGAGCGTTCCGAGACCCGGATTGATGACATCGAACAAAGCCGCATAGCCGGCGGCAAAAAAATAGGCGAGCCAGCCCTCATGGCCGTTGTCGACGGCAAGTCGCGCCTGAAGGCAAGCGACGCGCGGCCCAGCCCGGGCGAACGCGGCCGCCGCGATGCGCAACTGGTCGGGCTCGGGCCGGTCCTCGGCGTCATAGATCGCCAGCAGTTTTCCGCGCGCCAGCGGCAGCCCGACATTGAGCGCCCGCGGTTTTGTGCGCGGCGCGCCCGATGGGGCGACGACGATTTCCATGTTCGGCGCGAGGCCGGCTTTTCGCAACGCCGCCGCAGTCTCCAAATCGTCGGCTTCGAGCATCAGTTTGATGTCCAGTTTGGCCACCGGATAATCGATGGCCTTCAGGGAGGCGAGTAATTGCGCCGCCACGCTCGCCTCCCGGTACATGGGCGCGATGAGCGTATAGGTGGGCAGGTCGCGATCCGGCAAAGCGGGAGGTCGCGGCGGCGGCGTGCGAAGGCTGGCTGCGATTGCGCAGAAGCGCACGTAAACGCCGCCGAGGAACAGGGCCGAAAGAAACAGCGAGGAGGCGCCGAGCAGGCGCGTCGAAAGCGGCAGCAGCCCGGCGAGAATGACGGCGCTTAGCATCAGGGCGAGAACTTGGCTCCACTGTGGCGCATGCGCGCTCAGGCTCGCGTCGGCCCGCGACAGCGCAAAGCTCGCGTCCTCTGACAACGCCTTGCGGCCTTTGGCGCGCGCGAGCGCCGAGAAAAATTTGGGCGCGCAGATGGCAATTCCTTTTCGCGCGCCTGAAAGTTTTAGCAGGTCCACGATTTGAGCGCCGCGCGGGGCGAGCAGCCAGTCAAAATCTTCGCGGGCGGGATCGGCCCGCGCCACGCTGGCGCGCAGGGCGGCGCGATAGTCGAAGCCGGAAGCCAGCGCCGCCGCGCGGTCGATGAAGAGACAATTGAGCCGGGCCGCGAGCGCGCGGTAGTAATAATCCTCGTCGATCAGGCCCTCGGCGAGCAAAACTTCTTCCGCCCCGACGCCCTGGTCGCGGGCGCGCCGCGCCGCCGCCCTGAGTATCTTGGGGGACACGCCGGCTTGCTCCAGAAAGGCGATTTCCGGCGGCAGCGGCTCAGGCGTCGATAGACGCCCGGCTTTCGGCATTGACGGAGTCAGGCCGGCTGCAAAAATTCGGGCGCTGGGATATAAGGGTGCGGGACTCATGAGGGAAACGGGACCGGACGTGACAAGCCAGAAGCGCAGGCCTTTTATCCGCTTTTTTACGGCCACGGCCAAGGTGATCCTGTTTATCGCCCTCAACTGTTTGGCGTTGCTACCTCTGGGTTGCAACGCTCAAGCTCAGGTCCCGAAGGCCGAGGTTTTTGTCCCCAGTCTGTTCGATCCGCACAACCGCCAGGTTGCGCCCGCTCCGGGCGCGCCGAAGCCGCTTCGCTTCCTTACGGCCGACGATTATCCGCCTTTCGAGTTTATCGGGTCCGACGGCAACCTGAGCGGCTACAATATCGATGTCGCGCGGGCCATTTGTGAGGAATTGAAAACCGTCTGCACCATCCAGCCACGCCGTTGGGACAATCTGCTCGACGCTCTTGACGCGAGGGAAGGCGACGCGGTGATCGCCTCGCTGAAGGAAACGGCCGAAACGCGGCAAAGGGCGATCTTCACCTCCGCCTATTACCTGACTCCGGCGCGTTTCGTCGCTTTGGCCAAGGCTTGGCCGATTGACGCGCGAGCCATTCCCATTCCGGGGGCGGCGGCGGCGCAAGACTCCGCGACGGATGGAGACATGCGGCCGGAAAACCTCGGCAAGGCGCGGATCGGCGTCGAGGGGGGCAGCGCGCACGAGGCTTTCCTGCACGCCTTTTTTGCGCGTTCGCAGGTGCGAACCTACCCCGATCGAACGGCGCTGATGGCGGCGCTGCGCGAGGGGGCCGTGGATTTGGTCTTTGGTGACGCGATCAGTCTGGCGATCTGGATGAATGACCCGAAATCGGAACAATGTTGCGTCTTTCGCGGTGGTCCCTTCCTGGAGCCTGCCTATTTCGGCGAAGGCGTCGGCATGGAGGTGCGACCCGACGACGAGGACTTGCGGCGCAGGCTCAACTGGGCCTTGCAGAGGCTCGACGAGCGCGGCGTGATGACCGAGCTTTACCTCAAGTATTTTCCTATCGGCCTTTACTGAGCCTCAACGCTTGGCTTGACCGGCCGACGCGCCGCAAATACCTGAAACCGGCGACGGGCATCTAGCTTTCGTGGTCTTTTCGCCGACTGGGCAACCATTGGCGGTCCGTTGCGTTGGAACCGTAGACCGGCACAACGGACCTCGCAAAGATGAGTTTGGCGACCAGTTCCTCCCTGTTATTTATTATGGGTCTGGTGGCTTTGTTGTGCGGAATCGCTTTCTATAGGTCGCGGGGCCGGACCCCGGCCTCGGTCGTTTCTCTCCCGTCCCCAGCAGAGGAAAGCGGCGCGAAAAATCTGCTGCCAGTGGAGAAAAATGGCAATCGACGGGAGATCGCGCACAGCGAAATTTTCTGTGTCCGCGCCAATGGGCGTCACACCTCTCTGTTCAACGGACGCAGCGATTTTTTTTGCCCGCTGTCGATCAGCGAAGTCCATGCGCTTCTGCCCGGGCAATTTTTTTTTCGCTGTCATCGCAGCTATATCATTAATCTGGCGCATGTCAGGAGCGTGAAGAAGGTCGCGGAAGCCGGCGTCGTCGAACTCGACTCGCCCCTGCGCCGCGCGGCGCCAATCACTCGCGGCCGCGTCGCAGCCTTGCGCGAGGCGCTGCACGCTTTCCGCTCCGGCGCCAAGCCGCCCCCGGGCGATGATCTCAGGATCGACGCCGCGCGCCCCGCCAGCGGCGGCGCAGGGATGGCGGCGCCATGAACGATCATGTGAAAATCCTCGGCGAGGCGGTGAAGTGGCGCGGCAGCGGATGCGGCGTGGCCCTCGCCACCGTGGTTTCGACCTGGGGCTCATCGCCGCGCCCGGTCGGCTCGCGTCTGGCGGTCAATGATGGCGGTCATTTCCTGGGTTCTGTGTCGGGCGGTTGTGTCGAGGGCGAGGTGCTGGTCGCGGCCGAGGAGGCGATGGAGACGGGGCGTCCCATTCTGCTTGAGTTTGGCGTCAGCGATGACAAGGCCTGGTCGGTGGGGCTCGCCTGCGGAGGCGCGATCAAGGTGCTGGTCGAACCCTTCGCCGACGCCACATTTTTCGCGTCTATTGTCCAAGGCTGCGGTCAGGGACGCTCGGCCGCCTGCGTCGTGGCGCTGGACAGCGGACACAGATCCCTCCTCGATAGCGAGAGCCTCCGTCGTCTCGATCTTGACGAGCAAACTCTCCGCGCCTTGCGCGCCGTTGAGGCCGCGGGCCGGGACAAGCTGGTCGAAACGCCGGCTGGAAAATTCTTTGTCGAATTCTGGCGGCCACCCTTGCGGCTGTTCATCATCGGCGCGGTGCATATCGCGCAGGCGTTGGCGCCCATTGCCGCGACGGCCGGCTATGACGTTACCGTCATCGACCCGCGCGGCGCGTTCGTGACGCCGGAACGCTTTGCCGGCGTCACGATCCGCGCGCAATGGCCAGAGGATTATTTTGCCGGGAATCCGCTCGACGAGAGCGGCGCCCTTGTCGCTTTGACTCATGAGCCGCGCTTGGACGATCCGGCGCTGATTGCCGCCCTGCGCAGTCCGGCTTTCTACATTGGCGCACTCGGCTCGCGCGGCTCCGCTGAAAAAAGGCGTCAGCGCTTGCGCGGACTGAATATTGCCGAGAGCGCGCTGGCGCGCATCCACGGTCCGATTGGCCTTCCCATCGGCGCGGCGACACCAGCGGAAATCGCCATCGCCATCGCCGCCGAAATGACCGCAGCCTTGCGTCTCGACCGCGCGGCGGAGATTGGGAGCGCAGCGGAATGAAATTCACCACGCTTCCGACCGGGAAGGCGGAGGGAGCGCTGCTCGCCCACGCGTTGCGGCTGCCGCAAAGCTGCATCGCCAAGGGACAGCGACTCGATCAGGGCGCGCTGACGCAATTGCGTGCCGCTGGGATTGAACAGGTTTCGGTCGCCTTGATCGAGGCCGGCGACGTGCCGGAGGATCAGGCCGCCGCACGGATCGCGCGCAATCTCGTCGGCGAGGGCATTGTCGCGAAACAAGCCCATGCCGGACGCTGCAATCTCGCCGCGACCGTGCATGGCCTCGTCCGGTTCGATCCTGAGCACATAAGCGTTCTCAATCATATCGACGAGGCGATCACCATCGCCACGCTGCCGTTGAATGATGTGGTCGAAGCCGGAGCGGTCGTGGCGACGATCAAGGTCAACCCCTATGCGGTGGCGGAAAAGACGGTCGCGGCCTGGGAGGCGGCGGCTTCACGCTTCAGCGTTGCGCCCTTCCGGCCGCATCGCGCCGCGTTGATCCAGACGCTCCAGCCGGGGTTGAAAATCAGCGTGCTGGTTGCGGACTCCCGCACGCCGCATGAGGTCGAGGCGCTGGCGGGGGAAATCTCCGCGAGGCTCGGCGCTGGCGCCGATCTCGTTCTGGTCTGCGGCGCCTGCTCCATCGCCGACCGCGAGGACGTCATTCCTTCCGCGATTATCGCGGCCGGCGGGCGCGTAAAACATTTCGGCATGCCGGTCGATCCCGGCAATCTTCTGCTGCTCGGCGAGGTCGGCCCGATTCCGGTGATCGGCATGCCCGGTTGCGCGCGCGCCACGCATCTCAATGGTTTCGATCTGCTGTTGCGGCGACTGTTGGCCGGGCTTCCGGCCGAAAGCGCCGATATCATGTCCATGGGCGTGGGCGGTCTTTTGCGCGAGGCGCCAGGGCCTTGGGCAGACGTTGGCGCGGTCGAGACGCCAAAAAACATCGCGGCGGTCGTGCTGGCGGCGGGTCGATCCACCCGCATGGGCGCCAATAAATTGCTGTTGCCGCTCGACGGCAAGCCGGTGCTTGGGCATGTCGTCGAAGCCATCCGGGCCGCGGGAATGGCGTCCATCGTCGTTGTGCTGGGCCATGAGGCGGAAAAAATCCGCGCCTCGCTGACCGGCGACGATCTTACCTTTGCGCTCAACGAGAACTATCGGCAGGGTCTGGCGAGTTCATTGAAATGCGGCCTTGCCGCCGTGCCGGAAGGTTGCGATGGCGCGATGATTTTTCTCGGCGACATGCCGGACGTCGATCCCGAACTGGTCAAGCAGATGATGGCGGCTTTCGACCCTGCCCAAAAGCGCGCCATTGTCGTTCCGGTGAGGGGCGGCCGTCAGGGGCATCCCGTTTTATGGGGACGACGCTTTTTTCCGCTGCTCAAGGAAAAGCTTTCGGGCGATTGCGGCGCAAGGCATTTGATCGGCGAGCGCGCCGAGTGGGTCGCCCGGGTCGAGGCCGCGCATGACGGCATTTTCGCCGATCTCGACACGCCAGAGGCTTTTTCCATGCGCGCCTGTGGCTGAAATAAAATCGGCGGCGAAAGGCTCGCCGCCGATTTTTTCCACAAGGCTGTCTTGTCGCCTCAGCGAACGATCACGGCGCCACGGCGGACGGGCGCGCGGCGAACCGGGCGCACCACCGTCGCGCGGGCGACCGGACGGCGATGAGTGACGACGACCACGGCTGCGGCTGGGGTGACCGTAGCGACGGAAACCGCCGCGAAGTCAACGCAGGTCAGCGCGAGGAGAAGAAACGGCGCCAATAAACGCTTCATGGGATTTCCTTTGCGAAGAGGGCGAATTTAGTGGGCGATCTTGGCGATGGCGCTCATGAGGGTGTCGTCCTTATGCTTCTTGCAATAGGCGCCGACTTTTTGCGTGTTGCGCTTGAGATAGTCGAACTGAAGAATGTTCAGGTTTTTCGAGGCGCTGAAATAGCCGCTCATCCAGGAGCTGATGAGGCTTTTGATTTCGGGCGGACGGCTTGCGTAATCCTCGCAAGTGATCAGTGACATGTCGATGACGACCTGCGCGGAGGCAGGCGCAGAATAGACGCCGGCCAGGATCGCGGCGGCGAAGATGAATTTCCGGTTCATTCGATTTCTCCGAGACTTTGATCCAATTATCTGGGCATTTTCGCGGCTTGCAGGCCACCCATGACGGAACTCGCCTTGTTATTGGCGCACCAGGCCCGCACGTTGTCGACATTGCGGTGATAAGCGTCGAGATCGACCGACACATAGCCATTCTTCTGGTTGAACCAGCCGCTCATCCAGGCGCTGAAAATGTCAGCGGTTTCCGGCCCCATCGCCAGATATTCTCCGCAGGTGACGCGCCCCATGTCGATCGCCACCTGAGCCTGCCCCAGTGAGGGCGCGAACATTCCGACCATCGCCAGGCCGAAAGCCAATTTTCTCATCTTGACGCTCCTGTTGTCCCTATTGTTCGCATTTCGCGACAGCCTCTACTGAGTCGGCAAGTCGGCGCGCAAACCAAACGGGGCGATATGATCAGATCGCCAAGCTTCATGCAAGAAGTTCGGAATTGGTAGATGGTCGAGCCTTCGACGATCGGTGGCGCTCATACGCGGGCGTCAGTTTTTCGCTTTCATGAGCTCAGGCTGGAATTCGCGATACGTGAAATAGGGGATCATCACGAGAAAGAGTAGCAGACCGACCGTGAGCGCTTGCTGCAGCGTACCCCCGGCGATTTCGCTCAGGATTTCATTGGCCCCCTTACCATGAATGGAGCCGACGATAAGTTCCTCGATCAGCGTCAGGATGATCAGGAAGACGGCGAAGAGCGAAGACTTCTTCAGGATTTCTATGAGGGGGGAGGCGTGTTTTCCGAGGTCGCCGAGCTTGAGCGCTTCGAGCAGCATGATGAATTTGGCTGAAATCAGCGCTTTCACGATCGCCAGACCGAAGGGCGCGAACGTGACGCCGACGCTGCGCAGGATGGCCGCCTTATAGGCGATCAAGGCGCCGAAATAGACGTAGAGATATGCCGAAATAACAATATATTCAATCAGTTCACGCCGTGCTCGCTGGACGAGCGTCGCCTTAGTGGGGGTGTCCCGGGTTGTCGGCGCCGGCGACTCCGCCGCGAAAGCGTGAACGAATTCAAACCGCGTACCGGCTTCGGCCCAGTCCGACATGCCCTCTGTCCAGACGAGATGCGACTCGTTCTTCGCCAACACGATTCGCTGAAAGACTTCGGCGGTGGATAAAGGGCCGATGCTCTTGCCGTCGGCCGCATAATACCATTTGCCGATCATCGATCTCGCCTTTTCAACTATCAATAACGTGTTACGCCGCCGACGGTCGTGATGGAGCCGAAAGAATCGGCGGCGCCGCTGCCAACCGAGTTGATCTGGTCTCCGAGGCTGTCTCTCGTCCGGCCGTCGACAATGGCGAGGGGAGCGGAGATGACCAGGCCCGCCGTCGATCCCACGGTCGAAGCGACGCTTGTCGTCGCCTGGGTGATCTTGTCGCCGATTCCGCCCTTGTCAGTGAAGTCCTGGCCGCGCGCGAGGCGGGCGCCGATCGACCGGACGATATCCGGACTTTCGGCGAATGTGGAATGACCGAGGCGATCGTCCGTCGCAATGCCGGAGAGATCGACCACATTGATTTTCGCCTCCTTGAACAGGGTGCGGTAGGGTTCCTTGTCAGGATTGACGCCGCCGAGACGCGGCCGGTCTCCCCAGATTTTTCGCGACGCCCGCAAGGCGTCGTCGCTCTGGGAGACGAAAATCGTGAAGGGCGGACGGTCCACGCCCATTTCGCTGATCTGCCGCCGGAAAACATCGACGTCGACATCCGGGGCCGCGAGCATGACATATTTGATCTTCGGCGCGAGCCGTTTGTTGCGAATGCCCATTTGCCGCAGGGCTTCGACCGTCACCCAACTTCCCATCGAGTGGGCGAGCACGTCGATCTCGCCGACCGCGGGATCGTTCTGCAGTCGTTGCAGCAGCGCCTCCAGCGCATCGCGCGAATAATTGGCGCTTTCGCGGTCAAAAGTATAAGCGAGCAATTCGCCGCGCGATGGCCATGTGAACAGCAGCGGCACGGCGGAGATATCTGAATCGTGGGTAATTTGCGCCAGGCGGAAGACGGCTTCGCCGAAGCGGGTGTTGAACCCGTGCACGAAGACGAGAACTTGATGTCTGGGCGTCTTGGCGATCCGGTCGTGGAAGCGTTTGACCGCCGTCGGTTCGTCGAGCTTTTCGGCTCTCAGCGCGACGAAATCCGTTGCGGGATTGCCGACATCCGACGAAGCCATTTGCACATCGCCAATCTTGCGGGCGCTATCAGGCGGAATCGAGATCGTCACGTCCGCGTAATTGATCCGCTGATCGCGTTCGCCGTTAAACATTTGACCGGGAACGTCCGACGGTTCACGCGTCGTGGCGATGAACACGTCGACCTTGCTGGCGCCCGGCACGGTTCCAGCGACCGGCGTGAGGCCGCCGTTCGACCTGCTGCCGCAACCCGCCAGCAACAAACAGGCCGCCAATGAGGCGGAGGCCAGGCGAAACTGGCGAAAATCAAGTCGAAACATCATAAGGCCCCGGATTAGCTGCATTAATTACAGCCTTTCGCCGGAGTCGGCAACAGAAGCGCGACCACGGCGAAACGGAGCTTTGCTTGATCCTCGTGCGACCGGTCAGAACAGCGTCGGCAGAGACGCGAGATACTTGCCATAACCGCTCTTTTTCAGCGGTTCAGCGAGTTTTTCGAGTTGGGCCTGATCGATCCATTTGGCGTTATAGGCGATTTCCTCAGGGCAGGCGACGCGGAAGCCGGTGCGCTTTTCCAGCGTGCGCATGAACTCGGCCGCTTCCAGCAGCGAATCTGGCGTGCCGGTGTCGAGCCAGGCGAAGCCGCGTCCCATGCGTTCGACCCGCAATTGTCCGCGCTTCAGATATTCGAGGTTGAGGTCGGTGATTTCCAGTTCGCCGCGCGGGGACGGCTTGAGGTTGGCGGCGATCTCGACCGCCTGCTCGTCGTAAAAATAAAGCCCGGTCACCGCCCAGTTCGATTTCGGCTGCGGCGGCTTTTCCTCAATCGAGGTCGCTTTCCCCTCGGCGTCGAAGGCGACCACGCCATAGCGCTCCGGATCGTGGACGTGATAGGCGAACACCGTTGCGCCCGCGCCGACTTTCGTCGCCCTGACCATCGTTTCCGACAGGCCGTGGCCATAAAAAAGATTGTCGCCCAGCACCAGCGCCGATTTCTGGCCGTCGATGAAATCCGCGCCGATGTGATAGGCCTGCGCAAGCCCTTCGGGCTTGGGCTGTTCGGCGTAGCTGAGTTCGATCCCCCATTGCGCGCCGTCGCCGAGCAGGCGCTGGAACAAGGGCAGGTCCTGCGGAGTCGAAATGATCAGGATCTCGCGAATGCCGGCGAGCATCAGCGTCGTCAGCGGATAATAAATCATCGGCTTGTCATAGATTGGCAGCAATTGCTTGGAGATGACCTGGGTCATGGGGTGCAGGCGCGTTCCGCTGCCGCCGGCGAGAATAATGCCCTTCATCGATCGGTCCCGTTCAGTTTTGGGGTTGCAACAGCCGCGCGACGCAGGCGCGGGTGGATAGCCGCCAGTCGGGCAGTGAAATCCCGTAAATCCGTGCCAGTTTTTCGTGCGACAGGCGCGAATTGGCCGGCCGGCGCGCGGGCGTCGGATAATCCTTGGTCGCGATGGGCTTGACCTTGACTGGCTTGCGCCCGAAGCGCTCGGCGTCGGCGAATATCTCTTGGGCAAACTCCGCCCACGTGGCCTCACCGCCGCCGGTCAGGTGGAAGAGTCCGGCCAGGGCTTCGTTGTCAGGCTCGGCCAACCGCTTTTTTGCCGCGGCGATCAGTGCGTCGGCGATGTCCAGCGCCGAGGTCGGCGCGCCGCGCTGGTCGGCGACCACCGAAAGCTCTTCGCGCGTCTCGCCGAGACGCAGCATGGTTTTGACGAAATTTCCGCCGAAGGGCGAATAGACCCAGGCGGTGCGGAAGATCGCCGCATCGGGACAAGCGGCGGCGACCGCCTGCTCGCCGGCCAGTTTCGAGCGGCCATAGGCCCCGACCGGACCGGTGGCGTCGCTTTCCAGATAGGGACGGTCCAGCGCGCCGTCGAACACATAATCGGTAGAGATGTGCAACAGCGGCAGGCCGCGCTCGGCGGCGACTTTCGCCACGGCGCCGGCGCCGGCGCCGTTGATCCGCGTCGCCAGATCCTCCTCGGATTCGGCCTTGTCGACAGCCGTATAGGCGGCGGCGTTGATGATCGCGTCGCCTTCGATCCTGGCCAGCGCGGCTTCAACGCTGGCGGGATCAGCGAGATCGAGGTCGGGGCGTCCAATGGCGACGATATCGACGCCGTGGGCGGGTCCGCGCTCGATCAGGGCGCTGACAACCTGTCCTTGGGTTCCGGTGACGATCAGGCGCATCTGGCGACCTAGCAATTGGCGAGTTCAGGAGAATAGGGCGGGAGCCAAGCGCAGGCGCGGATGCTTGCGATCCTTGTCGGACAGAATAACCTTGGCGGCGTCAATCGGCCAGTCGATGGCGATATCGGGATCGTCCCAGGCGAGGCCGAGGTCGTTGGCGGCCGAATAATAATTCGTTACTTTGTACAAGACTTCGGTGTTGGGCTCCAGGGTAAGCAGGCCATGGGCGAAGCCGATCGGAATCAGCAATTGCCGCCAGTTCTCAGCCGAAAGCTCGACCGCGACATGCTCGCCAAACGTTGGCGAAGTGCGGCGGATGTCCACAGCGACATCGAGAATGCGGCCGCGCACCACCCGCACCAGTTTGTCCTGTGCGAAGGGCGCCGACTGGAAATGCAGACCGCGCAGGGTGCCGGCTTCAGCCGACAACGAGTGATTGTCCTGCACGAAATCCAGGTCGAGGCCGGCCTCAAGAAAAGACTTGCGGGTGTAGACTTCCGAAAAGAAGCCGCGATGGTCGCCGAACTTGCGCGGAGTGATGATCTTCACATCGGGAATGGCGGTCGCTTCAACCTGTAACGAACTCATGCAAAAACTCTCTTTCAGTCGGAAATTGCGACAACGGTCCGCTCAACTCACCAGCGCGCCGAGCCTCTCGCCGCGATAGCGGCCCGAGCGAATGTCGCCCCACCATTCGGGATTGTCGAGATACCATTGCACCGTCTTGCGCAGGCCGGTCTCGAAGGTCTCACGCGGCTTCCAGCCAAGTTCGCGGTCGATTTTCGTGCAGTCGATGGCGTAACGCAGATCGTGGCCGGGGCGGTCGGTGACATAGGTGATCAGTTCGCGGCGCGGGCCGATGTCCTTGTCGGGGGCAAGTTCGTCAACCAGGTCGCAAATGGCGTTGACCACATCGATATTGCGGCGTTCGTTGATGCCGCCGATGTTGTAGCTTTCGCCGATGCGGCCCTTTTCAACCACGGTCAGCAAAGCCTCGGCATGATCTTCGACGAACAGCCAGTCGCGGATGTTTTCGCCGGCGCCATAAACCGGCAGCTTCTTGCCTTCGAGCGCGTTGAGGATGATCAGCGGGATCAGCTTTTCCGGGAAGTGGTAGGGGCCGTAATTATTCGAGCAATTGGTCGCCACCACCGGCAGTCCGTAGGTGTGATGCCAGGCGCGGACAAGATGGTCGGAGCCGGCCTTGGAGGCCGAATAGGGGGAGTTGGGGGCATAGGGCGTGTCCTCGCGGAACAGGCCATCCTCCCCGAGCGAGCCGAAGACTTCGTCGGTGGAAATGTGGTGGAAGCGGAAAGCCGCCGACTTTTCAGGCGAGAGGCCGCGCCAAAAAGCGAGCGCCGCCTGCAGCATGACATAAGTGCCAATGAGATTGGTCTGGATGAACTCGCCGGGGCCGTCGATGGACCGGTCGACGTGGCTTTCGGCGGCCAGATGCATGACCCAGTCGGGTTTGAATGTGTCGAAAGCGTCGCGGGCCGCGACGGGATCGCAGATATCGGCGCGCAGGAAGCGATAGCGCGCATTGGCCTCGATCGGGGCCAGCGAGGCCAGATTGCCGGCATAGGTCAATTTGTCGTAGAC